>Ga0209415_10000389_pt1 | contig 80103 bp, 88 predicted proteins | sample PeaSoiSIISIP2007_FD_187696 | JGI IMG/M metagenome (GOLD analysis project Ga0209415, IMG submission 187696) | Peat soil microbial communities from Weissenstadt, Germany - SII-SIP-2007 (SPAdes) (version 2) | ecosystem: Environmental > Terrestrial > Soil > Wetlands > Peat | place: Germany...
TCGAAGGGCGCCTGAGCACCGCAGACCTCACACGAATGCACAGACCTTGTCGTGGGCCCAGGGCTACGTCAGCGGCCCGGCCCAGGGTCTGAGCGGCGAGGCGCGTTCGCGGTGAGTTCGGGGAACTGCTCAAGAGCGATGCGGACCAGCTGGCTGCGGGTGCGTGCGCCAGTTTTCGAGAAGAGCTGTTGCAGGGTCGCCTTGACGGAGCTCTCGGACACCGCGAGACGCCCCCCGATCTCCTTGTTAGCGAGCCCCTCGAGTACACCGGAGAGGACGGCGTGCTCGCGCGTCGTGAAGCGCTCCCTCTGACTGACCGTCCCGACTCCCGCGCGGGGTGTCACGACACGGCGGAGCAGGTCTTGGTCGAACCAGACCTTTCCGGCCATCACGTCTCGAATGCTTTCTGCGAGCATCGTGGTCGATTTGTGCTTCAGGAAGATCCCCGACACTCCGTGCTGAATGAGATCAGAGGCCTCCGCGTCGTCAACGCCAGCCGTCACGATGAGGATCTTACCGACGAACCCCCGTTCTTCCGCCACGCGAAGAAATTGCCCCCCTTCGCGTTCTCCGAGATCGAAGTCGAGCAGGACGATATCCACAGGGTGTTCGCGCAACACCGCAATCGCCTCCGCGATTGAGGCGCTGAGCTCGACCACCCGGAACCCTGTTTCGCCGTTCAGGAAGCGAGCTACACTCTCGCGAAACAGCGCGTGGTCGTCGACGATCAAAATCCGGATCTCGGCGGCCGCATTAGGCATCGGGGGCGCCCGTGGGGGCTACCAAAGGCATGACGACCACGAAGCAGCTGCCCCGCGCGCTCGGCTCGTGCACGAGGTCTCCGCCGAAACTCCGCATGACGGCCCGGGAGACAAACAGGCCCAGCCCGGAGCCCGGATGCCGTTGGAATGGCCGAAACAGCGTTTCAGGTGCGGCGATGCCGCTCCCGGTGTCCTCGAAGCGAATGACCACGGCGCGCCCGTCCTCTAGCACAGTCACCCGAAGACACTTGATGTCGGTCTCCTGCATCGCGCGCTGGCTGTTCCTGGCCAGGTTGAGGAACACTTGGATGAGGCCGTAGCGGTCGGCCCACACAACCCCGAGTCGCTCGGGGATCCGCCAGTCGATGCGGATCGAGGCATCGCGATACGCGGCCGCGATTAGAATCCGGACCTCGTCGAGGACGGAGTTCAACTCAACCTCGGCCGCCGTCGGGCCCTGGGGCGATCGGAGTTCGAAGGTGGACAAGTTCTCCAAGCCTTGGATCAGCGTGTTCAGCGCCCGGAAGTCCTCATTCTGCTCCAGCGCCCTCACTTGTGCGAGGTTGCGGTGCACGATCCGCGCCGCCCCTGAGAGGTTGCGAATCTCGTGAGTCATAGCGCTCACGACGATCCGCGCGTGCTGGAAAACGCGATCGAGACTTAGGTCCTCCCGGCTGTGCAGGTCCTCGGACAGATCCACGATGACGGCGGCCAAGCGCCGGCCGCTGATTGTCGTGTAGGTCGAAAACCAGACGCCGGCGAGAAACGTTTCGCCGTCACCTCGCTGGCCCCGACATTGCATGGCGGTGCGGAAGACCAGAGACGGATAGGTCGTCACGGCGCCCGCGAGGGCTGGTAGGTAGGCACTGATACTCCGACCGACCAGCGTCGACCCGTCCGGCTCAAACAGGTTCAGCGCAGCCTCGTTCCCAAGCTCGATGCGACCGGTGGAGTTGATGACGACGATGGCGGCGGGACTGCTCTCGACGAGCACGCGCAGCTGCTCCTCCGCGTCCCGCCGCAGTCTCACCTGATCCTCCAGCTCGGCCACCTGCCTAAGGACCTTGTGGCGACTGCGCACGGCCTCGCCGGCAAAAAGCCCAGTCCCCACAAAGCCGGCCGAGCTCAGGATCAAGCGGACGATGGCCTCATGTTCTGGCAGGTTGCTGAACGCCTCCTGGAGCACGGCGCACAAGAGCGCGATCGCAACGGTCTGAGCGCGGGAGAGAAATCCGGCCACTACGATGATCGGGAAGAGGTATAAGAACCCGAGCGAGAGGTAGGGTTTGGTGAGCCAGTCCGTCACGGCGACGCCTGCGATGACGACCAGCGCCAGGACGAGCAGCCTCGCGCGGTTGGCCGTGGCGTAGACGTCGAGCGGGTCCCACATGCTCGTAATGTCGCTGCGTGACCGGCGTGGGCAACCGGCTCAGAGAGCAACGGGCTTATCGAAAGATAGGCGCGACATTTCGAACGATATCCTTGTCGCCGCGCGGGCCTTCGGGTAGCGTGACCCCGGTCGCTCACGCGCGACCCGGGGGTCGTTCGCCGCCGACGCCACCCTGATCGAGGGCCGCCCGGTCATCGCAGCCACCCCCTTTCGCGGAGACCCGCATGCGCTTGCCGCTTCTCTCGCTCCCAGTCCGCGCGCGACTCGCTCGCGTCGGAATTTGCCTGATTCTGACCAGCGCCTGTACCACGCTGCGCCCGTTGACGCCTGACGACCTTGGCAACAAGCCTGAGAGCGTTCACGTCACGCTGGCGGATCACTCGACAGTTGTCCTGCACACGCCTCAGGTCATCGGCGATACGTTGGTCGGCACGGTGAATGGCGCGCGCCAAGGCTTCCCCCTCTCGCAGGTCACCGCTATTCGGGAACGGGAGTTCGACGGGGTGCGCACCGGGGTGCTGATCACCATCGCGGCCATGGGGGGGCTGGCAGTCTTCGCGAGCGAGCATGGCACTGGGTTGCCACCCAGTACAGCCCGTTGTGGGAACGGCATCCTCCTTTCCAATTGCTGACAGTGGGCTGGGAGGGGATTGCCTCCTCTGGCACCGCTGGCGTGAAGATGACTCTGACGGCCGCGCGCGCTGGGCCCCCCTCCTAGTCACCGCTGTAAGAGTCCATCTCCACGATCCGCGCCAGCCCTGCCCGCGCAGTTCAGCAAGCCAAAGCTTCAGCGGGTCGTGCAGCGAACCTAGCGCTGCCGCCGAGCGCATTGGGCGGTTCGGTCCCTACGGCAGTCCGTGGACCACGTTTGTGATGCAGCGCAAGTGAACGCCCGACCCCCTATCCTAGCGAAGCGCCACCCCCGCCTCCCAGTTCGACGGGCCGCTATACCGAACACCGAGCCGCGCCCCGTGCGGAGGCGTGCAGGCCGCCGGTTCCAGCTCTGCGCGGTCTGCGTGTGCCTGGCGGCGTGCTCGAACCACGTCCCCCGTGCAGCTCGCGCCGCCGCGCCAGCGTTGCCGCAACCCACCGTGAGCGGGCGAACCCCCGAGGCGAGTGTCGAGCTGTTGTCTGAGCAAGTGCAGGCAATTGCGATCGCTCCGGTGGGGACCTCTGTCTTCGTGACCGAGCGGGAGGCAGTGGGGGCGATTGGGTTTGATGAGGACCTGACCGTCGTGCAGGCTGAGGCTGTCCTGCTCGGAGCCGCGGCCTCCTACGAGCTCACCACGAAGGAGCTCGCGCGCGCCAAAGGCTTGACCCAGGCCCACGGCGGCATCTCGCAGCGCGAGCTCGAACAGGCGATCTCGGACCAGGAGAACGCGGTCGGTGCGCTCGCGGCCGCCCGCGACGCCGTCCGCGCCTTGGGGAAGACCGACGCCGACCTCGATCGTATCATCGCTTCGCGCGTGATCGATTCCGCGGCCGGCGCCCAGTCGCATCCGAGCCCCTTGGTGAAATGGGCGATCGCTAATGTGATCGAGGTGGATGTCCCTTGGTTTCGGATCGGCCAATCGGTACGGGTGAGCGTGCCGGCGTATCCGGACCGCACGTTTGACGGGACCGTTTCGCGGATCGACGCCGTCCTCGATCCGGAGACGCACCGGGGGAAGCTCCGCGTGCGCGTTCTCGACCCCGACAACGCGCTGCGTCCCGGGATGCTCGCGACCTTCGTCATCCGCGTCGGTCCATCACGGAAAGCGATCGCGGTGCCCATGAGCACGGTCGTCCGCGAGGGGGACGGGTCGATGACAGCCTGGCTCACGACGGACCGGCACCATTTCCTCCAGCGGATCGTCCGGCTCGGGCTCGCGGAAGACGGCCGCTATGAAGTTCTCGATGGCCTCCGGGTCGGTGATCTCGTGGTCACCGAGGGAGGCGTGTTCCTGAGCGACATGCTGCACGCGACGGTGCCCGAATAATGAGCCGGCGTCGTCGCGGTCCCGCATGCTGAAAGCCGTGCTGGCGTTCTGCCTCAGCCATCGCCCCTTTGTCTTGGTGGGTTTGGTCCTCTTTCTCGGCGCGGGCCTCGTCGCCTTCCGAGCGCTCAACATCGAGGCCTATCCCAATCCGACCCCGGTCATCCTCGAGATCACGGCGCAGGCGCCGGGCCTCTCGGCCGAGGAGATGGAGCGCTATTACACACGGCCGATGGAAATCGCCCTGTATACGACCCCTAGCATCGATGTTATCCGCTCGACGTCCTTCTACGGGTTGTCCTTCGTGCGCGTCGTCTTTAAGTGGGGCGTCGACTACTACTTCGCGCATAGCCAGGCGTCGATCGCGCTGCAGAACGCGAACCTCCCCGGCGGACAGGTCCCGACCATCCAGGCCAACAGCTCGACCGGGGAGATCTACCGCTACCAAGTGGTGGGACCCCCACATTTCGGCGTCACTAACCTGCGCACGGTCGAAGACTGGATCGTGCGTCGCCGCCTGCTGACGATCCCCGGTCTCGCCACAGTCAACAGTTGGGGCGGCCCCACGAAGGAATTCGACGTCGAGGTCGATCAGCGCAAGCTCCAGCAGTTCGGCGTCACCGTGCCGCAGATCCTTGCCGCGCTCGCCAATGCCAATATCAACGTCGGCGGACGCGAAATCACGATCGGGCAGCAATCGATCAACATCCGCGGTGTCGGGCTCATCGACGACGGCGGGGACGAGGACCTGACCCAGGGCGACCACGTCGCCGATATCGAGAACGTGGTGCTGTCCCAGACGGGCGGCGTCCCCGTATTCGTGCGCGACGTGGCGACCGTGCGGGTGGGGTACGTGCCACGGCTCGGCATTCTGGGCCGCGACACGGCGGCCGACGTCGTCGGGGCGATCGTGGTGATGCGACGCACCGAGCATACGGCGCCCATGGTTGCCAAGGTCAAAGCCGCCATCGCCCGGATGAACCACGACGGCAGCCTGCCGCCGGGCGTGTCCATCGTGCCCTTTTACGACCGCTCGACGCTCGTGGCGGTGACGACAGACACCGTCCTGCACAACCTCGTGTTCGGCATGCTGCTCGTGTTCTTCATCCAGTGGATCTTCCTCGGTAACCTGCGCAGCGCGGTCATCGTCGGCCTGAACATACCCTTCGCGCTCTTGTTCGCGGTCATGCTGCTCGTCCTGCAAGGCGAGGACGCCAACCTCTTGTCCGTCGGGGCAGTGGACTTCGGCATCATCGTGGATTCGGCCGTGATTCTCGTGGAAAACATCGTCCGCGTGTTTCAGGAGCCCGCCGGCGAACGGAGCCGGTGGGTGCGACAGCTTTCCGAGGGCACCTGGGGCGCGGACCCGACGGCCACCACCCCATGGACGGAGCGCCTGCGGCTCATCCTTGTGAGCGCCCTGCAGGTAGACCGGGCGGTGTTCTTCTCCTCCCTGATCACCGTCGCCGGGTTCGTCCCGCTGTTCACGATGCGGGGCGTCGAAGGACAAATCTTCGCCCCAATGGCCCGGACCTACGGTTATGGGCTCGCGGGGGCGTTGCTGGCGACGTTCACGGTTACGCCCGTGCTCGCCTCGATCCTGTTGCCAGAGTCCGTGAGCGAGGCCGAGACCTGGATCGTCCGCGCCCTCCGGCGTCTCTATGAGCCGGTGCTGCACTTCGCGTTAGCTCATCGCGGCACGATGGTCGCCCTAGGGGTCGCCGTGCTCGTGGGCGCCGCCGGGCTTGGGTCGCGTCTGGGTAGCGAATTCCTGCCCACGCTCGAAGAGGGCAACATTTGGATCCGCGCGTCGATGCCCATCACCCTGTCGCTCAAGGACGGCGAAGCCGCTACGAGGAAGATGCGCGAGATCCTCCTGCGCCATCCGGAGGTGAGCACCGTCGTTTCGCAGCATGGCCGGCCTGACGACGGCAGCGATGCCGCTCCCTTTTCGAATGTCGAGCTGTTCGCGCCTCTGCGCCCGTTCGAGACGTGGCCGCGGGGGCTCACCAAGGAGCGACTGACCGAGCAACTGCAGACCGAGCTGAGCGACGCCCTGCCCGGCGTCATCTTCAACTTCTCACAGTACATCCAGGACAACGTGGAAGAGGCGATCTCGGGCGTGAAAGGGGCCAACGCGCTCAAGATCCTCGGATCAAACCTGGACACCCTCGAGCGGCTGGCCAGCCGGGCTCGGGACCTCATGAACGACGTGCGCGGGATCGCCGACCTCGGCGTGTTCCCCGTTCTCGGCCAGCCCAATCTCAACATCACCGTGGATCGCGTCGCCGCCGCCCGGTACGGGCTCAATTCTGGGGACGTGAACACCGTCATTCAGGCCGCGCTCGGCGGCGCGACCGCCACGACGGTCCTTGAAGGCGACCGGCAGTTCCACGTCGTGGTCCGGTTCCGGCCCGAGGACCGCAGCAGCGTCGAGCAGATCCGCGACATCATGGTCGCCTACGAGACGAACAACGGCACGACTGCCTATGTGCCGCTCAGCGCGCTCGCCACGATCACCACGGAGACCGGTGCGGCCTGGATCTACCACGAGGGCACCGAGCGCTTCCTTCCGATCAAGTTCAGCGTCCGCAGGCGCGACTTGGCCGGCACCGTGGCCGACGCGCAGGGGCGGATCGCGCGCGGTCTGCGACTGCCGAGCGGCTATCACTTGGTATGGGCGGGGGAGTTTGAGGACCTGCGCGAGGCGAGACAGCGGCTCGCCGTCATCGTGCCCGTCACCCTCGTGCTCATCCTTGGGCTGCTCTACAGCTCGTTCAATTCCCTGCGGGACAGTCTGCTGGCGCTGGTTGCGGTTCCGTTCGCGGCCGCGGGGGGGGTGCTCGCGCTCTATGTGGTGGGACTCAACTTCAGCATTTCGGCCGCAATCGGCTTCGTGTCGCTCGCCGGCGTGTCGGTGATGCACGGCATTCTCATCATCACCTATTACAACCAGGAACGCCGTGGCGGTGGCACGCCGCGCGCCGCGCTCTTTCGCGCCGCGTCGACACGGATGCGGCCGCTCCTCATGACCGCCCTGTCGGCCTCCATCGGCCTGTTCCCCGCCGCGATCTCGACCGGGATCGGCAGCCAGGTGCAGCGGCCCCTCGCCACGGTGGTCGTCGGCGGCATGCTCGTCGGCCCGATTTTGTTGCTCACGCTCGTGCCCGCGCTGCAGATGGCGGCCCTCGGTGGCGACGCGGCCGCCGAGGACGCGGAGGCCCCGTGACGCGACGTGCGGGCCGAACCGCTGCGGCCCGGGCCCGCTGGCTGGCGCAGGTCCCGCCGTTCGGTCTCTTGGCCCTTGCCACGGGCTGCGCCGCGGGCCCGCCGTTTGTGAAGCCCGCTCCGCCGGAAACTGGCGGTTACACGACGGGCACGCTCTCCGCCACGCCTGCCGCCCCGAGCGTCCCCGACGGAGCTGCGCAGCGGTTCGTGGCTGGGCTCAACATCTCCGGCCAGTGGTGGGGGGTCTTCCACTCAAGCGCGTTGAACGACCTGGTCGAGCGGGCGTTGAAGAACAATCCCGATCTCAAGGCGGCCCAGGCCGCGCTCACGGCCGCCCGGGAGCACGTGTTGGCTCAGCGCGGCGCCTTCCTCCCCAGCGTAGCGGTCGGAGCGTGGGCGACCCGACAAACGACCTCGGGTGCCCTCTCCCCAACCCCGAACTCGGGGACCCTCAACTTCAGCCTCTTCACACCCGACGTGAACGTCTCGTTTGTCCCCGACGTGTTCGGGCTGAACCGTCGGACGGTCGAGGCACTGCAGGCCGAAGCCGAGGGACAACGCTTCGCGCTCGCGGCCAGCCACATCGCGCTAAGTGCGAACGTCGTCGCCGCCGCGATCGAGCAGGCGTCGCTGCGAGAGCAGATTCGGGCGACGCGCACTGTGATCGCAAGCGATTCGGCCACCGTGGAGATCGTCCGCACCCAGGTGTCGGCCGGGTACGCGAACCGGTTGGACCTGGCCGCGCAGGAAACCCAGCTCGCCCAAGCTCTGGCCATGCTGCCCCAGCTGCTCAAGCAACTCGCCCAGCAGAACGATCTGCTGGCCCGGCTCGCGGGCGCGTTTCCGAACGACGCCGTGGATACGTTCGATCTGGCCGAATTGGCGTTGCCCGAGGAGCTGCCGGTGAGCCTGCCCTCGCAGCTCGTCGAGCAGCGGCCCGACGTCCGCCAAGCTGAGGAGAACCTCCACGCCGCGAGTGCGGAAATCGGCGTCGCGGTGGCGAACAGACTCCCGAGCATCACGCTCACCGGGGATCTAGGGGCGACGGCGCTCACGTTGAGCCAGCTCACTACGGCCGGCAACGGCTTCTGGACCCTCGGGGCGGTGCTCACGCAGCCGCTCTTCCAGGGCGGCGCACTCGTCCACCAACAACGCGCCGCCGAGGCCGCGTATACGGAAGCGGCCGAACAGTACCGGAGCACGGTTCTGACGGCCTTCCAAAACGTGGCGGACGCGCTCCATGCGCTGGACCAGGATGCGACCGCGCTCTCGGCCGCGGCGGCGGCCGCGGCGGCGGCCCGGGTGACGCGCGAACTCGCCGAGCGCCAGGTCGCGGTCGGCTACGCGGGTGATCTCGAGCTCTTGAGCGCCGAGGCCGGCTACCAATCCGCGATGATCAACCTCGCGCAGGCCCGTGCCAACCGGTACGCGGATACGGCCGCCCTATTTCAGGCCCTCGGCGGAGGGTGGTGGCACCGCGCGGACATTCCGCAGGGCCCCCGTCAAGCGGGAGTGGACAGCGCGGCGGCGGCCCGACCGGATTCCACCTGACCTACCGGGGCAGCGGTTGAACCCGCGATCCCCCGAACCCCATTTCGTTCCGACCCACTTCGGCTGCGCATCCGAGAAATCGGACACCGAAACCGTCACATAACCGTCACCCAACCCGAGCGCCCCAACGTCACCAAGGCGGAATCGATTGGTGAGCTTGAACTTGTGGAACTACGGTGGCAGGATTCGAACCTCTAACTCGGCGGGTCGAAACTGGCGGTGGCTCAGGATCTCCCCGAGCCTAACTCAAGACACCAGTTGATGTTTCCCTGAAGAACTGGGGCGGGAGGACTCGAACCTCCAACTTCCCGGTTAACAGCCGGGCGCTCTGCCAATTGAGCTACACCCCATCGAACGCCGACCGGCAACGCAGCCTGTCCAGCGAGGCCCTGCCAGCGACAAAACGCCCCCGAAGCGACTGCGTGCCCGGGGGGCGCAGTTCCTCAAAGGCCCCGCGGGTCGCTTACCCGAGCCCGCTCCGGTCGCGACCTGCGAAACCGATCAGTATCGCCTCAAGACTATCACCACGTTGGAACCCGAGCAAGGGTTCCGGCGCGCGCGGACGTAGAGACTGACTCTTTCCTAAGCCGCTGCTGGGTGGGCTAGTGCTTGATGCCTGCGCGCTCGGCGAACTCGCGGGCAGCGGCCGCCTGTTCCTCGGTGAGATGCTCGGGGATCGCGACGCGAACCTCGACATATTGATCGCCCTTCCGACCGTTGCGTTCGATACCGTGCCCGCTCAGCCGGAAGCGCTGCCCATGCTGTGTCCCCGGGGGAATGCGAAGCACGACGTGGCGCCCTTCGAGGGTCTTCACGCGGACCTTCGATCCCAGGATCGCCTGGATGACGTTGATCGGGACCACGCAAATGACGTCCAAGCCCTCGCGTCGGAAGAAGCGATCGGGCTCGACCCGAAACACCACGACTATATCCCCGCGCCCACCCGCCCCCTGACCGCGCAACCGAACGCGCCCACCGTCGTCGGTGCCGGGCGGCACGGTGATCACGAGCTGCTTCTCGACCCGCACTTCACCGGCGCCTTGGCAGGTCGGGCAGCGTTCCGACGCGACCTTGCCACGACCCCGGCAGACAGGACAGGGCCGCTGGACAGCAAAGCCCCCCTGCCCGAAGGACACCGTGCCCCGACCGTGACACTCTCCGCAGGTCTGGATCTTCGCTCCCGGGGCCGCCCCGCTCCCGTGACAGGTCGGACAGGTGTCAGACACGGCGAGCGTGACCGGCACCTTCCCTCCCAGCGCGGCGACCGTGAACGGGATGGAAACGGTCGTCTCAACTTCTTCCTCTTCCTCGACCGCAGGCCCCGCACCGCGACGCCCAAAAATCGACGAGAAGAGGTCACCGATGCCGCCCATGCCGCCGAAATCGGACAGGTCGAACTCGGGCGCCGTGCCACCCGCACTCCCGCCAGGCGCAGGCCCGCCGGCAAACGCGCCGTAGCGGCGGAGCTGGTCGTAGCGCTGGCGCTTGGTGGCGTCGCTCAGGACATCGTGCGCCTCGTTGATCTCCTTGAAGCGGTCGGCTGCCTGGGGGTTGTTGGGATTGCGATCAGGATGGTGCTGCTTGGCGAGCCGCCGAAACGCCTTCTTGATCTCGTCGAGCGAGGCCGTCTCCGAGACGCCGAGGAGCTGGTAGTAGTCCTTGGCCGCGGCCATTAGTGGAGCTTACCCTGCCAGGTGAGCACCTCCACGCGAGCGGGGCGAACCAGGGTGTTCCCAAGCACGTAGCCCGCCTGGAGCACGGCACCCACGGTGTGATCCTGGGCCGGGTCCCGAGCCGGCGCGGTAGTCACCGCTTCATGCTGGCTGGGATCGAATGGGACGCCCACCTCGGCGACGCGTCGCACGCCCAAGGCCTCAAGCTCCTTCCAGAGTTTGCGGCCCACCAACTCCACACCGGCGTGAATCGTCGCGGCCTCCGCCTGCGTGGGATTGACCTGCGCGAAGCGCCCGAGATCGTCGAGGGCATCGACGAACCGCCCGAGGAGCTCGGCCTGAGCCTTGGACCAGACCTCGGTGCGCTCCTTCTGCGTACGTTTGCGGAAGTTGTCGTACTCGGCCGCCAGGCGCAGGTGCCGGTCGGTCATCTCAGCGAGGCGCTCTTCGAGCCGCCGCATCGCCCCTTCGGCGGGCTCGACCAGCGTCCCCTCGGGCGGTTCGGGGGGCGAGGCAGGGTCGGGAGTCTTGGGATTTGGGTCGGTCATGCCGTTCAGGGGTGGATTAGGCAAGCCGCGTGCCCACGAGAGCTGCCGTTCTGGCGGTCAGCGAGCACGGGGAAAGCGCTGGTTTGACAACACGATACCTGGTTGGCGCGGTCCCGTCGAGCGGGCTCCACCGGCGGCGGGCCCGCCTCAAGCGACACCGTGTTGAGCGAGAAATCCGATCACGTCGGCCACGACTAGCTCGCGCTGGGGATCGTGGAGCACCTCGTGAAACATCTCCGGGTACCAGCGCACGTCCACCGAGGCTCCGAGACCCGTGGCAAACGCGCGGGCCACTTCCGCGCTCACGATCCGATCTTCGCCCGCGAGCAGGAACTGGAGCGGGACATCGATTCGCGCCCCGTCGGCCGGGACGGCGTGCTGGGCCCACTGAATTTCGCGCCAAGCTCCGGGCGTCATGACACCTTGGACCGCGGGATCCAGTTCGTAAGCCGCCTTCGTAGCCGGGTCGCGGCTGAGGAGCCCGGCGTCGAGACCGAGCGGCATCGGAAACGTCGGCCAGAGATCCGCAAGGACACGCGCCAGCGCGAGCTTCAGCCTGGGCGGCGGAGCGGCGAGCGCGAGCCAGGGGCTCGACAACACGGCGGCCGTCACGGGGTCGCTCGGCTGCGTCTCGAGATATCGGAGAGCGACGAGGCCGCCGAAGGAGTGCCCGAGCAGCACGTGACGCAACTCTGCCCGACGCCTGCGCACGGCACGACGGAACGCCTGGAGGTCCCCGAGGAGCTGACTAAAGCGGGAGAGGTGTCCGCGCCGCCCGCCCGAGCGTCCGTGGCCCCGCTGGTCCAGGGCGTAGACAGCATAACCTGCATCACCCAGGCGTTCGCCGAGGCTCGCCCAGCGCCCCGCGTGGTCCGACCACCCGTGCAGGAACAACAGGGCCGCTCGGGGAGACACCGGCTCGTAGGTGTCGTAGATGAGCTGCGTGCCGTCCGGCGCCGTGAGGGTCGCCATCAGACTAGGACGCGCCGCAACAAGTCCAAGGCCGCCTGGGCAGCGCGTCTGCGGATCTCGTCGCGGTCACCCGGGAACATCCGGCAGAGGGTGCGAGTCTCACCCGCGACTCGCGCCGCGAGCCACACCGTCCCCACGGGCTTCTGCGGGCTGCCGCCCCCCGGACCCGCGATCCCCGTCACGGCGACCGCGCAGTCGACGCGGAGCCGCCGTTGGACCCCCTCCGCCATCGCGCGCACCGTGGGCTCGGATACGGCGCCGTGCTCAGCGAGCACGACGGCGGGGACGTCGAGCATGGCCGTCTTCACCGCGTCGGCGTAGGCGACGACTCCGCCCAGGAAGGTGTCGGACGCGCCGGGTACTGCGGTCAGGCGTCCGCCCACGAGTCCGCCCGTGCAGGATTCCGCCACTCCTAGCCGGTGACCATCGCGGCGCAACAAGTCGAGCACGACCGCGGCGAGGTCGATGTCATCGAGGCCGTAGTAGTGCTCGCCCGCCGCCTCCGCGAGTCGACGGGCGGCGTTCGCGAGCAGGTCGTCGGCGTCGGTTGCCGGCAACTCCCAGGCGGTCAGCCGCAGATCGACTCCGGCAACGGACGGGAGAAACGCGAGCGTCAGGGGACCGAGCCCCTCCGCGAGCGGCGCGACCCGTTCGGCGAGGGCCGACTCGGCGATGCCTGTCGTCCGCACCGTGCGCGACCGCACGACGGAAGGCGTGAGTCCGCTCGTCGCCGCCCGAGACCGGAGCCGCGGCAGGACTTCCTCCACGAGCAGGCCCCGAAGCTCGCGCGGCACCCCGGGGAGGAGAATGGCGAGGCGCTCGCCGTCCTCGAGCCAGAGTCCGGGCGCCGTGCCGTGCGCGTTCGGGAGGACCGACGCGCCTTGCGGCACCTCAGCCTGCGTGCGGTTCAGGGGTGGCATCGGGGTCCGGCCGAGGCGCACAAACCGGGCCTCGAGGGCCTTCAGGAGAGCCGGATCAAGCACAAGTGGTCGGTCGAAGATCTCGGCCGCGACCGCCTTCGTGACGTCGTCCCGAGTCGGACCCAAGCCGCCGGTGGTGATCACGACCCCCGTCCGGTCCAGCGCTTCTTGCAGGGCGGCGCGAATGGCGTCTGGCCGGTCGGCGACGCTCGTACGGCGCACGACTTCGACGCCCACCGCGGCCAACTCCCGCCCCAGATCCGCGCCGTTTGAGTCAAGGGTGTAGCCCAAGAGGAGCTCGGTGCCGATGGTTACGACTTCGAGCTTCACCGCCCTCCCTTCAAGAGTGCGCGGTAGCGGTAGATGTACACGACGAGCGAGTACACCGTCATCAAGACAGCGCCGCCGAGCGTCACGGCCACGACGGTCCCGTGGAACTCGTCCCAGAAATTGCGGAAGCTCCCCGCCCAACGGTGGGCAGCGAGGGCGTCCTTCCAGGCAAACCAGGCGATGGTCGCGCCGATGAAGACGTTTTGCACCACGGCCTTCAGCTTCCCGGGACCGGCCGCGGGGATGACGACCCCGCGACGCTTGGCGAACAGGCGAAAGCCCGTGATCAACACCTCGCGCCCGACGAGCAGGAGCGCGACCCACACGGGCAGACTGCCCCACCACGGGATTCGGTAGTCGACGAGAATGGTCGGATGCCGCGTGATCCAGAAGATCGGGATCAGCGTGGCGAACAGCAGCAGCTTGTCGGCGATCGGGTCGAGCAACTGGCCCACCTCGCTCACCTGCCCGTAGCGCCGGGCGAGGTAGCCGTCGGCGACATCCGATACACCGGCCGCGACGAAGATTACCAACGCGATGACCTTCGGCCAGTAGCCCTCGATGAACGGCAAGAGTGCGATAACGGGGGTGAGACAGATGCGAGCGAGGGTGAGGATGTTGGGCAGGGTCCACGGCATGGGACCGTCCTTAACTCAACGTCTTCAATACCAGCTTGCTCACCGCCTTGAGTGTGTCGAACACACCATCCCCACGGACGGCCACCGCTTCGAGATATTGGGCGCGCCCAATCCACTGGCCGTCGGAGAGCGCCACGAGATCCTCTCCCGGGTGGGCAGCGTCGGGAACGGTGCGCTGCTGGGCGGGGTCCTCGATGGCCCAACCCGGATTGAGCGCGTTTTGCAGGTCCCGCAGCGGCGACGCGTTGGGCAAATCCCGTTTGTTGTACTGAATCACGAAGGGGATCTTCGTGAGGTCGTAGCCGTACTCGGCCATGTTGTCGTACAGGTTCTGCATCGACTCGACGTTCGCTTCCATCCGCTCGAGCTGACTGTCAGCCACGAAGATGATGCCGTCCACGCCCTTGAGGATCAACTTGCGACTCGCGTTGTAATACACCTGCCCGGGGACGGTGTAGAGGTGGAAACGAGTCTTGAAACCGCGGATCGTGCCAAGGTCCACGGGGAGGAAGTCGAAGAACAGGGTCCGCTCGGTCTCGGTGGCGAGGGAGATCATTTTGCCCCGCGTGTTGGGCGATACCTTGCTGTAGATATGTTCGAGATTCGTCGTCTTGCCGCCCAACCCCGGCCCGTAGTAGACGATCTTGCAGTTGATCTCGCGGGACGCGTAGTTGATCATCGACATGCGCGCGTCCCCCTACCCGAAGAGCTTGTCAATTTCGTCGTCCGCTCCGGCCAGTAGGCCCTTTTGCCCTTCCCCGGGTGTCTCGGCGACCCGGTTGAACATGGCGACGAACACCTTGTTCAGCTGCTCGACCGCCCCCTTCCCCTTGAGCTTCACGAGCCCGAGCGTCGTGCGCTGATCGAAAAGGACGACGAGGATCACGCGCTTGGCCACGTCGGCGAGGAACATCGACTCGCGCTCGCCCTGGTGCACGAGGGAGGCGAATTCTGCCTCACCGATCATTTTCGCCAGCTGATCGTTGGCGCTGAAATCGGCGGCCGTGAGCGAGGCGAAGGCAGTCGGGTCGAAGCGCGGGGCCTCCCCGACGGTGGCCACGAGCTGGCCTGTGCGGTCGACGAGCAGCGCGCACCGGGCATTCGCGTCCCGCAGGAACGCCTGCAGATGCTCTTGGATCTGGTTGAAGTCGCTCTCGGAGAACGACCAGCTCGCGGCACCCGCCATCAGGTCTCCCGCCTACGCATCCTCGGCCATGTCGCGTCGCGCGACCAGGGCCTGGGCGATCGTCACGCCGTCGGCGTACTCCAGATCACCGCCCACCGGCAGCCCGCGCGCGATGCGGGTCACCCGCACCCCCGTGGGCTTGAGCAGCTGCAGCAGGTAGGTGGCGGTCACCTCGCCCTCCATCGACGGGTTCGTGGCAACGATCACCTCGCGCACGCCCGACCCATTGCTCACGCGACGGACCAGCGGCTCGAGCCGCAGCGCGTCGGGCCCGACGCCGTCGAGGGGGCTCAGGCGACCTCCGAGCACATGGTAGCGGCCTCGGAAGCCCGCCGCGCGCTCGATGGCCGTGACGTCAGACGCTTGTTCCACCACGCACAGGATCGTCGCGTCGCGCCGTGGGTCGGCGCAGATCGCACACAGCGCTTCGTCGGTGAGGTTACCGCACGCCGGACACGTCGTCACCCGCTCCCGCGCCCGGCGGATCGCGTCCGCCAAACGCCCGGCGGCGTCCGGCGGCAGGTTCAGCAGGTGAAACGTGAGCCGCTGGGCCGTCTTGCGTCCGATCCCGGGGAGCTTGGCCAGCTCCGTCACGAGATCATCGATGGCCGCCACGGCGACCTACAACGGCAATTGCAGTGGAAACGGAAGACCGGACGCGAGCTTGCGCACTTCCGCCTGGTAGAGCTCCGCGGCGCGCTTTTGGGCTTCCGCAACCGCGGCGAGGACGAGATCCTCCAACATCTCCACGTCCCCAGGGTTCACGGCCTGGGGATCGATCTTGATCGCGCGAATTTGGCCGCGGCCGTCGGCCGTCGCCTCCACCATTCCCCCACCGGCCGAACACGTCACGGTCTGCTGCGCCAGCTGGGATTGGATCTCGGAGAGCCGCCACTGCATCTGCTGCCCCAGCTGGAGCAGGCTGGATAAATCCGCCATGGATCGAAAGTTAACCGCTCGGCCGCCGGTCGCAAGCTACTCGAGCAACTCGAGATCCAGCGCTTCGACGGCGGCGTTCAGGCTCGGGTCGGCGGCACGCATCTGGGCGAGTCGGTCCGCGCGAACCGCCTCGGGTGTGAGCCGCGCCGCGCGCGGGGTCGCGCCGCCGGCGCCTGCGGGGGCGACGACGACGCGGAGCGGCGCCGTCACATACCGGCCCAAGAGCTCCGCGATGACCTCCCGCTGCCGCTCGAGTCCGTCGGCATGGGTGGCGTTGGCGCCGAGCAAGCGGATCGATACGGTGTTCTCGTCCGCCGACGCCACCTCAGTTTGCGCGAGGAGGGTACCGAGCATCGGACTCCGGGCCCGCGCATCGACGACGAGTTGTGGCCAGAGCGCGCGGAACCGCTCGAGCGACGCCGGGCCGCGCGACTGGGGCGCCGAGGGCGTGGACGGGACGACCGGGCCGGCGCTTGCCGCCGGGGGTGCCGGCGTGGGCGCGGCGGCTGGCGCGACAGTTGGCGCGGCGGGCCCGAGCGGCGCCGAGCGCGCTGGACCCGAGCCCTTCAACGCCGCGATTACCTCGGTGAGCTCGACGGTCCGACTCATGAGCGCCCAGCGCAAGAGTAGAACCTCGACCGCGAGCCGGGCGTGCCCCGTGCCTCGTAGCTGGCTTTCCGAGTCGCCGAGCACCGTGAGCAGACGGAGTGCGTCGCCCGGCGGCAGATGCGGGGCGTAGCGGCGCACGTGGACGGTCAACCCCTCCGTGAACCCTTCCGGCGTTCCGCCGAGGCCCACGAGCAGCACGGCGCGCAGGACCTCCCCTGCGCCCGCCGCGAATTCGCCGAGGTCGGCTCCGCCCTCAACCAAGCGCTCGACCAGCGGAAACACGGCGCGCGCGTCGCGCTCCGCCACGAGTCGCAGCATCTCGCCATAGACGTCGTCGGGAATGAGCCCGAGCACCTCGCGGACCGTTGCCGCGGTCACCACGCCGTCGCCGAACGACAGAACCTGATCGAGGAGCGAGAGGCCGTCGCGCATGCCCCCATCGGCGCACTGGGCGATGAGGCGTACGGCGTCCGGCGTGGCCGAGAGCCCTTCCGCGGCGAGCACTTGCTCGAGCCGAGCGGCGATCGCGTGGGGGCCGATGCGGCGGAAATCGAAGCGCTGCAGTCGCGAGAGAATCGGAGCCGCCGTCTGCGCAATCTTTTGGGGCTCGGTCGTCGCGAACACGAACACCACCCGGGGGGGCGGTTCCTCGAGAATCTTCAGGAGCGCATTCCACGCCTCGCGCGTCAGCATGTGCGCTTCGTCGACGATGTAGACCTTGTAGCCCGCCTCCCCGCTCGCGGCATACATGGCCCGCTCGCGCAGATCTCGGGCGTCGTCCACGCCGCGGTTCGAGGCGGCGTCGAGCTCGACGACGTCGAGGCTCACCGCGCCCCCCCAGATGCGCTGGCAGGACGCGCACGCGCCGCAGGGCTCGCCCGTGTCGGAGCGGGCGCTGCAGTTCAGGGCCATCGCGAGGATGCGCGCGGCCGTGGTCTTCCCCACGCCGCGCGGGCCCGCGAAGAGGTAGCCGTGCGCCACCCGCTGCTGCGCCACGGCGCCGCGCAGGGCAGCGGCCACGTGGTCTTGCACGAGGAGCTCGGCGAACTGCTTGGGCCGGTACTTGCGAGCGAGAGCGATCATCGGCGCCAACGAGGAACGAGACGGTTACGAGGCTGAAACGGGCGCCGTGCCGCGAGGAACACCCGCCCTTATCGCGTCACGCGCAAACGGTCAGCGCACCCAGAGAAAGTGAAATGCCCCAGGCACCCCGCAGCGACTCCCGACCTCGCTGAGCGCTGCTCCCTGCGGGGGCCTGACGCGGTTCACGAGCGAAAGACCTGCGGACCTGGGGCACCGGAAGTTATCGCCGCACCTCTCGGCCGCCAAGGTGGGCGGCTGAGGATCAAGGGGAGGCGAGGACCTCGGCAGTGATCGCGGCGGCCCGCGTCACGTCGGCGCGGTTCACGTCCAAGTGCGTTACCGCACGTAGCCGTCGCAGCCCGAAGGGCGCCAGGCGCACGCCGGCGCGCTCGAGCGCCACCGCCGCACTCGCCGCGTCCGCCCCCTCCGGCGCGAGGTCGATCATCACGATGTTCGACTCGGGGCTCGACACCCGGACGCCTCGACAAGCGGCAAGACCCGTGGCGAAGAACCGCGCGTTGGCGTGGTCCTCCGCGAGACGATTCACGTTGCGCTCGAGTGCCCACAGCCCCGCTGCTGCGAGCACGCCGGACTGCCGCATCCCGCCGCCCAGACGCTTGCGCAGCTCCCACGCCCGCGCCCGATCGCGCGCGCGCAATCCGAGACAGGCGCCCACCGGGCAACCGAGACCCTTCGACAGACTCACCATGACCGTGTCCGCGCCCGCGGCCAGGCGCGCCACCGGAACGCCCAATGCGACCGCCGCGTTCCACAGCCGAGCGCCGTCGAGGTGAATCGGTAACCCCGCGGTGCGGGCGGCGTCGATGACCCCGCGCAGCGTCTCAACCGACATCACCCGGCCGCCGGCCGCGTTGTGAGTATTCTCGATCGCGAGCGCCCCGGGCCGCGGGAGGTAGGGCGACCGCGGGCGAATCGCGGCCGCGAGACACGCGGCCGTGAGCAGGCCGTCCGGGGTCGCGACCGGCCGAATCTGAATGCCCCAGTTCGCGGCCACGCCTGCGAGCTCGTAGTGGACGAGGTGCGCGTCGGCCTCGACGAGGAGCTCCGTGCCCGCGCTCGCGAGGAGCGCCACGCCAACCTGGTTCGCCTGCGTGCCCGAAGGGAACAGGAGCGCGTCCTCGGTCCCCAGCAGCTCGGCAACCCGCTGCTCCAGTCGGCGCGTCGTGGGGTCGCCATCCAGCACGTCGTCGCCCACCTCGGCGTCCGCCATGGCCCGCCGCATCTCCGGACTCGGACGCGTCACAGTGTCCGAGCGCAGGTCGATCGGAATCATCGCAGCTCCACGCGCTGCGCGCGCCGCATCAGAACGAGGTCGAAGGTCTCGGCCACCTCGCCGCCCAGCAAGAAGAGGCACGCGGTGCTGTAGATCCACAGCAGGAAGAGGAATAACGCGACGACGTTCGCATCCGAGGTGAGGCGGTCGAGCGTCACGAACCGCGTGACGTAGAGGGTATACAGCCGCTTGGCCACTTCGAATCCCAGGGAACAGAACACGGCGGCGACGAGCGCCGTGCGCCACCCGATGCGGCGACTCGGAAGGAGCTTGAAGACCACGAAGAACATGAGGACGCCGAGGGCCCACGCGCTCAGCTCGATGCTCAGGCGCCAGACCCAGGTCAGCAGGAAGTTCCCCGTGAGAACGTTCGAGTTCGCGGCCTGAAACGCGCTGACGAGCCCGTTGGCCACGACGAACAGGCCGGTGATGAACACCATCAGCAGATCGAGCATCTTGGCGAGCGGCCAGGACCGGCTTTCGTCGGTGTCGAAGACCTCGTTCAAGGCCGCGCGCAGGCCGCCGAACAGGCGCGTCGAGAACCACAGGAACAGGGGAAGGCCGAGGAGCGTGAGGCGCCCGCGTCGCTCGAGCGCGGCGATGAGTGTCCGTTCGACACCGCGAAAGCCCTCGCCCGCTTTGCCGGCCGTCGTCGGCAGGAGCCGCGCGAGGAGCTCGTGCAGGCTGATCTGGTGTGTCGTGATTTGGTGATGCACGAGGTACCCGACCGCGGCCAGCAACAGCGCGACGAACGGAATCGTCGTCAGGAGGAGGTCAAACGATAGCGCGCTCGCGAGGAAGGGGATGTTGTCCTCAAAGGTCGCCTGCAGCGTGCGGCGCACAATTCCGGGAAGCGAGGCGTGCCACCCGCTGTCCCGCCTCACGCGTCCGGCTCGTCCTCCTCGGCGACCTGATCCACCACGCGATCGCGTACTCGGGTGAGGCGCCGGCCCAACTTCCCGCGGAGTTCCTCGCCCGCTTCCGGGGCGAACAAGAGCCCCAAGACAACGCCCACCGCGACGCCCATAACGAACGACCCGTACCGGGAGTTCTCGCTCACTCCCCCGCCTCGATATCGTCCGGGGCTGCCACGGCGACCGCGCGCGGCGCGGCGTGCGAGTCGATCGGCGGGCGGATGTAGCGATCGACCACCGCCCGAGTCCCTGCCACCCGCAGCTTCTCGAACAGAAAGAGGAAGGTCTTCTCGAGATCGGCGCCGATCGCCCCGCGGACGTCGTCGGGAAGGTCCCACATCCGGCGCTTGAACGGCCCGATCGCCTTCTTGCGGCTCTTGTAGAAGAACTGCTCCTCGGTGTCCCCCTTCTTCCACTCGTCCTTGCACTCGGTCTTCACCCACTCGACGATCTCCTTGCGGAGATCCTTAGGGAGCTTGGGATGGTCGAAGACCATGCTCTGATAGTTCGTCGCGAGATGGATCTCGATCGCCTGACATTCCGGGAAACTGCCGAACGCTTCGGGGGGGAGCGTCGACGCGCCGTGCTGGACGGCCCCGCCGATCCGCCACGTCGTGCGCGCCGCGTGCGACAGCGCCTTCAGCGCGGCGAGGTCGATCTGGACGCGGGCGATGGAACCGTCGGGAAGCACGACCCCGCCGTGGCTCGTCCCGGTCTGCACGGAGATCTTGCTGATGCCGATGTAGGAGCCGAGGCGCTTGAGCGTGCGCGCATAGCCCTCCATGAACGCGTCGAGCTCGTGGACGTCGCTGTTCTTCCCGCCGACCTCCCCGATCTCTGCCCCGACCGAGACCGTGACAGCGTCCGGCTCGTGGTCCCGGATGTACTGCGTCAGCTCGGCCGCCCGCTCGTAGTTCGTTCGCTGCTGCTCGTCGAGGGTGCTCTTCGACAGGTCGACGAGCGTCGAGGTGTCGACGTCGATGTTGTAGAGGCCCGCGTGGAGCTCCTCGTCGACCAGCGCCCGGATCGCGGCGAGCTCGGCCTCGGGGTCGACGGCATACTTCTTCGCGTTGACCTGGACGTGGTCGCCCTGGACAAACACGGGGCCCACGTAGCCCTCGCGCAGCGCCGCGGCGATCATCACCGTGACGTATTCCGGTGGCCGCTGCCCGGTGTAGGCAATTTCGCTGCGCGCGATCTCGGTGATGACGGCGCCGACATCGAGCTTCTTCGCGGCGCGGAACACCGCGCGGGCGGCGTCGTACGCCAGGACGCGGATGTTGATGGCGGGCGTCGTGAAGACCGGCGTCTCGCCGCGACCGGCGGCGAGGTACAGCTCGTGAATCGACGCCGGCCGCACCCCGGCCCGCTGCCCGATCTCCCAAATCAGCCAGCGCGCTTCGTCGCGTTCCGCGGCTGTGTCGCCGAAGGCCACCTGCCGGATGAGCGCATCCATCTCGGCGCTCTGCCGACGGGCGGGCGAATCGAATAGGCGTAGCTGCTGCTCGAGGGGACCGGGCATGAACCGACTCCTTGAAGGGAAGAATTTTCGCCGGAATTTAGGCCGCGCCGACCTCAATGGCCAGCCCGTCGTACGCCGGCGCGACGCCCGATGGCATGCGCGCGAGCAGTTCCGCGTGCGGCGTCTCGTGCGTGAGGTGCGTGAGGAACGTTTGTCGCGCGCCGATCGCCTGTGCCGCGCCTACGGCTTCGGGGATGGACAGATGGAGCGGGTGCGGCCGCGACAAAAGACCGTTCAACACGAGGACGTCGAGGCCCTCGAGCTGGGCGCGCACCTCATCGGGGATCGCCTTGGCGTCGGTGACGTAGGCGAGCGCGCCGATGCGATACCCGAAGACGCAACCCGGCCCGTGCGGCAAGCGCAGCGCCCGAACGACCATCCCGGCGATCTCGCACTCGCAATCCGCCTCGAGCGGGTGCGCGCGGAGTTCGGGCTTCGTGGTCCCGGGGTGCGCGACTACGGCCGGATCGAAGATGTAGGAGAAGCGACGGGCGAGCTCGGCGAGGGCATCCGCCGGGCCGTAGACCGCGAGGCCGCCGGGCACCTTCACCGAGAGCGCGCGCAGGTCGTCGATCCCATGCACATGATCCGCGTGCGCGTGCGTGAACAGGACGGCGTCGATCGCCGGTACGGCCGCCGCCACGAGCTGCAACCGCAACTCAGGCGGCGTGTCGATCAAAAGTCGCCGACCGTCCGCTTCGATCAGGACCGCCGCGCGCGTACGCTTGTCGCGCGGGTCGGGCGAGGTGCAGGTCCGGCACCCGCACCCTACCTGGGGCACTCCAAACGACGTGCCCGTCCCGAGAAACGTGAGGCGCACCTCAGACCTCTTCAACCTTGAGCAGGTTCGTCGCCCCCGAGACGCCCCACGGCACGCCGGCCGTCATCACGATGCGATCGCGCGGCTTCGCGTACCCACGCTTGAGGATGAGATCCCGCACCACCGTGAGCATCGCGTCGTAGCCCGGTACCTGATCCACACGCAGCGGGGTGACGCCCCACACCAACGCGAGCTGTCGGTAGGTCGCGGCTTCCGTCGTGACCGCGAGGATGGGCACGGGGGGTCGCTGGGCGGCCACCTTGCGGGCGGTGAAGCCGCCTTTCGTGAGCGTCACGATGAGCGGCGTCTTGAGCATCCGCGCCACCGCACTCGTGCCCAGGGCGATCGCGTCTTCCACCGACACGCCGTCGCTGACCTGACTCATGCGCCGCTCGAGACGCACCGGACCCTCGCGCTCCATTTCGCGGATGATGCGGTCCATGGCTCGGACCGACTCGACCGGGTATGCGCCCACCGCCGTCTCGGCCGAGAGCATGACGGCGTCCGTACCGTCCAAGATCGCGTTGGCCACGTCTGAGGCCTCGGCCCGCGTGGGCCGGGGATGGTGCACCATGGACTCGAGCATCTGCGTCGCCGTGATGACCGGCTTGCCGCGCTGATTCGCCTCCCAAATCAGCCGTTTCTGGACGATCGGCACGCGCTCAAACGGGAGCTCGACCCCCAAGTCCCCGCGGGCCACCATCACCGCGTCGCACGCCCCTAGGATCTGGGCCAACTCGGTCAGCGCCGCGGCCTTCTCGATTTTCGCCACGAGCCGCATCGTGGGAGGCACGAGGCGACGGAGCTCGAGCAGATCGGCCGCGCGCCGCACGAAGGACAGCGCGAGGTAATCCGCCCCGTGTCGCACGGCGTGCGTGACGTCTTCCCGGTCCTTCTCGGTCAGGGCGGGCGCGCTGACGTGCAGCCCGGGCAAGTTCATGCCCTTGTGGGCCGTCAGGGTCCCACCGTCTACGACGCGCCCCTCGACCCGCGGTGGCGTGATCCGCACGACCTGGACCGACAACAGCCCGTCGTCGAGGAGGATCCGCGCCCCGACGCGCGCGTCCTTGGCCAGGTCGTCGTAGGTCGTGGGAATCTCCTCGGGCGCGGCGACCTCCTCCGGAGCAAAGGTGACGGCCTGGCCCGCCGCGAGTTCGCGGGGCGCTGGCAGGTCCCCGACGCGGATGCGTGGGCCCTGCAGGTCGACGAGAATCGCGACCGGTTGGCCCAGCCGGTCCGCCACACAGCGCACTGTGTCGATCCACTGCCCGCGCAGCTCGGGGGTCCCATGGGAGGCGTTGATCCGAATCACGTTCGCGCCGGCCTCGATGAGCTCCGCGATCATGTCTTCAGTCCCGGTGCTCGGACCGATCGTGGCCACGATCTTCGTACGACGAATCAAGGCGCCTTCCCCTCCGCCGGAGCGTAAAGTGCTTCGATCTCAGCCGGGGCCCCCGAAAACCGATCAACACCCCGTCCTCCACATTCGGCGTATCCACACCGATGTGGAAAGTGGAAAAATCCAACCGCCAAGCTAGCCCTCAGGACAGCGAAACGAGCAGACCGGCCCTGGTCCTAAACATACCGCGGGTAGCAGGGCGTTCCCGATGTGTCTAGGCGACGATGTGGATCTCGCGCTCATCGACACGCTGGCGGAGCTGCACAAGGAGCTGCACGGCCCGGCCGATCGCCGAGGCCGGAAGACCCGCGATCGCCCGCGCCGCGAGTCGTCGCTCGAGCTGCCCGGCCCGCAAGAGGACCTCGAGCCCGCGGTGCGAGAGGGTGACCCGGACGCCCCGATCGTCTGCGGGATCGGGCGTCGTCTCGAGGAACCCCTTGGCCTCGAGCCGTTGTATGAACGTGGTCGCCGCCGCTCGCGACACTCCCAGCTCGGCCGCGGCGTCCTTGGGCCGCACGCCGTGGGGCCCCGCGCCGTCCACAGCGCACAGCACCGCGTGCGCCCGGCGGGACAGGCCGTAGGTGCGCAGGGCGTGATCCCCGGCTCGTTGCAAGGCCCGGTAGGCGCCGCCGACCGCGTCCGCGAGCTCGAGGGCGAGTTCGGACCGATCGGTCACGGCTGGAAGTTAGCTAACATGTTGACGATTAATATATCAACGACACAACAGTGCAGACAAGCAACGAGTCAGCACGTCTCCGACCAGTCGACGGGGGAGCTCGCCCCGCACTGGACGCACGTCAGTGTCGCCGGGTTGCCGGCGTAATCCTGGCGCTGCTGGCAATGGGGGCAGACGGCGTAGTGCGTGACGACCTCCTTACCCTGCCCCCCGAGCGTCGGCCGGAGGACGCCCGTGCGCACCACCACACTCCAGCGTTCCGGGGGGTCGCGCCGCACGAGCACGTCCGTGACCGACACGCGCACCCGACGCCCTCGTACGTCGAGCTCGACCGTCCCTTCGGAGGGTTCGGCCGTGATCGGGTACCAGGCCCCCCGTCGCAGCACGTCGGCCGTGCCCGGAGCCGAGCGCGCCCAGCCCAGTGTCGTCATCGGTCGCGTTTGGATGATAGCACGTTTCGCTAGATTGCGTTATGCGCGTGCTGGGACCGATCGTCCGCTTACAAATCCAGCGCTGGCCGCTGAAGACGGGCACGCGCGGGGACCGCGTCTACAACCCCGCACCGATCCTCGCGGTCGATCGTCTCGCGGTCGCGCCCGACGGCGTCTTTGGCCTCGACCCGGCGCAGGGCTGGATCGTGGACGTGCACCACCGGGCCCATCCCGACACACGGAACGCCGACGGGCGGCACGCGTTGTCCCTCGGCTTCACCGGGCACTACGCCGCCATCGAGGAGCACTTCAGCCGGTCGGTCCCGCTCGGATGCGCGGGCGAGAACATCATCGTGGACGCCGCGGGACGCTTCATGTTGGAAGACCTGGCGCCGGGGGTCGCCGTGCTCGCGCCAGACGGCACCGAGCGGCTCCGCTTGGAGGTCCCGGCCGTGGCGCACCCGTGCCGCCCGTTCACGGGCTGGCTCTCGGGCGGGATCTCCGAGGCCGAAGTCCTAAAGGAGAAGCTGCAGTTTTTGGACGACGGGATGCGCGGCTTTCGGCTCGCGGGCGAAGCGGCGGGATTTGTGGCGGTCGGAGACCGGGTGGCGGTCCTCGAGACTCAGAGCGCGGCGGGTGCCGCGCCCGGTTAACTCATCTCATCCCAGGCGAGCGGCGCCGCGACGTGGCACCGATCGCAGGCCAACTCCCGCGAGTCGCCGTTGAACGCCTGCCGATGGCGGCAGCGCGGGCAGACGGCATAGGTCAGCGGGAACGTGCGGCCGAGGCGCTCGATCTCGCGGGGCTCGCACCGTACCACGCTCCACCGCTCGGGCGGATGGTAGCGGATCTCGAGGAAACGCCGGTCGACGGGCACGTTGCGCCGGTTCACATCCAGGACGACGATCTGGCTTGAGGAAATGCGCACCACGGGATACCAAGCGCCGCGGCGCAGCAGGTGGGCGCCGGTCTTCCCCACTCGGGCCCACCCCTTCGCCTGCAGCCGGGTGGGCGCTACCGAAGGCGAACTGGACGAGTTAGCCACGCCTATAAGATATTGACAAACCGGCGGCCCGCGGAGTGACAGGGGTCACAGGGTCTCATCCGCATTCCGAGTACCCGCACACGTGACACTTCGCACATCCCTCCACGAAGGCGAGTTGCGACCCGCAATCCGGGCACGCCCCCATGAACTCCTGTTCGACCCCCGTAGCCCGCACCGCGAGTTCGCCCCTCGGGCCCGCGATGACCTCGCGGGCGCTCGGGCCGGCGGGCACGGTGTCGCCCAGGAGCTCCTGCTGCACACCCTGCTTCTCCTGCATCCATTTCTCGATCGCGATTCCGATCGCGTCCGGCACGGACGCCACCTTCAGGAGCCCGAGGCCGATCTGGCGGTCGCTCGAGATCCCGCGCAACTGCCGGTAGATCTCCTGGATCGGAATCCCCGAGCGCAACGCCAGCGAGATCAGCCGGCCGACGGCCTCGACGTCCGCCATCAGCGCGCCGCCCGCCTTGCCGAGCGAGATGAACATCTCGAACGGTTGGCCCCTGTCATCCTCGGTGATCGTGACATACATCGTGCCCAACGGCGTGTCGATCCGGCGCGTCGTCCCCCGCAGAAGGTCGGGACGGGAGCGCTTGGACCGGCGCTGGAGGTTCTCGGCCTCGGCGTCGTGGAGCCGGGTGCGCGTGCGGGCGAGCTCCGCTTCGACTTCCGCGACGCGGCCCAGCGCCTCGCCCAGCTGGTGTTGCACCTGGTCCGAGGGCGGTGCGGCGCTCGGCCCCGCCGCCGCCTCCTGCACCTCTTTCGCCGTCGCCCCGGTCGAGAGCACCTGCATCGCGCGCGAGGCGTCGCGATAGACCGTGACCCCCTTGCACCCGAGGCGGTAGGCGAACTCGTAGATCTCTTCCACGTCGCGCTCGGTCGCCTCGCGCGGGAAGTTGCAGGTCTTCGAGATCGCGGAATCCGTGAACTCCTGAAAGGCCGCCTGCATGCGGATGTGCCACGCCGGCGTTACGTCGTGCGCCGTGACAAACACCCGCTGCCATTTCTCCGGGACTTCCGGGAAGTGGATGTGCCCGGCCTCAGCGATGCGCTGGAGTAAGGCGCTCGAGTACCAGCCTTCCTGTTTCGCGATCGCCACGAAGTCCTCGTTCACGTCCGGCATGAGGACCCCGGCCTGGTTGCGCATGAACGCGACCGCAAACAGGGGTTCGATCCCCGACGAGCACCCGGCGATGATTGAGATCGTCCCGGTCGGCGCCACGGTGGTGAGGTTGCAATTGCGGAGCCGACGAATTGGCCGGATGCGCTCCCCCCCCGGGCCCCGGGCGCAGGAGGCGTCCGGGCCCCAGATCGAGCGCTCCCACTCGGGGAAGACACCGCGCTGTTCGGCGAGCTTCTCGGCGGCGCGCTTGGACTCCTCGTCCACGAACTGCCACAGCTTGCGGGCCAGGGCCACGCCCGCTTCGGAGTCGTAGGGGATCCCGAGCCGCACGAGCAGGTCCGCCCACCCCATGACCCCGAGCCCGATGCGCCGGATGCGCTTCGCGAGGCTATCGATCTCGGGGAGCGGATACTTGTTCGCGTCGATCACGTTGTCGAGGAAATGCGTGCAGACGTGCACCGCCGTGGCGAGGCGCGCCCAGTCGACGTCGCCGTTCTTCACGAACAGCCCGACGTTGATCGACCCGAGATTGCAGACGTCGTACGGAAGCAGGGGCTGCTCGCCGCAGGGGTTGGTTGCCTCGTAGCTGCCGAGGTGCGGGACCGGATTGAAGTGATTCGCCCGGTCGATGAAATACACGCCCGGCTCCCCAGTCTTCCACGCTCCGTGGACGATCTTGCCAAACACCTCGCGGGCATCGAGCTGTCCCAGCACGGCCCCGGTGCGGGGATGGATGAGGTCATAGCTGGTGCCCGCTTCGACCGCCCGCATGAAGGCGTCGGTCACCGCGACGGAGATGTTGAAGTTCGTCACCTGGGTGAGGTCGTCCTTACAGGTGATGAACTCGAGGATGTCGGGGTGGTCGACCCGCAGGATCCCCATGTTCGCGCCGCGGCGCGTTCCCCCCTGCTTCACCACATCGGTCGATGCGTCGTAGAGCTTCATGAACGACACGGGGCCCGAAGCCACGCCCATCGTGGATCGCACCACGTCGTTCTTGGGACGCAGGCGGGAGAACGAGAACCCGGTCCCGCCACCCGACTGGTGCACCAGCGCCATGGCGCGCAGGGTGTCGTAGATGCCGCTTTGGCCGTTCGACAGACTGTCGTCGACGGGGAGGACGAAGCAAGCCGAGAGTTGGCCGAGCGGCCGGCCCGCGTTCATGAGGGTGGGGGAATTGGGCATCCACACCCGGCTGACCATGAGCTCGAAGAAGGTCTCGGCTAGGCCCTCGACCGCCTTCTCCGACGCCCCGTAGGCCGCATCCGCGGCCGCGATAGTCCGGGCGACACGCCAGAAGAGGTCGTCCGGCCCCTCGACGGGGCGTCCGGCGTCGTCCTTCATGAGGTAGCGGCGCTCGAGGATGGTAATGGCGTTCGGGGTCAACGCGGCCGAGGCCTCGGAGCCGGAAACAGTCATAGAGCCAAGTCCCTCAAGGTAGGAGCGCCGTCACGACGCCGGGCAGCACGGTTCGAACCAGGTAAGCGCGTGGGGGGCCAAGGTAGAAATGCCCGGAGGCACCGGCAACGGTCGAGAAATCGCAATAGCTGCGCCACGTTCGGATATGCACATCACAAACTTGCTCGTGCCAACGGGAAGGCACCACTGCGGTGGCGTTCGGCGTGCTCGATGTAGTGCTCCCAGGTCGCCTGGATGCGGGCCCGGAGTGCGTCGTCCACGGGACGGGTCACCCGCCCCGGGACACCGACCACGAGGGACCCGGGCGGCACCCGGAACCCTTCGGGCAGCACGGCGCCCGCGGCAATCACGCTCCCCGTCCCCACCGACACGCCGTTCAGCAGCACGCTCCCCATGCCGATCAGGCAGTCGTCCTCGATCGTGCAGCCGTGGAGGATGACGCGGTGGCCGATGCCCACCCGCGCCCCGATCGTCGCCGGCACGCCGGCGTCGACGTGGATGACGGTTCCGTCTTGGACGTTCGTGGCTTCGCCGACCTGGATCGGGGCCACGTCGCCCCGTACGACCGCATGGTACCACACACTCGAGCGGGCCCCGAGGGTCACCTCGCCGCACACCACGGCGCCCGGGGCGATGAACGCCGTGGGGTGAATCTTGATTTATGACCTCACGGGCTTAAACGGCCACTGCACCCACGCGTCCACCGGATCGCCATTCTTTTCGGCGGGGTTCCAGCGCAGGCTCTTGGCAACGTCGAGGGCCTGATCGTTGAAGGTGTCGACGTTCGAACGGACGAAGATACGGACCTCGAGCGTCTCGCCGCCTTTCGAGACATGGAAGAGGAGGATGACCTCGCGCGGAAAGATGGGCGCGTCGGCTGGGATCGGAATCAAGGTCGAGGACAGGGGCAGCGGTCTCGTATCGAAGCAGACGTTGTCCTGATTGTAGGCCGGGCCGTACTGGTCGCAGGGGCCGCCTCCGCTCGCTTCGTCGCCGTCGGACGAGGTCTGTAGATCCACCCTGACGGTGCTCGAGGCGCCGGGGGTGATGACGACCTGCCGCTCGAAGGGCTCATACCCGAGCGCCTTGACGGAGAGCTTGTACACGCCGGGCGGTACGTCGAGCTGGGACCCTTTGACCGGCTGCCCGGCGAGGAACACTTTGGCGCCGAGCGGTACGCCGGCGAGCGTGAGCTTCCCCGGGGTCCCCGGCGCCGGCGCGGCGGCGTGGGTCGTGTCGTGCGCGGGCTTGCTCGAATCGCTCGCTGTGCTCTCGGCCGGGCCGGCCGAGTCGACGCGCAACGCGGTGTCGCGCGCAGCGAGCGTCGTGTCGGGCCGGATCGGAGCGGTGGAGGCGAGGAGCCACCCTCGCTTGTAGGCGTAGAACCCCCCGCCGCCGACGACGGATGTAACGATCAAGAGCCACAGACCGACCGTAGCCGCGACCGAATGCCCTGCCTCGGGCGCCGCGGGCTGCGCGGCCGTCGCCCGAGGCAACGGCGTGGTCGGGGCGTTCGTCATCCGGCCGCCGAGCGAGGGAATCGTGCGGGTCGGGGCGCTCGCCAAGTGGATCGGCGTGGCGCCCCCCCCGCCCTCAATCACCGTGACCAGTTCGTCCGCGTTCTGAAACCGCTCGTCCGGGGACTTCGCCATCATGGTCCGGATGACCTCGAACAACTCCCGCTTCTCCGGCGTATCGAGCGGTGGGGTCGGCACCTCCTCCATGATGTGCTTGTAGCCGATCGAGAAGGAGTCTTCCCCGTCGAACGGCACCGTGCCGACGAGGCACTGATAGGCCACGACGCCCAGCGAGTAGATGTCGCTCCGGCCGTCCAGCTGCTGCGCGCGGGCCTGCTCCGGGCTCATGTAGTGCGGTGTGCCGATCGACATCCCGGTCCCGGTGAGCTTACCGCCGCTCGCGGCCTTGGCGATGCCGAAGTCCGTGACCACCGCCTGCCCGTGCTCGTCAAACATGATGTTGTCGGGCTTGATGTCGCGGTGGACGATGTTGCTCTTGTGCGCGTAGGCGAGGGCGCGACCTACCTGGGAGAGCACATGCCGGATCTCGGGCGGCGCCAATGTCCCCCGCGCCGCGAGCACGTTGGACAGCGGCTTGCCGCGCAGGAACTTCATCACGAAGTAGATCACGCGTCCCGATTTGCCGACGCGGTAGATCGGGATGATGTTGGGGTGCTCGAGCTGCGCGGCCGTCCGTGCTTCACGCTGGAACCGCTCGACGAACTCCTTGTCGAAGGCGAGGGAAAACGGCAGGACCTTGATCGCCACGTCCCGCTCGAGCTCGCGCTCGCGGGCCTTCAGCACGATCGCCATGCCGCCGCGACCGAGCTCGTCGATAATGTCGTACTCTGCCTTGAGTTCCTGGCGGACTAGCTCGACTTCGGAGAGTTCCGCCTCGCCCTTGACGGGCGTGGCCTGCAGGTCGAGACCGCACGACCTGCAGAATTTCGAGGAGTCTTCGTTGGCCGTGCCACAGCGGGAGCAATACATCCGTACTCCGAGGCGTCGGCCTAACTTAGGGACCGGCACGACGGCTGCCAAGGGCGCGGGCGTCTCAGAAGCCCTCGCGCGCGCTCGCGGACGACAACGACGTCGTCACAAACGCGTGATATGCCGATACAAGCGCCCTCCTGGGGTTGGTTGAACGCCCGCGCGCGCAGGCATCGCTCCTGCCTCGTCGCAGCCGGCGCAGCTTACGAGCTGTCTGTTTGCCCAATAGATTGGCATGCCGTAACTTCTGCGCCTGTGGAGCGCTTCCCCCAGTGACCGCGTGCGCCTACTGCGGCCGTGCCAACGACGCGGGCGCGCAGTTCTGCATGGATTGCGGCAAACCCCTCGCGGCACCGGCCGGCGGCGTGCGTACGACGGCCGCGGCGCCGCCACCGGCGACCACTCGCAGCTTCACACCCGTGGCGTCAGGTCCCGTGTCCCAGGCGCCAGGCTGTCCCTTTTGCGGCGGCGCGATCGAGGGACCGCTCGCCTTTTGCCCGCATTGCGGACGGCGCCTTCGCGCCCCGGGCTCAGGGCCGAGCTGCGCGCGCTGCGGCGCGCCAGCGGCTGCGGGCGCCGTGTTCTGCGCGACGTGCGGGGCGCCTCTTTCGTCCGGCGCGGGCCAGCGCCTCGCCGATGGCGGTCCGCCCGACACCCCGCTGCCGCTGAGCTTGGTGCTGCTCAGCGAAGCGGGGGTTGTCCAGGAGCGCTTCGACCACGAGGGCCCCGAGGTGACGGTGGGCCGGCAAAACGGCGACGTCCATTTCCCCGATGACCCCTTCATGTCCCCGCTACACGCCCGGATCTCGCGCACGCCCGACCAGATGCTCGTGCGCGATCTCGGCAGCCGCAACGGGACGTGGGTGTTCCTGGAAGCCCCTCATCGCCTAGTGGACGGCGACCTGGTGCTCATCGGATCCCAGATGCTCCGCTTCCGGCGCCTCGGCTACCCCGGCCCGCACGCCCCGGACGCTGACGCGACCAAGCGCATGGGGAGTCTGACGCCGAGCGCCGACATCGCGAGCCTCACCCAGCTGCGCTCCGACGGCAGCGCGCGCGACGTGATTCAGCTGTCCCCGGGTCGCGATGTGCTCATCGGCCGGGAGCGGGGTGACTGGACGTTTCCGTATGACCCCTCGATGAGCGCGACCCACGCCTCGGTGCGGTCCGAGGACGCGGACTTCGTGCTGATCGACGCCAACAGCCGGAATGGCGTTGCCGTGGCCGCGCGGGGGGACGTGCCCGTGCGCCACGGCTCGCGTATTCTCGTCGGCGACAAGGTGCTGCGCGTGGAGCTTCCGTCGTCATGAAGATCTGTCCGGTCTGCGCGACCGAGTACCCCGATGACGTCAAGTTCTGCCCTAACGACGGGCAAACGCTGCGGGCCGCCGCGCCGGCGAGCGACCTGGTGGGTCAGGTCGTCGCCGATCGCTACCACGTCTTGAAGAAACTCGGCGAGGGCGGCATGGGTCAGGTGTACCTGGCCGAGCACGTGAAGATGGGGCGGCGCAGCGCGATCAAGGTGATGAATCCGTCGATGGTGCACGATCCGGACGCCGTGTCGCGATTCAATCGCGAGGCCGCGAACGCGAGCCGCATCACCCATCCCAATGTCTGCGCGATCTACGACTTCGGTGAGACGCCGGAGGGCCTGATCTACCTGGCCATGGAGTTCATTGAGGGCGAGCCGCTCACGGAGTTGTTGCGCCGGGAGGACGCGCTCCCCGCCGCACGGGCCGCCCACATCTTTATCCAGGTGGCCGATGCGCTGCAGGCCGCGCACGACCTCGGAATCGTCCACCGCGATCTCAAGCCGGACAACATCATGCTCACGCGCGGGCGGGACGGGTCCGACGTCGTGAAGGTGGTGGACTTCGGCATCGCCAAGGCCATGGGCGGCGACGACACGCAGAAGGTGACGAAGACAGGGCTCGTCGTGGGAACCCCGGAATTCATGAGTCCCGAGCAGTTGGCCGGGGACAAGGTCGATGGGCGGAGCGACACGTATTCCCTTGCCCTCGTGTTTTTCCGGATGCTCACGGGCAAGCTGCCGTTCGAGGCGTCGACGGTGCAGGAAACGATGATCAAGCGGCTCACCGACGAGCCGACGACGCTCGCGGCGGCGCGCCCGGATCTCGATTTCCCGGCCGGCCTCCAAGCGACGCTGGACGCTGCACTAACCCGCAATCCCGTCGAGCGCTACCAGACGGTCGCGAAGTTCGCAAGCGACGTGGCGCAGGTCGTGGGGGTCGGGAGCGCGGCACCCATCGTGCCGCTGCCCGCGACGCGCGCCGACGCGGCCGGCCAGACCGAGGTGCTCGCGAGCGGCCCGCGGGGTCCGGCGGCCGTGCAGCGCGCGGCCGGTACGCGAAAACCGCGGGCGCTGGTGCCGGTCGCGATCGGCGCCGTGGCACTGGTCGGCGCGGGAGGGTTCTACCTCATGGCCGGGCACCGCGGCGCCGCGGCGATCCCGCAGCCCGTGGCCACAGCGGCACCCGCCGCGCCGACGCCTGTGAGCACGGGCGCCCCGTCTGCCACCCCTTCGGGTGCAACGGCGGCGCCCACGCGGGCGCCCGCGCCGGACAGCGCGGCCCACACCGCGCGCCCCGCCGTTGACCCGACGCACGCGAGCGCGCTTTTAAACGGGTGGTTCGACCGGATCGACGACATGGACGGCGCCACGCTTCGCGACTCGGCCAAGGCGATCTACAATCTGGGCGGCGTCGCAACGCCCGATCGCGCGCTCGCCGCGTATCTCGTGGCGAACGCGTACGCCAAGCTCGAGGACCGCGGCCACGGCTGCGAGTGGGCCCGCCACGCCGCGAGCCTCGATCCGGCGACGCGATCCTACCCCGCCCTCGTGCAGTCGCTCTGTAACCCGTGATGGGCATGTTCGGACGCGATCGGAAGACCATTCACATCCGGGTCTTTGGCAAGACGGACCTGGGTCGGACGCGCGACCACAACGAGGACCGGTTCCTCGTCGCCGATCTCACGCGCCGCGACGCGTCGCTCCAGCCCGACGTGCGGGAGCACCTGGTAGGCGAGCGCGGGTCCCTGCTCGTGGTCGCTGATGGCATGGGCGGCGCCGCCGCGGGCGAAGTGGCGAGCGAGATGGCGACGGAGACCATCTACTCGCGACTCCTCGATGCCTGGGGCAACGATGACGAGGCGAGCGCCCAGCGCTTCGCCTATTGGCTAAAGGACGCGGTCGAGACCGCGAACGCCGAGATCCACACCTACGCCAAAGCCCACCCTGAGGTCCGCGGCATGGGCACGACGACGACGGCCGTCGGGGTGCTCGGCGACCACGTGTTCCTGTCACAGGTCGGGGACAGCCGCGCGTACCTGGTGCGGGACGGGGTCGCCCATCAGCTCACAAAGGATCAGTCCCTGATGCAACGACTGGTCGAAGCGGGCGAGATCACCGAAGAGGAGGCTGCCCACAGCGAGCGCCGCAACATCATCCTCCAGGCCTTGGGGCCCGACCCGAAGGTGAAAGTCGACCTGACGCATCAGGAGCTCCGCAAAGGGGACGCGCTCGTGCTGTGCTCCGACGGGCTCTCGGGACAGGTGAAGAAAGACGAGATCGCGCGGATCGTGAGCTCGACGTCGGACCTCCAGACCGCCTGCGGCGAGTTGATCGCGCTCGCGAACGAGCGCGGTGGCCCCGACAACATCACGGTCATCGTCGCCCTCTTCGACGGCGACGGGCTCCAGGAGGGCGACGCCGACGCCGAGGTCGGGCATCAGGTCTACCCGCTCATCGACACCGAGACGAATACGGAGCCGGTTCCCGTTTACAAGGGCAGCAAGCCGCCGCAGCCGGTGAAGCGGAAGCGCTGGCGCCTCCTCGCGGTGTTGGGGGCGGCCGTGCTCGTCGGACTCGGTCTCTACCTCTTCGCCCGGGGCTCGTGAAAGCGCAGCTTCGCTACCTGTCCGGCGCTCGCACCGGCCAGGTAGACGTGTTCACGAAGGCCTACATCGCGCTCGGTCGGCACCCCTTGTCCGACGCTCGCTTCGACGCCGACCGCGACCTCGAGGTGTCCTCGCAGCACGCCGCGATCCTCCGCCAGGGCGACCACTTTGTCCTCCGCGACCTCGGCAGCCGCAACGGCACGTTCGTGAACGGCCAGCCCGTGTCGGGCGACGTGGCGCTCGCGGACGGCGCGGTCATCGCGTTCGGCCGCAAAGGCCCGTCGGTGGAGTTCCGGATCCTCGAGGCCGAGGCGCCAGCGTCCGACCAGATCTCGGACGGGGTCCGTGCCTCGGCACAGCACATCGCGGCGCCACGCGAGCAGATCCGGGCCGTGAGCACCCCAATCACGAGCGCCGGCCGGCCAGCGGCGAGTCCGAGCACCTCGGTCCGGATCGCCGCGGAGGTGCACCGCCAGACCCGTCAGCTCCGCGTGACGACGAAGGTTCTCCTCGGGCTGCTGCTCGCGAGCGCGGCGGGGTTCGGCTGGATCGAGTGGAACGATCAGCGCAGCGCCCGCGATGTCGCCGCCCTGCAGGCCCGCGCCGACAGCCTCAACCGCGCGGCGCAACAGCTGCTGACGCGCTTCCAGTCGGAGCTCCAGAGCGTGCGTCAGGCGCTCCAGGAGTCGCAGGCCGAGGCCGCCCGGCTGCGAAACGACCTCGAGATCGCGGGCTCGAGCGGTGACCCCGCCGCCGTCGCGCGGGTGCGCAGCCAGCTCGATTCGGTCGAGGCCCGCCAGCGGGGTCTCAGCGACGTGGCCGCGGTGGATTACCGAGCCATTTCCCAGCGCAACGCGGATGCCGTGGCGCTCGTCGTCGTCAAATTCTCGGACGTCGAGGTGTTCAGCGGGACCGCGTTCGCCATCGACTCGCAAGGCACGCTCGTCACCAACAAGCACGTCCTCGCTGGAGAGGACGGCACGCGGCGGCCGCTCGGCATCGCGGTCAAGTTCTCCGGCAGCGAGCAGTGGTTCCAGGGCCGCATGCTTGGGGTGGCGGATTCCGCGGACGTCGGCGTGTTGAAGGTCGATATCCACGGCGGCACGCCGCGAGTTTTGGGGTTCGCCCCCGCGACCGGGCCGCTCGAGCGCGGCGATCCGGTGGCCGTCATGGGCTATCCCCTCGGGGAAGACTTGCCAATGGAACACCAGGGCACGGGCGCCGTGGCCGACCCGACGCTCACGGTCGGGACCGTGAGCAAGGTGCTGCACGACCTCATTCAGGTCGACGGATACGGCGCGCCCGGCTCCTCGGGCAGTCCCATCTTTAATCGCGACGGGCTCGTGGTGGGCGTCCTGTACGGCGGGCCCACGGAATCACACGGCAAGATCATCTATGCCGTGCCGACGAGTATCATCCTCGACCTGTTGACCCGGCTCCACACCACGCACTGACGCCTCCCGACAGGCTACCCAAGCTTCCCGGCAATCCAGCGAGCGGCCGCCCGCTGCATGAGGGCCTGGCCGTGCCAGCAGCAGACAACCGGGGCGTCGCCGGGGATTTGCCCCACGAGCCTCGGGTGGGCGAACAGCAGGACGAGCGCCGCCGACGAAGCAAGGGCCTGGAGCTGAGCGAGGGACCCGGGGCCGAGATCGGCGCGGCCCTTCCATGAGCGCGGCTCTGAAAACACGAGTACCACGCCCCGCGCGGCCGACCCCCAAGGCGCCGTAGCCACTCCGGCAGCGCTCAACGTCTCTGCCACGACCTCCCGGGACCCGACCACATACGGCCCGCCGAGGTCGTCATCCACGATCGACAGACCGAGCGGCGCGCGCAGCGCGGGCACCGCGCCGCGCACCGTGCTGATGACCCGGTCCGCCACGCCGTCAGCGAACGCGGCGTGGGCCACGAGGTCGGGTGCGCCCTGGTCCGCACCCGTGGTCCAGGCCGCGGCCGCTTCCTCGCACCGCGCGAGGGCCGCGTCGGCCCGCGCGACCGGGAGGTCCCGGCCAACGGCGCGGTCGAGAGCCAGCACGACCCGCGCGAAGTCGTCCGGGTAAAGAAGGCCGTCGCACCCCGCCGACACGGCGGTCGCGGTGGCGGAGGTCTCGCGCTCGCGCGCGGTGGCTCCCGCCATGATGAGGGCGTCGGTGACGATGACGCCCCCGAAGCCCAAGGTCTCGCGGAGGTAGCGGAGAATGACGGGCGAAAAGCTCGCCGCGCGGCCGGTGGGGTCCCACTGCGGGTACGCGACGAACGCGCTCATGACGCTCCCCACCCCGGCTCGGACCGCGGCGGCGAACGGGACGAGGTCCGTACCCTCTAGCTCCTCGACCGGCGTCGAGACCCGCGGCAGCGTGATGTGCGAGTCCTCCGTCGCGCGCCCGTGGCCGGGGTAGTGTTTGGCGCAGGCGAGGACCCCGTGGTCCTGGCAGCCCTGAACCCATGCGGCCACATGATCGCTGACGGTCTGGGGATCGGCGCCGAAGGAACGCGTCTGCACAATCGGGTTCTCGGGCTCGACATCGAGATCCGCGACAGGGGCGAACGCCCAGTTCACACCGACTGAGCGCGCTTCTGCGCCGGTGATGATGCCGGCGGTTCTCGTGGCTTCGAGATCCTTGAGCGAACCGAGCGCCGCGGGCGGCGGCAACTCCGTGAGTCCCATGACCTGCTGCGCGGGGCCCCGCTCGAGGTCTGCGCCGATGAGGAGCGGCCGGTCCGCGCCGCTCCGCAACGCCGCTGTGAGGTCCGCCACGCTCGCTCGATCACCGCCGAACAGGATGAACCCGCCGACACCCGCCCGCAGGGCGGTGTCGATTTTCTGTCGTTCGTGAGCGAACCCGCCGTGCGCCGGCCGAAACCGGAGCGACGGAAAAACGAGACGGGCGAGCGAGGACTTCACGCGGGCGTGACGCGCCCGAGCACGCGGGGGCCCCGCGCGCCGGTCGCCGCGGGCAGGCTGCCAGGTCGGCCTTGGAGGGTCAGGTGGCCGAGCACGGCGAAGGCGAGCGCTTCCTTCGCCTCGGCGTTGAAGAACAAATCGTCGAAAAGGACGACGCGCCCGCGCGACCGCGCCGCGAGGGCGGCGACGAGCGCCGGGTTCCGGACACCGCCGCCCGACACGACAACGGCGTCGCTCGCAGCCGGCGTCCAGCGCTCGATCCCGCGGGCGACGGTTTCCGCAGTCAGGACGGTCGCCGTGGCGAGCGCGTCGTCGCCACGGCCGCCCACCGCTTCCACAAGCGCGAGGACCTGGTCGGCGAACGCCTCCCCGAAGAGTTCACGCCCGGTGCTCTTGGGCGGTGGCGCCGCGAAGTAGGGATGATCGAGCAGGCGGTCGAGCACGCCGGCGAGCACTTGACCCCGCCGCGCGCCCGCGCCATCTCGGTCGTAGGGCGCCGTGGGGTCGAGACGCCGGGCAACGGCGTCAATCACGCCCACCCCGGGACCGGTGTCGAAGGCGACGGCGCCGTCCGTCACGCCCCGCCGCGCTACCCAGGTGAGGTTTGCAATTCCGCCCAGGTTGAGGAGCACGCGACCCTGGTCGGGCGCCCCGAATAGGAGCACGTCGACGAGCGGCACGAGGGGGGCACCTTGGCCACCTGCCGCAACGTCACGCGCGCGGAAGTCGCTCACGACCTGGACGCCGACGCGTTCCGCGATGACGGCGGGGTCGCCGAGCTGGAACGACACGCGGCCCGGTTCGTGCCAGACGGTTTGCCCGTGGCACGCGACGAACCCGAGGTCGCGCGGGCCCACACGCGCGGCGGTAAGGAGCCCGAGGATCGCCGCCGCGAACCGCTCCCCGAGCGCGACGTGCAGCAGGGCGAGCTCCCGCACCCCGCCGCCCGCGATCGCGGCGGTGATCCGAGCACGCTCCGGCTGCGTGTAGGCTTCCTGGTGAAAGGCCACGAGCTCGGCCCCGAGGGGTGGGTCGGCGACACGCACGAGGGCTGCGGATACCCCGTCGAGGGACGTTCCTGACATGACCCCGACGCCGAGGGTGCTCACCGCCCCACGGCCGAGGAGGCGACGGGCGGCGGGTCACCGACGGCGCGACGTACAACGCCGCCCGCCGCCTCGAGCGCCCGGCGCGCGTCGGCCGCGCCGAGGCCCAACCGCGCCATGACAATCGCAAGCTTCACGCTTCCGCCGGCACCGTCGATCGCCGCGCGCGCGCCCGCACGGTCCACGGCACAGCACTCCATCACGATCCGCTCACCCCGGTCGCGGAGCTTTTCGCTGGTCGCCTTGAGATCGACCATGAGGTTGCCGTACGCCTTCCCGAGCCGGATCATCGCCCCCGTGGTGATCGCGTTCAGGACGAGCTTCGTAGCGGTCCCGGCCTTGAGGCGCGTCGACCCTGTTAACGCTTCCGGTCCGACGCGCGGCAGGATGACGACCCGGCACAACTCCGCCATGCGAGCGGGGGGGTCCGTGCAGCAGACGAGTCCCGTCACGGCCCCCAGCGCCCGGGCGCGGTCCAGCGCCGCCGCGACGAACGGCGTCGTGGCGCTTGCCGCAATCCCGAGCACGACGTCCCGCGGACCGACGCCCGCGCTCGCCACGGCGCCAGCACCCGCGTTTGCATCATCCTCGGCCCCCTCGACGCTCGAAACCAGGGCCCCCGGGCCACCCGCGATGATGCCGCTCACGAGGCCCGGGGCCGTACCGAACGTGGGTGGGCATTCGCTGGCATCGAGGATACCGAGCCGTCCGGACGTCCCTGCCCCGACGTACACGAGGCGGCCACCTTGCGCGAGAGCGGTCACGACGAGGTCAATCGCCTGCGCGATCGACGCGCGTTCCGCACGGACGGCGGAGGCCACGAGCGCATCCTCGGCGTTCAAGAGATCGACGATCTCGAGACTCGAGGCCACGTCGATGCCCGTCGTACGGGGATTTCGTTGCTCGGTGAGGCGGGGGTCGCGATAGTCCGATGCGCTCAAGAACCCTCCTGGCCACGTTCCGTTCGCGCGCGGACCCGTTGGCCGTACCAGAACGTCCAGACCACGGCGCCGATGGTGGTCAGCCCGAGAATGATCGGCGACGCGACGAGGACGACAGCGGCAGGCATGGTGTAGATCATGAACACCCGCAGCGCGAATTCCCCAACCGACCCAACCCCCCAGACGATCGTGATCAGGCGGTGAGCGTGGCGAATCGTCGGATTCGCCCACCTCCCGTTGAACGTCCCGAGCTTCTCAGGGTCGTGGCCCGCGACGAAGTATCGGCTGACGTAGAACATGATCGGCCGCGGAAACGTGAGGGACACGAGGCACGCCAGCCCGAAGGCACCGGTAAAGAGGGACTCCCGGACGAGCAAGATGCGAGGATCGCCGCCGAAGAAGGTTGCGGCGATGCCCGTTAGGATGCCGAGCAACACCAGCACGGCAACCGGGTCAACCTCGCGGCGCTGGACGAGATCGTGCACGCTCTTCACGAGCGGAAACGCGGTGGCGACCGCGAGCGCCGCGAACTCCGAGGCGCCGAGCTTCTTCGCCGCGACGTAACACCCCACGGGGATGGTCGCGTTGAGCACCATCTCCCAGAACAACGACCGCACGACGGGCCGCGAGGCGCCCATCGCCTGCGGGGAACGTGGAGGCCCGTTCATGCCCGGCGCTTCCGCAACTGCGCGATGCGCGTCTTAACGAGCCGTTTGACGAGTGGCCCCGGAACGGACGTGAGCGGAAAGCGGATCGTGCCGTTCGAGGCCTCGTAGCCCTCCAGCTCAACTGCGTGAGCCCCTCGGACGTCGCTCGTCATCGGATAGAGGCTGCAGTGTCCTTTGAACGCGGCGTACCAGACGAGCATCCGCCCCTCGAAGCGGAAGGCGGGAATGCCGTAGCTGAACGCCTCCGTGGCCCGAGGCGCCGCGGCGCGAATCGCAGCCCGGAGTTTCCGCAGCGCCTGCCTTCGCTCCGGTGTATGTGAAGCGAAGTAGGCGCGCACACGCTCTCCGGCAGATGGCCTATCGATTATTCGGGACGCGGATCCCAACGGCTCCTCGCTAGCGTCATGGTGCACGGCAGCCCCAACAGCGTAACTAGTGGGTATGGGGAGGGCGACCGCAACGGCGCAGCGTTCATGAACCCGGCCGCCGTGGCGTCCCCGCCTCGCTGTGGGCTGTCGGAACTTAGGCCGGGCCGGCCCGCCCCGGTGCGAACCAGCGCTCGAGCCGACTCGAGGCGAAGCGACGCTTTTCAGCCACGAGCGCTTCGGAAGGCTCTTGAAACGTGCCCGTGGACTTTGGGCCGGCCAAGAACTCCACGTCCACTCGGCCTACCGCGCCGTGGCCGAACTCGACATAACAGGAGCCGACGCCCCTATAGGCCTCCGGCGCGGGCCCGCCTCCAAGCTGGGCGAGGATCCCCGCGGCGACCGTGCGAGCAGCGCCTTCGGCGAACACCCCTGCCTTGGGTGTGCCGATCCCGTTCACGTCGCCGACGGCGTACACGCCGGGATAGCTCGTCTCGAGCGTCTTCTTGTTCACGGGTACCCAGCCGAACGCGTCCGGGGCGAGTCCGGATTCGACGACCACTTCCGGCACCCGGTGCACGGGGATGCCCAGGAGGAGATCGCACGGCATCTCGGTACCGTCGCTCAGGACGACGACCTTTCGCTCGTGGTCGAGCATCCGCACCACGTTGTCTTTCACGAAGCGAATGCCCCGCTCGGCGAACGCCGCGAGAATGGCCTGCGACGTGTCCGGTGAGGGAGGGATTGGCGTGCCGAAAGGCATCACGACGGCGATCTCAGTCGCACTGCGTCGGCCCCGCGCATTGAGAAAGTCGTGCAGCAGCAGCGCGGTCTCACTTGGCGCGGGCGGGCACTTGAACGATTTCCCAGTGACGCCGATGATGACGGCCCCGCGCTCGAACCGAGGAAGGACTTCGCGAAGTGCGAACGCTCCCGGCACGGAATAGAACTCGTGACCGCCCTCGACAAGTCCGGGGGTGGCGGCGGGATCGAGATCGGCCCCGAGGGCGACGACCAGGATATCCGCCTCGAACGTGCCGTAGTCCGTGACGACCTTCTTCGCGGTCGGATCGATCGCCCTCACGACCGAGCGCACCAAGCGAACCCCCGGCTTGACGACGCGGCTGTAGGAGTGAACCGCCTCGGCCGGCGCTTTGCGTCCAAACATGACATCGAGCTTCGAGAAACCGAAGACGAAGGCCTCGCCCTTGTCGATCAGCACGAGGTCCAGTGCATCGCCGAGGGCGTCCGAGAGAAGGGTCGCGAGCTCGAGGCCCCCGAACCCAGCGCCGAGCACTACCACGCGAGATCGCACGACGGTCATGGGTCCTGGCAGTCCTTGGAGAGAAGGAGGGAGTCGGGGTCGGTTGCAAACGTGGTGCGGTCGCCTCGGAAACGCTATGAGGGGCGCCGCGGGCGCCCGCTATTCGCCGGGATGTTGACCGTCTCTTGGGGCAACATGCAAACTTCGTCATGCGAATGTCCGTCGCCCTCCTGCTCGCAGGTCTCGTCGCGTGTCACCGCCCCACTCCAACGCACGGGAACCTCCCGGCTCCCATCGCGCAGCCGGCACCAGCGGTCGCGGAACCGCCCAGCGCACCCGCTGCTGCGTCACCGCGCTGGGACCCGCGTCCGCTGATCGGGCCGGAGTGGCCCCTCGCGCGAAGCGTCCCGGTGCGTGCGACCCACGCGGCAATCGTTTCGTCGCACCCAATCGCGAGCGACATCGGGATCGCCGTGTTGCGTCGCGGCGGAAACGCGGTCGACGCGGCGGTCGCGGTCGCCTTTGTGCTCGCGGTCGTCCACCCGGTCGCCGGGAACATCGGGGGCGGCGGATTCATGCTCGTCCGCACCTCCGACGGGGGCGTTCACGCGCTCGATTTTCGCGAAACGGCGCCGCTCGCCGCACGACCGGACATGTACGTCGATTCGAGCGGAACGCCGCTCGCCTCGTCGGTGACGGGAGCGCAATCCATCGGAGTCCCAGGGACGGTCGCCGGGCTCTTCGAAGCACATCGGCGGTTTGGTCACCTGCCCTGGCACGAGCTTGTCGCCCCGGCCGAGAGCATCGCTCGCGAGGGATACACGGTCGACGCCGCCCGCAGCCGGATGATCGCGCTCGAGGCCAAACGCCTCGCGCTCTTCGCCGCGTCGCGGGCTCAGTTCCTGCCCGACGATGCGCCGCCTGCTCCCGGGACGCGTTTCCAGCAGCCCGACCTCGCGCGAACGCTCGCGCTCCTAGGCGACAGCGGACCGGCGCCGTTCTACCGGGGCGCGATCGCGACGCTCATCACGCAGGAGATGGAGCGCGACCACGGGCTCATCACCACCGGGGACTTGGCCCGCTACCAGCCCGTCTGGCGGATGCCGCTCAGAATCACGTACCGGGGCGACACGGTCTATACGGTGCCCCCGCCGTCGGGAGGCGGCGTCGCCCTGGCCGAGATCCTGAACGTCATGGAGGGATACCGACCCCTGCCGCCGTTCGGCAGCGCAGCCTTGATGCAATTGCAAATCGAGGCGATGCGCCGCGCCTACCTCGATCGCAACGCGTACTTGGGCGACCCGGCGTTCGTAGCGATGCCTCTCGATCGACTGTTGAGCAAGACGTACGCAGCCGAAGTCCGCGCCGGGATCGAGCCGGGGCACGCTACGCCGACCAAGCCGGTCCCCGGGACACGGTCCGAGGGCACCGAAACGACGCATTTCTCGGTGGTCGATGAGCTGGGGAACGCGGTGGCCTGCACGATGACTCTCAACAACGACTTCGGCAGCGCCGTGACCGTGACCGGTGCGGGGTTTCTGCTCAACGACGAGATGGACGACTTCACGACCGCGCCCGGACGGCCGAACCTGTACGGGCTCGTGCAAGGCGCGCCGAACACGATCGCACCCGGTAAACGCATGCTGTCGGCGATGACGCCCACGATGGTCGTGGACTCAGCGGGGCGGCTCGTCCTCGTGCTCGGATCCCCAGGCGGGTCGCGGATCACGACGGCGATCTACCAGGTGCTCACGGACGTCATCGACGAGCACATGCCACTCCCCGACGCGATCGTTGCGCCGCGGCTCCATCACCAAGGGCAGCCCGATGTCGTCTCCCTCGAGCGCGACGGGTTCCTGCCATCCGTCGTCGACTCGCTCGCCGCCATGGGATACCAGACGACGACCTGGGGCTATAAGACCGAAGTGAACGCGATCGGGCGCACCGACAGCGGGTGGGTGGGCGTGGCGGACCCCCGGCGCAGCGGGGGTGCGTCGGCCTACTGACCGGGGGCGCGCCGCTACGCGATCAGTGAGCGCTCACGGTGAGCGCTTGGGTCAGCCGAATGCGCACCGTTGCCCCCTTGGGCAAGACGACGTCCAGGGTGCGCGTCTTCTCCGCCACCACCCCGCCGGCCGCGGCCCCCGCCGCTCCGCCGATGAGGGTCGCGGCCGTGCTCTTACCCAACAGGTGCCCGGCCAGCGCGCCGATGGCCGCACCCCCGCCCACTTTCGCCGCGGTCCCCCCGGTCACCCCGCGCCCCTTCATCACGGTGTCCTTCCCCACGACCGCCGCCGTGATCGGATACGTCTGCCCCCGGACGGTCACGGTCGTGACCGACAGTTCAAGCCGACCGGAACCGTTGGGATTGGGGGCGGGATCGGCGTGCAGGATGACCCCTGACACGCTCGCACCGGCAGGGATGACGACCTGGCCGTTCGCGTCCCGAGCGCTCTCCCCGACGGTGGCGCTGAAGGGGTCTCCTGCCTTGGCTTTTCGCGTCGTGATCGTGTCGTCCACCGTGAGCGCCACCTCGGTCCCGGCCGCGAGGGACAGGGTGGTGGGCGCCGCCGGCTGGGGCGGAGGTGGGGGTGGAGGAGGTTTGACAGGCGTTACCGGGCGCGGCGGCGCCGGCGCGGCCACAGGCTCGGGCGGGCGCGGCGCCGGCGCGGCCGGTTCCGCGGTGGGCGCGGGCACGTCCCGCATCGTCGCCGACGACTCGGTCGGCGCAAGGGTCAGGTTCCGCGCCGTGCTGTCCGCGGTCTGGTTCGCTTGCTCGCCCTTGGCGCATCCCGCTCCCGCCGCCGCGCTTGCCAAGACTACAAGCCACAAGCTCGTCACCTTCATGGCACCCTCCTTACGAAATCGACTTGGCACGCCCCGCGTCCCACTCACAAGCGCCGCTCGAGAAAGGCCGGCGTCAAAGCACGCAAGTATCCGGCAAGCAGCGTGAACCGGTCGGTGATGAGGAGCACGCCCAGTACGATGAGCAGCACCCCCGCCATGCGCTCAACCCAGGCCAAGTACGGCCGGAAACGCTGAAACCAGGCCAGGAACTGGTCGAGCGCGACGGCCGTCACGAGAAAGGGAAGCGCCAGGCCGAGCGCGTACGCGCTGAGGAGCAGCGCACCCTGCTTCACGCTCGCCGCAGCCGCGGCCAGCGTGAGGATCGCCCCGAGGATCGGCCCGATGCAGGGCGTCCACGCCGCACCGAACGCCGCCCCCACGGCCGCGGAGCCCACGTACCCGAGGGGTTTGCGCGCAAACTGGACGCGCCGCTCGCGCATCAAGAACGCCGGTCGCGCGATGCCGACCAGGTAGAGCCCGAAGGCGAGCACGAGAATCCCGCCCGCGCGTCCAATCCATTCCTGATACCGGAGTAGAACGCCGCCCAGGGCGGACGCCGTGACGCCGAGGGCCAGGAACACACCGGAGAAGCCGCCCACAAACCACAGCGCGTGCAGCACCGCGGTCCCGCGCCGCACCTGCAGCTCCTCGGCCGAGAGGCCCGTGATGAACCCGATGTAGCTCGGGATGACCGGCAGGACGCAGGGCGACAGGAAGCTGAGGAGACCTGCCGAGAACGCGACGGCGAGCGAAACGCTAGTCGGTGCGATCGGTCAGCCGCAGAAGCACACCGCCGACACGACGGTGGTCCAGCGCCCGTCGCCTCCGCATTCGGCGGTAGAGGTCACGTTCATCGTCCGGACGATCTCCCCCGACAGCATCCACTGCTCGCGCCGCTGGTCCCAGGCCTGGTCGGGGTCGAACGGGACGCCGAGCACCGTGGCGAGCATGGACGCGGCGAGGTCCTCAGCGTAGTCCCCCGCGGCGACTTCGTTCTGCCCGTAGCTGTGGTGCTCGGAGATGTAGCCATGGTGGCTTGGGTCGGCCGGCATGGCGACCCCGATCGAGGCGGCCACGAGGCGACTGGCCTCGTTGGTCGACGACTCGGCGATCACCGCGAACACGACCTGGCCTGGCCGCAGCTGCGACAGGCCCTCCTCGCGGTCCATGAGATCGCAATGCGGCGGAAAAATCGAGCTCACCCGCACCAGATTGAAGTTCGCCAGATGCGCGTCTCGCAGGGCCATCTCGAAGCTGGTCAGTTTTTCCTTATGCCGACCGACGCCCTTGGTCAGAAACGCCTTCGTCGGCACGAACATGTGTGAGTCGATCAACGTGCGGTCCCCCGCGATGGCGAGTGGGGTTGGGCGGTGTCTGAATCCGGAAACCACACGGTGCGCTCGAGCGTGGCTGGAGGCTCCGGGTCGCCGGTGCGGTCCACGGTTTCCTGCATCACGTGCGCGAGGACCTCCGCCGGCGAGAGCGCGACTTCCTGCACTTCGACCTTCGCGCGTCCACGCTCCTTGCCCCGTGTGATCAGCATGTAGCGGGCCGTATAGACGCGCAACCGCCCGCCCACGGCATCGCCGTGCCGGGTCACGACCGCCGTGCCCCACTCGCGCCCGTCGCGCTTGTAGGGCCGGAACACGTAGATCCCGGCGATCTCCTCGGGGGGCACGTCGGCCGCAACCGCCTGGGCGAGCTGCGTCCAGCCGGGCCCCTGGCCCGTCGTTACGGGGTGACCGAGGCCGGTGTCTGGGCCTGTTCCCATCGCTCCACATAGAATCGCAGGACGTGCATGAAATCCTGGGCGTTGGTGACCACGCCGAACGCCTGGTGTGTGCCGCGGTCGCGGAGTTTCGTGACGACGAACTCCGTCTGATCGACGCAAATCGTCGTGAGCGGTCGCAGCTCGTCGGGCCCGGGACCGTCGACGAACGCGGGGAGCATGTTGCCCACGGCGATCCCGTGGAGCGCCGTGGCGACGAACACGGCAAACGTCGCGTCGGCCGTGTGGGCCCGCATGGTATCCTGCGCTTCCTGCGTGTCGGTGACGACTTCCGGCAGCGGCCCGTCGTCCCGAATCGACCCGGCCAGTACGAACGGCACATGATGCGTGACGAGGGCATGCATGATACCGTCGGTCACGAGCCCGTTGTACACCGCGGCGGTGATCGAGCCCATGCGGCGAATCGCGTTGATGGCGCGCATGTGCAGGGAATGCCCCCCGGCCACCCCCTCGCCGGAGCTCGACATCCCAAGCGTCGTCCCGAAGATCGCGGCCTCAAGATCGTGCACCGCGACCGCGTTCCCCCCAAGGAGCGCGCCCACGTACCCGTTCCGGATGAACCAGATCATGTCCTGACGCGCGCGGGCGTGGACGAGGGCCGGCCCGACGACCCACAAAATCTTGCCGCCTCGGTGCTTTTCCTCGCCCATGAGCTGGGCGAGCACGTGGTAGTCGACGGGGCGCTCGCGCGACACCTCGGTTTGCATGAAGCCAAACTCGTTCGCGCTATGACGGCCGCCGAGAAACCCCTCCGCGTGGACGTAGATGCCTGCGCTGCCGTCCTCGCTCGAGCCGATCGCCACGAGCTCCCCGCCGCGCACCTTGCGTGGTTCCGTGACCGCGAGATCACCCGCCGCATCGCGCACGATGACGCAGTCCATGCGCGGCAGGCGGGGGCGGCGCCAGCGGCCCTCGACTCGCACGTAGGTGGGGAGGTTCGTGGTCGAAAAAAACCCGTCGGGGAGGACCCCCCCGGCGGGGGCGGGCTCGAAGCGCGCATCGGGCGCGCCCGAGAGAGGCGGCGCCGTGAAGTCGGGTGGGCGGTACACGAACCGCGGACTCATGTCGGAGCGCAAAGTTACGCAGTGGCAAAGGGTTCTCGCAACGCCGGGGCTACAGGAGCCCCGTCGGATCACGGTCCACCACCACGCGTGCACCCCCGTGTTCGCGACGACCCCACGCCCGCACGACGCGCCCGATCGCCCGCGGCTCGGCGGACTTCACGAGGACGTGCCAACGCCACTCCCCGCGCAGCCTGGCCACGGGACAGGGCGCGGGGCCGAGCACCGTCAGGGCGTTCTCGAGTCGCGCGTCGTTCGCGTGCCGCAGCCAACGCGCCACGCGCTGGGCGACGCGTTCGGCCCCGGCCTCGGTTCGGGCCGTCACGACAAACCGCGCGAGACCTACATACGGAGGATACACCGGATGTGGCGCCGTCCGCAGCGGAAGCTCAAGCGCGGCGAACCGGGCTGCCGAGTGCAAGGCGGCGGCGCGGAGCGCGTGATGCTCGGGGACGCGCGTCTGCACGAGCACGCGCCCCCCCTTGGGCCCGCGGCCTGCCCGCCCCGCCACCTGGGCCACGAGCTGAAACGTGCGTTCCGCAGCACGGAAATCAGGCAGGTGTAACGCCGTGTCCGCATCCACGACCCCGACCACCGTGACAGCGGGAAAATCCAAACCCTTCGCGATCATCTGGGTCCCGAGCAGGATGTCTACCTCGCGGCGCGCCACCCGTTCGAGGATGCGGTGGTGCGCCCACTTGGTGCTCGTGGTATCGAGGTCCATCCGCGCGATCCGCGCTGCCGGAAACCGTTCGGCCACGAAGCGCTCGAGCTGCTGCGTCCCGATCCCTCGCATGCGCGTCGTGCCGGAATCGCATCGGCGACAGCGCGGAGGCACCGGCTCCTCGTGTCCGCAGTAGTGGCAGCGCAGTCCCTCCGGCACGCGATGCACGGTTAGCGCGATGGCGCAGTGGGGGCACTCGCTCACCGTGCCGCAGGCGGGACACTGGAGGTAGGTGGCGAAGCCCCGGCGGTTCAGCAGCAGAATGACCTGCTCCCCGGCGGCCACCGCCGCCCGCACGGCGCGGTCCAGGGCCTCCGTCCACGGGAAGCCCGCCGCCTCCGGAACGGACGGCGCGGCGCGGAGGTCGACGAGCTCGACCGGCGGCAGGGGGCGCGCGCCGATGCGCTCCGGCAGCTCGAACGTGTGGACCGTGCCGTGGTCGGCGCGCCACAGGGTCTCGAGCGACGGCGTGGCACTGCCAAGGATGAGCCGCGCTCCTTCGAGCCGCGCGCGGGTTTCGGCCACGTCCCGCGCGTGGTAGCGGGGCGCGGCGCCGTGTTTGTAGCTGCCTTCATGCTCCTCGTCCACGACGATCACCCGCAGTCCCTGGACTGGCGCGAAGACGGCGGACCGCGGGCCCACGGCGATGCGGCGTTCACCGCGGCGAAGCGCGCGCCACGCATCCGCGCGCTCCCCTTCCGACAGGCCGGAGTGGAGCACCGCGACGTCGGTCCCGAACACGCCCCGGACCCGGGCGACGGTTTGCGGGGTCAGCGCGATCTCGGGAACGAGCAGGATGGCGCCGCCGCCGTCCGCGGTGAGCCGCCGGAGCAGCTCGAGATACACGAGCGTCTTGCCGGATCCGGTGACGCCGTACAGCAGGGCAGGCGTCTCGGGCGGTGCCTCGAGGACTCCGGCGAGCACGCGCGCCTGTGCTTCGGTCAGGACGGCCGGCGGCGGACTGGAGAGCTGCGCGAACGGGTCACGAGTCTCGGTCACGAGCTCCGAACGCGCGAGCCCCTGCCGCACCAACGCGGCGATCGTCCCCGCCGTCACTCCCAGCTGGCCGACGAGATGCCGCGCCGGAGCGGCGCCCCCCAACGCCTCGATTGCCTCGTAGGCGGCGCGCCGTTTCGGAGCGCGCGCGAACGCGCGCCCCCGTTCCACTAATGATGGAAGCGACCGGGTGAGGACGATGACCCGCTCGGCCCGAGCTCCCGGCCCGGCCGGGCGCGTGACCTGCCACAAGGCGCCCGGAAGCAGCGTCCGCACCGCGAGGCCGAGCGGCGCCCCGTAGTAATCCGCCATCCAACGGGCGAGTGCGATGAGCGGTGCGCTGACGGCGGGCTCAGGATCGGGCGCGGCCACGATGTCGCTGAGCGGGCGCTCGTCGTCAGCCGTGTCGCAGCCCGCGACGAGGCCGATGACGCGCCGCCTGCGCACCGCAACCACGACGCGAGCCCCCGGGATGACCCGCTCCGCGAGCGCGGGCGGCACGCGATAGGTGTATGGTCTCGTGATCGGCAGAGGGAGCACCACCTCCACCGCGTCCGGCCGGATCATCTCCGACGGATACCCAGCCCGGGCCCTTCCGGCAGACGTATCTGGCCGCCCGCGATCGTGGCGCCCACAAACGGATCGTTCACTGTGAGTGCCGCTCCATCGAGGTCCGCGGCATCAACGAGCGGAGCGAGGTGCGCAGCCGCCGTGATACCAAGCGACGACTCGATCATGCACCCGACCATGACCAGCAGGTTGTGGGCGCGGGCGGTGGCGATCATGCGGAGCGCTTCGCGCAACGAGCCGCACTTAGCCAGCTTGATGTTAATGCCGTCCGCCGCCCCGGCCCGCGCGATCGCCGGGATGTCGGTCGCCACAACGCAGCTTTCATCGACCACCACGGGGAGGACCCCCTGGCGGCGCACGAGGGCGAGACCCTCCAAGTCCTCTCGCGCCAGGGGCTGCTCAAGAAACTCAACGCCGTAGCCGCGGAGTACTGGGAGCATGGCAAGCGCGCGCTCGCGCGTCCATGCGGCGTTCGCGTCGACGCGGAGCGGCTTGTCGGTGACGTCGCGGATCGTCCGGAGGATGTCCTCGTCCCGCTCGGTTCCGAGCTTCACCTTGAGGATGGGATACGGGTCGGCCTCGCGCACCTTCTCGCGGAGGTCGTCGAGCGTGCCAAGGGCGATGGTGAACGAAGACAGGGGCGCGCGTGCGGGATCCAAGCCCCACATCTGCCAGAGGGGTCGGCCTAGGCGCTTCCCGACCAGGTCGTGCAGCGCCGCCGAGAGCGCGGCCCGGGCCGCCGCGTCCCGCGGGGCGCGTCGCCGAAACTCGGCCTCCGCGGTCTCCAGGGCAAAGGGATCCGCGGGAAGGTACGGCGCGAGGGCCGCGAGGGCGGACTGCACCGTCTCTGGCGTCTCGCCGTAGTAGGCCGACGGCGCGGCTTCCCCCCACCCCTCACCATCGCCGTCGCTCAGTCGGACCGAGACCACCCGATGCGTGCTTCCTCCACCGCGCGCGATGACGAAGGGGTGGCGCGTCTCGAGCGCGAGAACCTCAGCCGTAAGCCTCAGAGGCATCCCATCCGATCGCGCCGCGGCCAGGAGGGCGTGCTACGCCAGCGCGCGCACATGGTGGCGCACGCCCTCGGCCAGCAAGTCGAGCGCGTAGCCTCCTTCGAGCACTGCGGCCACGGGTACCGAAGGGACACGCTCGCGAAGGGCCGTGGTCCACGCGCTCATGTCCGCGGGAGCGAGGGTGAAGCCTCCCAGGGGGTCCCCGGCGAGGCTGTCAAAACCTGCGGACAGGAGGAGGAAATCGGGCCGCCACCCCTCTAGCGCCGCGTCGACGGCAGCGAGCAAGTCGTTCACGTAGACCGTCCGGGGCAGCCCCGGCCGTCGCGGCACGTTGAAGACGTTCCCTACGCCGCGTTCGTCGGCGGCTCCTGTGCCGGGGTACCACGGGTATTGATGAATGGAGACGTATCGGACGGTCGGGTCCGTTTGCACGAGCGCCTGGGTCCCGTTGCCGTGATGGACATCCCAGTCAACGATCAGGACGCGCTCGCGACCGAGGGCCTGCGCGTGCCGTGCCGCGACGACGACGTTGTTCAGGAAGCAAAACCCCATGGCGCGCGTGGCGAGGGCGTGGTGCCCGGGCGGTCGTGTCGCCCCGAACGCTGTCCCCCGCTCGAGGGCGCATTCGACGGCGCCCAGCGCGACCCCCGCCGCGGCGACCACGCTCTCCCAGCTCGTTGGCCCGAGCACGGTGTCGGCGTCGAGGGCACCGCCGCCCTGCCCGGCGATCCGCTCAAGGAGTTCGAGGTGCCGGGCTGGGTGGACGCGCTCGAGCGCCGCGGCGCCCGCAGGCGTGCCCTCGACCCACCGGACGGCCATGTCGGGGGCTCGCAGGGCGGAGAGGACCGCATCGAGTCGCTCAGGACGCTCGGGGTGCCCCGCGCCCGGGTCGTGAAGCCGGCAAGCGGGGTGCCAAACGACGGTTGTGGGCACCTACTGGGGCGAGGGGCGCGCGCGGAGCAGCGCTTGGATTGCTTCGGCCTCTTGCGCGAGGTCGCGCCGAGCGGCCGCCACTTCCGCGAGGGCGCGCCGGTAGCGTCGCCACGCGAGGAGGACCAAAAGACTCGCGACCAGGCAGCCTGCTGCGCCCAAGACGAGCGAGCGGCTGCCTCGCACAACGCCCGCGTACACGAGCAACACGGCATCCACCCACAGGACCCCGACCGCTCCGATCGTGACAGCCCCCCGCGGCACGATCACCGGACGGGCTGGCGGCGCGCCGCCATAATGATGAATGGCGCGTTCGGGAGCGCCCCGAGGCTCGCAACGGTGGCGGTTTCGTCCATGACAACCCCGCCATGGAACTTGACCACGTACTTGCCCACCTCGGCGGGGGCCCGCCTCAGGGCTCGGGTGAGAGCCTCGCGCTTGAGGTCCGCGATCGTCGTTCCCGGCGTCACGGGGAGCACCACCTGATCCCACACATCCGTGACCATGACCCGGATGGCAAAGGACGACTCGACGGCGGTCACTTCACCTCGATGTCCGACTCGAGGGGCAGGATCGACAGGAAGCGGTCCACCCCCTGGTCGAAGAACAAGGTGGACACGCGGAGGTGGGTGCGCGCGCTGCCGTTCGAGGCATCCAACGCCCGGGCGTTGATCGCCACCTCTTCGCCCCCCTGCCCACGGAGGATGAGATACTGCGGCCCTTCCTTCTCAGGAAACGCGCTCATGTTCGGCACTCGCTCAGCGAAGAACCGCTTCGCTTGCTCGAGAATGGCCGCGGGAGGAAGAGCGACAGTGACGGTATGGATCATGACGGCCTCAAAAGATAGAGGCCGCCGACGCCTCGGGTAATGGGCGTGATCGACGTCTGCGGCCGGTGACCCGGCTCGTCGCACGCCCCGGCCGGCTCGCTCCTTAGCGGCGTTGTCATCCTGGCACGAGCACCGACAGCGACGGCAGTCGCCATGTCAGACCGACATGCCGGTGCGGCGCGCCGTGCGGCACGGCGATTGCGAATTGGCTCGCGCAGCACGTACACAACCACGGCACACCGAAACCCACGAAGAGGAGCTTCTATGACCATCATCACCCGCATGCCACGCGCGGACGCCACGCCCGACGTCACGCGCCTCGAGCACCGCTTCAATCGTCTTCTGCGTGACGTCTTTGCGCCCTTCGAGTCGCCAAACGGCGATCTCGCGACCACCTGGAGCCCGGCCGTAGACGTCCTCGAAGAGCCGGCGGCGATTCGCATCGTTGCGGAAGTGCCCGGGATAGCGCCGAACGAGGTGAAGATTTCCCTAGAGAACAACCTCCTGACGATCAGCGGCGCGAAGCGGCAGACGGCCGACGAGCGGACCGACCAGGTCCACCGGTACGAGCGGTCCTACGGAACCTTCACGCGCAGCTTCACCCTGCCGGCCACGGTCGATCCCAACGCGATCACCGCGGCGTACGAGCACGGCGTCCTGACGGTCACTCTTCCGAAGGCCGAGAAGGCCCGTCCTCGTCAGATCCAGGTTGAGGTGACGACGAAGGAGAAGTAAGCATGAGGCCGAGGCGGCGGTCGACTTCGGAGTTCGGCACCGCTGCGGCCCCGGCCTCGCGCGCGGCGCGGAGCAGCTCGACGCGCACGTGCGGGGCATAAGCCAGGACTGGGATTCCCGCAGAAACAAATGCCCGGATGCGCTCAAGCGCTCCGGGCATCTCCGCTGCGAGGACCACCAGGTCGCACGCGGCCGGGTCTCGGGTCAGGGCGCCGCCGGCGCCCGTGACGACCCCGCCGAGTCGCGATCGGGCGAGCAGGTCCGCCCCAACCAGGTGAACCCGGGTGCCCAGAGAGGCTACCCGCGGAGCCGCGAGCTGAGGTAGTCCAAGAGCTGAGCGGCAGCGACCCGCTCCTGCTGCAGGGTATCGCGGCTGCGGACGGTCACCGTGCCGTCTTCGGCGACGGACTGGCCGTCCACCGTGACGGCGAAGGGCGTGCCGGCCTCGTCCTGACGCCGGTACCGCCGTCCGATCGATCCCGAGTCGTCGTGGAATGCGTTCACGTGCTTGCGCAGGTCGTCGAACACGCGACGGGCGAACTCAGGCATGCCGTCCTTGTTGACGAGCGGCAGCACGGCCACTTTGATCGGGGCCAACGCGGGGTGCAGTCGGAGGACGACGCGGGTTTCCCCGGCCACCTCCTCCTCGTGGTACGCATCGCACAGCACGGCGAGCGCGGTACGGTCGGCTCCCGCCGACGTTTCGACGACGTAGGGGATGAACCGCTCGTTCGTCGCCGGGTCCAGATACTCAAGCTTCTTCCCGGAGAACTGCTGGTGACGCGAGAGGTCGAAGTCCGCCCGGTTGTGAATGCCTTCGAATTCGTTCCACCCGAACGGGAATTCGTACTGGATGTCGTAGGCGTCTTTCGCGTAGTGAGCGAGCTCGGTCGGCCCGTGCCGGTGTAGGCGGAGGCGTTCGGGGCGCAGGCCGAGCCCCTGAACCCACTTCAGCCGCTCCTCGCGCCAGAAGTCGAACCAGCCTTCGTCGGATCCCGGCTTCACGAAGAACTGCATCTCCATCTGCTCGAACTCGCGCGTCCGGAACGTGAAGTTCCCTGGCGTAATTTCGTTGCGGAACGCCTTGCCGATTTGGGCGATGCCAAACGGAATGCGCTGCCGCGACGACTGCAGCACGTTCAGGTAGTTCACATAGATGCCCTGCGCCGTTTCGGGGCGCAGGTAGATCTGTGCCGCCGCCTCCTCGACCGGTCCCATGAACGTCTTGAACATGAGATTGAAGAGACGCGGCGCCGTGAGCGTGCCCTTCGACCCGCAGACGGGACACTGCGCGTCGGGTTGCCCGGGCGTCCCCTTGATCGCGGGGTCGTCTGCGCGAAAGCGGTTCTTACAGTGTTTGCAGTCGACGAGCGGGTCCGTGAACCCGGCCACGTGCCCGGAGGCTTCCCACACCTTCGGGTGCATGAGAATCGCCGCATCGAGCCCTTCGATGTCCTCGCGCTCATGCACCATCGAGCGCCACCAGCGCGCCTTGATGTTCGCCTTGAGCTCGGCGCCAAGGGGGCCGTAGTCCCAGACGGACCCGAGCCCGCCGTAGATCTCCGAGGACTGGAAGACGAAGCCCCGCCGCTTGGCCAGGGAAACAAGCTTGTCCATCGTGCGGTCGGCTGGCATAAGGGCGTGAAGATAGAGACGCGGCTAGGCGACGGGCAACCCGAGGACGTCGCGCACGGCGCGAGCGGCGAGCGCGGCGATGCCCGCGGCGCTCAAGGGCCGCCCGTCACCTCCTACCGCCGTGACGCCGGGCGGCACGGCCTCGACCCGCCCCGCGACGACGATGACGCGTTTCCCCTCGGCCTCCGTCCGTCTGATGACCTCGCCCGAAGCCTTGCCCACTAGCGACGTCCCGTCGAAAACGCCTTCCGCGGTGACGACGAGGTCCGCGGTCGCGAGGGCCGCGTCGAAGCCGATACGCTCGAGGACCCAGTCCGATCCGCGCACGAGGCGCGCGTTCGCGAAGAAGGCGAGCCCGGCCCCGAGCCCGCCGGCAGCCCCTCCACCCGGAAGCGTGGACAGCTCGGGCCGACCGCCGCGCGCCATGAGCTGGCCCAACGTCTCGAGGCCCGCCGCGAGCGTCTGGACGGCCGCAGGACCTGCCCCCTTTTGTGGCGCGAAGACGGGCGCCGCCCCCTGCGGGCCCGTGAGGGGTGTCGTGACGTCCGCGAGGGCGATCACTTGGGCGTCGAGTCCCCAGCCGCCGTCAAAGCTCGCCGCCCCGGTGAGCGCCCCCCCGCCCTCGCCGAGCGGCGCCCCGGTCGCGTCGCGCACCTCCCACCCCAGGCCGCGTGCGGCGCCGACGCCCCCGTCCACGGTGGCAGAGCCCCCCAAACCCACCACCACCATTCGAGCGCCCCGGTCGACCGCCTCCCAAATGAGCTCCCCCACGCCCCGGGTCGTCGCTCTCAATGGATCGAGCTCTTCCGGCCGGAGCAGCGCGAGGCCGCACGCGTTCGCGCTCGCGAAGATGGCCGTGCTCTGGTCGAGCCACCCGAGTTCCGCGGCCACGGGGTGGCCCAGAGGTCCGGTCACGCGCACGCGCTCTCGGAGGGCGCCCGGTGCCAAGACGACCTCAAGCAGCCCATCGCCGCCATCAGAGACGGGACAGTGTAACAACACCGCGTCGGGGACGGCCGCGCGCACTCCGACCGCGAGCGCGTCGGCCACGGCGCGCGGCCCGAATGTTCCTTTGAACGCCGCCGGAGCGAGCACCACGGTCAGAGATGTCATGCAGTTTGCACGAATTCTTGCGTTTTACGTGTATTGTTCACACAGAAATGACCATCCAAGGCTGTGTAGCGAGCACATTGCGCTACAGGCACTCGTTTTGCTCGGAGGTTGGGCAGGACTACTCTGTCCCAGGGCAAACCGCCGGCGACGGCGGGGCGCAAAGCCAGGGGTCTCGCGCAGGCGAGATAGCCCGGCTGCCAGAGTCGGCAGCGGCCCCACGCCCTTGGACCAGCGCGCGGGGCCGCCGTGCTTTTGGGCTGGCGCGTCGAGACGTGTCGTCCTGCTCACATCGGGGTCTAGGGCGCACGATGCTGGGCAGGCGATCCCCCCCCAGGGGCAACCCTGGGGGGGCTTGTCTTTATATGCCGGCAGATCAGGTCGCCATGCACCCGGCCGTTCTCGATGAAGATGCGGTTGGCGTCCCGTCCGGACGCGAGCACTCCTGCGATGTAGACCCCAGGCACATTGGTCTGCATGGTGGCGGGGTCGTGCGCCGGCACCCCGGTGTGGTCGTCGACCGAGACCCCCAGCGTGCGCAGCAGCGTGAGGTCCGCTCGGTAACCCGTCAGCGCGAGCACGAAGTCCGCCGGTAGCGTCTCGGTCGAGCCATCGGACGCCCGAATCACGACCCGATCCGGACCGATCTCGACCACCCGGCTGCCCCACCGCGCGCCGATGCTCCCGTCCTTCAGGCGGTTCTGGATATCCGGGACGACCCATGGCTTCACGTTGCGGTCGAGTTGATCGAGGAAATGCACGATCGTGACCCGAGCGCCGACGCGCTGCAGTTCGAGCGCGGCTTCGACAGCGCTGTTGCTGGCCCCAACGACCACGACGCGTTGGCGCCAGTAGGGGTGGGCCTCGAGGTAAAAGTGCGCTACATGCGGGAGATCCTCCCCCGGGACGCCGAGGAGGTTCGGAGATTCGAAGTACCCCGTGGCGTACACAATTCGCCGGGCGGCGACGGTCACCGGGTCCGGGCCCCGGCCGCGCACGGTGAGCTCAAAGCAGTCGGGACCGCCGCGCGCCCCAACGACCTCCTGATATTGGCGTACGTCGAGGTCGAAGTACTCCGCGACACGCCGGTAGTAGGTGAGGGCTTCCCGACGCGTGGGCTTGTCGTCGCTCGTCACAAACGGTAAGCCCGCAATTTCGAGCTTCTCGGCGGTGGAGAAAAACGTGAGGTAGAAGGGATACCGGAGCAAGCTCGCCACCACGGGGCCCTTGTCGAACAACGCGGCCGACAGTCCGGCCTGGCGCGCCGCGACACCCACGGCCAGCCCGCACGGGCCGGCGCCGATCACGCCGAGGTCGAGCATCGGACTCCCGCTCACGGGACCTCGATGATCTGGTCCCGGCGCGTGCCAACGCTGACATAGTGGATGGGCGCGCGCGCGAGATCCTGGAGTCGATCGAGGTACGCCCGGGCGGCGGACGGCAGGTCCGCGAGGCGCCGGACGTGACTGAGCGAGCTTCGCCAGCCGGGCAGCCGCTCATAGACGGGCTGCACCTGGCTCAGCCCTTCCACCTCCGCCGGCATGCTGTCGCAGGGCGCGCCGTCCAACCGGTACCCCACGCACACGGGAATCTCGGTAAACGAGTCCAGCACATCGAGCTTCGTGACCGCGAGTCCCGTGAGCCCGTTTACCCGCACGGCGTAGCGCACGACCACGGCATCGAACCAGCCGCAGCGCCGGGGCCGTCCTGTCGTCGCGCCAAATTCCCCACCGAGGGTGCGCAGCTGTTCGGCCGCCTGGGGTTCGGCTTCGGTGGGCAGTGGGCCGTTGCCGACACGGGTGGTATAGGCCTTGACCACCCCGACGACCGCATCGATCGCCGTGGGCCCGATCCCCGCCCCCACGGCCGCCCCTCCCGCGGTCGTGTGCGACGACGTGACGTACGGGTACGTGCCGTGATCGACGTCGAGCAGCGCGCCCTGGGCCCCTTCAAGAAGCACCGATTCGCCGCGCGCGAGCGCATCGTAGACGATCCGTCCCGCGTCCACCGCGATGGGGAGCAGTCGCGGCGCCAGCGCCTCGAGCAGGTGAATGTGGGTCGCCGCATCCGCCCGCTCGGTCGATCCGAGGAGCTCAAGGAAGGCATTCGCCGCCTCGACCCGGGCGCATACGAGGTCCCGTGCGCGTGCGGGGTACCGCAGGTCGCCCACGCGAATGCCGCGGCGGCCGTACTTGTCCTCGTAGGTGGGCCCGATACCCCGCCCGGTCGTCCCGATTTGATCGTGCCGCTCGTGTGCGCGGTCGAGCAGCTTGTGGTAGGGCAGCGTCAGATGGGCGCGGTCTGACACATAGAGCTTCTGTTCGGTGCGCACGCCGCGGGCCGCCAGTTCGTCCAGCTCCGTAAAGAACGTCTCCGGGTCGAGGACGACCCCGTTCCCCACGATGCAAACGGCCCCTTGGATGATACCGGAGGGGATCTGGTGCAGCACGAATTCCCCGGCCCCGGTGTCGACCGTGTGCCCCGCGTTGGCACCGCCCTGATAGCGCACGACAAGGTCGGCGCGCTCGGCGAGGACGTCGACGATCTTGCCCTTGCCCTCGTCTCCCCACTGGGCGCCAACCACGACAACGCAATGACTCTTCGGTCCGAACATACCCCTCCAACAAAAACGCCCCGACTCGCGGGGCGTTCGACCATCCTCTGCAGAAAGCTAGGGACGGCCGGAGGTGGAGTCAACGCGCTCACCAAGCGCGCGCGCCAGCCCGGCCGCGACCAGCTCGCTGCCCCCAAGCGTCAAGCGCTCCGGGCGATCTGCCCGCGTGTGGACGATGGCCGCGGTGCGCCAATCACCCCGCATGATCGTCACGCACTCGGCCGTGGCGGGCGCGAGGACCAGGCCGTCGACGAACACCGGCAGCGCCCGCGTGGCGCGCGCGCCGAGCGCCGCGGCCACCGCACCCGTGAGGGGACCCGGCCGGTGCACGAAGCAGCGCGTTGGGCCGCGATCGTCGATGCCATCCAGGTTGATGACCGTCGCGCCCCGGATCAGGTTAGCCCGATCGCGAACGAGGGCCCTCGCGCCAAGCATGCCGTACTCCTCAGCGTCGAGGAACAGCACGCCGATCGGCGTTTGCGGGGGGAGCCGGTCCAGGGTGGCCAGGATGGTCACTAGGGCCGACGCGTTGTCCACGGCGCCCGGCGAGCGGTTGGTCGCCCGGTTTTGGAGCAAGACGAGACCGCCGATGATGCCCGGGAGGACGAGGACGAGCGCAACCAGCGGGTGAGCGGTCACCACGAGTGCCGCGGCGGATGGGACCCCGAGGGCCGCGAGCCCGGCGCCGACCAACCGGCCGAGCATCGACATGGGCTGGCCCTTCGAGTCGTAGTGCGCCACGAGCCAGACGGCGACCTGCGCTCGGGGCCGCACGGCGATGATGTTCATTCCCGTACGACTGTCCGCGTGCGCCGCTCGGAGCGCGATCGCAAGCCCGAGCCCCGCGAGACCGACGAGGAGGATCAGGAGCCCGCCCGACACGCCCAGCGTGCGCCACAGCCCGAGCGCGAGGCAGACCCACGCGAGGACCGCGCCGGCGGTGGCGGGACCGGCCAGTGCGCCGGGCGGGTGTACGGGAAACTCGTGCTCAAGGTTCACGTAGCCGCGCTTGGCGAGTTCCTCCCTCAAGCGTTGATACACGGCGGCGTGACCCGGCGAGCCGACAAGACGAGGCACAGCGAGCTCGGCGAGCAACCTGGCGTAGGCGCTCATGCGCCGAGCAGTTGTCTGACGTGGTCGAGATCCCGCGCGGTAAGCGGCACCAAGGGAGATCGGCACGCGCCGCCCTCGAATCCCGCGATCTCCATGGCCGCCTTGACCCCGGGCGGACCATACCGGGTGACGACCTCTTGCAGGGGACCGAGGCGAGCTTCGTGGGCCGTGGCGGCCCCGAGGTCCCCCCGCGCAAAGGCGTCCCACACCGCCTTGCAGAGGCGGGGCGCGAAGCAGGCGACCGCGAGAATGCCCCCCTGGCAACCGAGTTCGAGCGCCGCCAAGAGGAGCGCCGCAGACCCGACGAATACCGATTGCCCGGGCAGCGCGCGCCGGTACGCGGAAAGCGCGCTCACGTCGCCGGAGGAATCTTTCACGCCAGCGAGATGTCCTGAAGCCGCGAGCTCGGCCAAGAGCTCCGGTGCGAGGGCGACGCCCGTGTATCGGGGGATGTTGTACGCGAACACCGGGACGGGGCTCGCCTCGGCTACCGCCCGGTAGTAGCCGCCCAGCGCGTCCCGAGTCAGTTCCCGCCCGAAGTACCCGGGCGGGCGAACGAGGACGGCGTCGGCGCCCTCCTCCGCGGCGATGTGAGTGAGTGCGCGAGCCGCGCGCGTCGACTCCGCTCCACTCCCGACGACGAGTCCCCGCGACGCTGGAACCATCTCGCGGCCGACGGCCGCGAGCTCTCGCAGCTCTTCGGGGGTCAGGACGGCATTTTCGCCCGTGGATCCGGCAACGACGATCCCGTCAGCGCCGGCCTCGAGCACGGCGACCACGTTTCGCCGGAATGCGGCGAAGTCGACGTCCTCTGTGCGCGAATCAAACGGCGTCGGAACCGGTGCCACGACACCGGCGATCCGCCGCGCGGTCACGAACCCGGTAGGAGGCTCGTCAGGTCGTCGGCGAGGGGTGCGGGGGCCACCTTCGCCGCCTCGATCGGGACGGGCGTCCGGCGGGGGATCCCGCGAAGCTTGGGCTCAAGCGCCGGCCCGTCCAGGGCCGCCGCGAGGGCCGCCTCAGGCGTCACCACGCCTTCGGTCACGAGGCTGACGAGGTGCTGGTCTTGACTCTGCATCCCATGTTCGTCACGCGAGCTGCAAATCAGCTCTTGCAGCTCGGACGCACTTCCGCTGGCCCGGATGAGGTCCCGCACCGCTGGCGTTGCTAGGAGAATCTCGAACGCTGCCACGCGGCCCCGTCCGTCCGCCCGAGGGAGAAGGCATTGCGAGACGCTCGCCTGGAGCGCGTCGGAGAGCCGGAGCCGCGCAGCGGACTGTTCCGCCGTGCTGAACGCACCCACGAGTCGCGCGATGGTCGTCGCAGCGTCCGGGGTATCCAACGCAGCCAGAATCAAGTGACCGGTTTCCGCGGCGCGCAGCGCGGTGTCGATGACCACCGGATCCCGCATCTCGCCGATCAGGATGACGTCGGGATCCTGCCGCAACGCTGCCCGCAGACCCCGGCGAAAGTCGTCCGTGTCGACGCCGATTTCCCGCTGCGTGATCGAGGAATTGAGGTCCCGATGCAGAAACTCAATCGGGTTCTCGAGCGTGACGACATGGCGCTGGTGCTGCTGGTTGATGTGATGCACGATGGCGGCGAGCGTCGAGCTCTTTCCCGCGCCCGCCGGCCCGGTCACGAGCACAAGGCCGCGCTCGGTCCCGGCGATTGTGGCCATGATCGGGGGGAGATGCAGGGAGTCGAACGACGGCACGTCGAAGGGGATGACGCGCATCACGACCATGAACGACGACCGTTGGCGCAGGATGTTGATGCGGAAGCGACCGACGCCCGGGAGACCCCACGAGCAATCGTAATCGCGGACCCGATCGATCCGGGCCTGGTCCTCGTCGGTCGGGAGGAGCCGCAGCGCGATGACCTTCGTCTGCTCCGGCGTCAGGCGCTGCTTCGTGAGGGGGACGAGCTTGCCGTCAATCCGCGCGCGAAATACGTCCCCGGCCTTGATGTGGACGTCGGACGCCCCACGGTCCACCGCAACCTTGATGATCTTCTCGAGCCCACCGTGGAGCGTCGGCACCTGGGTGCTGGCGCGCGAAAGCCGTGGCTTCCCCTCCTCCATCAGTACCCGGCCTCCTGATCCACCACGTTGAGTAGCCGCATGCCTCCAAGATAGCGCCGGATGTTCTCGACAATCAGCCCGGTCTCCCGCTCCCAAAACCGCGTCGTTACGGCGCTGACGTGGGGACTCACTATCACGCGGGGATGGGCCCAAAACGGGTGGTCTCGCGGCAAGGGCTCGGCCATGAAGACGTCGAGTGCGGCGCCCCGCAAGCGCCCCTGGTTCAGCTCGTCAAGGAGCGCGGCCTCGTCGAGCAGGGAGCCCCGCGCGACGTTCACCACAACCGCGTCGTCCGGCAGTTCCGCCAGGACGCCGCGACTGACGGCGCCCGTCGATGCCCGCGTTTCGGGGGCGGCGATGACGAGCACGTCGCTCGTCGCCGCGAGCCGAGAAAGCTCGGCGGGTCCCCCGACCCAGCCGACCCCCTCCGGGCCGCCACGCTCAGGGCGGCGGCGAATCCCTGCCACGCGCATCCCGAGACCTAAGGCCCGCCGGGCAACCGCGCTCCCTATGCCGCCGAGCCCGAAGACCCCCATGCGGAGGTCGCGGAATTCGCGTACCGGCACCCGCATCTCACCGAACTCCCGCCGCGCCCAACGGGCCTCGCTCTGAGCGGCGCGCATCCGGTCGAGCCCGCGCGCGAAGTGCGCGACCACGGCAACGACCCAATCGGCGATGGGCTCGGCGTGTACGGCGGCCGAGTTCGTCACCACGACGCCGGCCCCCACGAGATGGGGCAAGCTGTCCCCGATGCCGGCCGTCCCGCTGTGCGCCCAGCGCAGGGTTCCCTGCCCCTCGGCCGCGACCCCCGCCGGCACGCCGTAGCCGAGGTAGATCTCGGCGCCGCGAACCGCCCGGACCGCTTGCCGGGTCGCGATCGCCGCGCCACCCCCAAGCTCGGCCGAGGGCTCGACCTCCACGATCTCCCACCCCTCGCCAAGCGCGTCGGCGATCGCCCGAACGGACGATCGGGGGATCCGCCAGGCCAAAACACCGACGTCAAAGTCAATGACGAGGCGCCGCGTCATGCACCCATGCGTGTCGAAGCAGGCATGCGTGCGCGCGTCCCTTCGGGCGAACCGCAGCGGTCGCCCTCGATGGGCCGCCCGACCTCCACCGAGAGGGCCGCGCTAGCCGTCCTCACGGGGGAGAAACCCCATACTCTGACGCACAGCGCCCACCGTCTGCCGCGCGCGGGCGCGCGCCGCCGTCGCGCCGCGATGGAGGGCGTCGGTTACGCCCCGAGGGTCGGCCTTGAGCGCCTGAGCCCGCTCGCGGATCGGCGTTAGCGCCGCTATCATATTGTCCGCCAGCACCCGCTTGCAGTCCAAGCAACCCCACCCGGCCGTCCGGCAGTTGTGCGCCACCTGCGCCTGCGTCGCGGGGGGCGAAAAGCCTTGGTGAATTGTGAAGATGTTGCAGACGTCCGGGTTCCCAGGGTCCTTGCGCGTCACACGGGCAGGATCGGTCGCAGCGGGTCTCAGCTTATTCCAAATAGTCTCGGGCGAGTCGAGCAGACTGATCGTGTTGCCCAGACTCTTGGACATCTTGGCCCGTCCGTCGAGACCAAGAACCCGCTTCGCGGCCCCGAGGAGCGGTTGCGGCTCGGGGAGGGTGAACCCATTTCCGAATCGCGCGTTCCAGCGCCGTGCAATCTCCCGCATCAGCTCGAGGTGCTGGAGCTGATCTTCGCCAACCGGGACAAGCGTGGCGAGATACAGGAGCACGTCGGCCGCTTGAAGCACGGGGTAGTTGAGCAGGCCCGCGAGTACGCTTTCCTGGCGCTGCGCCTTATCCTTGAACTGCGTTTGCCGTTCGAGTTCCCCGAGTGGAGTGACCGTGTTGAGCAGCCAATACAGCTCCGTGTGTTCGGGGACATGCGACTGGACAAAAATGACTGCGCGCTCCGGATCGAGCCCGACGGCGAAAAGACTGATGGCCATGTCGAGCGTGCGCGCGCCCAAGCTGGCGGGCTCGTAGCTCTGCGTGACCGCGTGCAGATCGACTACGCAAAAAAAGCAGTCGTGCTCGGCCTGCAACCGCACCCAGTTTTGGACGGCGCCGAGATAATTCCCGATGTGGAGTTCGCCTGAGGGCTGAATGCCCGAGAAGACGCGTGCCATGGGGGGACAACGTACGAACGTGAGCCGGGAAGCCGCAAGGTGCGAGAACTCATAGACTTAGTCGATGTCGCCCGGACCGCGGCGGCACGCGCGGCGACGTTGTTGCGCGGCCTGCCACGTCTTGCGCCCGGGGCGTGGACCGAGAAGAGCCGGCACGACTTCGTAAGCGATGCCGATAGGGGCGCCGAAGCGTTGATCGCCAATACCCTCCGAGACCGCGTCCCCGAAGGCTATATCGTCGGCGAGGAACTCACCCCCACGATGCCCGCAGACGGGGAGCTCGTGTGGATCGTCGACCCGCTCGACGGGACGACCAACTTCTTGCACGGCTACCCCCAGTACGCCGTCTCGATCGGCTGCCTTGTGCACGGCGAGCTCGCGGTGGGGGTGGTGCACGATGTCCCTCGGGATCTGGTCTATCACGCGGTTCGGGGCGGGGGCGCGTGGGTGGGCTCGCAGCGACTCGCGATCTCCACGATCAAGGCGGCTGACCACGCGCTCATCGGTACCGGTTTCCCGTTCAAACGGGTCGACGTTCTGGAACCCTACCTTCGGCAGTTCACAGCCGTCACTCGCGCGTCGAGCGGCCTCCGCCGTGCCGGCTCCGCGGCGCTCGACCTCGTGGACGTCGCTGCGGGCCGGCTCGACGGATTCTGGGAGCTCACGCTCGCACCCTGGGATGTCGCGGCAGGCGTGGTGCTGATTCGCGAGGCCGGAGGAATCGTGACGACCCTCGAAGGCGACGCCGACGTGCTCGGAGGCGGGTCGATTGTGGCGGGTAACCCGGACGTCCACGCGTGGCTGCGGGACGTTCTCCGGAGCGCCTAGGTGTCTGGCCCTCTCGTCGAATGCGTGCCGAACTTCTCCGAGGGCCGCGACGCCGGAACCTTGGCCGCCATCCGCGCCGCGCTGTCGAGCGCGGACGGGCTGCGGCTCCTCGACGTCCACGCTGACGAGTTTCACAATCGATCGGTGTTCACGGTGGCAGGTCCTCCCCACGCCGCCGCAGAAGGCGCGTTCCGCGCGATGCGAGTGGCCCTGGAGCGGATCGACCTCCGCACGCACCGGGGCGAGCATCCCCGGATGGGGGCGACGGACGTGATCCCCTTCGTGCCGCTGCGGGGCATCACGCTCGACCAGTGCGCCGACCTCGCGCGCGAGGTCGGCGCCCGGGCCGGGGCGGAGCTTGACCTCCCGATCTATCTCTACGGGCGGGCTGCGACGCGTGCCGACCGCGGGAGGCTTCCTGAGATTCGCGCAGGAGGGTTTGAGAGCCTGCGGGAGCGAATTGGCCACGACCCGCGAGCGGACCCCGACTTCGGTCCGCATCACATCCACCCCAGCGCCGGGGCCACGGCCGTTGGCGCGCGCCCCCTGCTGGTCGCGTTCAACGTCTTCTTGCGAACGTCCGACACGAGCATCGCGCGGCAGATCGCGCGCCAAATCCGCACGTCGAGCGGCGGCCTCCCCGGCGTCCAAGCCGCAGGGTTCAGCGTGGGGAACCAAGCGCAAGTGTCGATGAACTTATTCGCCCTGGACGCGACACTACCGGCGACGGCGTTCGCGGCCGTGGCCACCGAAGCGGCGCGCCAGGGCGTCACGGTCGACAGGAGCGAGATCGTCGGGCTCGCGCCCGAGGACGCCTTTCGGGAGGAGGATGCGGCGGCCCTTGGGATCCCAGACCTCCCAGCGCATCGACTCGAGACGCGGCTCCGTGAGGCAGGCCTGGTCTAGCGACGGACGGACGCCAATAAAGCCCCAGATACGCCTCGGGCGACGATGCCTTTCGCCGGTCGAACGCGATGGCCGGACGGAACCGTCTGGAGATCTTCCGCACGCACCCGCGGCATCGCAGATTGCTCGCCCACTTGCTCAGGGTTCCGGTCGACCCTTGGAGGGTGCTTCACATGCGTGCCGTCGCGCCTCCGGTCGCTGATCCGAAAGACCGCATCCGCCCGCCTCCCGATGGAGGCCTGCTGCCCATCGACCCACAAGACGGCACCGAGAGCGCCGCAGCGATCGAACCACACCGCATCACCTCGGACGGGTGGAATGTCCGCAACGAGACCATGATGCGAGGGAGATGAGATATGACCGACATGAGAAGAGAGACAGACAGCCTCGGCGTGGTTGCGGTACCTGCCGATAAACTGTGGGGTGCTCAGACGCAGCGCTCGCTTGAGCATTTCAGCATTGGTACCGACTTGATCCCTCGAGAAATGATCACGGCGTACGCCACTCTGAAGAAAGCCGCTGCCTGGGCAAACCATGCCAGCAAACGGCTCCCCGATCGACAGTACCAGTTGATCGTGCGGACCTGCGACGAAATCCTCGCCGGCCAGCATCATGACATGTTCCCATTGCACGTGTGGATGAGCGGGAGCGGCACCGACTTCAACATGAACGTCAACGAGGTGATCTCCAACCGCTGCTGCCAACTCGCCGGAACCCAGCTCGGGAGCAAGACGCCGGTGCACCCGAACGATCACGTCAATATGGCGCAGTCGTCGAACGACACGTTTCCGTCCGCCATGTATATCGCCGCTGCGGCCAATGTGAAGAGCCGTCTCATCCCGGCTGTCGCAACCTTGCGGGATGCCATCGATGCGAAGGCGCAGGCATGGAAGGACATCGTGAAGATCGGCCGCACGCACATGCAGGATGCGACCCCGCTGACCCTGGGTCAGGAGTGGTCGGGCTATGCGGGGATGTTAGAAGACGACCTCGAACGCATCGAGGACGCTCTTCACGGAGTGTATCGACTGGCGCTCGGCGGTACCGCAGTGGGCACTGGCATCAACTCGGAGCCTGGCTTTGCCGAGGCGGCGGCGGCTGAGATCGCGAGGCTTACCGGCCTGCCCTTTGTGACCGCCCCCAACAAGTTCACCGTCCAAGGCGCGCACGACGCGCTGGTACAGTTGTCCGGCACCCTGCGCACGCTCGCGGTCTCCCTGTACAAGATCGTCAACGACATTCGCCTGATGTCGTGCGGGCCGCGCGCCGGATTTGCTGAGTTGTCGATCCCGGAAAACGAACCGGGCTCCTCGATCATGCCCGGCAAGGTGAACCCGACGCAGTGTGAAGCGCTCGCCATGATCGCGGTGCAGGTCATGGCCAATGACGTCGCGGTCGGCTTTGGCGGGGCGGGCGGCCATCTCGAAATGAACGTGTACAAACCGCTGATGATCTTCAACGTCACGCATTCCGTCACGATCATTTCCGACGGCTGCACGAACTTCCGCAAATTCCTGGTTGAGGGCACCACACCCAATCTCAAGAAAATCAACGAGTACGTGGAGCGTTCGCTGATGCTGGTGACCGCACTGTCACCCGTGATAGGCTATGACAAGGCATCGCAAATCGCTCATCACGCCATGGATAACGACCTCACGCTGAAGGCGGCCGCGTTGCAGTTGGGCTTTGTCACCGAGGCCGAATTCGATCGCATCGTGGATCCCAAGGCGATGGTGAGACCCTATGTCGCGACCGCTCACTGAGCGAGGGGGGGAACAAGCTCCTCATCGGATTCTTTGCAGGGGGTCACCGGCATACCGCTGAGGATTCGCGCCGACCGCGGTCCGCCAGCTGACCTCTAGTCGCCGAGACTCGTCAGAATCCGAGGGGGTTCCCCGCCCTCTGTGACGGCCACGGTATGCTCGAAGTGCGCGGACAGCGATCCGTCTTCCGTCACGACAGTCCACTTGTCCTCGAGGGTCCGGATCCCCGGGCCCCCGACGTTGACCATGGGCTCGATCGCGATCGTCATACCCGGCACGAGCCGCGGCCCCCGCTTCGGCTTGCCGTAGTTCGGGACCTGGGGTTCTTCGTGGAAGCTCGTGCCGATGCCGTGGCCGACGAGCTCGCGGACGACCGAAAACCCCGCTTCCTGCGCGACTTCCTGGACCGCGTGCCCGATATCGCCCACATGGTTGCCGGTGTGCGCGGCGGCGACCCCGGCCGCGAGCGCCCGTTGTGTGACCTGAAGCAGTCGTTGGGCGACCGGCGAGACCGCGCCCACGGCGAACGTCGCCGCCGAGTCGGCGTGCAGGCCTTCGAGGCAGACGCCGACGTCCACGCTTAGCAGGTCGCCCTCGCGCAAAGCGCGCTGCGGCGACGGGATGCCGTGCACGATCTCCTCGTTGATCGAGGTGCAAAGGGTGGCGGGAAAATCATAGAGGCCCTTGAAGGACGGGCGCGCGCCAGGGTGGCTCCGGATGAAATCCTCGGCAAGCTCGTCGAGGCTCTGCGTGCTCACCCCAACACCGATGTGGCGGCCGACGAACGCCAGGGTCTGGGCGACGATCCGGCCCGCCGCGGCCATGGTTTCGATCTCGCGCGGCGATTTGATCGTGATCATCGCCCGACGAGGCGCTGAATCTCCTTCGCCACCTCGTCCACGCCCCCTGTCGCGGGCACGCGCTGTACGGCGCCGCGCTGCGCGTAGTGGGCGACGAGGGGCGCTGTTTCGCGCCGATAGACTTGGAGTCGCGTGCGAACCGTCTCCGGCGTGTCGTCCGAGCGCCCCTCCGTTCCCGCTCGACCCGCGAGTCGCCGAACGAGTTCGTCATCCGCGACGTCGAGGAGGAGGACGTGGCTGAGCCGCTGGCCGCGCTCCGCCAAGGTCCGGTCAACGAGCTCTGCCTGCGCTGCAGTGCGGGGGAAACCGTCGAAGATGGCGCCGTCCTTCGCCCGCGGCGCGTCCAGCTCGTCCTTGATCAGCCCGAGCACCACGGCGTCCGGCACGAGCGTCCCCTGATCCATGTGGCGTTTGGCCTCACGACCGAGGGATGTGTCGGCCGCAACCGCGGCCCGCAGCAGATCCCCCGTCGTGATTTTCGGAATGCCCAGCCGTGCCGCAAGAAGCGCTCCCTGGGTGCCTTTGCCCGCACCGGGCGCGCCGAGGAGGAGAATGAACACGCCGGTCAGATGTAGCGCTGCTGTCGTCCGCGGAACTTGACTCGGCCTTCCTTCATGAAGCCGTCGTAGTGGCGGAGCAACAGATGCTGCTGAACCTGCTGGACCGTGTCGAGCGCGACCCCGACGACGATCAGGAGGGCCGTGCCCCCAAAGCCGAAGGGCATGTTGAGGACGTTGGACACGATGATCGGGAGCAGCGCGACGAGCGTCAGGAACAGCGCACCGGGAAATGTGATGCGCGATAACACTTCGTCGATGTAGTCCGCGGTGGCGGCCCCGGGCTTCACGCCCGGAACGAATCCGCCTTGCTTCTTGAGGTTCTCCGCGAGGTCAACGGGGTTGAAGATGATCGAGGTATAGAAGTACGCGAAGAAGATGATCAAGATCGCGCTCGTGACCACGTACACCCACGAGGTCACTTGGAAGTACTCGGCTACGTGCTTGAGCACGGCGTTGCCGCTGAAGGTGGCCAGCGTCCCCGGCACGATGATCAGCGATTGGGCGAAAATGATCGGCATCACGCCGGACGAGTTGATGCGCAGCGGGATGAACGTCTTCTGGCCTTCGCGGATCCGGCCCCGCCCCATGACCTTGCGCGGGATCTGGATGGGAATGCGTCGCGCGGCTACCGTCACGGCGACCGTCCCCGCCACGACCAGCACCATCACGACGAGCACGATCATGAGCACCGGGAACGTGAGGGAATGGGCCCGCAGAGCCTCGATCGTCCGGAGGGTCTCCGGCCACATCCGCTCGATGATCGAAAAGAAGATGAGGAGGCTCGCGCCGTTGCCGATGCCGCGTTCCGTGATCTGCTCCCCCAGCCACATCACGAAGATCCCGCCCGTCGACAGCGTGAGCACGGTGGTCATCCGGAAGCCCCAGCCGGGCGTGGCCACGGCCCCGGGGAGCTGTTCGGTGAACACGGCATAGCCGTAGGACTGGAAGAGGCACAGGATGACCGTGAGGTACCGGGTCCACTGCGTGAGCTTTTTCCTGCCCTCCTCGTCCCGCTGCATCTTCTCGACAACCGGGAACACCGGTTGCGCGAGCTGGAATACGATGCTGGCCGAGATGTAGGGCATGATACCGAGCGCGAAGACCGTGGCGCGCGAGAAGCCGCCGCCCGCAAAGAGGTCGTACAGGCTGAACAGCGTCCCTTGGCCCTGGTTCCTCAAGAAGTCGGCGAGGGCCTGGACGTTGACGCCGGGCGTTGCAATGTGCGCGCCGGTCCGGTACACGACGAGGCACAACAGCGTGACCGAGAACTTCTCCCAGAGGTCGTCGGGGAGCCGGAACACGTTGAGCCACGCGGGAAGCCGGAACGCCATCCGATCAGGCCTCGAGCGTGCCGCCGGCTCGCTCGATCTTCGCGCGGGCGGAGGTCGAGACGGCGACGCTCTTCACGACGAACGCGCGGTCGACGTCGCCGCCACCCAGCAATTTGATCGGCCGGTCGGGACGGCGCACGAGCCCCGCGCCGAAGAGAGTTTCCGGCGTCACTTCCACCCCCGCCGCGAGCCGGCCGAGGTGGCGGACGTTCACGACCTGGGCCGGCTGTTTGAAGGGGTTCGTGAAGCCGCGCTTGGGGATCCGCCGCGTCAGCGGCATCTGGCCACCTTCGAATGCGGGACGCGTCTGGCCGCCTGACCGAGCGGTCTGCCCCTTCCCGCCGCGACCGGCGGTTTTCCCAATCCCGGATCCTGGACCGCGCCCCTTGCGGATGCGCGCCCGGTGCGAGCCGCGCGGCGCGCGGAGGCCGTGGAGGGTCAGGCGTGGCGGATTAGTCACCGGCGTCGCGCTTTCGCCCTTCGGATCTGCGGCCATCTCAGCCTCCCGCTGGTACAGGCGTCACCTCGATGAGGTGGCGCACGCGATACAACATGCCCCGAACCGCCGGGTGATCCTGTTTCACCACGACGGCTTGGTGATGGCCCAATCCGAGCGCCTCGAGCGTTCGCCGCTCGCGCGCCGGACGCCCGATCCCCGAGCGCACCTGCCGCACTTGCAGGGCGGAGGCCCCCGGCGGGGGGAACGTGCGTTCACGGCCCGGCTTGCGCTTTCTGTACTTTCTTGTCGGCGGTAACCTACCCACGGGCCGTCCCCTGACGCGGCTTGTAGTGAATCTGGTCGACCTCGACCCCCCGCTCGCGCGCCACGCGTCGCGGCGTGGTGAGGTGGAGCAGGCCGTCCATCGTAGCGCGCACCATGTTGTGCGGGTTCGTAGACCCCAAGCTCTTGGTGAGTATGTCCCGGACGCCGGCGCACTCAAGGACCGCGCGCACCGGGCCCCCGGCGATCACACCGGTACCGGTCGCGGCCGGTTTGAGAAGGACGCGTCCAGCGCCATGGTCTCCGATGATCTCGTGCGGGATCGTGCTGCCCATGAGCGGGACCTCGAACATCTTGCGCCGGGCCGCCTCGACCGCCTTCCGCACGGCTTCGCTGACCTCGTTCGCCTTTCCGGTCGCGATGCCGACGCGGCCCTGTCCGTCGCCCACGGCAACGAGCGCGTTGAATCCAAAACGCCGACCGCCCTTGACGACCTTGGCGACCCGGTTGATCGAGATGACGTTCTCAATGAGGCCGTCACTCTCGCGTTGGCGCTCGCCGTCCCGACGCTCGCCTCGCCCGCGGCCGCGGCCCCGGCCTCCGCCCGGCCCGCGACCCCGGCCGTCCCCGGGCCCGCCGCGTGCGACCTCGCGGGTTTCTGCGGGGGGGGGCCCGGCCACGGCGCCTCCAACTGCCTGGCGCGTCTCGGGAGGGGGAGCCCCGGGCGCAGCGCCCCCTACTGCCTGCTGGACGTCGTCTGGCATCAGAACTCCAATCCACCCTTGCGCGCGCCGTCGGCGACGGCTTTCACGCGTCCGTGGTAGCGATACCCCGCGCGATCGAAGACAATGCGCGTAATACCCCGCCCTGTGGCCTCAGCCGCCAGGAACGCGCCGAGCCCGAAACTCTTCCCTGTCTTCCCCGGTCCTTCCGCGCGCACCCCGTCCGATCGATCAGAGGCCCCGAGCAAAGTCACGCCGCGGTCGTCGTCCACCAACTGCGCGTACATGTGCTTCGACGACCGGAACACGACGAGCCGCGGGCGGGCGGCGGTACCCCGCACCTTCTTGCGCACACGCAGATGTCGCCGGCGCCGTCGGCCTTCCTGCGTCTTGAGACTGCGGATCGGTCGCATGGCTACTTGGCCGCGGCCTGGGCCGTCTTGCCCGCTTTGCGCCGCACCTGCTCGCCAACGTACCGGATTCCCTTGCCCTTGTACGGCTCAGGTGGGCGGACGTGGCGGAGTTCCGCTGCGACCTGCCCGACGAGCTCCTTGTCCACGCCCTCGATCTTCACGAGCACGTTGTTCTCCACGGAGATCTTGATGCCCTGCGGGGCGTGGTAGGGAACTGGGTGCGAGAACCCCACGACGAGCTGGACGCCGAACGGCTTCGGCTCCGCCTTGTACCCCACGCCTTGGATCTCAAGCGCCTTGCTGAACCCTTTGGTGACGCCCTCCACCATGTTGGCAATGAGCGTCCGCGTGAGGCCGTGGAGCGCCTTGTGCCGGTTCTCGTCCGACGGACGGCGCACCACCACCACGCCGTCGGCGAGCTCAACCTGGAGGTCGCTGTGAATCGCGCGGCCGATGGTCCCGCGGGGGCCCGTGACCGTGAGGCGCGTGCCGTCCAGCTGCGCGGTGACACCCTTGGGGAGGGGAACGGGTCGCTTGCCGATTCGGGACATGTACGGCTACCAAACCACCGCGAGGAGCTCGCCGCCGAGCCGCGCCGTGCGCGCTTCGCGGTCCGACATCACCCCTTGCGGCGTCGAGAGAATCGCCATCCCCAGCCCGTTCTTCACGCGCGGGATCTCGCGCGCTTTGACATAGCGGCGCAGTCCGGGCGCCGACACCCGGTGCAGCTCGCGAATGACCGAGGTGTCGTTGTGATACTTGAGGTACAGGCGCAGCAGGCCCTGCCGCCCGTCGTCGAGCACCTTGTAATCGTGCACGTAGTGATTCACGTGGAGAATGCGAGCGATCTCCACCTTCAACTTCGACACCGGCATGTCGACGCGGCGGTGGCCGGCGCGGCACGCATTCCGCACCCGGGTGAGCATGTCGGCAACGGGATCGGTTACGCTCATCTCGTCCTTCCGTCGGTTACCAGCTGGCCTTGCGGACGCCCGGGATCTCCCCGCGCAAGGCGAGTTCCCGGAAGCAGATGCGGCACAACGCGAACTTGCGGAGGGTGCCCCGGCTGCGCCCGCACCGTTGGCAGCGGTAGTAACCCCGCACTTTGAACTTCGGTTTGCGCTTCACCTTCTCAATCCACGACTTCTTCGCCATATGCGCGCCTCCTACGCGACCGCGACCGGGGCCTCGCCCCGGAACGGCATTCCCAGCTCACGCAGCAGCGCGAGCGCGGCGTCGTCGCGACCGGCCGTCGTGACGATCGTGATGTCCATGCCGTGAATCTTCTCGACCTTGTCGTAGTCGATCTCGGGGAAGATCATCTGCTCCTTGATGCCGACCGTGTAGTTACCGTGTCCGTCGAAGCTCTTGGCGGGCAGACCCCGAAAGTCGCGCATACGCGGCACGGCGATACTGATGAACCGATCGAGGAACTCGTACATGCGCGCCCCCCGCAGGGTGACCGCGCACCCGATCGGCATCCCCTCCCGCAGGTTGAAGTTGGCGATCGCCTTCTTCGCCCGCGTCACAACCGGCTGTTGTCCCGTGATCGCCGCTAATTCGGCCACGGCCGCCTCGAGTCCCTTCGGGTTCTTCCCGGCGTCCCCGATCCCTACGTTCAACACGATCTTCACGAGCCGCGGGATCTCGTGCAGATTCGCGAATCCGAACTGCTGCTGCAGCTTCGCGCGCACCCGCTCTCCGTAGTAGTCGAGCAGCCGTGGACGCGGGGCGGGTTCGGCCGGCGCGCTCGCCGCGGCTGGGGCCGCGGCCGCGTCGCGGGGCTTCCCGCCCTTGTCCTTGCCTTTACGCGGGCTCGCGCCCCCGGTCTTCGGTTCCTTTTCCTTCGTATCGGCCATCGCTTAGCTCGCTCTCACCCGCGGAATCGGCTGCCCGGACTTCACCGCGACCCGTTCCACTGTCCCGTCGGCGTCACGCCGCCGGCGCACCCGCGTCGGCTCGCCACTCTTGGGGTCGAGGAGCATCAGGTTGGACGCCGCAAGCGGCGCCGGGATCTCGATGATCCCTCCCTGTGCGTCGGCAGAGCTCGCGCGCTTGTGCTTCTTGAGGACGATGCCCTCGACCTCGATGCGGGCCGTCTTCGGATACACCTTGAGCACCTTGCCTTCCCGCCCCCGGTGCTCACCCCTGATCACCCGGACGGTGTCGCCCTTCGTCACATGCAGACGATGCCGCGGTGGCTCGGAACCCCGGATCCGCCGGCTCTTCTTGTAGACAAGAGGCTTCACGTCAGATCACCTCGGGCGCGAGTGACACAATCTTCATGAACCGCTTGTCGCGCAGTTCGCGTCCCACGGGCCCAAAGATGCGCGTGGCCCGCGGCTCCCCCTGGTCTGTGATCAGAACGGCGGCGTTCTCGTCGAAGCGGATGTAGGAACCATCCCGTCGCCTGGTTTCCTTGGCCGTCCGCACAATGACCGCCCTCGCCACTTCGCCTTTCTTGACCTGGCCGGTCGGGATCGCGTCCTTGATCGCCACCACGACGACGTCGCCCAACCCGGCATACCGACGCTTCGAGCCCCCGAGCACCCGGATCACCAGGGCCCGTCGCGCACCGGAGTTGTCGGCGATCTTGAGAATCGATTCCTGCTGGACCACAGTCCGTCCCTTTCGTCAGCGCGCCCGCTCGACAATTTCGACCACCCGCCAGCGCTTGGTCTTCGAGAGGGGGCGCGTCTCCATGATGCGCACCCGATCCCCGACTTTGGCCCCGTGCTCGTTATGGGCGGCCACGTGTTTCGTCCGCACGATCTGCTTGCCGTAAAAGGCATGCGCGAAGCGACGCGTCAGCGACACCGAGACCGTCTTTTGCGGCTTGTCGCTAACGACGACGCCGATGCGCACCTTGCGCCGGGCCCTCACGACCCCTGCCTCTCGCGCAGCACGGTTTCCATCCGCGCAATGTCCCGTCGCATCATCCGGAACTGGAGCGGGTTCGAGATCGCTTCCGTGCCGCGCCGAAACGCGAGCCGGAACCGCTCCTCTTTAAGCACCGCGAGCTTTTGTTCGAGCTCCTCGGTCTTCAGCTCCCGCAGCCCATCGGCCTTCAGCCGCGCCATGTCAGCGCTCCTCTCGTCGGACGAACCTGGACCGCAGCGGCAGCTTCGCCGCAGCGAGCGTCAGCGCCGCGCGCGCCTGCGCCTCCTCGATGCCTTCGAGCTCGAACATCACTCGCCCCGGCTTCACGACCGCGACCCAACCCTCGGGATTGCCCTTACCTTTGCCCATCCGCGTCTCCGCCGGCTTCTTCGTGATCGGCTTGTCGGGGAACAGCCGGATCCACACCTTGCCGCCCCGCTTCATCTCGCGGGTGAGCGCCACGCGGGCCGCTTCGATCTGCCGGTTCGTGATCCAGCCCGGGTCGAGCGACATGAGCCCGAAATGCCCGAAGCTCACGGTGTTGGCGCTCGTCGCCATGCCCTTGGTCCGGCCCTTGAACCGCTTGCGAAACTTGACCCGCTTCGGCGCCAGCATCGCTCAGGCTCCGGTCGAATAGGTGCGCCCCTGCAACTCCTCGGTGCGCTCCCCTTTGAAAATCCAGACCTTCACGCCGATCGTCCCGTAGGTCGTCTTCGCGGTCGACATGGCGTAGTCGACATCGGCGCGCAACGTGTGGAGCGGCACCCGGCCCTCGTGGTAGCCCTCGGTGCGGGCGATTTCCGCGCCGCCAAGCCGGCCCGCGGTCTTGAGCTTGATGCCCTGCGCGCCCATCCGCATGGCACTCTGTACGGCGCGCTTCATCGCGCGCCGGAACGAAATCCGTTGTGTGAGCTGGTGCGCGACACTGTCGGCGACGAGCTGCGCGTCGAGCTCCGGCCGCTTGATCTCTTCGACGTTGATCCCGACTTCCTTGCCGGTGAGCTGGGTGAGCTCGTCCCGCAGCTTGTCGACCTCCGCGCCGCGCTTCCCGATCACCACGCCGGGTCGTCCGGTGTGCACGGTCACGGTGACCTTGCCGGGCTTCCGCTCGATGTGCACGTCGGCGATGGCCGCGTGCGCGAGGCGGGTGCGCAGGTACTTGCGGATCAACTCGTCCTCGCGCAGGAGCTCGGGGAAGTCGTGGCGCGCGTAATAGCGGGAGCGCCACGGTTTGACGATTCCCAGGCGAAAGCCGTACGGATGTGTCTTCTGGCCCACGTTACGTCTTTCCTTTCTGCTTGGCGCGCTTCGGACGCGCGGGCGCGGCCCCGGCCGCGGCGGGCTCGCGCTTGGCCGCAGCCCCCCGCGCCGCTGGGCGCCGCGCTGCCGGCTGGCCCAGCGCCGAGACGACGCGAATCGCCACGTGGCTCGTGCGCTTGAGGATCGGCGTCGCGCGGCCCATCGCCGCCGGGGTGAAGCGCTTCAGCGTGGTCCCCTCGTCCACCACCGCGTAGGCCACCCGCAGCTGGTCGACATCGAGCGCCTCGTTCCGCCGTTGCGCATGCTGCTCGGCGTTCGCCACAGCCGACTTGAGGACTTTCCGGATCTGGCGTGCCGCGAGCTTCTTCGAAAAGCGCAGAATCGCGTCCGCCTCCGGGACGGTCCGCCCCCGGATCAGGTCGATCACCAAGCGCATCTTGCGCGGCGACTGTCGAATGGTGCGCTGCGTGGCGCTCGCTTCCATCGCTTACTGCGCCGGAGCGGGTTGGGCTTCGCCCTCGCGCTCCGCCGCCGATCCCTTGGCATGGTGGCCGCGGAACAGCCGCGTGGCGGCGAACTCACCGAGCTTGTGCCCCACCATGTTTTCCGTCACGTAGACCGGGATGAATTTGTTGCCGTTGTGGACAGCCAGCGTATGACCGATGAACTCCGGCGTGATCGTGCTCCGGCGCGACCACGTCTTGAACACCTTCTTTTCATTGCGGTCGTTGAGCGCCTGCACCTTGAGGAGCAGGGACGGCTCAACGTACGGGCCCTTCTTGACCGAGCGTCCCATTACTGAGTTGCCTTCCCGCGGCGCCGGCCGCGCACGATGAGACGGTTTGAGGGCTTCTTCCGACGGCGGGTCTTGCGACCCTCGGGTTTGCCCCACGGCGAGCAGGCGGGCCGCCCGCCCGAGCTCTTGCCCTCGCCCCCGCCGAGCGGATGGTCCACGGGGTTCATCGCGACGCCCCGCACCTTCGGTCGGCGGCCGAGCCAGCGGGTCTTACCCGCCTTGCCCACGCGCAGCAACTCGTGTTCGGGGTTCGACACCTCGCCGATGGTGGCCTGGCACTCCCCCCGCACCATTCGCATTTCGGTCGAGCGGAGCCGCAGCGTGACGTAATTGCCTTCCTTGGCCACGACCTGCACGCCCGTCCCCGCGGATCGGCACAGCTGCCCTCCGCGGCCGATCTTGAGCTCCACGTTGTGGACGGTCGTACCGAGCGGCACTTCGAACAGCGGCACCGAGTTGCCGACCCGGATGTCGGAGCCCGGACCGGACACGACGGTGTCGCCCACCCCCAGCCCCTGGGGCGCGAGCATGTAGCGTTTCTCGCCGTCCGCGTAGAACAGGAGCGCGATGCGGGCCGTGCGGTTGGGGTCGTACTCGATGCCCATGACCCGCGCCGGAATGCCACTCTTGTCACGCCGAAAATCGATCCGACGGAACTGGCGCTTGTGTCCGCCCCCCTGGTGACGGGTGGTGACATGGCCCTTGTTGTTCCGGCCCCCCGTGCGCCGCAAGGGCTCGAGAAGCGCGCGCTCGGGGGTCGCCTTCGTCAACTCGGCGAAGTCCGAGACGCTGCGGAAGCGCGTGGCCGGGGTCACCGGCTTGAACAGTCGTGTGCCCATCTATCCCTCAAAGATCTCGATGGTGTCGCCCGCCTTGAGGCTCACAATCGCCTTTTTCCATGCGGGCCGGCGGCCGGCGGTCCGGCCCCGGGTGCGACGCTTGGCACGGACGACGAGCGTCCGGACGTCCGTGACGGTGACCTTGAACAGAGCTTCGATCGCCGCCTGGATTTGCGGCTTCGTGGCGTCGCGGTGTACACGAAACGCGTACTCCTTGCGCGCGGCATAGGCGGCCGAGGACTTCTCGGTAACGACCGGCCCGACGATCGTCCGGCTCGCTTCAGCCATCGACGACTTCCAGGGCGCCGGATTCGGCCGTGAGGGCCGGAAGCTCGACGACGACGACGTCGGACCACAGAATGTGGTAGGCCGTCGCGTCCGCGAAGCGCATCACGTGCACGGCCGGAAGGTTCCGGCCCGCGAGGTACACGTTGTGAGCGTGCTCGTCGCCCGCCGTCAACAGCAGCACCTTGCGCTCAGCGAAACCCAATTTCTCGAGGAGCTCGTGCAGCACCCGGGTGCGGGGCTTTTCGTACACGAGCGGATCCACAACGACGAGCGCCTGCTCGCGGGCCCGTGCGTTCAAGGCCGATTTCTTCGCCAGTTGCCGCATCTTCTTCGGAATTCCGAGGCGGTAACTGCGCGGGTGCGGGCCGAAGACGATGCCCCCATGCCGCCAGTGGGGCGCCCGCGTCGAACCCTGCCGGGCGCGACCCGTTCCCTTCTGACGCCACGGCTTTTGGTTTCCGCCCGAGACAAAGCTCCGCGTCTTCGTGGCGTGCGTGCCCTGGCGCTGGTTCGCGAGAAACGTGACCACGGCCCGATGCAGGACGTCCTCGTTCACCGTGCCGTCGAACAGGCCCTCGGGCAGCGGCAGCGCGGCCTGAAGCGCGCCCGCGGCCGAGTAGTGCGGCGCCTCAATCATGGCGACTCGCCCCCTTCTGCTTGCGGACCGTCAGGAGCCCCCGCATCGGGCCGGGCACGGCGCCGCGGACGAAGAGGAGGTTGCCCGGGACGTCCACGCGGACGACCGTCAGCCCGAGCTCGGTGAAGCGGCGCGCCCCCATGTGCCCCGGCATCCGTTTCCCTTTGATGATCCGCGACGGATCGGTGCCGGGCGCGATGGACCCCGGCTTGCGGTGGCGCGTATTGCCGTGCGACTGCGGCCCCCCATGGAAATGGTACCGGTGCACGACGCCCTGGAACCCCCGCCCCTTCGTGACGCCAGTGATCTTGATGCGGTCCCCAGCCTGGAAGCTCGCCACCGTCACGGCCTCGCCGGGCTTGGGCGGCGTCTCGCCCGCCGGGAAGCTGCGGAGCACGAGCGGCGCGGTCGTGAGCCCGGCGGCGCGCACGTGGCCGAGCTGCGCCTTCGGGCTGTGTTTCGCCTTGCGGGCCCCGAAGGCGAGCTGCACCTGGCCCTCACGCACCTGCACCACCGGGCATGGCCCGGCCTCGATCACGGTCACCGGGACGTGGGCCCCGTCCTCCGCGAACACGCGCGTCATGCCGAGTTTCCTGCCGATCAGGGCGTCCATCGCTCGTCACTGCACCTTGATTTCGACGTCGACGCCGGCGGGCAGGTCGAGCTTGGTCAGCGCGTCCACGGTCTGCGACCGCGTGTCGAGAATATCGATCAGGCGCTTGTGCGTCTTCAGCTCAAACTGCTCGCGGCTCTTCTTGTCGATGTGCGGGCTGCGCAACACCGTCCACATCTGTCGCTTGGTGGGCAGCGGGATGGGCCCCGACACCTGGGCGCCGGTCTTCTCTGCCGTGCGGACGATGTCCGCGGCGGCCTGGTCGATCAGCGCGTGGTCAAAGGCTTTCAGGCGAATCCGAATCTTGCCAGCCATAGGCTCCTCAGGCGGTGCGGGTCGTTACTTGTGGATCTTGGTGACCACGCCGGCGCCGACCGTGCGGCCGCCTTCCCG
>Ga0209415_10000390_pt1 | contig 80041 bp, 59 predicted proteins | sample PeaSoiSIISIP2007_FD_187696 | JGI IMG/M metagenome (GOLD analysis project Ga0209415, IMG submission 187696) | Peat soil microbial communities from Weissenstadt, Germany - SII-SIP-2007 (SPAdes) (version 2) | ecosystem: Environmental > Terrestrial > Soil > Wetlands > Peat | place: Germany...
CCACGACCGAGACCGCGGAGGAGGGCCTCGTCATCGGCGACCGCGTGAACACCGCGGCCCGCATCCAATCGGCTGCCCCACCGGGGTGCTGCTATGTCGACGAGACGACCCGGGCCGCCACCGCGGCCGCAATCGCGTACGCCGATGCAGGTGAGCACGAGCTCAAGGGCAAGGTCCAGCCGGTCCGGCTCTATCAGGCGACGCGGGTCGTGGCTGCCATCGCCGGTTCGCAGCGTTCGGGGGTGTTGGAAGCCCCCTTCATCGGGAGAGACCACGAGCTTCACCTCGTGAAGGAGCTGTTCCACGCGTCCGCAGAACGCGGCTCGGCGCGCCTCGTGCTCGTCTCTGGAGTTGCCGGTGTCGGCAAGTCACGGCTCGCCTGGGAGTTCTTCAAGTACATCGACGGCCTGGCGGGAGACGTGCTCTGGCACGCCGGTCGCTGCCTGTCCTACGGGGAGGGCGTGAGCTACTGGGCGCTCTCGGAGATGGTCCGGGCCCGCCTCCAGATCAGCGAGGAGGACCCGCAAGAGGTCGTCGCCGAACGGCTCCGGACCGGTCTCGAACGCTGGATCGGCGACCCGGCCGACCGGGAGTTCATCGCACCGCGTCTTGGCCAGCTGTTGGGGCTACCTTCCCCACAAGTGCTCGCGAGAGAAGAGCTCTTCTCGGGCTGGCGCTTGTTCTTCGAGCGCCTGGCCGAGTACCTGCCGGTCGTGATGGTCGTCGAGGACCTGCAGTGGGCCGATGCCGGCATGGTCGACTTCCTGGACCATCTGCTCGAATGGTCAGGCGATCATGCCATTTTCCTCCTGGTGCTTTCTCGCCCGGAAGGCACCGACCGCAAAGGCCTCGGCCTTTCGCGTCGATCCGTCACGGCCCTCCCGCTCGACCCACTGTCGGACGAGGTCATCGGCCAGCTGTTGGACTGCCTCGTCACTGGCCTTCCCACAGGCGCCCGAGGCCGCATTGTCGAGCGCGCGGAAGGGATCCCTCTCTACGCGATCGAAACGGTGCGAGGCCTACTGGACAAGGGCGTGCTCGAGAAGAGCGACGACGGCGCACTGCACCTCGTCGGTGAGCTCGGCGAGCTCGAGATCCCGCCCGGGCTGACGGCCCTTATCGCGTCTCGACTCGATTCCCTCGGTCCCGACGAGCGGCAGCTCGTGAAGGAGTGCTCTGTCCTCGGATCGAGCTTCCCACGCCAGGCGATCGAGGCGGTGTCCGACATCGACAGCGGCGACCTCGACGAGCTGTTGAGCTCCCTCGTCCGCAAAGAGGTGCTGACGGTCCGGGCCGACAAGCTCTCACCCGAGAAGGGCCAGTACGCCTTCACGCAGTCGCTCATCCGGTCGGTCGCGTACGACATGTTGACCAGAGCCGAGCGCAAAGCAAGGCACGTCAGGACCGCCGAGCACCTGCGAACGGCCTTCCCCGATGAAGGTGCCGAGGTCGCCGAGGTGATCGGCGCGCATCTCTACGACGCCTACAAGGCCGCGGGGGACGACCCAGACGCGGAGAACCTTCGAGTTGCTGCCTGCCAGGCCTATGGGTTGGCCGCCGAACGCGCCCAGGCCGTCGGTGCCCCCGAGGCAGCGGAAGCCGCCTATCTCAAGGCCGTCGAGCTGAGCTCGGACGAGGCCGAACAGGCAGTGTTGACCGAGCGGGCGGGCAGGATGGCGGGGTTCGCCGGCTGGAACGAGCGGGCCACCGCCCACTACGAGACGGCCCTTGCGGCTCATGCGAGGGCCGGTCGCGTTGTCGACGCCGCACGGGTCACCGGTCGGCTCGGTTCTGCGATGCACGCGTTGGGGAGGGGCGAGCAGGCGATCACCTTGATCCGCGAGGCACTTGCGTCGCTCGAGGGGACCACCGCCCCTCCTGAGGTTGTCGCGGACCTTCAGGACGGTCTTGGGAGTGCTCTCATCTTCGCCGGCCACGGCGAGCAGGCGATCGGGCCGATCGAGGAAGCGCTGACGTTGGCCCAGCACCACAAGCTCGCGGAGCCGCTCGCCTTCAGTCTCAACTCGAAGGCCATTCTGCTCCTCAACGCCGGCCGCGCTGAGGAGGCCGGGGCTCTCTACGAGCTGGCCGTTTCGGTTTCCCGGCGCTTCGGAATCACTCAAAGCGAGATGGTGGCGGAAAGCAATCTCGCCGACCTGTGCATGACCCGCGACCTTCCGGGCGCCGAGGAACATGCGAAGGCCGCGATGGCGCTTGCCCGCCGTTGGGGACGCAGAAGAAATGAGGCTTCGGCGGCTGGCAACCTGATGTACATCCTCATGATGGCGGGGCGCCTCGAGGAGGCGAAACGGCTCGGCACCGAGCTCCTCTCCGCAGGGGGTGACGACCGGCCCGGAGCCGCGGATATCAAGTCTCGGCTCGCTTGCGTGGAGGCAATTCGTGGCAACATTCAAGCCGCCCGTGCGCACCTGTCCGGCCTTCGAGACTGGGCGGAAAGCGACGACGTGCAGAACAGAACCGGCTATGCGGCGGTGGAAGCGACCGTGTTGGTCGCGGAAGGGAGCAGCCGGAAGGCGCTCGAGACCGCTCGGCAAGCAATCGACGAGGCCATGACGGGCGGGCTCGGCGTCGCGCACGAAGCAGTCCGGTTCGCCTTTCCCATTGCCCTCGAGGCGGCGATCGGCGTCGGCGATCTCGAGGAAGCGGACCGGCTCACCCAGTTGTTCACGAATCGCCCAGCGGGCGAGGTCCCCCCGTTCCTCTGGGCGCACGTGGCCCTCGCGAAGGCACTGGTCGCTCACGCACGGGGTGAGGAGGCGGGCGTCGAGGAGAGCCTCGTTGCCGCCGAGGCTATGTTTCGTGATCTCGGTTACCCGTATTGGGTCGCACGCGCTCAGCTCGACCGGGCGGGTTGGCTGGCCGGTCACGGAAGGCTCGACGAGTCGGCGAGGCTCGCCGCCGAAGCGGCTGCGACCTTCGAGGCGGTCGGGGCCGCACCCATGCTTGCTCGAGCACGCGTCCTCGTCGAAAGCCGAGTGGCCCCGTCGGTCGGTGAGATGGAGCCGTCAACGCGCAGCTGAGCGGAGCGGCTGCTTGCCTGCTCAGTATGCGACAGTGCCGGCAAAAAGCGTGCCCTCCACCTCGACGGCGAACCCATCGCCCGCCTGAAGTCGCAACTTGGCAGAGGTTCCGTACAGGGAGCCGAAGCTGAACGTCACGGTGGTTGCGGACCATGCCTTGATGATCAGCCCGATGCAGTTCGCTTGGGTGCTGCTCAGGTTGCTGCCGGCTTGCCAGGATCTGGCCTTGGTCGTGTCTTCGATCCACAAGCCCGTCTTGCCGTAGTCGGAGCCTCCGGTGCTTGGGTTGGCTCCACAGGTCTTTGGCACCTCGGCTAGTGAAGGCTTCGGTGCTGTCGCGCCGAAGCCCGTGCCGACAACGTGGGCAACAGGATTCGCCGCGGATCCGCTAAAGGTCACCTTCTGGATGAAAGGCAGGCCTGCTGCGGACTGAACCTGTACCGCGTTCACAATGGCACTCCCCGATGAGCTGCCCGTGCTGTTGGTCGAGTAGCAACTCAGGAAGAGCTTCTGACCCGCTGGGACCACGATCGTGTCGGTCACGGCGGGGGTGCCGTAGTTGCCGTTGGTGCCGGGGTCGCCGGCGAACCCGATCACCCCATCGGTCTTCCCTGCCAGATTCGCGAAGCACGTGATCCAACCGGGAGTGTCGACGACCGATGCAGCCATCGCGGTGATCAGGTACGTCCCCGCCGGGAGTGCAGGCGTACTCGCGAGGATCGTCGGATGCGCCTGTGCACCGAATTCGATCGCCGGTCCCACGAGCCTTCCTTGGTAGACGTTCAGGCCCACGGTGCCGTCGGCGGCCGACTCGGCGGCCGACTCGGCGGTCGTAGACGAAGCGGTGGCCAGTTTGTTGACCGGTACGACATCGACCACCGCCTCCGTCGCGTAGGTACCCTTTCCGAAGCTGTTGCACACGACGTCGATGGTCTGGCTGGCGGTAACCGTGAATGTGTCAGTCATCGTTGCAGTGCCGTCGGTCGGCACGGAGCCTGGATCACCAGCAGTTCCGAACACCCCGTCATTTCCCTTGCCGGTTGGGTCCGTTGCACAGACGATCGCATCACCGTTGGTGATGCGCGCGCCGACGATCGACGTGACCATGTAGGTGCCGGCTGGCAGAGAGGGTGTAACCGTCAAGCGAGTCGGATTGGACTGGGTGCCCAGGACGGTCTCCTGGTTGATGATCTTGCCCTGGTAGACGTCAACGCTCGTTTGGGTTGTAGCGGACGTTGTCGTGCCGGAAGATGAGTACACGTGGAAAGCCGGGACCGCGTTGATCACTGCGTCCTCTGCATAGGTTCCGCTGACGACCGTCGATGCAGAGCAGACGACGGCAAGGCGCTGAGCGGTCTTGACGGCTCTCGTGTCGGTGATCGTGGCGCTGCCCGTGGTCGGAACGCTCCCCGGATCGCCAGCCGTACCTGTCACGCCGTCACCGACACCGTTGATCTCTGCTTGACATACGACCTGGTCCTGCGCGGCGATGGCGACGCCGACGCTCATTGTGATCAGGTAGGTGCCGGCCGGCAGAGGTGGAGTCGCGGTCAACGTCGTGGGCTTTGTCGGAGACCCTAGGGTGACGTTTCCCACCATCTTGCCCTGATAGTCGGGCAGGCTCTGCGGACTAGCCGTGGCGGTCGCAGCGAACGAGCGAGGCACCGAGATTGCCGCCGGACCTGCGATCAGCGCGATTGTGGAGAGGGCCGCGGCGGCGAACGCAAACCCTGGGACCCGAAAACGACGTGTCTCGCCCATCTTCCAGACCTCCTCACGACCCCTGCTGGCCAGAGGCCACTTGAAATGGCGACGCGTAACAAGCCGTCTGGACGAAGGCTAAGCCTCATTCGGCGGGGGCTACATCCCGGAAACCCCCACACTTTGCTTGCGCAGCGGTGTTGCCGGGAACCGAGTGGACATGGGCAAATTGTGGGGATTTCCGGGATTCCACGTCGACCGACAGCACCTAGGATTCGTGCTGTCCTGGTGGCAACGGGGGATCTCTTGACCAACTACCTGATCGAGTTCTACCTTCCGCGCTCGGGTCGTGCGGAGTTCCGCACCACGTCGCGGCGAGCTCGGGCCGTGGCGCGGGAGATGAGCAGGGAAGGCATCTCGGTTCGCTGCCTGCGGAGTGTCTTCGTGCCCTCGGACGAGACCTGCTTGTATCTCTACGCGGCTGACTCTGAAGACACCGTTCGGGAGGCCGCGAGGCGTGCCGGGCTGCCGGTCCTACGGGTTTCCCAGGCTCTTGCCGACGGCGGGGACGGGTGACAAGCCCGTTGCTACTCCGCCCTGAAGTCCCAGGCAGCGCCTTCGCTCCCGGCCGCGCCGTCAGCTTCCCTTCGATCCCCGTCCCGGTTCCCTTAGGAGCCTTCGGCGGACGAGCTCCGAGCGAGAGTGGATGCCCAACTTGGTGTAGGTCCTTGTCAGGTGGGCTTCGACAGTGTTGACGGTAACGAACAAAGTAGTAGCAATCTCCTTGTTGGTAAGGCCCTGGGCGACGAGATCAGCCACGCGTTCTTCCGTGGCCGTCAGCCCTACCCCCCGTCGATGGCCACCAAGACGTGCGATCTCGTCGCGTGCCCGCGCCGCGAGTGGCGGCGAGCCAAGCTGGTCAAACATAACTGCGGCGGAGTCAAGCAGCGCCCGGGCGTCGGCGATGCGTCTCGAGCGTCGATAGAGCGTTCCCAGCCCAAGCTGGGACCGGGCGAGATCGAAGAGGAGCCCGAGGCGGCTCTGGCGCTCGATCGCCTCGTTGAAGGAACACACCGCAGCGCGCTCGTCGCCCTCTTGAGCGAGCACAATTCCTCGGCAACGAGCCGCGATGGCGAGCCCCCACGGGTGAGACTGCTCCGAACAGACCGTCTCGAAGCGCTGCAGGACCGCGCGGGCGTCTGTCAGCCGGCCCGCCGCAACAAGCGCCTCAATCAAGTCACCTCCGTACGGGAAGGCCCCGGGGTCGCACACGCCTCCCGCCTCGACGGCATCGGCGACCGCGGCGAGGTCGGTCACCGCCGAAGCAGGATCTCCCGCCACCAGCGCGGCGAATCCCCGAGCCCGTATGGCCTCCAAACGTTGCCAGCCCGAAGCTTCCAGCTCAGGATCCCGCACTGCGTCAGTGGTCGTCATCACGACGCCCAGGTCGCCGCGTGCGGCTGCGACAAAGGCCCGGCAGCGATGAATCGCCGTGGTAGCGGCGGCCGGGTGCGATGCCGCTGCCAGCCTGAACTCATCGAGCACGCGCTCGGCCTCGACCCAATCGCCCACGCGCTGCTCCAACTCGAAGCGGTGCAGGACAAACACAGCTTCCGACCAGTCTTCTTCTCTTTCGCGGGCTCGGGCTACAAGAGACACAAGCAGTTCTCGTGCCCGGTCGACCTCGCCTCGCCAGACCGCCCGCACCGCGCGCAGGCGGTCGGGGTTGTCATAGCCCGCCAGCTTGTCTGTGACGTTGCGCTCCAGGGTGTCGAGCAGCGGTTCGATGTCGTTGCCAGCCAGAGCCTCCATCCAGGCGAACGTGGTGACGCAACTGGCCATGAGCGTGGAGTTACCCGACGCTTGTGCCAGAGCGACGGCTTCCGCGGCCCACTCGCGAGCGTCGGAGACCTGGGAGGCGTCACCGAGTGCAGCGGTGAACGCCTTCTCGGCGAGGATCTCGGCTCGGGCACGGTCGTCTGCTTCGGCGAGCGCCTCGTCGAGCATCTCGGCGCTCGGCTCGGCCCGTTGCAACCTACTGAGGAGCAGCAGCGCGCGGGCGCGAACCGGTCCCACCTCCAGACTTGCAAGTTCGGGCTCGAGCAACTGAATACCCCGATCGACGAACCCCGCGCGGGCATGACGGTCGGCTAGGACAAGGAGTCTGTCGGCACGCAGTCCTCGGTCCGTTGCATCGGTGAAGCGCCAAGCAAGCTCGGCAAGCTCCGCGGCAGCCACTGAGGCGCCGCGTGCTGCGGCAGCGTCGCTCGCTGTCTCCAGTTCGAGCGCCACGAGCTCGTCGGGTGGGTTGCAGGCGAGGCCCAGATGGCGAGCTCGCTCCTCCCTGTCGACGGCGATGTTCGCCAGGCGCATGTGGAGATCGCATCGCATCTCCGACGTGGCGCGGGCACGAACTACCGAACCGAAAAGCGGGTGGGCCAAGTGCACCCGATCGCGATCGCGCACGAGCAAGTCGGCCGCCACCGCGCGTCGCACGACCTCATCGGCAAACATCGATCGAATCGCCTCTTCCCGTGGGTTTGACCCAAGGGCCACAGCGAGAAGAACTCGCTCGACTTCCGGTTCGATCTCGTCGAGTCGGGAAGCCAACAAGGCCATGAGCGTGTCTGGCACCGGCAGATCCTTGGAGGGGTCGATCTGGCCACCGCGGCGATACAGGGCAGCGGCGACTTCGAGCGCGTACAGCGGATTGCCCCCCGAAGCTTCATGGATACGTCTCGCAAGAGGCCGCGAGAGTCGCCATCCGAGGCGTGACCAGACGAGATGCTGGACCGCACCGAGACTCAACGGTCCAAGTTCGATCTGCCTCACGCGCTCAGGAGGGACGGATCGTGTCAGGTCCATAACTGATGCTCCCCGATCGCGTCGGGAGAACAAGAACCGGACACCCTCCTCGAGCCCGATCCTCCTAAGGGCGAACTCGAGGACCGCGGCCGAAGCCGCATCGACCCACTGCACGTCGTCAATGGCGATCAGGAGCCGAGCATCGCCGACAAGAGCCCGAACGGCCGATAAGAAGCCGGCGGCTACCGCGTGCAACTCGAATGGCTCTTCGCCCTCGTCACGACGCAAAGCCGCGACCTCCAGAGCGCGCCGCTGCGGTCCAGGCAGCGTGTTCAAGAGCTCATCAGAGAGCTCGCTCAGCAGATCGGTCACCGTCGCAAAGGAGAACGACGTCTCGGCTTCACTCGGACGACTCGCACAAACAACAGAGCCAGTCTCGGACACCTCACCAATCGCGGCTCTCCACAAGGTCGTCTTCCCGATCCCCGCCTCTCCTTCTAGGGACAGCAGCAAGGTGTCGGTGTCGACTGTCACGAAAGAAAGAATTGCCTCCAGTTCAGCGCCTCGTCCGACCATTACGGTCATGAGGCCGACGTTAGCCCCCGGTTGCCCGCCCCCTCTTCTGCTCTCCCGCCGGTCGCTTTCGCCGGCGCTTTCTCGGGCGCTCCGTGCGCTCCGGCGCTCCGGGCGCTCCGGGCGCTCCGGCGCTCCGTGCGCTCCGGCGCTCCGGGCGCTCCAGCGACGGGGCCTTGCCGCCGCGCTGTTATTTCACATAAGCAAGGGGAAAGACCGCCGGCGGCTGCTGCAGCGGTTCGCTGACGTACATCGACCGGATGCCGCGGATGTAGGCCAAGCAGCGCGCCGTGAGCCCGTCCGCGGTCTGCATGCGCCCTTTCGTCACAAGCACGCCCAAATCTGCTCCCTTGAACCGGTAGTCACCAGGCGCATAGACGCGCAAGTAGAAGCACTCGTCCTCCTGCGTCACCTCGTGCCAATCGTCGCAGGTGCGCACGAAGGTCAGCGTTCCGTCATCCGAAAGGCGATAGCTCCCCGTCTTCGGTGCGGCCAGGATGAGCTCGACGGAGTCGACCGGCTCCTTCATGATGAGCTGAGCCCAGACGTCGGCGGCGGCTAGCCGCCGCCACCGCTCGTTGATCTCCTCGACGTTGATCGTGTAGTCGACGTCCATGTGCTCCAGCAGGTGGAACAGGAACAGCGGCATGTCGGCATATGCCCCCGCCGTCACGTTCGTCATCGATGACGTGCCCGAGATCCGGGGGTTGAGCTCGCCCAGGTAGACCTTGTCGGTGTCGAGGTCGACGAGCACGTCGACCTCGAAGAAACCCAAGTAGCCCTCCTGAGCGAGGCGGGCGCCGAGGCGGCGGACGAGATCGATCGCCTTCTCCCGTTGCGTGTCGGACAGCGCCTCGGGGAAGAGGTCGTTCCCGCACCAACCGCCCTTGTAGGGCGTGAGCTCGGGGTAACCCGTCAGATCCGTCATGAAGGGGCCGACCACCGTGCCGTATCGCGTGATGACGGCCTCGACGGCGGCGGCCTTGTTGTTGATGCGCTTCATGACCTTGACGGTCTCGCCGATGACGTCCCCGGCGCACGCTTCCCAGTCGGCCTCCGACGCGACGAAGAAGGTCGTCTTGCCGGAATCGCCGTAGGGCGTCTGCACGACGAGGTCCGTGCCGAGGCCAGCCCCGGTGGCGATCCGAACGAGGGCGTCAAACGAGTCCACTTCCGTGAGGACGTTCGGCACACTCGGCACGCCGGCCTCGTTGCCCAGCCTCGTCGTCACGATCTTGGAGTCAAGGTGACGGCGCAATTCGTGGGGCGGCAGGATGAGCTCGTAGCCGAGCTCCTCGCAGATCTCCTCGGTCTCGGCGTCGAAGAACACCATGGCGATCTTGGGCCGGGCCGTCGTTCTCCGTCCCCGCTCGGCGATGAAGGCCTGAACCTCGGGGTCGCGCAGCAGGTAGTTGTTGATCTGCTCGCTGCTCTCGAACTCGACGAAGGGCCGGTTGGTCGGCGCGAACACGCGCGGATGTCCACCGTCCCAGGAGTCGTAGTAGACGATGTAGTCGAAGTTGCGCACCCACCGGTCGATGCCGAGCAGGTTGAAGGCCGTCGGGCCGACGAAGTACACCGGCGTCCGGTTGGTCCGAAAGAAGCTGCGGATCTCCGCCATGCCGTTCAGATGCCGCCGGCCCGTGGTCGGAATGTCAGCTGACGTCGAGTCGACCACGGTCCCCCCAAGCCGAGCAAGGTGTCGCACAAGCTCCGCGCCCCGACCAATCTACGCCAAGGCTGCAGAGAGCCGCTCCTCGGCGCCTCCGGTCAATCGGCGGGAGTTCCGGCAGATCGGCTCCGGCTGAGACCAGCGGCGACACCGGAGGGCCCGGCTCGGTGGGACTCCCCGGCAGCGCCGCTCGACGGAAGGCCCGCCAGTGTCGCACCGATCGTGTCGAACGCGCGGAGCGTGTCGTGGAACATGGCGGCTGACTGGGCCACCGGCCATGACGAGAACTTGGCCGCGACCGTCCCGGTAGCCGGGCTCACGTACACCATCTGACCGTAGATGCCGAGACACAACAGCACCGGGCCGTGAGTGCGGGGAACGAACCAGAACTGGTTGCGATACCAGCCACCGGTCATGAAGGGCGCGCTCTCCGACCGAGCGAAGGCCTCGGTGACCTCGGCGTCGACCTCCCACGACGATCGGAGCCATTCTGCGGGCACAACCTGCCTGCCACCGGTTGCACCTCCCGCAAGGAGAAGCATCCCGAAACGGGCGACGTCGCGCGCCGTCGCGCAGATACCACCATCGTGGATCGCGGCACCGAGAGCGTCACAGGTGACCTCGGCGTCGCGTTCGGCACCCAGGGGGGCCCACACGAGCGCGGACAGCAGTTTGGCCATCCGTTCACCGGTGGCACGTTCACACACCCAGCCGAGGACGTCCGTCTCGCAGGAGCGGTAGGAGAACGGGCCGCCGTGCTCCCGGTCGCTCACCAAGGTGGTCAGGTACTCGTACATCGAGGTGGTCTCGCGCCCATGCGCAGCCGGCCGCCAGCCGAACGCCTGCTCGATGACGCGGACCTCGGCGTCCAGGTCCTTGTAGTCCTCGCTGAACTTCACGCCCGACCGCATGTCGAGCAAGTCGCGGACGGTCGCACCGTTGTAGCCGCTGTCGCCGAGCTCCGGGACGTAGTTGGTGACCTCTGCCGCAGGATCCAGCGTCCCGCTGTCAGCCAGGCAGCCCACAACGCATCCGACCAAGGACTTGGACACCGACATCAGCAGGTGCGGCGTGTCGGCGTGCGTCTCACCGGCGTAGCGCTCCAGCACGACCGATCCGCCGTGGACCACGACCACGGCGTCGCTGAACGTATCGGCCAGCACCTCGCCCACCGTTCCGGGGTTGCCGTCCGTGCGAACCAGCTCTGCACCGTCGAAGTTGCGGGGCTCGGCCGGAAGGGGAGTGACGGGACCGACCCCTCGGGAGATGCGCTGGGTGGGAACAAGCTCGCGGAGGTGGGAGAACGACCACCGGTTGTACGGCGGGTCCTGCCAGTTGGCCAACGTGACGCGGGCATCGAAGGGCGGCGGTGACCCTTCCATGAGCATTCAGGAAGACTAGGGCACGGGCGAACCCGCCACCGAGACCGCCAGAGTCGAAGCCGAAGGGACCTTGGTTGCCATCAAGGTAGGAGCACTGAAGCTCTCCTGACCGCTCGGGGCCTGCTTCGGCTTTCAGGAGGCCGGCCGGTCCTTGGTCAGGCCCTCCAGCTTTCAGCCGGTGTCGTCGTCGGTGCCGGATCCCTCGATCGGCGGCCCGTCAGGCTCCCAGTCGCCGTGCGACCCGCGACGAAAGCTGTACCACCAGCCGTCCTTTCCGAGCCGTAGCTGGCGGTCTCCGTGCGTGACGCGGTTTCGACGTGTGACCGACCCGTGGCCGAGCAAGTCCCGACCGACAGCGAGAGCGCCCGGCGGAGGGTCCCAAGACTCGAGGAGCGCGGCGAGCCCGCCGGTGCCTCCCTCGCGCCATGCGAGGGCGCGCCGGACAAGAAGGCGCGCCGGGGTACCCGCGTTGCGTGCGAGATCGGAGATGTCGACCGAGGTGCCGCGCCCGGTTGGCTGGCCGGTTCCCGACGCAAGAAGCGAGGAGGCGCGGCGGGCGAGGTCCTCGTCCATCGAGAGCTCGAGGCCGGGCTGGTTCGCCCCGAGGGCGAACTCCAACGCGCGCCGCGCCGCGTCGCTCGCGAGGTCGCGGAGGGCTGCCGCGTTGATTCCAGCCGTAGCTGGAGGGTCGACACCGAGGACCGTCGGCCTCCCGGCTTCCCGTCGTGGCAGCGGCGGTGTCGGCAGCGGTGCCACCGATCGGTTCCAAGCTTCGCGCGCTACGACGCCCGCATCTGGCTTGTCGCCACCGGGTTCCGGCAATCGGGCCGTTCCGGCGCCGACGGTTGAGCGCCGCGCTCTGAGCGCAGCGAGGACTTCGTCGCGTGACCGGCCTCGTAGGAGGAACACGGCAAAGGGGTTCTGGTCCAACGTGTCGGCAACGAGGTAGCAAACGGCTGCCGCGTGCTTGCACGGGTCAGCCCAGTCAGGACAGCTGCAACGAGGCTGCACCTCGCCCGGGCCGGGCAGAAGATCGAGCCCGATCGCGCGCGCGTCATCGGCCACCTCGGGCGGAAGCTCGCCATCCAAGAGTGCGGCCGTGTGCCCGATCTCGTTCGACAGCGCGTCGAGCACGCGGTCCCATTCGTCGGGAGTGAACGTGCGGACTCGCACCCGTACCTCGTAAGGCGTGCGTCTTGACCCCTGGACATCCGCCAGGACCTCGCCCGAACCGATCTCAAGGGCTCCTACCGCTCCCGAGCGCGCGTAGGTTCGGCCACGCGGCAGCCGATTCGGGTCGAGCTGGGCACGGTTCTCGAGTGCGTCCACCCAAGCCCTTCCCCACCAGGTCGTCCCGAACGCTCGCCGGCCCGCGGGGCGGGGGGCGCTCGGCCCGGGCAAGCGGGGTCGGCGCTCTGGCCAGTACCCATCGTGTCCCGCCGGGCTCACGAGCCGTTCCCAAGTGTGACGAGCTCCGCGAGCTCCTCGTCGTTCATCTGCGTCAACCATGCCTCGCCACCACCGACGACCGCTTCGGCAAGGGAACGTTTCTTCTCTATGAGCGCGGCGATACGGTCCTCGAGCGTCCCCTCGGCGATCATGCGATGGACCTGCACGGGGCGGTCTTGGCCGATGCGGTGCGCACGGTCAGTCGCCTGATCCTCGACCGCGGGATTCCACCACCGGTCGTAGTGCACGACGTGGGTTGCCCTCGTCAGGTTGAGCCCGACGCCCCCGGCCTTCAACGACAGAAGGAACACGGGAACCTCGCCAGCTTGGAAGGCGTCGACCATCGCCGTTCGCTGGTGAGCCCCCACCTTGCCGTGGAGGAACAGGGTCGGGATGCCGAGCTCGGCGAGGCGCGCTTCGAGGAGAGCGCAGCACTCGACGAACTGGCTGAACACGAGGACCGAGTCACCCTCGGCAACGATGACGCCGAGGAGCTCTTCGAGCGCTTCGAGCTTCCCTGATCTGCCCCGCAGCGGACCCGGCTGGTGGAGATAGTGAGCCGGATGGTTGCAGATCTGCTTCAACACGGTGAGCAGGCGCAGCACGAGGCCCTGGCGAGCGAAGCCCTCCTTCTCGCGGATCGCCGCTAGCGCCTCGCGCACTTCAGCCTCGTACAGCGTCGTCTGCTCGCTCGTGAGGGGCACCGCCACGTCGGTCACCGTCCGGGCCGGGAGGTCCGGCGCGATCGAGGGGTCGGTCTTCCGCCGCCGAAGGAGGAAGGGCCGAACCGTCCGCGCGAGGCGGTCCGTCATCGCTGGGTCCCGGTAGCGCTCGACGGGAACCGCGACCGTCCGTACGAAACGCTCCAAGGGACCGAGCAATCCCGGCGTAGTCCAGTCGAGGATCGACCACAGGTCGCTGAGACGATTCTCGACGGGCGTGCCGGTCAGCGCTACGCGCGCCTTGGCGGGGATCGCACGCAAGGACCGGGCTGTCGCCGAGTGCGGGTTCTTCGCGTGCTGGGCCTCGTCAGCGACGACGAGGGTGAAACCGGCTTCGCCAAGGTTCTCGTGATCGAGGCGCACGACGCCGTAGCTCGTCACGACGAGCTCATCGCTCGCGATATCGCTCAGATGGCGGCCGCCCCCGTGGTAGCGCCGCACCGGGATCGACGGCGCGAAGCGCCTGATCTCGCGCTCCCAGTTGCCGAGCAGCGAAGTCGGGCAGACGACGAGGGTCGGGCCGCACTCGTTCTCGCTCCGGTGGAGGTGGAGCGCGATCACCTGCAGCGTCTTGCCGAGCCCCATGTCGTCGGCGAGACAGCCGCCGAGCCCGGTCGTGGCCATCTCGCGCAGCCAGGCGACGCCGCGGGCCTGGTAGGGGCGGAGCTCGGCCAGAAGACCGTGGGGCGGGTCGAGATCTCCGAGCGATCCCTCGCCGAGCCGCTCGAGCCGCACCGCCAGTTCGCCGAGCGGACCCTCTGCGACGACCGGTACCTGGTTGCCGTCGAGCTCGACCGATCCTGCCAGCAGGGCACCGAGGGCCTCGGCGGCGGTGAGCCGCTGCGGGCGTCCGGCGCGCAGCCGCTCCAGCAGGCCCGGGTCAGCCGCGACCCAACGGCCTCGCAGACGTATCAGATGGCGCTTGGCTTCGGCGAGCTGATTGATCTCCTCCTCGGAGAGGAGCTGGCCGTCGAGGGTGGCCTGCCATCGGAACGCGAGCAGCGTCCCGAGGTCGAAACCGGCCTCGTCCACCCTTCCTGGGGCCGGCACGATCGAAGCCCGAAGCTCTATCCCGTCGTGGAGGATCTCGGCCGGCCAGAGGACCTCGATTCCGGTCCCTTGGAGCACCGTCGCGCCCTCGGCAAGCAGCTCGCCGAGCATGTCGTCATCGAGCGCGAGCTCAGTCGGGACGCGCCGGTGGAGCAGCTCCTCGAGCGGTGGCCAGGCCCGTGCGCCGCGGCGGAGCGTGAGGAGGAGATCGCTCTCGGCGTCCTCGCCGAATCGGGCAAGCACGCTTGCCGGCGCGCCGAGCAGCTCGACGGCGTCGACGACCAAGCTCGATTCGGTCCTGCTCGTGAGCTGGAGGACAGCTCGCGGGGCGTCGTCGTCGAGCTCGATCCGCAGCGCGATCGTCGCGCCACCCTCGAGCCCCCGCGCCGCGTCCCCAAGCCACGGCCGCAGGTAGGCGGCTGGTTGGGGATCGACTGCCGCAAAGAGCGCGGTGCCCGCGACGGCTATCGCCGCTTGGGTACGGACCAGGGTATCGGCGAAGGCATCCCAGGCGGCCCGGATGAGGGCTTCGGGCGAGGGCATGCGCAGGGGAGGCCCGGTGCTGAGAAGGAGTGCATGGGCGCTCGGCGGGAACGCCGCCGCGAGTTCGGCAAGCAACCGCAACTGCGTCGGAGCGAACGGTCCCACCCGCCAGGCGTCGTAGCCTTCGGGGCTGACGGCGGGGAAGAGGCGTCCTTCGGCGACGAGTCCGAGCCCGACGGTCAGCGCGCACGACCACGCGAGCACGCTCCGCGAGGCGCTTGCCGGATCGGCGTCGCGCAACACCAACATCGCCTCCGCGAGCGGCATGCGAGTCGCGCGGACGGACTGTCGCCGGACGCTCGTGCCCCTTGGAAGGATGACTTCGATCTCGTCGTCGAGCACGAGGTCGCGACCGAAGCGGTCGCCGTCGATGCTCCCGGGATGTTCGTAGACAACGAAGACACCGGTGCGGGGCGGGTCGCCGGGGAGGAAGGCGACCTCGCAGCCGGCAGGAAGGGCAGCGCCGACGGTCACCTCATGAAGTCCGAGTCGGCCGGCGTGTCACCGATGCGAAACTACCCGACGCCCTGGAAGCTGCGGGCGACTTTCGCACGAAACGACGATCCTTCCACCTCCGCGTAGCGCCCTGGATCGCCGGTACTCCGCTCCTATAGGCGCGCCCACGTTGCCCATGAGCGACGATGGGAGCCGATGATGACGCGAACGGACAGGCCTGAGGCGGAGTTCGGCGTCTAGATGTTCGTCGCGGTCGTGGTCCTCTGCATCGCCTTCGGGCTGACGAACGGCCTCCACGATGCAGGGAACGCCATTGCCGCACCGATCGTGACCCGCGCGATGCGCCCCGGCTCCGCTCTCGGGCTGTCCGCCGTGTGCCACGTCGCCGGCGCGATCCTCGTCGGGACGGCGGTCGCGGCGACCGTGGGCGGCATCGTCTCGGTGCCGAGCCGCGACCTCCTGGACGTGCTCGGCGCGGCGGTCGTTGGTGCTCTCGCCTGGAGCCTTCTGACCCTGTGGCTGGGTCTGCCTTGCAGCTCTGGCCATTGCCTGGTCGGCGCTCTCGCGGGTGCAGCCCTTGCCGACGGCGGAGCAAGTGCCGTCCACTGGGGCGGCTTGCACGGACTCCGACCGGTCGGAGTCGTCGGGTCGCTCCTCTGGCTCGTCTTCTCCACCGCCGTGGCCTTGCCGTTGTCACTGCTCGGGATCCGGGCGGCACGCCGCGCATTGCGCCGCGCCTCACGCGCCGTCGTCCGGCCGATCCTGAGGGGCGAGGTTGTCACGACTGCCGTCCTCTCCTTCGCTCACGGCTCCAACGACGCCCAGAAGACCATGGGCCTGCTCACGCTGGCGTTGGTTGCCGGCCACCATCTCCGCCACTTCTCGGTGCCGTTCTGGGTCGTGCTGACCGCAGCGGCAGCCCTCGCCGTCGGGACGTCGCTCGGAGGTTGGCGAGTCGTGCAGACCCTCGGGCGCGGAATCTACCGCGTGCGGGCGATCGAGGGTCTCGTGAGCCAGAGTGCGGCGTCGGTGATCGTCCTCGCCGCCTCGCTGGTGGGTGCACCGATCAGTACCACCGACGTCGTCGCGCCCGCCCTGGTCGGTGCGGGCGTGGGCCAGCGCTGGCGCCACGTACGGTGGCGTGTCGTGGGAGAGATCGCGCTCGCCTGGTTGGTCACGTTGCCGGTGAGTGCAGCTCTTGCCGCTCTGGTGCTGCCGGTGTGGAAGGCGATCACGTGATGCTAGGACGGTCATCGTGAAGCGGCGCTGGTTTCTGCCTGATCGACCCGACGTGCTCGGTTTGCTCGTTCACCAGGGCGAGCTGACCGTGGCTGGAATCGAGGCACTCGACCGCTGGGCGAGCGGCGACGCGTCACAGTCCCAGGTTGTTCGGGACCTCGAGCACGAGGCAGACGAGACCCGACGGGCTGTCGTGACTGCCCTCCGCAGCGCGTTCACCACGCCGATCGAGCCGGAGGATCTCTTCGAGCTCTCCGAGCGTCTCGATGGCATTCTCAATCAGGCGAAGGACCTCGTGCGAGAGTCCGAAGTGCTCGCCATGGTCCCCGACCGGCCCATGGCCGAGATGTCCAGCATTGTGCTGGAAGGCGTGCGGCAGCTCGTGGCGGCCTTTCCCGTCCTCGGGAGAGAACCGGACACGGCAACTGCGTTCGCGGACAGAGCGATCCATCAGCAACGCTTGCTCGAGCGGGTCTATCGCCGGGCCATGTCCGGTCTCGTGGAGTCGGGAGATCTGCGGGAGGCGACCGGCCGTCGCGAGCTCTACCGACGCTGCGCCCGCATGGGAGAGGTCATCGAGTTGGTCGCCGACCGGATCTGGTACGCGGTGATCAAGCGGCCCTGACAGTGTCGTTCGGCTACCGTCAGCGCCACGCCCAGCCGCGCGCCTCAGGGACCGGCGGAGGGACCGGCGGGCGGACCGGCGGGCGGCGCAACCTAGAGCTCCGCCAGCGTCCCCACACCGGCGGCTCGGGCTCGTTCGTAGACCAGAGCTGCCGCCGCGACGTCCTCGGCGGCGTGGCCGGTCGACTTGTAGACGGTCAGCTCGGCTCGTGACGTCCTGCCGGGCCGGCTTCCGGCGAGGACCTCGCCGAGCTCCGTGACGCCGTTCGGGTCACGGTCTTGCAACTCGACCGAGCCCGCAGGTGGGGGACTCGTGACCGCGCCCCGCCACTCGACGAAGATCGTGGCCGCATCCAGCGTGGCGCCGTCGAGCTCAGCTCCCATGCCGACCGATCCCACGTGCGCACCCTCCGAGAGCCAGTCCCGTCGAATCACGGGCGTAGCTGAGTCGGTGCAGCAGCACACGATGTCCGCGCCACGAACTGCATCCTCGAATGTGTCACTCACGACGCCTCTTGCATCGCGCGAAGCAAGTGCCTCGGCGCGCTCCCGGTTCCGGGACGCGATGCGGACCTCTCGCAGGTCGAAGACCCTGGCGAACGCGTCCAGGTGGGCGGAGCCCTGGACCCCCGCCCCGAGCAGGGCGAGGACGTGCGAGTCAGCCCGGGCGGCGGCCCTTGCGGCGACCGCAGCGGTGGTCGCGGTGCGGATGGCCGTGATGGAGGTGCCGTCCATCAGCGCGAGCAGGTGCCCGTCCTCGATGTCGAAGAGCCCGATGACGGCCTGGTGGGAGGGCAAGCCGCGGGCTTCGTTTCCTGAGTACACCGATACGAGCTTGATCGCGAGACCAGCGTTCGGCACGTATCCCGGCATGGCTGCGAGGAGACCGCTCGGGGTGATTGCAGCAACGCGAGGGGGAGCGGAGGTCCGTCCCGCGCTGAGCTCGCGCAGTGCGCTCTCGAGAGCGGCGAACAGTTCCGCCGGCTGGAGGAGCTCGCGCACCTGAGCCTCGTTCAGGATCAGGACGTTCGACATGCTTCCCCTTCGGTCAGTCTCGGACGACCTCGAGCGTCAACAGGCTCGGGTCGGCTGCATACGCGACACGGACACCATCGGCAGCGACGGCTCGCAGGCCAGCCAGCAGGTCCTCGGTGATCAGCTCGCCGGGAGCGAGCACGGGGACGCCGGGCGGGTAGGGAGCGATGAGCTCAGCGGAGACGCGCCCGACCGCGAGGTCGGCGGCGACCGTCTCATGTGCGGCGAAGAAGGCCGCCCGGGGGCTCGTGACGTTCACCGGCCGAATTCTCCAGCTGACCGCCGTCGAGAGCGAGCGTGGGGGACCGGACGTCGCACGGATAGCGGTGACAAGGGCCTCGACCAGCGCGTCGAGCGTCGCCTCGTCGTCGGCGACCGTCACGATCGGCACGACCGTGTCACGGTCCGCCAGTTCCACGGGAAGGCCCTGTTCGATGAGCATGCGTTCGACTTCGATGCCGTTGGCTCCCATGCTCGACAACAGCAGCACGAGTCGTGTCGGGTCGAAACGACCGGCAGGGAAGGACGCCTCGTCGGGCACAACCACTCCTGGCAGTTCCTCCCGGAGGCGTCGCCGAGCCGCTCCGACGATGCGGATGACGCGCTCGATGAGCTCGGGCCCTCGAGCCTCCATCAGCGCCCGGCAGGCGTCGATGCTGGCAAGCACCGCTCCCGCCGGGCTCGTGGTGTGACTTGCTTCGAACCCCCGCTCGAGGCGATCACGGTCGAGGCGCTCCGTCCGGGCGCACACGAGGCTGGCTTGGGTATAACCGGGGAGAAGCTTGTGGACGCTGGTCACCAGCGCGTCCGCACCGACCGCGATCGCGTGTGGCGGCATCTGAGGGTGGCTGCCGAAATGCGCGCCCCAGGCCTGGTCGACCACGACGGGAACGCCGGAGCTGTGCGCGACCTCGACGATCCGCCCCAAGTCGGAGAGGGTGCCAAGGTAGCCAGGCTCGGTGACGAGCACGGCGCAGGCATCCGGATGGACCGAGAGCGCCGTTTCGACGTCGTCAACCGCCACACCGAGTGGCATGCCGGTGGCGGCGTCGATCCTCGTCGGGAGCCAGCAGGGCTCGAAGTCCGCAAGCACGAGTCCCAGCAGAAGTGAGCGGTGAAGCGAGCGTGTGACGACGACCTTGTCACCCGGCTGGCCGATCGCAAGGCAGAGCGCCTGGTTGCCGTGTGTCGAGCCGCCCGAGGAGAAACGGCACCAGTCGGCGCCGAACCAAGTCGCCGAGCGCCGCTCAGCGTTCGCGAGCAGACCGCCGGCCGACTTGATCGTGTCGACTCCTCCGCAGAGGGGGACGTCGCCCGCGACCACGGCGCCGAGATCCTCGTCGAGCCTGGAGGCCCGCCTCTTGTGGCCCGGTGTGGTGAACGGTGTCGTGTCGGACTCGCGGAACTTGAGGTATCCGTCGAGGAGCGGAGCACTGGCGCGCAGGCCGGCCGGGTCCCGGGGCTCGGGTGCGCCGGGATCGTCAGAATCGCCAGGCTGTCCAATGGGTTCCCTCATACGCTCACGTCCGGCGAGGCTACCCGGGCACTCGCCCGCCAGGCGTCACGTCTCGGGGAGGTAACGGCGCCGGATGGTGAGCACCCGGACGTCGGTGGTCGCCGGAGGAGTGAACGCATGGCGGGGAAGACGGCGTCCGCACTCAGCTTCGAATTCAGCGCCCCAGCGTCCGATCGACGGCGCCTTCTCCGCGGTCCAGCGCCGCGCGACGTGCGCGGGGACCAACAGGTCGGCGCGCACGAGCCGGCTCCCCGGAGCGAGCAGGCGGCGGATGAGGGCAGTCGTGATGGCGAACGGTGGGTTCGCGACGACCTTGAACGGGCGAAACGGAAGCCGGAGGTCCGTAGCATCCGCGGCCACGACCACGACCCTCTCGCCTTCGAAACGTGCTCGCAGCATCTGGCGCCGTCGCGGATGGAGCTCGACGGCGATGACTCTCGCGCCCGCCGCCAGGAGCGGGCCTACAAGCGCACCGGCTCCCGCACCCACGTCGATTACGAGGTCACCTCGCCTGACGCCAGCGTCTGCGACGAGGCGGGCGGCGCAGCTGCTATCGAGCTCGTGCCATCCCCACCGCGCCGGCTGTCGCGCGGCCACGGCGGATCGCCATCATGGAGACCGCCACAGGTTGATCCTATGCCAACGGGTGGATCGGAATTGGTCTCGCCGGGCTATCCGGAGCCGCTCGGGCCGACCGAGGGACGTCGACCTGTCGTCACTGTCACACTTGGTCATGGATCAACGCGTGTGGTTCAACTCTCACCAGCCCCAGACGCTTCAGATCGCCGTCATCCTGCTGTACTTCAACGGCATCTTGGGCGTTCTGGGGGGAATGGTGACCGGTGGGCTCGGCCGGATCTCCGCGGGTTTTGCCATCGGGGAGCTGGCCGCGGGCTTCGGAATCGCCAATGAGCGGAAGTGGGGCTACTGGCTCGGGGTTGTCATGGCGTTTGTCCCGTTCGCCTTCACGGCCTTCCTCCTCTACCGGTACCACGTCTTCGCCGTCAACGCGATCAGCCTGGTATTCGAGATCGCGCTGGTCGTCCTGCTGCTTCACCCGATGAGCAGGGATTACCGCAAGATCTGGTTTCACTGACGCGCAGCCGTGAAGATCACAGATGGAAACATTCGGTGCTCAGCCAGTGATCTTGCCAACTTCCTGGCGTGCCGCCACCTGACGCGCCTGGACCTTCTGCACGCACGAGGCAAGCTCGACCCGCCGTTCTTCATGGATATCGGGTTCGAGTCCTTGGTCCAGCGGGGCGAAGAACACGAGAGGCGGGTACTCGAACGCTTTCGGGCCGACGGGCTGGACATCGTCGAGATCCCGACCTGCGCGGACCGTGAGGCCGCGGCCGCAACTCTGGATGCGCTCGGTCGCGGCGCCGATCTCGTGTATCAAGGCGTGCTCTTGCGCGACGCCGAGCCGGGTGAGCCAGGGCTCCTCGGGAGGCCGGACTTCCTGATCCGAGCCGGTCGGCTGCCGGAGCTCGACGGCGAGAACCGTCTCGCCGAGCACTACGAGGTCGTCGACGCGAAGCTTGCCCGATCCGCCAAGGCGCGAGCCGTCTTGCAGACGGCGTTCTACTCACACCTCCTCGCCAAGTCCCAGGGCGCCGAGCCCCGGTGGATGCATCTGGCTCTCGGCAACGGCGAGTTCGCTTCCTTCAAGGTCAAGCAGTTTGCTGCTTACGAACGCAGGACTCGGGGCTTGCTGCAGGATTTCATCGCTCAGGACCCCGGAGACGTTCCACCCTCAGATCCGTACCCGGATCCAGTCGAGCACTGCGCGATCTGTCGATGGGCTGCGACGTGCTCGGCACGACGCCGAGCAGACGACGACCTCTCCCTCGTGGCAGGTGTCACGACGCTCCAGCGTCGAGCACTGAAGCGTGCAGGTGTGACCAGGAGGCGTCAGCTCGCCGATCTTGCCAGCGTGCCCCGGCTGCCTCGCGTCGGCCACGAGTCCTTGGAGCGGGCACATCTCCAGGCGCGACTGCAGGTGATGAGCGAGGATCAGGGACGAACACTTCACCAACTGCTGGATCCTGAACGCGACCAGGCCGGCGCACTCGTCTCCAACCGCGGGCTGCTCGCGCTTCCCGAGCCGACTTCTGGCGATCTGTTCTTCGACATCGAAGGTGCGCGCTTCTACTCCGAAGACGGCCGGGAGTTCGGATTGCAGTATCTCTTCGGGATCGTCGACACGGCCGATCTTGGATCCGACGGTCACCCGCGCTACACAGCGATTTGGGCCTTCGACCGAAAGGGTGAGAAAGAAGCGTTCGAGGTGCTCGTCGACTTCATCACCGAACGGCGGGATCGCAACCCCCGACTTCACGTCTATCACTACAACCACTACGAGCCGACGTCGGTCGACCACCTCACCGAGCTGCACGGGACGCGCGAGGAAGTTGTCGGGCGGCTGATGGGCCGCTTCGCCACTCACGAGGACGAGGTCGACGACCTGTTTCGGCTCGGTGTGTTCGTCGACCTGTACCGCGTAGTTCGACAGGGCCTCCGGGCAGGCGTGGAGAACTATTCGATCAAGTCCCTGGAAGCAGCGTGCGGTTACGCCCGGCGTGTCGATCTCCGAGAGGCGACCAAGCATCTCATCGCCTTCGAGGCCGACCTCGACGAGGGGCGCGCCGAGCAACAAGACCTGATCCGGGCTGTAGTCGCGGGATACAACGAGGACGACTGCCGCGCCACGCTCGCGCTGCGCGACTGGCTCGAGGCAAGGAAAGTGGAGCTCGCAGAGCGCATTGGGGAGGAACCGCCGAGGCCAGTGTTCCATGAGGAGGCTCACGCATCTGAGGACCCTGAGGTCACTCGCATCAGGATGGGACTGCTGGCAGGCTTCGGCCAAGATCCGTCGGACGCCGAGGAGCGAGCGAAGTCGCTGCTCGCAAGCCTCCTCGACTGGCATCGCCGGGAGGCGAAGCCCGCTTGGTGGCGTTACTTCCACTTGAGGGATCTGACCGACGACGAGCTCATCGGGGAGCCGGATGCCCTAGGCAGCCTGGAAGGTGGCGAAATTGTCGGTGATGTCCAGAGGTCGGTCTTGCGCAGGTTCTCCTTTCCGCCCCAGGAGCACGGGTTCGCAGGCGGGGATACTGCAGAGGACCCCGCCACTGGGAAGGCGTGGGCAATCTGGTCACTGGACGATGACCGTGGCGTCGTCGAGCTGAAGACCGGGCGTGGCTACTCCGGCCAGCTCCCGTCCTCCTTGGTCGAGGAGCGACCGCACAATACCAAGGTGCTCGCAGCCAGCTTGCGCGCTCTTGGAGCCAGGGTCTTGAGCGAGGGGCTCGGCGACAATGATGCGGCCACTGCGCTCCTGCTACGTCTCAGGCCACGTGGTGACGACTCCGGGCAGGGCCAGCTCCGGCGCAGCGACGAGACAGCGACAGAGGCGGCAATCAGGTTAAGTCGAGCGCTACGCGATTCCTGCCTGCCCATCCAGGGTCCTCCGGGCACGGGAAAGACGTTCACCGGTGCTGACCAGATTCTTGCCCTGATTGCCGATGGTCGGAGCGTCGGGATCACCGGCCCGTCGCACGCCGTCATTCACAACCTGATCACAACCGTTACGGTGCATGCAACAAAGCGCGGGGCATCGGTCCGGATCGGCCAGCGTGCCGAAGAGAACAACCCCTTCTTGCACCCCATGGCAAAGAAGATGAGCTACGACCAACTCGAGATTGCCCTTTCGAGTCGAGACGTGGACGTTGCAGCCGGCACGATCTTCATGTGGGCTCGGCCCCAGTTTCGCGGCAGCGTTCACACCCTGTTCGTGGACGAGGCCGGCCAGATGTCACTTGCCAACGTCCTTGCTGTGACGGGAGCCGCACGCAATTTGGTTCTCCTGGGCGATCCGCAGCAGCTTGCGCAGCCGAGCCAAGCGGCCCACCCGCCCGGCGCCGGCGTCTCGGCTTTGGAGCACATCCTGGGCGAGCGGGCGACGATGCCGCCGGACGCCGGCTTGCTGATCGATCGCACGTGGCGCATGCATCCCGACATTTGCGCCTATACGTCGGACACTTTCTACGACGGCACCCTCGGATGTGTCGGAGGTCTCGAGAATCAAGCACTGCTGGGCGACGGCCCGCTCGCCGGCTCAGGCCTGCGGGTGATCGAAGTGCAGCACGAGGGCAATACGAATGCCTCTCCAGAGGAGGCTGCCGAAGTGGCGCGGGTGGTGCGTGAGCTCCTCGGCCGGCACTGGTGCGACAAGGACGGCGATGCGCGGGCGATGACACCCGAGGAGATCCTGGTGGTCACGCCGTACAACGCGCAGGTGAGAGAAATCCGGGAATCTCTCGCCGAGGCAGGCCAACCCAACGTGCAGGTGGGCACCGTGGACAAGTTCCAAGGGCGCGAAGCCCCAGCCGTGATCTACTCGCTGGCGACGTCCTCGGCGGACGCTGCGCCGCGAGGAATGGAGTTCCTGTACGACCTCCACCGGCTGAACGTAGCGACGTCGAGGGCAAGGGCCCTGGCGATCATCGTGGCGAGCCCGGACCTGGTCCGGGTGTTCTGCCGAACACCGCCTCAGATGGTGCTCGCGAGCGCACTTTGTAGCGCCTGGGAAGCAAGTGCCGGGATGCCGGCGGAATGACTGACGACCGGGGAGCGCTCCCGCCGTGCGGTCAACGATCCTCGGGATCCAACCGGCCTGCGCGTGAGCCTCCATCTACCAACATGACTGATCCGAGGATGAAGTCGGCCTCGGGCGAAACGAGGAATGCGATCAGGTTCGCAGTGTCCTCGGCCATCCCGATGCGTCCCCGCGGTGGAGGCGTCCACGCCTGGTAGTCCTCGAGCGGGCGCTCGGTCTGGCCCGGCCTGACCAGGTAGCGCATGCCCGGCAGCGTGTCGCCCGGACAGACCACGTTGACCCGGATCCCCGACGGAGCGAGGTCGAGAGCGAGCATCTTGCCTGTCATGTTCAGGGCTGCTTTGGTCACGGAATACGCACCGATCGCCTGCTCGCCGTCGACGCCGGCGTCCGAGGAGATCAAGATCACCGAGGAGGGCGCCGCCATCCTCGCGCGCAACGCCCGCACGAGAACCTGCGGCGCCACGACGTTGATGCGCAACATCCGCTCGAACTCCTCGCGCCCGGTGTCGATGACGTGGGTTTGCATGCCTTCCGCGGCCGAGGCCACCAACACAGCGATCTCCCGGTCGCCTATCTCGGCACCGAGTCGCTCGTATCCATCCCAGTCGTCGCTCCGAAGTACGAGGAACCGAGCTTGTCGACGCGAATGCTCGCTGATCGCGCCGGCCGCCGCCTCACCACGTTCGGAGTCCCGTCCCGTCACGATCAGGTCGTAGCCGTCGCGAGCCAGTCGGTGAGCGACCGCCAAGCCGATCCCGGAGGTTCCTCCGGTAATCACCGCGAGCGAGGGCTGTTCGGGTTCAGTCATTGGAGATCTCGGCCTCGAAGGTACCCCGATTAATGTGCGCAAGGTGGCGGAGTTGCTCGAACCGGCGGCGAGACCCCTCTCCGGCGCGCGGGTGCTCGTGACGGGCGCCGCCTCGGGCATCGGTCTGGCCGTCACACGGCGATGTCTGAGCGAGGGTGCCTCGGTCGGGGCGCTGGATCTGAACGGCGATGCGCTGGAGAGCGTCGCCGCGGGACTCCGGGCCGGTGGTGGCCAGATCGTGACAGCGGTGGCGGACGTGGGCGAGCCCGGCCAGGTGGCTCCTGCCGTACGGCTGCTCGGAGAGGAGCTCGGCGGTCTGAGCGCCGTCGTGAACGTCGCTGGCCTGGGCGGCTACACGGGCGACATTTCCGAGACGTCCCTCGACGCCTGGCAGAGGACCTTGGCGGTCAACCTGACTGGCGTCTTCCTCGTGACCCGGGAGGCCTTGGCGTTCCTTCGCGAGAGCGACGGCGCGGGCATCGTGAACGTCAGCTCGCAGTACGGGCTCGTAGGAGGTGCCGGCAGCCCCGCCTATGTCGCATCGAAAGCCGGTGTCATCGGCCTGACGCGAGCGATGGCAGTCGATCACGCCAAGGAGAACATCCGGGTCAACTGCGTCTGCCCGGGGCCAACCGACACTCCCATGCTCCGATCGGGCCGTGAGGACTCCGAGCGCAACGCCCGCGAGGTTCGCCGTACCCAGTATCGGCGCCTGCTCGGCGGACTCGGGACGCCCGAGGGTGTGGCCGGGGCAGTTCTGTTCCTCCTCGGGCCGGATGCGGCGGAGATCACCGGTGCCGTTCTCAGCACCGATGGAGGCTGGACCGCTGGCTGATCGCAGGCTCGAGCCATTGACTCTGGCAATGCACGCTTGATTAGGGGCATTCCTCACTCTCGGTCTGCGCACAACGAGGGCAGACTCCGCCCTCAGGTCAGTGCCGCGAGCAGTTCGCGCTCCCTCGAGGGGGTGAGGCCAACGCCTCCCGCCAGCGGAGTCGCAGCGATCGACTCCTGCGCATGGACGTCCCGGACGGTCTCACCGAGTGGACGGATTCGTAGCCCTGCGGCAATTGCTCGGCTCGGGTCGAGGGCGTTGGCGTACCGGTTCTCGTCGAGCGCTTCCCAGAGGGGTAGCTCCGCTCTTGCCACATCGGTACCGAGGAGTACCTCGGCCCCGACCCAGATCAGTTCAGTGTCAGGCGGCCCGACCTCCGCAGCCACCGCAGTAAGGAAGTCCCCAAACGAGAACGGAGGAATCGGGCCTGCGAGGTGGAACGTTCCGCTCGCTCTTCCGTGGGCGAGCATCGCCACGAACTGAGCGACATCCCGAACATCGATGACCTGGAAGGGGTTGTCCCGTGGCCCCGGCGCAAGGACGCGGCCTCCTTTGGCGACCCGTTCCACCCACCACGTGAACCGACCGGTGTAGTCGCAAGGACCTGCCACGTACTCAGGGCGCACGATGCTCGGGTCACGGCCCGACCAGGCAGGGCCTCCCTGACCGAACGCTCGACGCGTCGCCGCCTCGCAAAGTGCCTTCAGGCCCCCGTAGGTGTCGGCGGCGACCTCCTCGGTGGTTGGATCCTCGAGGCTGACGAGTGGCGCTTCCTCGGTGCCTCCGGGCGCTGATAGATGCGCATACACGCTGGTCGACGAGATGTGCACATACCGGCCACCTCGAGGCCCGAGCGCGTCGGCCAAGGCACGCACCTGCCGGGGAACGTATGCGGAAGGATCGATGGTGGCGTCCCACTGACCCTGGCCGAGTGCCGAGAGATCAGTGTCGCGATCACCGAAACGGTGCTCCAATTCCGGAAACAGATCGGGATTGGTCTGCCCTCGGTGGAACAGGGTCACCTCGTCACCGTCGGTCAGCAGTGTGTTGACGATATGACGCCCGATGAACCGAGTCCCGCCGACTACCAGAATCCGCATCCGGTCATGCTCTCACGCCTCGTGGGGCGCCCGACCTTGGCCCTCCGCTGCTACCAGCGCGTGCGAAGATACCGAGGTGGGAGGTCCCATCGCGTCACCCTGACCGCTGAAGAGGCAAGTAAACCCGTCGAAAGGTCGCGGCATTCCTCTGGGAGTTCGATCAACTCGGAGGAGAGCTCGTGAGAGCAGAAGGCTGGTATGTCGACCCGTACCAATTGCACGACGCCCGCTGGTTCTCCGACGGGACTCCCACGAGCCTCGTTCGAGACGGTGAAGTCGAGTCGCACGACCCGCCTCCGGACACTCCCTTCACCGGCCCGCTCGAGCCGTTTGTAGGGACGGCTCCATCTGGCGCGGATGACCTGCGACGCGCCGACAAGGCTGAGTTGCCTGAAGAGCTCTCCAATCCAGTGAAGAGGGCGTTTGACGTCTGCGCGCAGTTCCCTCCGAGCTACTGAGGGGCCGCACTCTCAGCTGCTGACGCGCCGGAGACGGCACGACTTGCTGGCGAATCCGTTCGGGTGTACCTGACCTCATGAACGCGAGTGGCGACAATCCGATCATGAGTTGTCGAAGACAGGCTCCCAGTAGGTCTCCGGAGGCAGCCCCTTCTCGGCGCGTGCCCTCGTGAGCAGCTCGGCAACGAGGGCCGCCTTGGCGGCGATGTAGACATCCATGTCGCCGCTGGCGAGCTCGACGTTCCGTTTCTTGAGGGCCGCGTAGCGTGCCCGCGCGTCGCCGTCTTCACGCAAGAGGTCGCGGAGCAGCCAGTGGTCGACATGCGCCCGGTTGTTCTCGACCACGAGGTAGAGATGATGTTCCGGGAGGCTGTCTTCGGGCGCCGGCTCGAACGCCTCGCGACCGGCGACCCCGAGGTCACCTCGCCAGCGATAGCCGAGCGAGCTGAGCCGGTCGATCACAGGGCGGACACCGTCCTCCGAGCCGACGACGATGTCCAGGTCGATGATGGGCTTGGCGGCCAGACCGGGTACCGCCGTCGAACCGACATGGTCGATTCGCAGCGCGATGTCCTCGACCGCAGGCCAGACTCGGCGGCCGACCTCCTCGAACCAGCTCGGCCAGGCCGGGTCGTAGTCCGTGACGACGATCTCGATCGTCACACCCAACGCCCACGTCTCGAAGTCGCCCTCAACCGAGATCGCGGTGAGCCCGCCGTTGCTGCGGACCTCGCGTTCCTCGCCCTCCTCCCAGAGTGCCGCATAGCCGGGGCCGATGTCGCGCCGCTCTGCATCCGAGCCGCTCACCGTGCCCGCGCCGATGACGACTGCGAAGAGCTGTCGCACCGGCGTCACAGTTCGTCCCATCAGACCGTCGGGAGGGAGGTAGACGACCTGGACACGCGCGTTGGCTCCGTCACCCACGAGGGGACCGAGCTTGGCGCGCGAGCCGAACTCTGAGTCCTGGATGGCGATCTCCTCGTCGAACCGATATATCCGCACAGGATTCTGTTTACTCGGGTGGACCGTTCGACACCGGTCTGCTCCGGTCGCGGAACCCAGGGGCGGGCCGAGTCGGCCACCCTCGGGCCTCCAGAATCGGAGGTCGGCGCGGCGCCGGGCGAATACATTGCCAGAATGACGGTCAGCTGCGAATGGCGAGGCAAATGCCACGCCGTCGCCGATGACACACCGATCCCTCAACATGCCTCCGCTGACTGAGGCTCAAGAAGCGGCGGTTCAATGCGTCCGCGAGCGCGCCGTTCGCGAGCGACCTGTCTCGGCGGATCGCATCGCCCGCGTGCTCGCCGGCTCGAGAGCGGTCTGCGAGGCAGCCGAGCTCGCGCGTGCGATGGCCGGTCGCGCCCCGGTCGCGCTGAATTTCCATCCCGATCGCGTGGCGGGCGACGGGCGGGTGGTGGCCGAGGCGATGCTGGAGGACGGGATTTACCGGAATCAGTACGAGTCGAGGATCTCCAACGGTGCTGTCGCCGCCTTCCCGGGTGGGGATCGTGACCACTGGGAAGAGCGAATGTTCGGCGGTGCCTACCACCGCGGCGAGGTGGCTCCGCACGAGCGCCCGAAGTACGGCGGACTGAACCTCATGAGCTACCCCGACGGCCCCTGCCCTCGCTTTGGCTCGTGCCACCTCCGCCTCCGTCCCGAGGTTCTCACCCGGAGCACCTTTTGCTTCGGCGACAGCCACCTTGATCCAGGTGACCTGGGCACGATCGACGCCTTCGACTCAGTATTGGCCGGGCTGCTCGAGGCGACTCAGGCCACCGGCATCGCGCTGGGCCGCGACCAAGTGACCGTCGAGTCGCTGGTCGCAACGATCCAGGACCGCAACCAGGCCTTCGACGACGTGACCCAGGGTCGCAGCCTGGACGACTACATCGAGGCACAGGTCCATGGCTGGGTCGAGCTTGCGACTGACGTGGACGCCCTCGTCGTCGACCCGTCGTTTCGAGAAACTGAAATCGGTGGATTGCTCAGCGACATCGCCCACCTCCACAACCTCGATCTCAGGTGGCACCGCGGATTCGAGCTGGACGCCGCCGACGTTCCTGCCGAATTCCGAGGGCCGGCGATTCCGATCCTTGCCGAGCGCATCGCTCGCGAGTTCGGTGACGGCCGACAGCGGCTGCACGCCGAGCTCATCGGCCGCGCCGCGCGGTCGGTCGTGACCGACCCGGGCCGCTGGGAGGAGTGGAACACGCCCGCTGAGGCACTCCAGCGCATCAAGCAGCTCTGGCATGTCCTCGTGCAGTACGGCACGGAAGCTTCGAGCTGACCCGGCTCGTCGACTCATCGTCTCCTTATGCTGAGTCTGGTGACCGATCGAGGGCTTGTGCTGCCGCCTGTCGGGGCGACGGCCGTCGGAGTCGCCGCCATCCGCGCGGCCGAGACCGCCCGATCCGCGCGACTGTTCACCGATCCGCTCGCAGCCAGTTTCGTGCGGGCGGCCGGATTCGGCGGCGTGCAGAAGGTCGGCGGGACGCGCGGCCCACGGGCTTCGTTGGTGGCCTGGGTGACGGTGAGAACTCGTTTCCTCGACGATCTCGTGCTGGACGCCTGCAAGCGCGGCTGCCGGCAGGTGGTGATCCTCGGCGCGGGCCTCGACGCCCGCGCCTTCCGATTGGACTGGCCGGCCGACGTGCGGCTCTGGGAGCTCGACCTGCCCGACGTCCTGAAGTTCAAGGAAGAGGTTGTCGCCGCTCAAGGCTTGCGGCCTAGCTGCGAGCGGATCACCGTGCCCGGCGATCTCGCCGAGGACTGGAGTCGCCTTCTCGTCCAGGCAGGGCTTGACCCGCATGCCCCGGTCGTCTGGCTGGCGGAGGGCGTGCTTGCCTACCTTTCGGCCGAAGTGAGCGATTCGCTCGTCGCGCACGCCGCCGAGCTCTCCGTGCCCGGGAGCCGGATGGGCCTCACGCTGGCCAGTCCCGAGCGCCTCCGGGCCTGGCGCGACGCACACCCGGACGGCAAGAGCGACCCGCGCGACTACGTCGCCCTCTGGCGATCCACCGCGCCCGACAAGGCCACCGAATGGCTCGCCGCACATGGCTGGCAGGCAGAGATCTTCGATGTCGCGGAGCGATCGGCCACCTACGGGAGGCCGATCGAAGAACCCGCCCGACCGGCGAACGGTGCTCGTCTCGTCGACGCGACCCGGACGTAGACTCCCTCCGCGGCCTCGCCTCAGTCCCACTCCTCATCGGCGTCCGCCGTCCAGGGCCAGTCCCCCAGCAGCGTTGCCACACCGGCACCAGACCTGAGAAGGGCCGAAACATGAGAGTCGGCTGGCGGCGAGCAAGTTGGCGGCGGCTTCGACGACCTCTGGGCTTGGTCGTCGCGAGCTCGGCGCTGGTCCTCTCCGGGATGGCTGAGATCGCAACGACCGCTGTGGCCCGTGCGGCCGCCGCGACCGGTGCCGCCGCCGCGACCGGTGCGGCCCGTGCGGCCTCGACCTCAGGACCGGGCGAAGGTGACTTCGCGGTTGAGCAGTCATACCCGATTCCCGTCGGAGGCTTCGCCGCCGTCTCGTGTCCGACCACGAAGGACTGTGTCGCGGTGGGTGGCAACCTGTCGGGCGGAAGCGCCATCCTCGCGACCACCAACAGCGGTGCCACCTGGGTCACCCAGAGGGTTCCTCCAGGTGTGGCCTATCTCGGCGGCGTCTCGTGCCCGTCGACAAAGGTCTGCGTCGCGGTCGGTGGGTACGGTAGCGCGGGCTCCTTCGGTGCCGCCGGCGCCGTTGTCGCCACCACGAACGGCGGTGCCACCTGGGTGAAGCAGCCGGTTCCCTCGGGTGTGGCGTACTTCAACAGCGTCTCGTGCCGGTCTTTGCAGGACTGTGCCGTAGTGGGGGTCACTCGGTCCGGCACCGGCGCCGTCGTCGCCACCACGAACGGCGGTGGCACGTGGGCCAAGCATCCGGTCCCCTCCGGTGTGGCGTATCTCGGCGGCGTGTCGTGTCCGTCAGAGAATGACTGTGTCGCCGTGGGTGGTGTCTCGTCCGGCGCCGGCGCCGTCGTCACGTCCACCAATGGCGGTGCCGCCTGGGTGAGCAAGAAGCTTCCGCCCGGCGTGGAAGACCTCAACGGTGTCGCATGCCCGTCCACGAAGGATTGTGTCGCGGTGGGTTCCGGAGGGCCCAGCTCCCGTGATGTCGTCGCCACCACCGACGGCGGGGCCGCCTGGGCCATCCAGACGCTGCCGCCGAGCGTGAACGGTCTCGACGGCATCGCATGCCCGTCCGCGAAGGACTGCATCACCGTGGGTACCGCGAATTCCGGCAACACCGGTGCGGTCTTCGCGACTACCAACGGCGGCGCCACCTGGCTCATCCAGAAGCTTCCGCCGGCAGCGACCGGACTGGACGGTGTGTCCTGCCCTGCCATCAAGGACTGCGTTTCGGTCGGCAATGCCCAGTTCGGCACTGCCGCTCTTGTCGTCGCGACCACCGACGGCGGGGCTGCCTGGGTCACCCAGACCATCTTGCCGGGCGTGAGCGGCCTTTACTCCCTGTCCTGCTTTTCCACGATGGACTGTGCGGCCGTGGGAACGACAGGCACCGCGGCCGCCGCGGTTGCCACAACGAACGGTGGTGCCACCTGGCAGAGTCAGAGTCCTCCTGCAGGTGTGGAAGAGCTCGACGGCGTGTCGTGCCCGTCCGCCGACGACTGTGTCGCCGTGGGCTCCAACGGGTCCGGCGTCGGCCAGGTGGTCGCCACCACGAACGGCGGTGTGACCTGGGTCTCCCAGAAGCTGCCGAAGGGCGTGGCTGATCTTGAGAGCGTCTCATGCTCGTCGACGAAGAACTGTGTGGCGGTGGGCTCCAATGGAGCAGGCGTGGCCATCCTCGTGACGGCGAACGGCGGTGCCAGCTGGGCCAGCCAGAAGGTTCCGTCGAGCCTGAGCGATCTCAACGCCGTTTCGTGCTCGTCGCCGAAGGATTGCGCCGCGGTAGGTACCAATGGCTCCGGTCTCGCTGACGTGGTCGCCACGATCAACGGCGGATCGACCTGGGGCACTCAAAGGCTGCCGTCGGGCGTGACGTATCTGAGCGGGGTCTCGTGCTCGTCGCCGAAGAACTGTGTCGCCTCGGGCTTCGATCTGTCCGGCGTCGCCCTCGTCGCCACGATCAACGGCGGGGCTACCTGGGTCACCCAGACGGTCCCGTCGGGCGTCGGCGGTCTCTACAACGTCTCGTGCTCGTCGACGAAGGACTGTGTCACCGTCGGCTACGCCGGGTCCGGCGCCTACGGCAATTCCGGAGCCGCCGTCGCGACCGAGAACGGCGGCGCCACCTGGACCCTCGCGAAGCTTCCCTCAGGCCTCACGGGTCTCGAGGACGTCTCGTGCGGAGCGCCCGGGTATTGCCAGGCGGTTGGAGCGACGCTCGAGCTCGTTGCGATCCTTGGGGAGCAGCCCATCAGCTAGCGGTGCTGCGACCTGCAAGCTCACCGACCTTCAGACGACAGCGGCCGCCCTGTTCGCGTGTCGAACCTAGCCTGACCTGGTGGCCACGCACCCGGGACCGCCAGGATTCGAGCCGCCGCTCGGACCTCAGCCCGAAGGGGAGCCCGACAGCGCCGAGCCGGCCGAGATGGGAGCTGCCGGCACCGATGCGGTCCGGCCCACGCCGAGCAGGCCCTCGGGGTCGGTGGAGGCTCCGGGCTTGGCCAGCACAGCGACCGGCGTCTACGCGGTTGCGCCCATGACGACACGCGGGCTCGCCTCGCTCGCCCCGCTCCGTCATCGCAACTACGCGCTGTTGTGGTCCGGAGGCCTTGTCTCGATCGTGGGCTCGTGGATGCAGACCGTCGCCGTAGGCGCTCTCGTCATCGCTCACACGGGCAAGGCCACGTGGGCAGTCGCGATCGCGGCCGGTGCGTTCCTCCCGATCGGAGTGCTGTCGCCGGTCGGGGGAGCGCTCGCCGACCGGGTTCCCCGGCGGATGGCGCTCGTCACGGGCAACCTCGCCGCGGGCGCGGTCGCGCTCGTCATCGCCTGGCTCGTCGCCATCGGCCGCGACGGTCCGGGTGTGCTCACTCTGCTGGTCACCGTCCAGGGCTGCGTGAGCGCCGTCATCGGTCCGTTCCAACAGGCGATCCTCCCGGATCTGGTTCCGCGGACGGAATTTCTCCCCGCAGTGTCACTGAACTCCGCCCAGTACAACCTCGGGAGGGTCATCGGTCCCGCGCTTGCCGGCGTGACGGTGGCCGCGTTCGGCTATCCGGTCGCGTTCGTCGCCAACGCCGTGAGCTTCCTGGCCGTCGTCGCGGCCTTGGCCTTCATCCGGCTTGCGCCTCCGCCGGGACGAGACGAACGGGTCGGGCTGATCGGATCGCTTCGTCTCGGGTTCGAGGCCGCCCGCGGCGAGCCGGGTTGCCGCGCCGCCATCGGCATGATCGCCGTCGTGGGGCTTCTCGCGTCACCGTTCATCGCGCTCGTTCCGGCGATGGCGCACCGCTTGACCCATGGTGGAGCGCGGGCGATCGCATCGGCGACCGGTCTCTTGACAACGGCTCAAGGCGTGGGCGCGGTCGTCGGGGCGCTGGCGGTGACGCCGCTCGCGAGAAGGTTCAGTCGCGGCCGAGTGCTCTCTGCGAGCCTGCTGCTCCTCCCACCCGCGCTCGTCGCCTATGGCCTTTCGCCCAGCCTGATGTTCGGAATCGCCTCCCTCTTCGTGGTGGGGCTCGTCTACATCGGCGTGCTGTCGGGGCTCTCGACGGTGGTCCAGCTCCGTGCCCCGACGGAATACCGGGGCCGTGTGCTCAGCTTCTACCTTGTCGCGCTTGGCGTGTCCTATCCGATCGGATCGCTCGTTCAGGGGCCGATCGCAGACCAGGTCGGTCTGGCATGGACGACGGTCGGCGCGGCAGGTTTGCTCGCGGCGATGCTGCTCGGGCTGCGGGTGGTGCGTTCGAGGGTGTTCCGGGTCCTGGCCGCCCAAGTGTCCGCGGAGGCGCCGACCGCGACACGCTGAGCAACAGGACGGCCCGGCCCGCCGCTCGCCGAGCTGGCGCGGCGGTCGTGCTAGCCGGCAAGCGTCGCAGGTGCGCCCGTGGCCTCGCCATGGCCATGCGGTGCGGCGCTCACGAAATCCCGCTGACGGATGGTGACAGCGGCGAGGACAGCGCCGAGGAGAGCCAACCCGGATGCAATCAGGAACAGCTCGTTCAACCCGGTCGAGAACGCGTTCTTGGCGATCGACGCAACGCTCGCCTGGACGCGAGGACTCGCGCGCGAGAGCTGTGTCGAGCCGCTCAGCCCGGCTCCCTGTGCGAAGTTGCGGGCGATCGCGGCCGCGTGCGCCCGAAGCGGCGTGCTCTGCAATCCGGCCGTGATCCGAGCCTCGAGGCGGCCTTGGAAGATGGCGCCGAGAGCGGCGATGCCCGTCGCGATGCCGACCTGGCGAAACGTGGAGCTGATCCCCGAGGCCATCCCGCTCTTTGCCGGACCGACGACGCCGATGGCTGCCGAAGCCAGCGGCGGGTTGATCATGCCCATACCGACGCCGGCGACGACGAAGCCGAAAAACAGGACCCTCCAGGTCGAGTTCGCATGGACGTGTGCCATGAGAGCGAGGCCGACGGAGACGAGCAACATGCCGACGCTGAGGAAGATGCGGGCGGGCACCTTCGCCGACAGCCGGCCGGCGATGGGCGCGACGACGAACGACAAGAGCGTGACGGGAAGGAGCGTCAAGCCCGCCTTGAGGGGACCGTAGCCGAGGATGTTCTGGAGATAAAGCGTGATGTAGAGGAACATCGCGAACATCGACGCCGACAGCAGGAAAGCCGTCGCCGAGACACCGCAGAACGCCGGCTTTCGGAACAGTGACAGCTCGAAGAGCGGGCTCTTGTGCCGGAGCTCGAACAGGACGAACCCGACGAGCAACACGCCGCTGCCAATGAGGACCGAGAGGATGATCGGGCTCAACCACCCGTCGGCGTTGCCCCGGATCAGGCCGATCACCAAGAGAAACAACGCCCCGCAGAACATGGCCGCGCCGATCCAGTCGATTCCGTGTGGCGTGGGGTCCTTGGTCTCCCTGACGTTGCGCAGCGTCATCGCGACGGCGACGACGCCGACCGGCACGTTCACGAGGAAGATGGACCGCCACCCGAGACCCTGTGTGAGGATCCCGCCTAGCAGCGGACCGACCGCGACGGCGCCGCCGGTGACGGCGCCGAGGATGCCGAACGCGACGGCCCGGTCCTGGCCACGAAACGATTGGGCGATCAGAGCCAACGTCGTCGCGAACATCATCGCCCCACCGACTCCCTGTGCGGCGCGCGACATCGAGAGCATGAAGGGGGTGAGCGCGAGGCCGCACACGAGCGAGGCGACGGAGAAGATCACGAGCCCACTGACGAAGATCATCCGCCGCCCGACCCTGTCCGCGACCGACCCCGCCACGAGCAGAAAGATCGAAAGTGTGAGGGCATAGGCGTCGACGACCCACTGCAGGTCGCTGAACGACGCCTTGAGCGACCTCTGGATTGCCGGCAGCGCGACGTTCACGATCGTGATGTCGAGCAGCAACATGAAGGTCGCGATCGCGACCACAGTCAAGGTCCACCACTTGTGGTCGGCCATCAGAGCTCCTTCTGCTCGAGCCCGGAATGGTCAGTCGCGAGAAGGGGTCTGGAGCTCGGCGGAGCTCCGCACCCGGGCGTGCATGGTCAGCCCAGCCACAATCGCACAAACGAACATCATCGCCCCGGCCGCAGACAGTGCCGCGTCGAGACCGTGGCCGAAGGCGACGTACGCCGCCTGGGTCACCTCGTTCACGATCTTCACGATCGCCGGCGTTCCCTTGAACTGTTTCGCCTGAGCGCTGAATGTCCCAGTCGTGACCGCCGTGATGACCGTGTCCTGGAAGGCCTTCGGGATACCGATCACGTTGAGCTGGCGGACGAGGCTGGAGATCAGCTGGCCGTTCACGAGCGATCCGAGGATGGCGACGCCGGCGACAGCCCCGAGCTCGCGGCTCGTGTTGGTGGCTGATGCGGCCATGCCCGAATGCTCGGCCGGAAGCGCGGACAGCGCGGCCGAGGTCACTGGCACGATCGCAATGCCGAAGCCGGCGCCGGCAATGGGGAGCGTCCAGCCCAGGGTCGACAGGCCCGAGCTCGGCGTCAACACAACTTCGGTCAAGATGATGCCGACACCTGCGAGCACGCAGCCGACCGTCATCGGCACCCGCTGGCCCACTCGCGCCACCCAACGCCCGGTGAAGACCGAGGCGATGATCATCGCCGCTGCCATCGGCGCGAAGTCGAGCGCGGTCCCGTAGCCGGAGCTCGTCCCGACGTCCTGGAGGTAGAGCGCCACGAAGAAGAAGATCGAGAAGGTGCCGAAGTACGTGCAGAACGCGACGACGTTGGAACCGGCGAAGGCCGCGCGCCTGAAAAACGACAGGTTCAGCATGGGGTTCGCAGCCGTGCGCTCGTAGAGCACGAAGCCGACCGCCAGGACGAGGGAGCCCGCGAACAGCGCGTCGATCCTGGGGTTTCGGTATCCGGACGACTCGCCCTGGATGACGGCGAAGGACGCAGTGGCGAGAGCGCCAGCCCCGAGAAGGAATCCGGTGAAGTCCAGCCGGAAGCGAGTCGCGTTGACGCTTTCGGGGAGGACCAGCGCCGCGCCGATGAGCGCGACGACGCCGAAGAAGAGGTTGAACCAGAAGACGGCCCGGAACGAGTACACCCCGACCAGCACACCGCCGATCAGCGGGCCCATCGCGAGCGCAAGGCCCGAGACCCCGGCCCATATCCCGAGTACCTGCGCCCGGGACCGCCGCTCGGGGTAGAGGTGGCGGATCATCGAGAGTGTGCCGGGCTCAGACGCCGCCGCACCGAGACCCATGATGACGCGCCCGGCGATCAGGACGTTGGAGGTCGGCGCCAGCGCGGCCACGACGGAGCCACCGCAGAACAAGATGACGCCGGACAGCATCACCCTCTTCCTCCCGAACTGGTCGCCGAGCGTGCCGAAGATCAACATGAAGCTCGCGAAGACCAGGGCGTAACCGTTGATCACCCACTGCAGTTGGCTGATCCCGGTGTGAAGGCGCGACTGCACGTCCGCCAACGTGACGCTGATGACGGTGTTGTCCATGAACGTCAGGAACAGGACGAGCAGCAGGGTTCCCAGCCCGAGCCGCCGCCGCATCGGGCTGATCGAGAACTCGGCTTGCGCGTCGCTCGCCGGCGGCAACGGGGCCTCGGAGCTGTCATCGAGAATGGGCTCGACGGCTACGCGGGTCCGTGCGACGTGGGAGAACGGCCCGCGACCGGTGCCCGATGAGCGGGACATCACATCTACCCTCAGGCCGCGTTCGGGGGCGGCCGCCGCCCCGCACCGGCGACCTCATACCTGGCCGCTGCACAGCCGATGGGCACGAGGTTCCTTTCGAGAGTCCTGTCCCGCCAGAGTGTAAGCGCAGGCTGCTAGCCAGCCGTTCACGCTCGGACGTTCAGCTGCCACCGAGGCCGGTCAGCGATAGGCGGCTCTCGAGACCGTGCGGACCGGCGTGATTGCCTTTCGGACGCCATAGCCCTGATAGGCGAGGTTCGAGATCGACGAGTAGACCATGATCTTCTGCGCGGTGACCTGGAGGACCAGCCCGTGATGGGTGTCGACCGTCGGGCCGCCAACCAAGATGGCGACATAGACCGCCAGGATGACCACGAACAACAAGTTCGCCATCACGTAAGGCCAGGGCCAGCGGTTGCGCCGCTGGACGGTCAGCATGGAGAGGATGAAGAGCAGGAGGAGGCTGAAGGCGGTGCGCACGAAAACGTTGTGCACTTGAAGGGCCAGGTTCCACGGCGTAGCTCCGATCCCCACGAAGCACACTCCGGCGACGATGGCGCTCCACTTGAAGACGAAGACCGTGCGCACCTCGGCGCCGCGCGCCTGGGCAATGCCATGCCACGACCCGGAGAAGGCCATGAGTGAGATGCCGACGCATGTCATCGACAGAATGAAGAGGACGCAGGAAGGGACGTTCGAATAGCCGGCATAGGTCTGCGTCGAGCCGAGATCGCTGAAGAAGTTCTCGAAAAAGAGGTAATGATGGCTCGCGAGCTCGTATTTCGAGCCACCGGGGTACTCGACCATGGCGATCGCAGTGAGCAGGACGAAGGTCAGGCTCGCGGTGAGGACTGACGAGACCCCTTGATTCGTCGCCCGGGTGGCAACACCGTCCACCTCTCGGATCGTAGTCAGTCAACCGCGGTGAGTGTTGAAACTCTGCGATCCGGTGGGGCAGCTTGCCGCGTCGCTGGGCGCCGGCAGAGGGGCCTTCAGCTGCCTACCAGGAGCAGGCAGCGACGCCGTCGGCCTCCGGCTCAACGCGCACGTCGTCATCCTCCTCGGCACGAACCGGGAAGCCCGCGGTCGTGAGACCGTGGCCGAATCCGTCGAGATAGGTGTGCGCCTCGACCTGGCGCGGGTAGCGGTTCGCGAGCTCGTGGAACCGAGCTGTATGACCCGCCTCGAGGAGATGGGCGAGCTCGTGGATGATCACGCCGTCGAGCACCCACTCCGGGACCGTCTGGAGGCGTGACGCGATGCGGATCTCCCGGGAGTGCAGCGAGCACGACCCCCAACGCCGCTGTTGGCGCGTGGACCACCGGATCGAGGAGGGCCGAACCCCGTCGAGGTACTGGTCGCCCAGAGCCACGGCACGGGCGGCGAGGCCGGCGTCCGAGGCGTGTCGGCGACCGCTGCGGCGGAGCAACTGCTGGGCCAGCTGCTCAGCGAAACTGTCCCGCGCGGCGCGCGACATGCGCTCCGGCACGACAACGACCACGCGCCCGCCCTCCCAGAAGGCAACGCCAGTCTTGCGGCGCCGGGCGCTCGATCGAATCTCCACCTCAGGCTTGGTGTTCGGGTCCATTGGACTCCCTTTCTCCATCGGGGGACGCCCTTTCTCCATCGGGCGTTCCACGATGGTAACGAGGGGGTGTTCCCGCCCGAGGGACCTCCGGTCAATGGTGAAAGGTCGACCGCTCCTCCGCCCGGCCCGGACCCGGTCCGGCCGACGTCGTCAGCCTCTTCAGCACCTTGTTCAAGTCGTCCAGGAGCATCTTCGCGAGGTCCCGGCTGAAGCCGTTTCGTACGACGACTCGCAGCACCGACACGTCCTCGAGCGCCGGCGGCAGCGTGTACGCGGGCACGAGCCAGCCCCAGGACCGGAGCGCCTCGGAGATGTCGTACACGCTGTAGGGCAACGTGTCGGTGAGCCGGAAGGCGAACACGGGGATCCCTTCGGCTCGCGACACGAGCGTGAAGGGGCCGAGTCGCTCGATCTCCCGAGCCAGCCATTGCGCTGTTTCCCGGCAGGCCGACTGAACTTCGCGGTATCCCTCGGCACCTAAGCGCAGGAAGTTGTAGTACTGCGCGACCACCTGGGCACCGGGCCGGGAGAAGTTCAGGGCGAACGTCGGCATCTCGCCGCCTAGGTAGTTGACCTTGAACACGAGGTCCTCTGGCAGCGCCGCCGCGTCACGCCACAGGATCCAGCCGACGCCGGGATAGACGAGGCCGAACTTGTGCCCGGAGACGTTGATGGACTGGACCCGTGGAATCCGGAAGTCCCACCTCAGCTCTGGGTCGAGAAACGGAGCCACCAATCCACCCGACGCCCCGTCCACATGCATCGGCACATCCGGGCCGCCCGCCGAGGCGAGCGCGTCGAGCGCTGCGGCGATCTCGGCCACGGGCTCGTAGGCACCGTCGTAGGTGGACCCGAGGACAGCCACAACCCCGATCGTGTCCTCGTCACACGCCTTGGCCGCGTTCTCCGGCATCAAGTGGGCGGTCTCGGGACCGACCGGGACCAGTCGGGCCTCGACGTCGAAGTAACGGCAGAACTTCTCCCAGCAGACCTGGACGTTCGATCCCATCACGAGATTCGGGCGGTCCGCCGGGAGGCCCGCGGCGGCGCGCCGCTGCCGCCATCGCCACTTGAGAGCGAGGCCGCCGAGCATGCAGGCCTCGCTCGATCCGGTCGTCGAGCACCCTGTGGCTCCGGTGCCTTCGGCGTGCCAGAGGCGAGCGAGGATGTTCACGCAACGCCGCTCGATCTCGGCCGTCTGCGGGTACTCGTCCTTGTCGATCATGTTCTTCGATGCGCACTCGGCCATGAGCAGCTCGGCTTCGGGCTCCATCCAGGTCGTCACGAACGTGGCGAGATTGAGGCGGGCGTTGCCGTCCAGCATCAACTCGTCGTGGAGGATCTGGAAGGCGATCCGAGGTGGCATGCCCTTGTCCGCGATGCGCAGGCGCGGAACGTCGCCGATCTCGCCGTGTTGAGAGAACTGGGGCCTGAAGCTCAGCTCGTCCTCACCGGCGGGATCGGTCGTATGGGGGTGGAGCGGCATGGTGTGACCTCCTCGTCGCTGGTCCACAGTAGGGGCCGGCCGCGAGTCGGGGCTTAACTCGGCACGGGCACAGCGGCCCTCCTGCTGGCCCGGACCGTGCAGGTCCACCTGAACTGGTCGTAGCCTTCCGGCGAGCAGAGGAGACGGCGGATGCGCTGCCCAGCATGTGGGGGCGAGACCCCGGACGGCAAACGGTTCTGTAAGCACTGCGGCGGACGCTTGGCTGCCGTATGTCCCGGATGTGGGGCGCAGCCCGAGCCTGACAACCGGTTCTGCGTTGACTGCGGAGCGCCGATCGCGGGCCGGATCGCCTCGGCCTCCTCAAAGGCCACCCGCTACGATGCCGCGCGGCCGGTCGAAGGCTCAAGTCCGACAACAGAGCGCCGGCTGTGCTCGGTGCTGTTCGTCGACCTCGTCGGGTTCACGTCGCTCGTCGAGAAACGGGACCCCGAGGAGGCAAGAGAGCTGCTCTCTCTCTACTTCGAGCGTGCCCAGGCCATCATCAGCCGGTACGGCGGCACTGTGGAGAAGTTCATCGGCGACGCCGTCATGGCCGTCTGGGGAGCACCGGTCGCGAACGAGGACGACGCCGAGCGGGCCGTCCGGGCCGCCCTCGACGTCGTGGCGTCTGTGGCCGAGGTCGGCAAGGAGTCCGGCCTGCCGGATCTCTTGGCCCGGGCGGGCGTGGTCACCGGGGATGTCGCCATCACCGTCGGCAAGGTGGCCGAGGGCATGGTGGTCGGCGACACCGTCAATGCGGCCTCCAGGGTCCAAAGTGTGGCCCCGCCGGGTGCGGTGCTCGTCGACGAGTCCACATGGCGGGCCGCTTCGGGGGCGGTCGCCTTCAGAGAGGTCGGGGCCCTTCACCTGAAGGGCAAGGAGGAGCCCGTCCATGCCTGGCGGGCTGTCAGGGTCGTCGCCCGGCGCAGAGGCGTCGGACGCGCCGAAGGCCCCGAGCCGCCGTTCGTCGGCCGCGACGAGGAGCTCAGGCTCGTCAAGGACCTGCTGCACGCAACGGCACTCGAGCAACGCGCACGTCTCGTCTCGATTACCGGCGTCCCAGGCATCGGCAAGAGCCGCCTCGTTTGGGAGTTCCGCAAGTACGTGGATGGCCTGGCGGACACCGTCTACTGGCACGAGGGCCGCTCTCCGGCCTACGGGGAGGCCATCACGTTCTGGGCGCTCGGTGAGATGGTGAGGATGCGCGCAGCCATCAACGAGTCCGAGGACGCACCCTCGTCGAGGTCCAAGCTGGCGGCTTGTGTCGCCCAGTTCGTCGCGGACCCCGAGGAACAAAGGTGGGTCGAGCCTCGCCTTGCCCACCTGCTCGGGCTCGCTGATGCCCCGCCGGGCGACCGAGAGGAGCTCTTCTCGGCCTGGCGGACGTTCTTCGAGCGGATCGCTGCTCACGGTCCCACGGTCCTTGTGTTCGAGGACTTGCAGTGGGCCGATCCCGGGCTCATCGACTTCGTCGAGTCGATCCTCGAGTGGTCGCGCAACCAACCCATCATGGTGATCACGCTTTCTCGTCCAGAACTGATGGACCACCGGCCCACCTGGGGAGCGGGCCAGCGAAGCTTCACCTCGCTGCATTTGGAGCCGTTCCCCGAGGACGCCATGGGTGAGCTGCTCTCCGGGTTGGTCCAGAGCCTGCCCGAAGACGTCGCCTACAAGGTCCGAGAGCGCGCAGAAGGCGTCCCCCTCTATGCCGTCGAGACCGTGCGGATGCTCCTCGACCGGGGCGTCCTCGTGCAGAGCGAGGGGGTCTACAGCGTCTCAGGCGAGCTCGGGTCCCTCGAGATCCCCGACACCTTGCACGCGCTCATCGCGTCCCGCCTGGACACTCTGCCAACAAAGCAGCGATCGCTTCTGCAAGATGCCACCGTCTTGGGAAGGACGTTTACGACCGAGTCCCTGGCGGTGGTGCACGGTGGAGACCAGGCCAGCTTGGAGGCCAACCTCCGAGACCTCGTCCGAAGAGAGTTCCTCTCTTTGGACACCGACCCCCGCTCACCCCAGCGCGGCCAGTACGGCTTCGTGCAGGGCCTCATCGCAGAGGTGGCCCACGCGACGCTGTCCCGCCGAGACCGCAGCGCCAAGCACCTGGCCGTCGCCCGCCATCTCGAGTCCCTCGCAGACGAGGAGCTCACCGCGCTCGTGGCAGCCCACTACGTCGAGGCGCGCCGCGCCGCTCCCGAGGGCCCCGAAGCCGAGGTCATCGCCGTCGGTAACCGGGACTGGCTTTCTCGCGCCGGCCAACGCGCGCTCTCGCTCGGCTCGCCTGAACAGGCATTGTCCTTCTTCGAGCAGGCCCTGGAGATGACTGCGCCCGGGCCAGACCGTGCTGCCCTTCTCGTGCTCGCCGGCGAGGCCGCTGGCCGCGCCGCGGCCGTCGACCGGGCGGTGCTTCATCTCGAGGAGGCCATCGGCTACCACGGGGCCGCTGGCGACACGAATGCCGTCGGTCGTGCCACAGCGAGGCTGCTGAGCGTTCTCGGTCACGATCTGGGCCCTTATTCCAATGCGATCGAGCGTGCGGAGCAGGCCTTCGAAGCCGTCGGGGAAGGTGGCGACGAGCGCGTGCGGGCCGACCTCGCCTGCGAGTTGGCCTTCGTGCTCAGCCTCGCAGGGTTGTCGGCGCGCGCGCTGGAGTGGTCCGAGACGGCCCTTGCTCTCGCTGAGCAGCTCGACGACATCACGCTGCTCGCCCGGGCAACCGGTGCCAAGTCGTACGCGCTGTTCAACCTCGGGCGTCACCGGGAGGCCGTCATGCTCGCCCGAGGGCAGGTGGCCCTCGCCGACGCGGCTGGTTCCCTCAGGGAACAGGCGTGGGCTCGAAGTTGGGTGAGCATCTTCGCCGTCTCCGATGATCCTCGAGAGTCACTATCCGCCGCGATGGAGTCGGCGGAGCTGGCCAGGCGAGCCGGAGACCGGGGCCTCGAGGGTTGGAAGCTCGGCGACGTTGCGGAGCGCTCGCTGCTCCTCGGACAGTGGGATGACGCGCGAGCCGCGATCACAGAGCTGGCGGAACGAAACCTCTCAGTGGAGGACAGGGCGTTTCTCGCCTGCGACCAGGCAATGCTGGCGGCACTCACCGGGGACCCGAAAGCAGCCTCAACATACCTAGAACAAAGCGCCGCCCCCATGGCTGCCACGGAGTTCGTCGCCGGACGCGCCACCTACCAGCTGGCGCGGTCTGTCGTCAGTCTGGCGGCCGGGGACCTCCAACAGGCGAACCGGGAGGCAGCCGACGCCGTGTCCGGCGACCCGTTGGGGATCAACAGCCCGACTGCCTCGTCGATTGAGGCGCGCGCGTGCCTCTGGCTGCGCGATGTCGAGGGAGCGCGGAAGATCCTCTCGGCGATGACAGGTTTCGGTGGCCGGTGGATGGCGGCGGAGCGGCTCACGCTGAAGGCCGGGTTGGCTGCCCTCGAAGGACATCTGGAGGAGGCGGCCGAGGCTTATCGGCAAGCCATCGAGGCTTGGCGGTCGCTCGACTGCACGCTCGACCTTGCTCTGTGCGAGCTGGACCTCGTGTTGCTGCTCGGACCCGATCACCCGGACGCCGCCGCGGCGAAGGAGGCCAGGGACATTTTCACCCAGCTCGGGGCGAAGCCCTTCCTTGAGCGGCTGAATCGCGCCACAGGCGTTGTACAGATGCCAGACTGACTCCATTTGTAGCGATCCCATCTCCACATCGTGGCTCTTCGGTGCTCCAGGGTCTCAGCGGACCCGCGTGCCTCTTACCATCACCGCGGCCGGGCGACGGAGTTCTGCGAGATCTACTCCGGTACGCGCCATCAACCGGACGGCGTCCTCATCGAGTCCGGGCCCGTGCTCGATAGAGTCGACGCCCGCTCGGTGCAGCTCGCCGGCGTTGGGCAGCGTGGAGTGCGCCGCTACGCGATCGCCGAGCATGTGAACGGCCTCGGCCATGCGGCCTATGAGCGCCACGGGGTAAGTCGGCTCCGGCGCGCCGGGGTCTCGAATGTCGGGGAAGTCGGCAACGAGTTTGACCCACGTTTCCCCGCGTCGAACCTCGCCCAACGCGGCCTCGATCAGGTCCTCCTCGCAAGCCGTTCGCGGGAACCAAGGGGCCGAGCGCGCCCCGACGCCTCCCCGACGCCTCCCCGACGCCTCTGTCCGATTTCCGCCAGACGCCGGCTCGGGCGCCTGCGAGACTCGGGGTATGGGCGAGACACCGAAGCCGAGCGGGCCGACGAGAGCAGCCATGACGGCATCCCTCGACGACGAGGCTCGTTACTTGGCGGTGCGGAGCCGCGATGCCCGTTTTGACGGGTGGTTCTTCGTCGCGGTCACTTCGACGGGAATCTATTGCCGGCCGAGCTGCCCCTCCCCACCCGCTCGGCCGACTCGGGTGCGGTTCTTCCCGACGGCCGCTGCTGCACAGCGGGCAGGGTTTCGTGCTTGCAAGCGATGCGTGCCGGACGCGACGCCGGGCTCGCCCGAATGGGACCGGCGTGCCGATGTGGTCGGCCGAGCGATGCGACTCATCGCCGACGGCGTCGTCGACCGGGACGGCGTGCCCGGACTGGCTCGCCGCCTCGGCTACAGCGAGCGGCACCTGAACCGGTTGCTGATTGCGGAGGTGGGCGCAGGTCCCCTCGCGCTCGCGCGGGCTCAGCGTGCCCAGACGGCGCGGATCCTGCTCGAGACCACTCGGCTCCGAGCCGCTGAGATCGCCTTTGCTGCCGGCTTTTCGAGTGTCCGGCAATTCAACGAAACGATCCAGGAGGTTTTCGCACTCGCCCCGATGGCGCTCAGGGCTCGTTCGGCGGCCAGGCGCGATTCGCACGGGGTGCCGCTCGAAGCCCCGTCGGCAGCGCCCGGCACCGTGGCGCTTCGGCTCGCGTACCGAGCCCCGATTGCGGCTGCGCAACTCTTCGGTTTCCTCGCCTCGCGTGCGATCCCGGGTATCGAGGAGGGAGACCGTGATCGCTACCGGAGGACGCTCTCGCTCCCGCACGGAGCCGGCATCGTGGAGATCAGCGCGGAGGGCGGAGCGCAAGGGTACCTGCGATGCCTGCTCACCCTCGACGACCTCCGCGACCTCACGGCGGCGGTCCGTCGGCTGCGCCGGCTGTTCGATCTCGATGCCGATCCGGTCGCGGTCGCCAACTTGCTCGGCGGAGACCCCGTCCTCGGCACATCCGTCGTGTCGATGCCAGGGCTACGGACTCCGGGGCACGTCGACGGGGACGAGCTGGCCTTCAGGGCGGTGCTCGGCCAACAGGTGAGCGTGGCTGGGGCCCGGACGGTGGCAGCGCGCCTTGCCGACGAACACGGGCGCAAGCTGGAGGAGGCATCCGGGTCGCTCACACACCTGTTCCCGAGCGCAGCAACGATCGCTGCGCTCGAGCCCTCGCAGCTACCCATGCCGGCCAGCCGAGCGCGCGCGGTGATCGGGCTCGCCGTGGCAATCGCGTCGGGAGACGTCAGCCTCGATGCGGGCGCCGACCGCGACGCAGTGGCCGAGCGGCTGCTCGGTATCCCCGGGATTGGTCCGTGGACCGTGGCCTATATCCGCCTGCGCGCGCTCGGCGACCCCGACGCGTTCCTCCCGAGCGACCTCGGAGTTCGCCGAGCGCTCGAGGCTCGCGGCCTGCCGGGCGACCCGCGCAGCGCCGCCTCGATGGCCGAGGCGTGGCGCCCTTGGCGCTCGTACGCGTTGCAGTACCTATGGTCCGTGCCGGTGACCACCGGGCAGGACACGAGCGCCCGCCCCCAGGCGGCGAGAAAGGAACAAGCGGCATGATGCTCACCGCCAAGGAGGAAACGGCTCCCACGGCTCCCGATGCACCGCAGGCCAGCCCGGCCGGCAAGACCACCTACCGCACCACCTACCGGGCGCCAGTTGGCGAGATCCTTCTTGTCGCCGACAGCACCGGTCTCCTCGAGTTGCACCTTCCCGGTTCCTTCGACGCTCTGGAGAAAGGGGACCGAGCCGAGCCCGGGACATGCGCCGCGCTCGACGAAGCGGTCAACCAGCTGGAGGCGTATTTCGCAGGCGACCTGACCACGTTCGACCTCATGCTCGCGCCGAAAGGGACGGCCTTCCAACGGCAAGTCTGGTGGGCCCTGGCGGACATCCCGTTTGCCAAGACCGAGAGCTACGGGTCAGTGGCGGCCCGGATCGGCAACCCCCGGGCGAGCCGGGCGGTCGGCATGGCAAACAACAAGAACCCGCTCCCCATCGTGCTCCCGTGCCATCGCGTCATCGGGTCCAACGGAGGTCTCGTCGGCTACGGCGGTGGGCTGTGGATGAAGGAATGGTTGCTCAACCACGAGGCAGCGGTTGCAGAGCGCAACGGAGTGACGCCAGGCTGAGGCTCCCAGATCGACGGCGTCCGGCTACGGTCACGAGGCCGCGACGTTGCAAGGAGCCCGCATGCCGACATCTCACCTCGCTCACTCGGAGCGTGCAGGTCTCTGCGACCTGCTGAGCGAATGCGGCCCGCAAGCGCCCACGCTTTGCGAAGGGTGGCTGACGAAGGACCTTGCAGCGCACCTGTTCGTACGCGAGCGTCGCCCGCTTGCGATGCCTGGCATCCTGCTCGGCGGACCCGCCGCCAAGCTCACCGACCTCTCGATGGAGGCTGCGCTACGGGTTCACGGCTATGCGGGTCTCGTGGCGAAGCTTCGTTCCGGGCCGCCGATGCCCTTCCGGCCATTCGACGAGGCCACGAACCTCGTCGAGTATTTCGTTCACACCGAGGACGTGCGGCGTGCGGCGCCGGGCTGGGAGCCGAGAAACGACCCTCAGCTCGACGCAGCCCTGTGGGCCAACCTCGGCCGTGGTTCCCGGATGCTCACGCGCAAGGTCAAAGGAGCCGGGCTCGACCTCGAGCGTCCTGACGGCGAGCGCATCGTGGCCCGCCGGGAGGAGCCCCGCGCCGTGCTGAGCGGCGGGGTCCAGGAGATCGTGTTGTTCCTGCTCGGACGGAACCAGGTAGCGAAGGTCTCGTTGAGCGGGAGTGAGCAGGCACAGAGGGCTGTGCGGGAGGCCCGTTTCGGGACCTAGGAACGCTCGCCCCGTCATCGCCCCGCCCTCGCCCCATCGTCGCCCTCGGCCCTGGGAGCTCGGAGGGCCTTTCCCTGCTTCGCGCTGGGTCTCGGCACATTCGAATTCGGGCCGTAACTTGCCTCCTGAAAACATAGCGAGCGCTCGCTATGTTTTCAGGAGGCAAGTTCGCGCGAGAAAAACACAATTGCCGCCGCCTCTTCAGCGGCGAGGGCGACCCCGCTCTTCAGCGGCGAGGGCGACCCCGCTCTTCAGCGGCGAGGGGCGACCGCCGCTGGGGGCGGGAAGGGCGACCACCACGCGCGGAGCGGAAACGCTACGAGGAGCTCCCGAAGCCGCCGCCGTCTGCTCGTCTCGCCGCCTCCCTTGCACTCTGACGTTCCGAGAGCCGGGCCGCGTAGGCGGCCGCCTCGCTGCGCCGGTCCATCCCGAGCTTGGACAGCATGCTCGAGACATAGTTCTTGACCGTCTTCTCCGCCAGATACAGGCGCTCGGCGATCTGACGGTTCGTCATGCCCTCGGCGACGAGGTCGAGGACTCGCCGCTCCTGATCCGAGAGACGGTCGAGGCGCTCGTCACGCTCGGGCCCATCCCGAAGCCGGTCGAAGACACGCTTGGTCATCGACGGGTCGATGAGGGACTCACCCCGTCCCACTCGGCGTACGGCATCCAAGAGGTCGTTGCCCCGGATCTGCTTCAGGACGTATCCCGACGCCCCCGCCATGATCGCGGAGAAGAGCGCTTCGTCGTCGGCGAACGACGTCAGCATCAAGCATTGGACACTCGGCAGCCGTGAGCGAAGTTCGCGGCAGACTTCGATACCGTCGCCATCGGGAAGCCGCACATCGAGTACCGCTACGTCGGGACCAAGGGCGACGCCGCGGGTCATCGCTTCCGCAGCGGTACCGGCCTCGCCTACGACTTCGATGTCGCCCTCGGCTTCGAGCATGCTCCGCAACCCACTTCGCACGACCTCGTGATCGTCAACCAAGAACACGCGCAACGCCATCTGAGCCCTCCGTCGGTTCGCTGCGACCCTACCGGCGCTGGGAGTGACGGCCGGGCGGCGTCTGCGAAGAGACCTGTCCGTCGAGCGAGCGGTAGTAGTCACGCCAGATCAGGCGGTAGACCCCCGTCCATCGCGGAACGGCCCTCAGGAACGGGATGAAGGGCACCAAGGCCAATAGGACCGTGAGAGCCATCATGATGGCCCACACCTCGACGTCACCGTTGCTTGACGAATTCATTGGCGGGATCTGGTACCACATGGTGTAGAGCCAGAGCCACGCTTGGCCGGGGAAGTTCCCCGTCTCGTTCATCATCCCCCACTGGCTTCCCTGGAGGTGACGCGACCCGGCCTGGTCTGCCAGATAGCCGCCGTCGGCGATGAACAGCAGCGGCTTGGTGTAGTCAGTCGAGTACAGCTGCGGCGTGGCGAGCAGAGCACCGTCGAGGGCTCCGCTGCGGGCCATCGACTCGAGGTCGCTGATGAGGACGCCGACGGGACCGTAGGGCCCGCTCTTCACGACGAGCTTGCCATTGGAGAAGGTCGCGTTCGCGACGACCTTCTCGTAGGCGGCGTCCCAATTCGCCTGCTGTGGCGAGGGCGCGCCTTCGTACTCCGCAAGCGCCGCGTCCAGCGCCGGCTGGTCCGGCAGCGTCGCAAGCGGCTCTAACACGAAGTCCGTGGCGGTGTCGATCGGGATCCTGACGCCGGCCGCCTTCTCGATCGAGATCGGCCCGAGCATCTGCCCCGCTCCCGGCGTGTTGTTGTAGGGGGGGCCGTAGCTCGCCAGGAAGCTCGTCCCGTCGAGCTCCGTCATGGCCGTCTGAGCGAAGTCCACGGGTGCGGCGTTCGACCACGACTTCACGGTCACCGGGCGCTCGTCGGGCGACGAGAACACGACAGAGCAGATGAGCACGAGCAGGAGGGCGACCACGAAGGCGACAAAGACCTCCTTCAGCAAGTCGTAGCGACGATAGGGACCCTCCCACTCGGCGACGTCCCGGTCCGGTCGGAAGCGGCGCGTCCGGCGGCCGCCGGCGGGGTACGAGGCGCTGGTCGCGGTCATGACGGGTCCTCCGGAAGTGTCCACATTTGATCTTTCGGCTGATCCTGCTGCTCGTCCGAGGGCTGTCCCTGCTGATCCTTCTGCCCCTGCTGATCCTTCTGCGCAGGTGGCTCCTGCGCTTGCGGCACGGGCGGCACGGGCGGTCCGGACACGGGCTGCACGGGCGGTCCGGACACGGGCTGGGGCGGTTCGGGTTCGGCCTGTCGCAAGGGCTGCGCCAGGTCCTGAGGCAAGGGCTGCGCCAGGTCCTGCGGCAAGGGCTGCGCCAGGTCCTGCGGCAAGGGCTGCGCCAGGTCCTGTGGCAGGTACGGGGACGTCGGAGCAGTCCCGGTGACGATGCCGCTGCCGGCGCTGCTGAGGCCCGCCCTCGCGAGCTGGCGCTCGGTCGGAGCGAACGGCGGTACCACGCCGCGGCGCCTCACGAGAAGGACGTGGAGCCCGATAATGATGACGACCAGGAGCGGAAGGAGCACGATGTGCCACATGAACATCTGGCCGAAGTTGAGGACGTTCCAGAAGGCACCCGCGCCGGTGGAGTTAATCCCGTCCTTCGCCTGCGTGCCGATCCATTCCGAGTCGAAGTTCAGCTGCGACAGGTAGCCCGTGAAGGCAGTCCCGATGGAGACCATGAACGCGATCACGCCGGTGATCCAGGTCGCCTTGCGCCGGCCGCGCCACGCCGCCATGAAGAATTTGGCCCAGAGGTGCACGACCATGAACATGAAGAAGAACTCCGTTCCCCACATGTGCGTCGAGTTCACGAAGAGGCCGACGTTGGACTTGTGCCACCACGCCGGACCTTCGACCGCGAGCACGGCTCCGGAAAGCATCACGACGATGAACGCCCCGATCGTCAGGGCCCCGAACACGTAGATCCACGACGCCACGTAGGCGGGCTGGCTGTCCGGCAGCAACCGGTCCGGTGGGAATGCCTTGACCGACCGCTCGCGGAACTTGCCGGTCCAGGTGTCCGGAGCAGTGCCGGGATCGAGCCCAGCAGCTACGGGGGGGCTCACTTCTGCCTCGTCCCGTGTTTGGGGAACGGCAGCACGATCGCCAAGACGAACAGGACGATCATCACCGCGATGATGATCACGTTCGCGAGGGATATCTGTACGAATCCCCAGTGGATGTACTTACCGACGCCTCCCAGGTGCACGACGGCGCCGAGCAAGTTCGTGCCACCCGAAATTGGCATGTGATTCACCAAGCTCACCTCCACATCCCATTTTTGTTGTCCCGTGCGATCTTCCCTAGGGCCGAAGGTCCTGAGAAGGCGCGTACGTATGATGCCAGGGTGGACTGGGTGTACCTCGGCTTTGGTGCCGCGGCCCTGCTTCTGTCGCTAACTGCACTGTGGCCCCTGGGGGGTCCGGTGAGCTCGAGTCTCTCGTTCTTGCCGAGCTGGATCGTCGGCGAGGCACCTCTTCACGTGGCCGCGGGCTTTGTCGCCGCGACGGTCGGTTTCGGGTTCGCGGGTGTGTTCGGCAGCTGGCCGGGCTGGGTAGGCCTGGCGCTTACTGCTGTCGCATGGGCCGGGCTGGCCGCTCAGTTCGTCTCCGGCCTCCGGTCCCGGCGGCACTACGAGACGGCACTTGTTGAGGCGGGCAGGATCGCACCGGACTGGCGCTGGCGCGTGCAGGACACCCGGCGTGTTGTCGTGCTCCTACCGCTGCGCCCGAAAGGTGTCCAACGCCTTCGTAACATCGCATACGCCGGCCACGCCGGCCACGCCGCCCACGCCGGGCACGCCAGGCACGCCGCCCACGCCGGGCACGCCGCCCACGCCGGGCACGCCCACCTCCTCGACCTCTACCGCAAGGCCGGGCCGGGGGGGACGACAGCGGCGCCGGTCCTTCTGTATTTCCATGGGGGTGCCTGGACGATCGGGGACAAGCGCGAGCAGGGCATCCCGGTGCTCGAGCATCTTGCCGAGAGGGGCTACGTGTGCGTGACGGCCAACTACTCGCTGAGCCCGAAGGCGAGATGGCCGCGACACGTTCTCGACTGCAAGTTGGCGCTTGCTTGGGTCAAGCGCCACGTGGCCGAATACGGAGGCGACCCGGGCCTCGTGTTCGTGGCGGGCGGCTCGGCCGGCGGGCATCTTGCGGCGCTCCTGGCGCTCACGGCCAACGACCCGGCATGGCAGCCCGGCTTCGAGGATGAGGACACGAGAGTCGCCGGATGCATCCCCTTGTACGGTGTCTACGACTTCGTCGACGCCGACAGGATCGGGAACCCCAACTTGATATCCATCCTCGAGCGACGCGTCTTCGAACGCGTCGCAACCGCCGAGGCGTTCGTCGAGGCATCACCGATCGCCAGGATCGGTGAGTCCGCTCCTCCGTTCCTGGTCGTCCACGGTCGGAACGACGTCCTCGTCCCCGTCGCGACCGCCCGCGCGTTCGTCAGTGCCCTTCGGACTCGCAGCACGCAGCCCGTGGGCTACGCCGAGCTACCGCTCGCCCAGCACGCCTTCGACAACTTCTGGTCTCCCCGGACCGTGCACCTCGCTCATGCCGTCGAGCAGTTCACCTCGGGGATCGCCGAGATTCGGGCCGCGGAACGGGAGGTGGGGCGGTAGGGGTTCGCACGGTCTCGGCCTACCATGCAGCAGATGGCGGCCGTAGCAAGAGCAGACCGGCTCGAACGGATGACGAACCTGGTCCTGGTCCTGCTGGAGACACCACGTCCGCTTTCACTGCGGGAGATCGCCTCGACGGTCGTGGGGTACCCCGAGGGCAAGGAGGCGGGCCGGCAAGCCTTCGAACGGGACAAACGGGCACTTCGCGAACTCGGGATCCCCATCAGCGTCGAGCCGGTGGCAGGCGATGAGCAGATCGGTTACCGGATCCGCCCCGAGGACTACTACCTCCCCGAGCTTCGGCTCGACCCGGACGAGGAGCAGGCGCTCAGCTTCGCTGTTGCCGCAATTCAGCTAGGCGGCGCGGCAGGCCGCGACGCAGTGGCGAAACTGGGCGCCACGGGAGAGGTCCCCGAGCCCGGCCTCCCCCCGATCGCCGTCCTGCCGTCGCTGCCCGCCCTCGGCCCGCTTCACGAGGCCGTGCGCGATCGCGCTCTGGTGCGTTTCGGCTACCGGGGTCGCCGCCGGGTCGTCGAGCCGTACGGGCTCACGTTCAAGCAAACGGCCTGGTACCTCGTCGGACGCGACCGCTCTGCTCCTGACGCCGGGCTCCGCACGTTCCGGGTGGACCGTTTCGAGGACGCCCCGGTCCTCGGGGAGTCGACGGCTTTCGAGCTTCCGGAGGGATTCGACTTGCGGGAAGCGGTGCGCTTCCTTCCCTGGCACGTCGGAGGCAGGGCGGCTGACCTACGCGGCGAGGAGGCCGAGGGCGGCGAGCCGTCTCCGGTGGACGTGACGATGGTCGTGGACGCGCGGCTCGCCCGCAGCGTGGTCGCCACGCTCGGTGCCGGGTCGGTGGAGGCGTGGGAGCCTTCGGGAGCTGTACGCCTCCGGATCGCCGCCCCCGAGCGGAGAGCATTTGTCGACTGGGTCGTCGGCCTGGGCGACACCGCCGAGGTGCTCGGCCCCACCGATCTGCGGGCGGCGGTCATCCGGCGGCTCGAAGACCTGGTGGCTCGCCCTCAGCAACGAACGGAGCGGGCGCTCGCCGTACGTGTGGCGGCCCCGGCGGCCCCGGTCGAGCCCGAGGTGCCGGCGGCCGGCGAGCCCGGACCCCGGCACAATCTGCCCCCGCCACAGGCGACCGCCGGCACCCGGCTGAACCGGCTGCTCGCCATTCTTGTGTACCTCGCGAGAGTGGGCGAGGCCCGGCTTCCGGAGCTGGCCTCCCGTTTCTCCGTCAGCGAAACCGAGCTTCTCCGCGACCTCGAACTCGCCGCCTGTTGCGGCGTACCGCCGTACACCCCGGATCAGCTGATCGATCTGTTGATCGACGAGGACCGTGTTGTCGCTGAGGGCCTTCGGGAGCTCGCGCATCCCCGCCGGCTGACACCCGAGGAAGGGTTCGCGCTCGCCGCCGCGGCCCGCGCACTGCTCGCTGTTCCCGGAGCGGACGACGAGGGCGATCTCGCAGGTGCGCTCGCCAAGCTCGAGGCTGCGCTCGGCTCGTCTCGCCTCGCTGTGGAAGTCGAACCCTCGCCTGCTCTCGGCCCGCTGCGGGCTGCGGTCACCGCCGGCGAGCAGGTCGAGATCGACTACTTCGGAGCTTCGGCGACGGAGCCCTCGACGCGAGTCGTCGACCCGTACCAGGTCGTCGTCCGCGAAGGCAAGTGGTACCTGGACGGCTGGTGCCACCGCGCCGGTGGGCTGCGCCGCTTCCAGATCGACCGGGTGCAAGCCGTGCGGCCGACCGGTCTGCCAGCCGGAGTCGTCACGTCGCTCCCGGAAGCCGAGCGGGAGGCGTTGTCCCGGCCAGAGGCCTTCCTCGGCGCATCCGAAGCGTTGATGGCGAGGATCGTGCTGCCACCGGAGGCCCGTTTTGCGGTGGAAGGGCTTGTGCTCGGCGGCCTCGAGGAGCTTGCGGACGGCCGCCTCATCGCGACCATCCCCGTGAGCGACGCGGAAGGCTGGTTCGGCCGCCTGCTCTTATTGCTCGGACCGACGGCCGAGGTGATCGAACCGCTGGCCCTTGTCGATGCCGGGACGAGGGCAGCACTGCGGGCGCTGGAGCGCTACCGCCCCTGAGCTCCAGGGTCGATCGACCGTTCGGTCGTGCAGTTCTCGTCCTAATGTCGTCCCGTGCTCCGGTACCGTTCGAAAGCGGCGCTCGCCCGGGTCACCGGTGCCGGAGTCTCAGTCTGCAGCCTCGTCCTCATCTCGGCCGCCGTGTCGGGATTCAGCCCGGCAACTAGCACCGGCACCCCGGCCTCGATGGCGGCTCCGGCGAAGCTGATACGCCCGCTCGCCACCGTCGCGGAGCTCCCGCTCGCCACCGTCGCGGAGCTCCCGCTCGCCACCGTCGCGGAGCTCCCGCCCGCGGATTGCCGCGTCCTGCTCGCTGATACGCCCGAGTTCGTCGAAGCCCCGCCACGCTCTGATCAGCTCTTGCCCGATGAGCTCAATGCCCTCGGCTCGCACAACCTGAATTTCGGCCAGAAGTCGTGGGGTGTGTTCCACACCTGCCCGCCCAAGCGCGTCCTTCTGATCGGTGACTCGCTTGCGTTCACGCTCGGGATGGGCCTTCTCGAAACCGAGCAGCAGTACGGCATCGAGCTCTCTGTCGCGCCTCTCCTCGGTTGCGGCTTCGGGGACAACGGCGAGCTCGGCGCTCCCGGCGGATTCGTGCACAACTACGAAGAATGCGCGACCGAACTTGCTTCGTGGACAAAGGACGAGGCCCGCAGCCACCCGCAAGCGATCATGGTCGAGATGGGCTGGCGTGACTCCTTCAATTGGCTCGTCAACGGTCAGATCGTCCATCTCGGCCAAGCCGACTACGACGCTTACGTCGAACAGCAGATGCAGCTACTCGTCCGGGAGCTGGGGCAGAAGGCTCATGTGCCGATCCTGTTCCTGACCGTGCCGTGGGCGCACCCGGCGCCCTATCCGGGTGGCGTGCCGTTCCCCGCGGCCACGCCGCAGCGCCACACGCTCATCAACCAGCTCCTCTGGGCGACCTCGCGCACATTCGTGCCCGGGCAGGTCCGTGTCCTCAACATCGACCGATGGATCTCGCCAGGGAACCGCTTCCACGCCGTCGTCGACGGGCAGCAGTGCCGGTTCTCGGACAACCTCCATTTGATGCCGTTTTGCGCCGAGCTGCTTGCGCCGCACCTGCTGCCATTCGTGGGACGGATGATCGAGGACATGTCCTCGAACTCGGCATCGGTGGCCACATCCCTGGCCACCGTGGCGGCCACAGCCGCGTAGCCGGCAGACCGGGAAAATGGGAAGCCGAAAGCAGGCGAGCCCACCTGGGGCTATCGGGACCTCGGGCCTAGGGCTATCGGGCCCTCGGGGCGTGTCACAGAGGGAACGACTCATCGGCGTATGCCACCTGCGTGGCCGGCTCCCACCCCCAGATTGCCGGCTCTTCGGTCAGACATTACCCCGAGGACCCAACGTTAATCTACGCCTTCTCGGCTCCCGAGGGAAGAGGGTTCTTGCTGGTCGGAGCGGGGACGCAGGTAACCGGTAGGTCGTGCGGTCGGCGCGGCGCGTATCCAAGGTTGGTGCTGAGCGTCGCCAAACTGGCTCGGGGCAGAGAGGGCTACTACCTCGCCACAGTGGCTTCCCAGCGACAGGCGACGGGCACGCTCATCGAGCCCGAAGGACGTTGGCTCGGACATGCGTCGGCATTGCTCGGACTCGTGGGGGAGGTAGACAGTGAGGCCTTGCGTGCTCTGCTCGCTGGTGTCGACCCGGCCTCGGGTCAAGTGCTGTCGGCGCATCACGACAAGGTGCGCGTCGCGGCCTTCGACTGCACGTGCTCGACCCCGAAATCGGTGAGCGTGCTTGGAGCGCTGGGTCCGGACGAGGTCCGCGCTCACGTGCACGCCGGACACGAGGAGGCAGCCGCGGCGGCGCTTGGGTACTTGGAGCGATGCGGCGCTCGAGTCCGGCGCACCCTCGCGCGTGGCGGGGCACCGAGGGCGGTGCCGGCCGAGGGCTTCGTCGCGGCCGCGTTCCTGCACAGGACGAGCCGCGCCCCCGATCCGCACCTCCACAGTCATGTGCTCGTCGCCAACCTTGCGCCCGGACCCGACGGCCGCTGGTCCGCCCTCGATGCCCGTGGGTTGTTCCTCGAACTGCGGACTGCTCGAGACCTCTACGAAACCCAACTTCGTTTCGAGCTCACGCGCCGGCTCGGTGTCTCGTGGCGTGAGCTCCAGGGCGCTTGGGCCGATCTTGCCGGCATCGACCCGAGCGTGAGCCGTGCCTTCTCACGCCGCTCGGCCGACATCGAAACGGCACTCGTGCAAGCCGGCCGTTCCGGTCCCCGTGCGGCGCGCATCGCCTCGGTTCGCACTCGCCCCGTCAAGGACTTAGCGACGCCCTACGAGGAGCTCGTGCAGGACTGGCGTGAGCGCTCGTACCGGCTCGGAGTCTCCGACGGCCGGCTCGCGTCAGTTGTCGGCCGCTCGCCGGTTGCCTCCCTGGTGCCTGCGGACTCGACTAATGAGCGCGACCGGTGGGCCGACCGGGCGCTCGGCGAGCATGGCGCCGCCGCACGTGACGGCACTTGCCGGCGAGGCGACCTCGTGCGGTCGCGATGCGCGTCACTTCCACTCGGCGCTCAGGTCACCGAAGTCGAGCGCGACGTAGAGCGGCTCCTGGCCGACGGTCTGATCGTCCCGGTCCCGTCGAGGGCACAGCCCTCCGCGCGACGCCTTCAAAGCGCATCGGGCCGATCGATTCCGGGAGGGATGGCCGAACCCCTGTACACGACGCCTGCGATCCTGGAGGTTCACGCACGGCTCACACAGATCGTGCGCGAGCATCCGGAGGCCGTCGAGCTGCTCGCGTACCCTCCCGGCGGCCGGCTCGACGCGCTCGACGCGCTCAGCGACGGCTTCAGGCGCTCGGACGGCGGAGTCGCTGCGATCGCGCCCGGCCGCGCCGCTGCTGGCTCGTTCGAGTCCGTTACCGGCATCGAGACGACGGCAGTCGCCGGTGGGCAAGCGGCGCGGGCCGTGTCGAATGCCCGCGTGCTCGTCGTGGCCGAGGCGCAACGTCTTGGTCCTTGGGAGCTCTCATCGGTCGTCGAGTCGTCCGTGGCCGGTGGCGGACGGGTCGTCCTCTTCGCGCCATCGACCATCCTCGAAACCGAATTCTGCACCGCCGCAGTCCTCGCGCCCCACCTCAGCCCGTTCGTGGTCAGAGCGGGATCGGGTGTGGCACCGGCGGGAGTGAGCGGGGTAGGGGGTCGGGAAAGACATTGTTTCGCCGGGAGGGAGGTCATTGTCGTTGCCGACGGACCGGCTGCTCGGGAGGCACTGCTCACAGCGTGGCGGCAGAGTCGAGCTTCCGGGCGGCGCTCGCTCATCGCGGTGAGCGACGACGCGGTCATCCGCACCCTGCGCGACTCGGTCCGAGAGGCCGGCGGGTCGCCGGATGAGGTGGTCGACACGCTCCGGCTGGCTGGGCTGCTGGCGGGACGGTCGGCGGGACGGTCGGCGGGGCCGTCGGCGCTTTCGGCTGCCGAGTCAGGCCCCGCGAGCCAAATCGTGGTACTTGGAGCACTGCCCAGTGGCGTCAGTGAGCCTTCGCCCGCGGGATGCGTTCACGTCGCCATCGTGCCCGACGCCTCCGAGGTGGAGCACCTGGGTCGAGCGGCGGAGGTAGCTCGGCCGAAGTATCTGGTTTCGGAGCTCGGGGCAGTTCCAGCGAGTGCATCGGATCGCTCGGCCTGGCGAGCCGGCGCTACGGCCATCGAGGCCTTCCGGCACAGCTGGTCGATCGAGGATCCCGAGCACGCGGTCGGCGACCGAAGGGCGATGCTCTCCTTTGGAGCCGAGGCGATCGGCGACCTGGCCGAGACGAGACGCAAGGTGCGAGAGGCCGTGCGCGCTGTCGACCGGGCGATGCCGACCAGAGGGAGAGCCACGGAGGTGCCGGGCCGGTCTCGGTGAGGAGCCGCCGTATGGCGGCGAACTCGGTGCTCCACGGACCTCCGGCTCACCGGGGATGTTCCAATTCTCACTTGATCTTGCCTCCAGAAAACATAGCGAGCGCTCGCTATGTTTTTGGGAGGCAAGTTGCGGCGAAATTTCAAACAACGCACGCTGGCTCTTCGAGCCTCCCGCACTCGCCGGGCCCTCCACCTATCGCAAACCGAGCGTCCGGTCGTGGCCAGATGTGATCGCTCGGACCGTTTCGGCCGCCGTTACCGCTCCGAGCCGCTGGCGCACGCGCCCGCGGCCGTCCATGACGGCCTCGCGCCAGGGCGAACTCGAGTACCACGGCGTCATCCGCAGGAAACCGGGCGCCGCACCCTCGATTCCGAGCACACATCCCGGGTGACTTCGGGCAATGGCGTCGACCGGAAGGCGACGTTCCCTGCGCGTCGAGAAGGTTCGGCTCCTAGAGCGCCCGGACGAGCCAAGCCAATGTCGTCGCGGCCCCTGGGTGATCGAGAGGGTGGGCACGTCGTGCTCCCCCGCGAGGAGCGAGACTGCCTCGAGGGTCCTTGTATCGCCGATGCCTGGGAAGATGAGCTTGGTCCCGAACAGCGACAGGAATCCGTCCGCCTCGCGATCCCACCGCGCTCGGGCTTGCGCAAGATCCTGCAGGCAAGCCAACGTCACGACTCCCTGGCTGCCACCTTCGGCAACGAGGGTCGGGAGGTCGTGGAGAGGGGCGATGTTCGCCAACTCGTCCAGGACGAGGAGAAGCGGAGGCCGCGAGGCGATGAGCGAGGACCCGGCCCAGTCGGCGGCGGACCCGGCCGCGGTCGCCAACAGGGAGCGCTGGTAGACGGCGGATCGCACCTCGCGGATGAGACCTGCGACGAGCGGGGCTGCGTGCCGCTGATGGTCGCTGCCGGCGCAGACATAGAGGGTGCCGCGGCTGTCCAGGAGGTCGGCAGCATTGACGACGCGTCCGTCCGTCGAGGCGAGAGCAGCGCCTGTTCGGTACCCGGCGAGCACTCCGGACGCCGTGGACCAGATCCCGCTCTGTTCACGACCCTCCGTGGAGACGATGCCCTCCAGAAGATCCAGCGCCTGCTCCGCCCCGTGGCGCGCGAGCGCGGTTCTCGCCTCGTCGGGATCGTGACGGTTGACGGCGGCGATGACCTGAGGGACCGGCCGGTGCTCGAGCGCTCCGGCATGGAGCAGAACTGCGAGGAGTGCCCCTGCCCGTTCGCTCCAGTGTGAGGCCTCGCCACGTTCGGTTCCCGGGCGTGCAGCTCGCACCATCGACTCGGCGACGAGGACGGCCCCGTCCCACGTGCCCGCGAGCCCGAGCGGCGACCAGCCCACACGTTCGACGCCTGGAGGGCTGGGCACTGAGCCGCTCGGGTCGTAGAGGAGGACGGGGCCGACGCGGGACCGCACCGCCGAAGTCGCGGCGAGGACGTCTGCCTTGGTCGACGCGGCGATCACCGGGCCGCAGGCAGCGAGCACGTTCGGCACGACGACGGCTGCCGTCTTTCCCGACCGCGGAGGGCCGAGCAGGAGCACACCGTGTTGTGGGCGGGCGAAGATGGGGACGGATCGGGCGCCGAACGAAGACCCGAGATAGATGCCGTGGCCATGTCGCTCCGAGGTCGCGAGCGCTGCCGCGAGCGGATCAAAGGCGGTCCCGGTCACCACCGAGTCCTAACCGCGACGCCTACCGGTCGACATCATGGCGGGCAGGCACGCCAGGAGGGCATGCTGTGGCTCCAAACCTGGCGACCGGAGCCGGGACCGAGAGGGAGTGTCGCATGTTCGTACCTCTTACCGTTTCGGACTTCCTCGATCGCGCCGCGTACGTCTTCCCCGATCGCATCGCTGTTGTCGACGAGCCGGGTGTTCCAGGCGATCTCGGGCGGATGACCTACCGCGAGCTGCAGCAGAGGGCGCTCGGCCTCGCCGCCGCGCTCGATGACCTTGACGTGCCCGTTGGGGGAAAGGTCGCCATCGTGAGCCCGAACGCGGCTCGTTTCTTGATTGCGTTCTTCGGCGTCAGTGGGTCCGGCCGGGCGCTCGTACCGATCAACTTCCGTCTCACCGCTCCCGAGGTCGAGTACGTAGTCGACCACTCGGGTGCCGAGGTGCTCCTCGTCGACCCCGAGCACGACGAGGAGCTTCGCCAGGTCGTGGCCCGGGATCGGATCGTGATGGACGGCGAAGCGGATGCAGGTCTCTTTCACCCGATTGCGGATGGCCGTAGCCCGAAGGGTTGGGACCCGGACGAGAATGCAACCTGTTCGGTGAACTACACCTCCGGCACCACAGCGAGGCCGAAGGGTGTCGAGCTCACGCATCGCAACTGTTCGATCAACGCTCTGACCTTCGGGTGGCACACCACGGTCACCGACCGGGATGTTCTGCTGCACACGCTTCCGATGTTCCACTGCAACGGCTGGGGCATGCCGTATGCCGCGACCGGCATGGGCGCGAAGCACGTAGTACTGCGGAAGGTAGACGGCGAGGAGATTCTGCGGCGCGTTGCAACCGAGGGAGTGACCCTCATGTGCGGGGCACCCGCGGTCGTCGCGACGATCCTTGACGCAGCGGCCAAGCGCAGCGCCCGAGGCGAGCCAGTGCCAGGTCGCGGGACTGTGCGGCTCGTCGTGGCTGGGGCGCCTCCCCCGAGCAGCGTCATCGAGCGCGTCGAAACCGAGCTGGGATGGGAGTTCATCCAGATCTATGGACTGACCGAGACCGCTCCACTCCTGACGATCAACCGGGCTCCTGCCGAATGGGACGGCCTCGAGCCTCACGACCGCGCCCGTCGGATTTCCCGAGCGGGCACGCCGGCGATCGGGGTCAGCCTGCGCATCGACGAGAACGACGAGGTGTGTGCACGGGCGAACCAGGTTTTCGCGGGCTATTGGAACCAACCGGAGGAGTCGGCGAAGGTGCTCGTCGATGGTTGGTTCCACACCGGCGACGGCGGTTACATGGACGGTCCGTACCTCGTCATCTCCGATCGCAAGAAGGACGTCATCATCACCGGCGGCGAGAACGTCTCGTCGATCGAGGTCGAGGACGTCCTCTACGGACACCCCGCCGTGGCGGAAGCCGCGGTCATCGGCATCCCGCACGACAAGTGGGGCGAGACGGTGATGGCGCTCGTCGTGCTCCGTCCTGACAGCAATGTGACAGAAGCGGAGTTGATCGAGTTCTGCAGGGCGAACATGGCGCACTTCAAGTGCCCCACGAGAATTGAGTTTCGTGAGGTGTTGCCGCGTACAGCGACAGGGAAACTGCAGAAATTCAAGCTTCGTCAGAACTTCTGGGAGGGACGGGAGCGCCAAGTCCACTGACACCCCGCGAGCGGTTCTCGACTACTAGTGCGGTCCCGAAGTCCTTATGCTTCAAGGCATACGTAGGTACCATCGGCATCGGCCTCTTGAACCTCCCATGCGAAACAGGCCGTGGAATAAAGGACTCTCACGCCCGGCGCTTGGAGAGTGCTTGATTTTGACCCGAAAATCACCTTGTATTTGCGGGAGGGTTGGACAAGATGCCAGGAGGCAAAATTGAATAGAACAGAACTCGTCGGCAAGGTGAGTGATCTCGCCGGGCTGACGAAGCATGACGCGGAAAAGGCGTTGGATTCCGTCATTCACGCGATCACGTCGGCGGTGCGCGGCAACGAGACGGTCCGGATCACGGGCTTCGGGACGTTCAAGGGCCGTGACCGCGCCGCTCGGCGTGGCCGCAACCCCCAGACGGGCGCGCCAGTGCGGATCAAGGCGTCGAAGGGCATCGGCTTTGCAGCCGGCGCAGGGCTGAAGAAGGACTTGAACACGCGGGGCGCGCTATCCAAGCCGACATCTCTCGCAGGTGTCACGGCAAGCGCGGCCAAGGCCGCGCCGGCCCGGAAGGCGGTACCGGCGCGCAAGGCGGCACCCGCGAAGAAGGCGCCCGCGAAGAAGGCAGCTCCGGCCCGCAAGGCTGCTCCCGCCCGTAAGGCTGCCCCGGTGAAGAAGGCGCCGGCGCGCAAGGCTGCGCCCGCCCGTAAGGTTGCGCCGGCCAAGAAGGCGCCCGCGAAGAAGGCCCCGGCCAAGACGGCGCCTGCGAAAAAGGCGCCAGCGCGCAAGGCAGCTCGCTAGAAGGGCTCATAGCTAGCAGCACGGCAGGCTCTCGACGAGGCCCCGCGACCCACACGGTGTCGCGGGGCCTCGTCGCGTTGCAGCCGAGGGGGGCCGCCGCTAAAGGTTGTCGATGCGCTTGAAGGCCTCAGCGGCTGCGAAGCCACCCTTGTCCCCGTGCTCGGCGAGGCGGTCGGTAACACGCCGCTTGAATTCCAGGACCTCAGGGTGGGCGTCGTCGCCCTCGGCACCGGGCTCCGCGATACCCATCGTCGAGCGAAACTGGCTTCTGTGCTCCAACAGCGCAGCGAGCTTCGCATCGACGTACCCGGTGACATCCTCGAGATGATCGGGCTCGTCAGCCTCGAAGAGGAGCACGGTCACCGGACGATGCGGCAGCTCGCCGAGTTCGGGGAAGAACAGAGGGTCACGGGCGGCGACGATCCCGTCGGTCACGAGAAAACCTGCGTTGCGGTGATCCGGGTGCAACCGGTAGCGCTTCCAGGGGTCATGGCCGAGGACGACTTCCGGCCTTACCTTGCGGATGCAGGCCGCGACCTCGAAGCGCTGGCGGAGCCCCGACTCGAGCTCGCCGTCAGGCCAGCCCAGAAAGATCACCTCGCCCTTGCCCCCGAGCGCAATCGATGCAGCGCGCTGCTCGTTGCGGCGCATGACGACGAGCTCGGCAGGGTCCTGTGCGGGGTCCCAGGTTCCTTTGGACCCGTCCGTGCACACGAGGTGGAAGATCTCGCAGCCGTTGGCCGCCCATTTCGCAAGGGTGCCGCCGCACCCGAACTCGACGTCGTCAGGGTGGGCGGCCACCGCGAGCGCCCTGCTCGGGACCGGCAGGTTGGACTCCATCGGGTCAGGTTGCCACAGGGACCAGTGCCAGATCCTCGGGCAGGTCAATGTCGACGGCTAGCCGGCGGTCGTGCACGATGTGACAAGGTAATCCGAGGCGGGCCGCCTCCTTTCGGTGGCGCTCGTAACTCCCGGCCCCGTACGCAAAACGGAAACCCGCGCCCGTAGGCACCACCGCCACATTCGTCCCGTCTCGCCGCAGATCAGGCACGAGCGTCACCGCACCAGCCTCACCCAGTGTCGCCAGTCCTGCTGCAAGCGGGAGATCCGCGTGTGCCACGACTGCCAGCTCGACTCCTTCGCCGGCGAGCTGCTCGACGCCGGCCATGACCGCCGCCGAGAGTCCGAGACCTGGTGTCCACGCAACTCGGGCGCCATGTTCCCTAGCCCATGCGGCCACTTCGAGGTCGTCGCACACGACCAGGACAGCAAGGGGAGCGGCAGCGGCGATCACCCGCGAAGCCAGCTCGCGGGCGAGTGCCTCTCGGGCGGGCGGGTCGAGCACCGATGCGAGCCGAAGCTTCGCGGTGCGAAATGACTTCACGGGGACGAGCACGGCTCGCACCGCGGCGAGTCTAGGCGGGGTCGGTCACGGGCCCGCCGGAAGGTGACGGGCTTCGCCGAGTGCGGTAGCTGGCCCCTCCCTGGCAGATGTCCAGCCGGTAACGTGCCCCTCCCCAGCGGATGTCCAGCCGGTAGCGTGGCCTCGATGGGCACCAAAGTGGCGGTGATCGGAGCAGGCTCGTGGGGGACCACCGTCGCCGCCATCGTCGCGGGTCGTGCTGACACCGTCTTGTGGGCGCGCCGTCCGGAGCTTGCGGCGGAGATCAACGAACGACGGCAGAACGCCACCTACCTTGCCGACGCCAGCCTGCCCGACTCTCTGCGCGCGACCTCCTCACTCGAAGAAGCCGTGCACGATGCGAGCGTCGTGGTGATGGGGGTGCCGTCCCACGGCTTCCGTGACGTGCTGTCGAGCGCCGCGCAGGTCATGCCCGAGGGCATCCCAGTCCTGAGCCTTGCCAAGGGACTCGAGCAGAAGTCCCTCCTGCGCATGACCGAAATCGTGGCTGAGCTCTGCCCAGCGAGCCCGGCCGGCGTGCTCACCGGGCCGAACCTCGCGAAGGAGGTCATCGCCGGCCAGCCGACGGCGACGGTTGTGGCGTTCGGCGACGAGGATCTGGCGCGGGAGCTGCAGAAGTTGTTTTGGACGGACTCGTTGCGCGTCTACACGAACACCGACGTGATCGGCTGCGAGACCGCCGGGGCGGTCAAGAACGTGATGGCGATCGCTACGGGGATGGCGGTGGGGCTTGGTTTCGGGGACAACACGCGAGCGGCCGTGATCACCCGCAGCCTGGCCGAGGTCGCGCGACTGGGCACAGCGCTCGGCGGCGATCCGCTCACGTTCGGGGGCCTCGCCGGGCTGGGCGACCTGGTCGCGACGTGCACGAGCACGAAGAGCCGGAATTTCACGGTTGGCGTCGAACTCGCCTCGGGCAGGTCCATGGACGAGATCGTCGCTGGCATGAAGATGGTTGCCGAGGGGATCAAGAGCTCGCGACCGGTCGTCGAGCTCGCTCATCGCCACGGGTTGGAGATGCCCATCGCAGAACAGGTTGTGGCCGTTCTCTACGAGGGCAAGCAGCCCGCGGCGACGATCGCGTCGTTGATGCACCGCTCGGCGAAGTCCGAGTTGCAAGGTCTTCGCTCGGTCCACTGACCCCACGTGCCGTCGCAGGCCCGAGCCAGTTTGACGGCCGGCGACCTCCGTGTGAAGGTACGACTCGACAAGAGGAGGCCGGATGGCGAAGTACCTGATCACCGCGAATTACACCGCCGAGGGCAGCAAAGGGCTCTTGAAGGACGGGGGCACCGGCCGGCGCGCAGCCATCGAGGCGCTGCTGAGCAGCGTCGGCGGGAGCCTCGAGTCCTTCTACTACGCGTTTGGAGGAAACGACGCCTACCTGGTCGTCGACGCCCCCAACCACGAAGCCGTGGCCGCGCTCTCGTTGGCTGTCGGCGCCGCGGGCGGTGCGTCCGTCGAGACCACCGTGCTCCTGACCCCCGAGCAGATCGACGCAGCGAGGTCCATCAACCCGCAGTATCGTCCACCAGGCGCCTGAGCTCTCGGCCGCCGGCGACGGGCGTCGGCGGCCACTCCAGAAAGACCACTCGGTCACCGGCAACGTCGACGTGAACCTTCGTGGGATCAACGCGTCAGCCACGGCCCGCCTCGGGAGCTTGCGGCATAAGAAAAATTGGTCAAACTTGCCTCGCCAAAACATAGCGAGCGCTCGCTATGTTTTGGCGAGGCAAGTCGCGGTCGATTTTCAATTGTCCCGAACCCTTTGTCGCCATCACAATCGCCGGGCAAGCAGCCGTCATCTGGCCTCGGCCCCAGCCCCGCCAGCGAGCGCCGGTGCGCAGGTCAGGCCTTGGCGAGCCTCACCGTTGCAATGCGGTACGGCCCGAGCTCGAAGGATCTTTCGAAGCTGCCGATGTGGCGGCCGCGGAGGTCGACGAGCTGCCCTCGGAGCGTCGAGCCGGGGGACCGAGACTCGTCGATTGATGCCGTTCCGTTTCGAAATTCGACGTCGGTGGGGGAGCCGCCGGGATTGAACACGCGGACTTCGAGGACGCCCCCGGCTACCCGCCGGACCGCACTCACCTCGGCGCCGGAGACCGACAGCATCGAAGCTTCGAGTGGAAGCCGGCCGCCGCCCAGGCTCGTCACGATCGGCAGGTCACCGAAGGCATCGTCAACGAGTGCATAGCCGTCCGGGTTGCCCACGGCGAGGGCGTATCGCACGGCGACCGGCCCCTGCAGCTGCGGGCCCTCGAGAGGGTCGGTCGGCCCGGCGGGCAGAGGACGGTTCAGCATGGTAAGCCGAGAGAGCATGCCGGTTGCCCGGAGCAGCGTCAGCGCGAAGCCGTGCGCCCGTAGGGTGCCGCCTACGGCTGGGTCCGCACCCGCACCCACACCTGCGCCGCCCGGGCCACCCGCGCCACCTGGGCCACCCTGGCCACCCGCGCCACCTGGGCCACCGGGGCCACCCTGGCCGCCCTTGCCGCCCGCGCCACCTGGGCCACCCTGGCCACCTGCGTCGGCGTCGTAGAGATCGACGAGCTCGTACTCGCACAGCCCCTCGTGGCAGACGGTCAGCCCGCCAGCTTGGACGAAACGCCGCGAGGGAAACGTCGGGAGAGCCCGCTCGCCCAAGCCCCCTTCGGCGAGCAGGCCCCGCTCGACGACCGCGAAGGCGCATTCGGCATTCGAGTGAGCCGCTGGCTCGGGAAGCGGGAACCATGCTCGGAGCCGGTGGTCGCGGCAGGTGTTGTCGAGGCTCGTCGTCACCCGGACGAGGGCCTCGCCGGCCCGAACCTCGACGCGGGAGTTGACGATGACTTCCCGCTCGCCGATCCGGGCCCTTCGGTTGTCGTCGATGCGTTCGGGCCAGCGGTAGCTCCGTTTGGCGACGGCGACTGCCCGGACGGGGCCGGACTCGAGCAGCGACACCGCCACCCACTCGGGCGTATCGACAACGAGGTCGTGCTCGGGCGGCGAGTAGTTGTAGGTGTCGCCATGATCGCCCGAGTCGACGAGGCGGTTGAACCCCGGCGTGCCATTGATCGAGAAGGTGCCGTCCGAAGGCAAGAGTTCCACGGTCACGAGCGAATTGGAGAGCACGAGCCGCCCATCGCCGTCCTCGGCGCCCGTGACCGGATCTGCAAGTGGCGCAGGCTTCCAGGCCTTCCAACCGAAGCCCGGGATGTCTTCCACCCGGGCCAGCACCCGTCGGGACGAGGCTTGGTGGAGCTTCACCCTGACCGGAGCGTCCGGACGAAGAGCAAAACGGGCGAGCAAGTCGCTCTTGATCTGTGCGACCGGCAGGTCCTTCGACCGCACCGGGCGGAAGCGGACAGCGACGTCGATGCCCGTTTCGTCCTCCTCGATGTCGACCCCGGCCAGGTAGGCACCTTCGCCGAGCTGGTCCTGCCCGTCGAGCTGGGAAAGGATGCCGCGCACCTCGGTCGTGGTCAGCACGAGGTCGGCCGCGAGTCCGGCCCGCTCGTCGAGGATCTGCGCGCCTTCGATAGGCCCCTCGCCCCCGACGACCAACTCGATGACGCCCGAGCGAGAGCGCGCCGACGCGTTCACGGCGACGTAGCACGGCTCCGACAGCAACCGAGGGAGCTCGGCGAGGGCGCGCTCGGTCACCCCCTCGGCGATCCGTGTCGCCTCGGCGTACCGGTGGAGCACAGCGGCGTCGACCTCGTCGTGTGAGCAGGCGCAGATCGAGTCGTGAGCCGAGTTCCGGACAACCTCGCGCCATGCGATCCGGAGCACCGCCTCGGGGTAGCGGTCGGGCGCCATGAGGAGAGCAGCCAGCGGTTCGGCGAGGCGCTCGAGCGCCCGCTCCGCTCGGGCGGCGGCCTGCTTGACGTCGACCCGGTTGGAGGCGACACCCATCAGGAGGTTCGCCCGAGCGCCCGAGCGCAGCTCGCCCTGCCAGCAAGGCAAGCCCGATGTGGGAGCCCCCGCGAGCGCCTCGGGCAGCGACGCGATGACGATCTCGAAACGGTCCTGGATCGCGTTCGCCTCCTCCACCACCCGGCCGAGCCACGGCTGGGGCTTCTGGTGATCCGAACCGTTCGGGAAGAGCATCGCCGCGTCGGGCCCGATGAAGAACCCCGCGCGCTCCTGCTCGAGGGCCTCCAGCCGCCGCACGAAGGTTTTCGCGTCGTCGCCCACCGCGGCGCCGGTCGAGTAACCGCCGAGGAGGTATTCGGCGCGCACCACGGACCCGTCGGGGGCCGCCCACATGAAGGCGGTCTTGTCGACCGCCGACGGCACGCCTCGCCACACGACGGCGTCGGTAAAGCCGGCTCCGCGCAGGAGCTGGGGCATCTGGCCGACATGGCCGAACATATCGGGGAGGTAGCCGACCTCCATGGCGCCGCCGAACGCTGCCGCCCGCTCGAGCCCGAGCTGGAGGTTGCGCACGATCGTCTCACCGGAGACCAGGAATTCGTCCGTGAGGACGTACCAGGGCCCGAACGTGACACGGCCCGAGGCCGCCAGGTGGCGGAGGCGCCCCTCGTTCTCCGGGCGAACCTCGAGGTAGTCGTCGACGGCGGCCATCTGACCGTCGAGGAGGAAACGGGCATACGACGGGTCGGACTCCATCAGCTCCAGCAGCTCGTCGACGAGGTCGACCAGACGGAGCTGAAAGGTGCGGAACGGTGAGTACCACTCGCGATCCCAGTGCGTGTGGGGGACGACGTTGACCCTGCGGCGAGCGATGGCGCTGCGGGGGGCCTCCGCCGGGGCGTCGCGATCGTCGTCTTGGGCTGCCATGCCGTGCAGGCTACGCCTCGGAAAGCTTGCCGCAGGGACCGGCGTCGTACGCGGCGATCGCGGCGAGCTGGGCGGGGAGCTCACTGCCGGCGAGCACGTCGAGCAGCGCGCGGATCTCTGCCGTGCCGAGCAGCGAGCGCGGAATGTGGAGCTCGCAGATCTCCTCCTGCCAGGCCACGAAACCGAGCCCGTATGCCAATGCCGCCGGCTCACTTGCGACCCCGACGTCGGCCAGTCCGGCCGCGATCGAAGACGCCACGAGCAGATGCGCACTGCAGGCAGTGTCGTAGCCCGAAAGGGCGGTCGGTTCCGCCCCGAGGTCGCCGAGTGCGTCGTCGAGCAAGCGGCGTGCCTCGGAGCCCGGCTCGCGGTTGACCAGCCGGAGGCCGAGCTCGAGCGCCTCGGCGAGCCCGTGCACGGTCTTCGCGTATCTCGCGGCTACGACGAGGCCCTCACGCCAACTGGCGAAGCCGACGATCTCATGTCCCGCTTGGCGTCGCGGACGGTCGTGCGCGTTCCGATGAACGGCTGCGGCGTGCACCGTTCCGGCCTTGAGCAGCCGGAGCGCGGCGGCGTTGCTGCAGGCCCACCACACGAGGCCGTTCGGCGGGCGGTGCCGTTCGAGCGGCCCGGCGAGGAGGGCGAGGGCGGGGTCGCATCCGGCGATCGCGAGGGTGGGGCCAAGGGCGGCGATGGGCTCAGTTACGACGAGCGAACCCGCGGGCGCGGGACTCGTGCTCGTCGCCTGCCCAAAGGCCGGACGGAAGCCAGCGGCAAACCCTTGGTCGCCGACGAGAGGAAACGCGACGGGATCGCCGTCGATCTCCGACACCAACACCCGTGTCGGCCCGACCAGTCGTGCGGCCAGCCGTGTCTCGATGGCCGGGAGCTCGGGTGCCGCGCCGAACAGGTCCTCGATGCTGGCGCCGAGCGCGGCGGCGAGCGCGAGGGCGACGTCGAGCGAAGGCGACCAACGGCCTGACTCGATCCCCGAGATCGACTGACGGGTCACGCCGGCCATGTCGGCGAGCGCGCCCTGCGACAGCCCCCGGGCGAGCCGTGCGAGGCGAAGACGGTCATCGACGCGCGGGCCCCCAGCGTTCATCGGGCGGTCGTTTCTTCGGCCCCGACGACCGGAGGATTGAGTGCGGTGACGTCGCATTCGACGCCGACGCCCGGCGCCTCGTCGACGTGAACTGTGAACTGCTCACCGGAGGAGAGACCCACGGCACACTCATAACGTGGACCGAAGGCCCGCGTCGACAGGATCGTGCCGGTGAGGACGAGGCCGTGTTCGGACCTAGCGCCGAGCAGGACCCGATCAGGGTGGATCGCGTACCAGCGGCTCGGGTCGGAAGGAACGGGGACGAAGCCTCCGTAGCCGACCAGCTCCGCTACGCGACGGCTTGCTGGTGAGAGCGCAACCTCGTGCGCGCCGCCCACCTGGAGCAGCAGGCCACCGTCGATGATCCCAAGCTGGCCGCCGAAGGCCTGTGCCTCGGTGAGGTCATGAGTCACGAGCACGCCGGCGGCTCCTCGGTCGTCTGCCATCTCGATGGTGAGCTCGCGGAGTCCCGAGCGTGCCGCGACGTCGACGGCGGACAAGGGCTCATCGAGCAGCAACACGCGGAACGGGCTCGCGAGTGCCCGTCCGAGCGCGACGCGCTGGCGCTGCCCGCCCGAGAGGGCGGCGCCCCTGGCACGTGCCAGCGCGGTGAGCCCGAGGCGGTCGAGGAGGTCCGCGACACGGGAGTGGGAGGGGGAGTGGCGGATCCCGTAGGCCACGTTTTGCTCAACGGTGAGGTGAGGGAAGAGTGTCGTCGGCTGCCGCACGAGGGCAACACCGCGATTGCGGGGCGGCAGGGGCGACTCGCCGTTGGCGCTTCCTGCCACGAGACGGCCGTCGACGCGCACGGTGCCGCGACTGAGGCGTACGAGGCCCGCGATCGACTCGAGGATCGTGGTCTTGCCCGCTCCCGAGGTTCCGAACAGCGCGAGGCGTTGGCCCTCCTCGAGCTCGAAGCCGGCCTGCACGGTTACATCCCTCCGCTCCACCTCCAGCTCGACGGCGAGGACCGTCGTGACCGCTGTGGCTGTCGCGGCCGCCGCGGCCGCCGCCGCCGTCATTTCTCGACCCCTGCGATGCGGCTTCTTGCCCGAGCGCTCCACAGGTAGGCGAGGACCGGGAGCGGGAGCGCGGCAACCACGAGGAGCAACGCGAAAGGAAGCGCACCGGACAAGCCGAATTCCTGGAACGCGATGAAGATCTGGTTCGGGAGGCCGCGGGGGTAGTAGGCGACGATGATGACGGCTCCGAACGCTCCCATGGCCCGCGCCCACGCGGTCGCAAGGCCGGTTGCAAGGCCTGGCGCCGCGAGAGGCAGCGTGATCCGGCGGAATGCCTGCAGCGGGCGGTCACCGAGCAAGGTCGCGTCCTGTTCGATCCGTGGATCGACCGACGAGAACGCGGCGTGCGCGCCGAGGACGTAGAACGGGGCGGCCTCGTAGAACTCGGCGACGATGAGCGCGAAGAACGTGTTCGTCCCCGTGAGGTGGATGTCCGCGAGGAGATTTCCGAGCGTTCCCTCGGGGCCGATGAGGAAGATGAGCAACAACCCGATCACGAGCGGCGGCAGCATGAGCGGGAGGATGATGCCGAGCTCGACGAGCCTCGCCAGCGGAAGGCGGCCGCGGGCGAGCAGGTAGGCGAGCGGCGTGCCCAACAGCACCATCACGCCGAGCGCGACTGCGCTCGCACCGAGTGACACCCAGAGCGGGTCGAGGGCGCCGGGCGGTCCCAGTGCCGCCCGGATGGAGTGGAACGAGAGGTGCCGGATCAGCACGGCGAACGGCCCGAGCAGCGCCAGCCAGATCACGAGCGCGCCGAGCAGCGCCAGCGCCGTGGAGCCCCGGGCTACGATGCGCGCCGCAGCCGGGAACCCCGGGACCACCCCGGTCGCGGCCAGACTGCCTGCCGGGGTGTTGGTCGTCATCCCGACGAGTTTGTACCACCCGCGGCGGTGAACTCGCTGAGCACCACCTTCGGCAACGCATTCGCAGGATTTATCGAGCTCGTGGCCCCGGTGAAGACCGGAGTGACGAGGAGGTAGCCACCCTGCTTGAGGTAGCCACGCCCGGTGGCCGAGAGAAGCCAGGCGACGAAGGAATCGTCAGCGGCCTGGTCGGCAGCCGAGGGCGCGGTGGCCGCGCTCGCGGGTTGCACGAGGGTGCAATCGAGAGTGATCAGCTCGCCCTGGTCGACCGTGCCGTCGGTGAGCGTCAGGCTGACGGTCCCGTAGTGATTCGACTCAGAGGGCACCGAGAAGTTCAGGCTGGGCGGCAGGGCGATGTAAGGCAGGTGGTACTGGACGGCCTGGGTCAGATAGGCGCTCGAGGCGTCGAACTCACCGGCCTGGAGGTCGGTGATCAACGAGTTCTCGTCGACCATCTGCGACGACTTGCCAAAGGGGGTCGAGCTGCTGACGCCGAGCGCGGTGGCCGCTGGGTCGAACGACAACCCGAGCGTGGACTTGGCGAGCTCCATCATCAAGATGAAGTACACGCCCTGGGGATCCGCATTCGGGTCGGTCCGCCCGATGCGAATGCCCGACGTGTTGAGCAACGTGAAAAGCGACGAGAGCGGCTGGGAGTTATCCGCGATGGCGGCGAGCTGCGAGGCGTACTTGCTCTTAGGGTTGTAGGCGACCACGAGCGGGTCGGTGGCCAGCTCGATGACGAACTTCGCCCTCGACGGCCAGAGCTTCTTGATGTTCTTCTTGCCCACGGAGACGAAGACGCCGGGTGAGATCTCTTTGGAGAGGATCTCCTGAGCGAGCGTCGAGGACCCGGCCGAGCGACCCTGGAAGGTGTCACCGGTCGCGGCCTCGAACTTCGGGCTGAGCACGGTCGTGGCGAACAACTCAAGCGAACCGGCGTAGGCGACGCTGGCGGTTCCGTGCATCGGCGCAGCGGTTGTGGTGGTCGTCGAAGCGCTGCTCGAAGTGGTCGAGGTGGTCGACGCGGGTGTGCTCGACGAGCCACACGCGGCCAGAGCGAGCGCGATCGCGGCTGCCGGGGCGGCCGCCGCGAGGCGTGGACGGGAAGGAGTGCGCATGGTCGCAAGCATAGCTGTCGTTGCGCAAGTGTTGCCGACTAGTTGCGGCAGCCCCAGGCGCGCACCAAGTCTGAAGAGCGCGCCGCGCGAGACCGCCGAGGTGGCAGCATGGGACGAATGGCTGACGACTTCTCCAAGGGAGTGGCGTTCGTCGATCACTCGTACGTGCCAATCGGGAGGGCGTCCATCCCGATTCTCGACGCGGGCTTCACTCGCTCGGACTGCACCTACGACGTCGTGAGCGTCTGGAACGGCAAATTCTTCCGGCTTTCAGATCACCTGACTCGCTTCGGACGGGGGATGGGGGAGCTGCGCCTGTCCATCCCGCTCCAGCGCGACGACGTCGCCGGGATTCTGGAGCAGCTCGTCAGACTGTCGGGACTTCGGGACGCCTACGTCGAGATGATCGCCACGCGGGGACTGGTCGTGTCGAGGGATCCGCGTGAATTCGAGAACCGTTTCTACGCCTACGCGATCCCGTACGTGTGGATCTCCACCCCCGATCAACAGGAGGAGGGCGGTCTCCATCTGATCATCAGCTCGGTCGAGCGAATCTCGCACAGATCACTCGATCCGACCGTCAAGAACTTCCACTGGGGAGATCTGACAAGAGGGCTCTTCGAGGCCTTCGATGCCGGTGCGCGTCACGCGGTGCTCGTCGATCGGGAGGGGAATGTCACCGAGGGCGCCGGCTACAACATCTTCGTCGTCAAGGACGGGGCACTTGTCACGCCGGCGAGCGACGTCCTCCTGGGCATCACCCGAAGGACGGTGATCGAGTTCGCGCAGGAAGCGGGAATCGCGGTGCGCGAGGACGTCGTCACAGCGGGAGAGGTGCGGGAGGCCGACGAGTTGTTCCTCACGAGCACAGCTGGAGGGGTCATGCCCGCCACGATGCTGGAGGGCCGGCCGGTCGGTGACGGCGTGCCCGGGAAGGTCACCTCGATGCTCAGGCAGGCCTACTGGGACGCTCACGAAGATCCCCGCTATGCGAGCCCGGTCCGCTACTGATGACTGGCGTGACCGCGGGACGGGCCCCCAACCTCAAGCTCGAGCGCGGCCTGCTCGCCGCCGACCGCGTCACCGTCGCAGGATGCGACGAGGTGGGCCGCGGTTCGCTCGGGGGCCCGGTGTCGGTCGGCATGGTGGTCGTCGACGCCATGACTCGCCGACCTCCGACCGGCCTTCGCGACAGCAAGCTCCTGCCGCCTCCGGTGCGAGAGTCCCTCGTCCCGAGAATCAAGTCCTGGTCGTGTTGTTGGGCGATCGGCCACGCGAGCGCGGCCGAGATCGACGAGATCGGGATCCTGCGAGCCCTCCGCCTGGCGGGCGAGCGGGCAGTTGCCTCGCTCGGGGTCCGTCCGGACGTCGTCCTGCTCGACGGCAACTACGACTGGTTTACTCGTCCGGAGCGTTCGCCCGCTTCGCCGGCCGCCTTGGAGCCGGAGCAAGTCACGCTCAAGGTGAAGGCCGACCTGACGTGCGCCTCCGTCGCTGCCGCGAGCGTGATCGCGAAGGTGGCCCGGGACCGGCTCATGGTCGAGCTCGCCGGTTCGTACCCCTGGTACGGCTGGCACGCGAACAAGGGTTATGCGGCTCCGGAGCACCGCGCCGCGCTGGCCGAGGTCGGGCCGTGCGAGGAGCACCGCCGGTCATGGCACCTGCTGGTCGCCGAGGATCCCGACATCCTCGAGGCATCCCAGCTCGAAGATGCCGAGCTCGAAGATGCCGAGCTCGAAGAGCTTGGCCAGGCCGGACCTAGCGGACCCAGGGCTCCTTCGGCAGACCGAGTACGCGCTCGCCGATGATGTTGTGCATCACCTCGTCGGTCCCGCCGGCGATGCGGATCCCGGGTACGCCGAGGACGAACGCGCTCCAGGCGTAAGTGCCCCATTCCCCGGTGTCCACGACGAGGCGCTCGCCGAGGATCGCCGCGGCGAGATCGGCGAGGCGGCGGAGGTTCTCGGTGAGGGAGAGCTTTGCGATCGAGAGCTCGGGTCCCGGAAGTTCGCCCGCGCGGATCTTGGCCAATGCCCGCTCGTTCGTGTACTTCGCAACCTGGAGGTTGATCCAGGCGTCGGCGATCTGCTGGCGGACGAGCGGATCCTTGTTCCTGCCGAGGTGTGTGGCGAGATCGATGAGCCTGTGCATGGACCCCGCGCCCAGCCCGATGCCGCCTCCGCCGCCGCCGATGCTGGCGCGCTCGTTCATGAGCGTGGTGAGCGCGACGGACCAGCCACCGTTCACGTCGCCGAGGAGGTGGTCGGCCGGGACGCGGACATCGGTGAAGAAGACCTCGTTGAAGGAGGCGCCACCGGTGATCTGACGGAGGGGCCGCACCTCGACCCCAGGGGCGCTCATGTCGACGATGAACCCGGTCAGTCCTTTGTGCTTGGGCAGATCGGGGTCAGTCCTGCAGATGATCTCGCCGATGTCGGAGTACTGCGCGCCGGAGGTCCAGACCTTCTGTCCGTTGACGATCCACTCGTCGCCGTCGCGCGTCGCACGTGTCTGCAGTCCGGCGAGGTCGCTCCCGGCGCCCGGTTCACTGAACAGCTGGCAGGCGATGATGTCGCCCCGCCAGAGAGCGCGAAGGTAGCGGTCCTTCGCCGCCCGGGTCGCGTGCGCAAGGATCGTCGGAGCCACCATCCCAAGCCCAATCGCACGGCAGCTCTGGGGGGCCGTCTTGTACCGGGCTTCGAGCGAGGAGTACAGCCGCTGGTAAGAGGCGGGCAGCTCGCGGCCGCCGAAGGCGCTCGGGCCCGTGATCCAGCCGAAGCCGGCATCGAAGACCTTCTGAGCCCAGGCCTTTGCGTCGGAGACCGCCTGGAGCTCTTCAGCTTGCGTACGCTCCTGTAGCAGGGCGACTTCGTCTGAGCCTTCACCGAAGACGTGGCGTTCCGGAGGCCGGGGCTCCGCGTTCGCCTCGAGGAACTCGTTGGCCTCATGTGCGAATGCGTCTTCCGTGATGGTCTGCATCGAGCGTCTCTCCGTCCCCGTTCGCGGTCGCAGACTACTGCGGGCTGCCAGATGCCGCGGACGGAGACGCCCCGGCGGTAGGTTGAGGTCGACGGACCGTCTTGGAGGCCGAAGCGATGTCTGGATCCGACCCGTGGGAGGCAATCCTCGAGCGCATTGAGGACGGAGCATCGCTGATCGGGCTCGACCCGGACATCTTGCGCATCCTCTCGCTTCCCGAGCGCGTCCTCGAGGTGGCCGTTCCGATCCGCAGGGACAGCGGCAGGGTCGAGGTCTTTCGCGGATGGCGGGTGCACCACGACACGGCGCGTGGGCCGGGCAAGGGTGGGATCCGATTCCACGAGTCCGTCACCGCGCACGAGATCATGGCGCTCGCCGCCGACATGACCCTCAAGTGCGCCGTGGTCGACGTCCCGTTCGGCGGCGCCAAAGGCGGCATCCAGGTCGACCCGCGGATGCTTTCGGTGACCGAGCTCGAACGTCTGACGCGCCGCTACGCGCTCGGGATCGCCTCGATGCTCGGGCCTGACCGCGACATCCCGGCGCCAGACATCAACACCGACGCGAACGTGATGGCGTGGTTGATGGACACGATCTCGATGGTGAGCGGAGAGGCCGTGACCGGCATCGTCACCGGCAAGCCGCTCGCGATCGGCGGCAGCCGCGGTCATGTCGGCGCCACGTCTCAGGGCGTGCTCATCTGCACGCGGGCGATCTTCCACGAGCTCGGCCTCCCCATGACCGGGGCCCGGGTGGTGATCCAAGGCCACGGCAAGGTCGGCGGCCCGCTCGTGTACCTGTTGTCCTCCGCCGGCATGCGCGTGATCGCCGTGACCGACGTGGGAGGTGGCGTCTACAACCCGGCAGGCCTGGACGCGGCCGCGCTGGCTCGTCACGTCGACCGGGCCGGCACCGTCGCCGGATTCGAAATGGCGGACCCACTGGAGCCCGACCGCATCTGGGAGCTCGAGTGCGAGCTCGCCATCCCCGCCGCGCTGGCCGGGGTCATCACCGCGGAGGTGGCCGAGCGGATCGGCGCGCAGCTGATCGTGGAGGCCGCGAACGGGCCCACTCTTCCCGAAGCCGACGCGATCCTCGAGAGGCGCAACGTCGTTGTGGTCCCCGACATCCTGGCCAACGCCGGTGGGGTCACCGCCTCCTACTTCGAATGGGCCCAGAGCCGTCAGGGCTTCGCATGGGAAGAGGAGCTCGTCGCCGACCGTCTCCGGCGGATCATGTCGGCGGCCTTCGACGCCGTCTGGCACCGGTCGCGCGAGCTGAAGGTCACGCCGCGGCGCGGTGCCGTGGCCGTAGCGCTCGAGAGGGTGGGAGAGGCGATCGAGTTGAGGGGCCTGTTTCCTTAAGGTTCGGTGCCAGTCTCGGGTGACGACACACGGTGATGCCCGGAGTCGCCACGGCGTGCGGCCAGACTTGTCACCATGGACCCGCCCCATCTGGCGCCGGAGGGCTCGCGCGCGGGACCGTTGCCGGAGCTGCCGGAATCGGTCGCGGTCCCCGAGGATGTAGCCGAACGAGGTAGACGTGCGCGTGGTGGCCGCGGCTTGGTCACGACGTTGCGCATCGACGTCGCGCCGCTCCGGCGTTCGAGGGAGTTCCGGCTTCTCTTCATCGGCCAGGGAGTTTCGTTCTTCGGGAGCATGGTGACCTACGTCGCGCTCCCGTACCAGGCGTACCGCCTCAGCCATTCGTCTCTCATAGTCGGGCTCCTCAGCTTGGCCGAGCTGATTCCCTTGCTGATCACGGCGTTCGTGGGCGGTGCCCTTGCCGACGCCGTCGACCGGCGGCGGATGGTCCGTGTCACGGAGTCCGTGACGTGCCTCGTGGCCGGCGCATTGGTCGTGAACTCGCTGTCTGCGCACCCGCGACTTTGGGTGCTCTTCGCCATAGCGTTCGCCTGGGCCGGTATCGACGGCTTGCAGCGCCCTTCACTCGACGCGATGGTGCCGAGGCTGGTCTCCACCGAGGAGCTGCCTGCGGCCGCTGCGCTCTCGTCGCTCAAGAGCAACCTCGGCATGGTGGCAGGACCGCCCGTCGCCGGTGTGCTCATCGTCGCCGTCGGGCTGCCGGTCACCTACGGGGTCGATGTCGCGACCTTCTTCGTTTCGTTGGTGGCGCTCGCGCTGATGAGAGCCGTTCCTCCGCCTCCTGATTCCGATGGCCTGTCGCTCCGGGCGATCGCCGACGGGCTCCGGTACGCAAGGAGTCGGCAGGATCTGCTCGGCTCGTATCTCGTCGACATGAACGCCATGTTCTTCGGCATCCCTACGGCGTTGTTTCCACAGGTTGCGTCCCATCTCGGTGGGGCAGCCGTGCTCGGTGTCCTCTACGCTGCACCTTCGGTCGGGTCGCTGCTCGTGACCCTGACGAGCGGCTGGGCGCGCCGAGTACGACGTCATGGTCGTGTGATCGCGCTCGCCGCCGGGGTGTGGGGTCTCGGGATCATCGGGTTCGGATTCGCGAGCTCGCTGCCTTTGGCCGTCGTGGGACTCGTCGTGGCGGGGGGAGCCGACATGGTGAGCGGTCTGTTTCGCTCGACGATGTGGAACCAGTCGATCCCCGACGCGCTTCGGGGGCGGCTCGCCGGAATCGAGATGCTCAGTTACTCGTCGGGTCCGACACTCGGCAATGTCGAGGCCGGTCTCGTCGAAGCCCTGGCCGGTCTCCGGGTGTCGATCGTCTCGGGGGGCGTGTTGTGCGTTGTTGGGACGGCAGCGCTCGCAGCCGCATTGCCCCGTTTCTGGAAGTACGACGCGATCGAAGGAGCTCGTCTCAGGGAGACGTCGGGGAATTGACGCCAGTTGCGAGTGGTTGCCCGTCATACTTGGGGCGTCGGTGTCGCTTCGGACTGCCGTTTCGTGGGCCCCGTCTGCGAGGGGCGTTGTCACAGCCAGGAGGCTCATGGGCCGCTCGAAATCCGTAGTTGCCAGGTGGTTCGTCGTCATGCTCGGCGTGACTGCTCTCGCCGGTGGCTGCTCCCACGCGGCGACTCCTACCACGACCACGACGATCCCGGCGTCCACGTCGACGACGAGTGCACCCACGACGTCGACGACGAGCACATCATCTACGACGACGACCACGACTCAGCCGGGACCGCCGTCTGCATGCAGGGCCAATCAGCTTGCGCTCGTGGCATTGAAGGGCAGTGGCACGGCCGGTTCGGTGTTCAACCCCATCGGCGTCGTGAACAAGTCAGCCAGGACCTGCGTCCTCGATGGCCGGCCTGGGATCACGCTGATCGGGGGCGCGCCGGGTGCTGCACCAGGCCGACTTGCGACAACGGTTCTCACGAGAGGCCAGGCTTCGGTGTTTGACATCGCGCCGTCGAAGGTGAGGCTGCCTCCGGGCACCAGCGCCAGTGCAGGTTTCATGGTGCAATCAAGCGATGTCCCGTCCAACGGGCAGCAGGCGTGCCCGGTGGTCGACTCGATGAAGGTCACTCTGCCTGGGATCCCGTCGGCCTTCACGATCGCGGAGAAGTTCACCGCGTGTGGGGGGCCTACTATCTCCGTTTCGGCGATCGTCGGCGAAAGCGAGCTGACAGCGACCAGCTGAGCGCGTTGACCGAGAGTTGCCCTGGTCGGGTGCGCCTCTTCCTCCGAGCCGTGGGAAGATACGACGCTGGCAAGAGAGCCGCCGATCGCTGATGACAGAGATCGCGACGCTCTCGTAGCGACGGGCGCTTAGCTCAGGTGGTTAGAGCAGCTCGCTTACAACGAGCAGGTCGGCGGTTCGAGTCCGTCAGCGCCCACTCACTGCCCTCACACCAGGAATAGCGGGGCGGGCTGGAGTGGCCGGGAACCGGGCGGGAAGCGGGACGGGCAGGAAGGCGCCGGCACGGCCGGCCGGGACGGGCGGACGAGACGGGACGGCGCGAGCGGTG
>Ga0209415_10000391_pt1 | contig 80010 bp, 75 predicted proteins | sample PeaSoiSIISIP2007_FD_187696 | JGI IMG/M metagenome (GOLD analysis project Ga0209415, IMG submission 187696) | Peat soil microbial communities from Weissenstadt, Germany - SII-SIP-2007 (SPAdes) (version 2) | ecosystem: Environmental > Terrestrial > Soil > Wetlands > Peat | place: Germany...
GTGTGGAGATGGTGATGCCCGGCGACAACGTCGAGCTGGCCATTGAGCTGATCACCCCGGTCGCGTTGGAAAAGGGATTGCGGTTTGCAATTCGTGAAGGCGGCCGCACGGTCGGCGCCGGCTCGGTTGCGGAAATTACCAAGTAAGTAATCGGGGATCAGCGGTCAGGAATCAGGGAAACTGATTCCTGACCACTGGAAACTGAACACAGCACAGAGGGTCAGGGAACAGGGTCGAGGTAATACTGCGGCCTGAGCAAGTCGGCACTGATTGCTGGTCCTCAAAAAATCAGGTGCGTGGGCGGACCCAGAGGTTGCTCACGGGGAAGACGGAAATCATGGTAGGACAGAGAATCAGAATTCGGTTGAAGGCATACGATTATCGCGTGCTGGATACCTCGACCGGCGAGATTGTCGAGACGGCCAAGCGCACTGGAGCTACAGTGGCCGGCCCGATCCCGCTGCCGACGATCAAGAACAAGTATTGCGTGCTGCGTTCGCCCCACGTGGACAAGAAGTCCCGCGAGGCCTTCGAGATTCGCACCCACAAGCGGCTGATCGATATTCTCGAGCCGACCCAGCAGACGGTGGACGCGCTGATGAAGCTTGATCTGCCCGCCGGTGTCGATGTCGAGATCAAGGCCTTCGAGAAGTAGCCACCTGCGGTGGGGCCAGACGCGCCTTGCGGCGCACAGATTTCGCGGGAAGTCTCGCGAAGCAGCAAAAGGTCCGGAAGGACCCCGGCAGTGCGATGAAAGAATCATCGCATGATGAGGAAAGGAAATCATGGGCGTTACGGGAATTTTAGGTAAAAAGATCGGCATGACGCAGGTCTTCGACGAAAAGGGCGAGGTGCACCCGATCACGGTGTTGCAGGCCGGTCCTTGTGTGATTACGCAGTTGAAGACGCTGGCCAACGACGGCTACGAGGCCGCGCAGATTGGTCTGGTCGAGTTCGTGAAGGCCAAGAACGTGACCAAGCCTCAGGCTGGCCACTTCGCCAAGACCGAAGCTCCTCCGGTGAAGGTGATCCGCGAAGTGACTCTGGAACTGGATGCCGACGGCACCGTGGCGACCAAGGCTGGTGATCGCGTCCTGGTGGATATTTTCTCCGAGTCGCGGTTTGTGGACGTGATCGGTACTTCGAAGGGCCGGGGCTTTGCCGGCGTTGTGCGTCGCCACGGATTCGCGGGCGGACCCAAGTCGCACGGACATATGTTCCAGGTGCAGGGTTCGATCGGCGCATCGAGCTTCCCGTCGCGTGTTTTTCCTGGCCAGAGAATGCCAGGCCATATGGGCGACAAACAGATCACGGTACGCAATCTGCGCATTCGCGGCATCGATCTTGAAGAGAATCTGCTCATGGTTGAAGGTGCGGTTCCCGGATCGCGCGAAGGCTACGTGCTGATCTCGAAGGCCAAGATTCCACCGCGCGAGCGTCGTGGATTCGCAGGCTCCGGCACGGTCGATCCGTTGAAGGCCAGCAAGAAGGCCGGCGGCAAGCGCAAGTAGGCACCTGGCACCTGCGGTGCGGCAGACGCGCCTTGCGGCGCAGAGGGCCGACGGGTTGGGCAGGCAGGTTTGATTGGTTGGGAAATCAACGCGCCTTGCGGCGCACAGAGATTGAAGTTCAGAGGCGCTGCCGCAAGCGGTGCCGGAAGAAGAAGACGATGGCAAACGTGGATGTATTGAATCTGAACGGTGACAAGGTAGGCTCGATCGAGCTGGCCGACGCGCTCTTTGCGCCCGACCAGGTGAACGAGGCTCTGCTGTGGGAAGCGGTCAAGCACTATCGCGCCTCGCTGCGTCAGGGCACGCACAAGACCAAGAGCCGCACCGAAGTGGCTGGTTCCGGCAAGAAGCTTTGGAAGCAGAAGGGCACGGGCCGCGCACGTATCGGCTCGGTGCGTTCGCCTCTCTGGCGCCACGGCTACACGGTTCACGGACCTCAGCCGCGCAGCTACGACTACGCCTTTCCGCGGAAGAAGCTGCTGGGCGCATTGCGCTCGGCAATCGCCTCCAAGCTGGCCGACGGCAAGCTTACGGTGGTCGATTCGCTCGAACTGAAGGATCCCAAGACCAAGCTTTATCGCGAGGCTTTGGCCAAGCTGGACGTGACCCGCACCGCGTTGCTGGTTGAGAATGGCAAGACCCTGACGGCGAATCTGCTGATGGGCGCGCGCAATCTCGAAGGCGTCGAGCTGGTGCTCAACAACGAAGTTCATCCCTACGACCTGCTGCGGTATGAGCGCGCCATCTTCTCGAAGGCCGCCATCGAACAGATCGCCGAGATGCTCGAAAAGAATGCGTCGAAGCGTCATCTCGCCGCCACGGAGGCTGCATAATGCCTACTCTCTATACCGTGATTCGTCGCCCGCTGATTACCGAGAAGGGCTTGGCTGTGAAGGAGACCGAAGGAACATTGGTCTTCGACGTGGCACCCGATGCGAGCAAGACCGAGGTCAAGCAGGCCGTCGAGTCGCTCTTCAAGGTCAAGGTGGCCGGAGTGCGCACCGCGAATGTGGTGGGCAAGGAACGTCGCCGCGGCAAGTTTGCCGGCTATCGTCCCGACTGGAAGAAAGCCTATGTTCGGCTCCAGGCCGGCGAAAAGATGCCTGAGTACGTGAGCAATCTCTAACGGTCAACGGCAGACAGTTGACAGCTAACAGTTAGTGGCTGACGTGGAAAGATTATCGGAACCTGAAGGCAATGGGTTTCGGAGAAACGGGAATGCGGCGCTGGAGTTTGGCGTCAGTGGTCCCGGCAAGGTTTTAGGACAAAGACGATGGCAATCAAGACATACAGACCGATTACGCCGACGCTGCGCTTCAAGACCACGCAGGTCAACGACGACCTGACGACGAATAAGCCGCACAAGCCGTTGCTGACGGTTCGCAAGCGTACGGGCGGACGCCGCAACGTGGGCGATCTGACCATGCGTCATCAGGGCGGTGGCCACAAGCAGATGATCCGCCTGATCGACTTCAAGCGCGACAAGTTCGGGATTCCGGGCAAGGTAGCGACAATCGAGTACGATCCGAACCGTTCGGCGCGCATTGCGCTGATCCACTACCTGGACGGCGAGAAGCGTTATATTCTGCAGCCGGTAGGGTTGAAGGTGGGCGCAACGATCAGCTCCGGACCGGAGGCCGATATTCTGGTAGGCAATTCATTGCCGCTCAAGAATATCCCCGCCGGCACCACGGTGCACGCGATCGAGCTTCGTCCCGGCAAGGGCGCGCAGATGGCGCGTTCGGCTGGAACCCAGGCGCAGTTGGTGGCCAAGGAAGGCGATTACGCCTTGCTGAAGCTGCCTTCGGGCGAAACCCGCAAGGTGTTGGTCGAGTGCATGGCGACCATTGGCCAGGTGGGTAATACGGATCACGAGAACATCTCCATCGGCAAGGCGGGCCGTAACCGTTGGAGGGGCATCCGCCCAGCCAACCGCGGCGTTGTCATGAACCCCGTGGATCACCCGCACGGCGGCGGCGAGGGCAAGACCTCGGGCGGTCGTCACCCGGTTACCCCCTGGGGCCAACCGACGCGCGGCTACAAGACACGCAACAACAAGCGGACCGACGCGTTCATTGTCAGCCGCCGGGCGAAGTAGAGGAGCTGAGGATTTATGGCACGTTCAACGAAGAAGGGCCCGTTTGTGGATGCGCACCTCACCGTCAAGATCGAGGTGCTCAACCAGGCCAACGACAAGAAGGTGGTCAAGACCTGGTCGCGGCGTTCGACGATTTTTCCCGAGTTTGTCGGGCACACCATCGCCGTACACAACGGCAAGAAGTTTGTTCCGGTGTACGTAACCGAGAACATGGTGGGTCACAAGCTGGGCGAGTTTGCTCCGACGCGTACGTTCAAGGGGCATACCGGTGGCAAGGCCGAGACGAGCGCGAAGCCGCGGTAGGGAAACGAGCGCGGAGCCGCAGTGAAAAAGATTGATTGCTCGCGGCCTGTGCTGCGCGCGGTCAAGAGATTGAGGAAGGCATACCAATGGCAGTCGAGACAAAGGAATACAGGGCCGAGGCCAGGTTCCAGCGCGTGTCGCCGCAAAAGGCGCGCCTGGTGCTTGACCTGATCAAGGGCCTGGGGGTCGAGCAGGCGCTGACCACAGCGGCTTTTACCAAGAAGCGGATCGCCCCCGTGATCCACAAGCTTTTAACATCGGCAGTGGATAACGCCAAGTATGTGTCGGGCGAGCGGGGCATTGATCTGGACGTGGATAATCTCTACGTCAAGACGGCCCTGGCCAACGACGGACCGCGCCTGAAGCGCATCCGCCCTGCTCCGATGGGTCGCGCATTTCGCTATCAGCGCCGGACGACGCACATTGTGCTGACGGTTGCGGAGCGCGCAGAGGCGACAGGCAAGGGCGAAGAGCCGAAGAAGGCAACCAAGAAGAAGGCCGCGAAGTAGGCCTAGAGGGTATTGAGGTAATCGCATGGGACAGAAAGTCCATCCTTACGGATTCCGGCTCGGAGTAAACAAGCCGTGGCGTTCGCGCTGGTTCTCTGAGCGCGACTATGACAAGCTTCTAGTCGAAGACGTGAAGCTGCGCGCCGAGCTGAAAGACAAGCTCAAGGCCGCCGGTGTCAGCTCGGTCGAGATCGAGCGTCCGGGCAACAAGCTTCGCTTCCTGATCCGCACCGCGCGTCCGGGTATCGTCATCGGTCGCAAGGGCGCGGAGATCGACAAGCTGAAGGCGGAGCTGGCCAAGCGCACCAACCGTGATGTGTTTATCGACATCATTGAGGTGAACAAGCCGGAGCTGGATGCGCAACTGGTCTCGGAAGCGATTGCGCTGCAACTGGAAAAGCGCGTGAGTTTCCGTCGCGCGATGCGCAAGAGCGTGGATTCGGCGCTGCGTTTCGGCTGCAAGGGCATCAAGGTGCGTGTTTCGGGCCGTTTGAACGGCAACGAGATCGCCCGCTCGGAGTGGTACTTGCAGGGGCGTCTGCCGCTGCACACACTGCGCGCGGACATTGACTACGGCTTCACCGAGGCGAGCACCACCTACGGCGTGATCGGCGTCAAGACCTGGATCTATCGCGGCGACATCTACGAGCAGAAGCGCCGTCAGGCACCGCCCGTAGCAGGAACGTCGGTATTTTAAGGGCAGCTCACAGCTAACAGTTGACAGCTAACAGTCAACGGCAGTTGGTTGCTGGCTCAGACAATTGGAATGGCACTAAGCAGAACTGATAGCTGTGAACTGTAAGCTGTTAGCTGCATTTCGAGGATTTTCGTCATGTTGATGCCAAAGAAGGTTAAGTTCCGGAAGCAGCAGAAGGGCAAGCGTCGCGGCAAGGCGTGGCGTGGCTCTTCGCTCTCGTTCGGCGAGTACGGGTTGAAGGTGCTGGAGTGCGGTTACATTACCGACCGGCAGATTGAGGCCAGCCGTATTGCGATGACCCGCTTTATCAAGCGCGGTGGCAAGATCTGGCTGCGTCTTTTCCCGGACAAGCCCATCACCAAGAAGCCAGCCGAAGTCCGAATGGGTTCGGGCAAGGGCGCGCTGGATCACTGGGTCGCCGTGGTGCGTCCTGGCAAGATTCTCTTCGAGATGGAAGGCGTCGCGCCTGAAATGGCTGAAGAGGCAATGCGTCTGGCGTCGAACAAGCTGCCGCTGAAGACCAAGTTTGTGATGCGGCCAGGGGCAGTGCGCGCCGAAGCCGCGGCCAAGTAAGACAGCTTTCAGCTTCCAGCCTGCAGCCGAGGCCGCAAGCGAAGATGATTTACCGAAGAACAGGCTAGAAGCCAGAAGCTGGAAGCTGAGCGGCTGGTTGGAGAGAGAAACACCATGGAACTCGAGAAGATTCGCAGTTTGAGCGACGAAGAGTTGTTGCATCAGGAGAAGACCAACTCCGAGCAACTGTTCCGGCTTCGCTTTCAGGTCTCGCTTGGGCAGAACGATGGAGTGAAGAAGCTCCAAGAGTTGCGCAAGGAGATCGCACAGATCAAGACCGTGGCCCGCGAACGCGCGCTGGGCATTCGTGGCGCAGCCGCGGACAGCAAGAAGGGAGCCCACTAAATGACGGCGACAGAAACAGTGCAGGCGCCGGCGGCAGTAGGCGCGCGGCGAAATGAGAAGGTAGGCGAGGTGGTCTCGACCAAGATGGAGAAGACCATCGTGGTGGCGGTCGAGATGCGCAAGGCTCACCCCAAGTACAAGCGCATCATCCGCTCGACCAAAAAGTTCTACGCCCACGACGAGCTTAGCTCGGCGCGGATGGGCGACGTGGTTCGCATCCGAGAGACCCGCCCACTGAGCAAGCTGAAGCGGTGGACTCTGGAAGAGATCGTTCGTCGTTCGTCTCTCGCGCAAATCGAGGACGTGAAACCCAAGGCAGCCAACTAGCGCGAGCGAGTTCGAGCGAGTTAAGGAGAAGTACCCATGGCAGTGCAAATGAGAACTATGCTCGTGGTGGCCGACAACTCCGGCGCACGCAAGCTGCAAGTGATTCTGCCCCTCGGTGGCGGATTGGGCAAGAAGGCCGGACTGGGCGATGTGGTTACCGCCGCAGTCAAGGAATCCTCGCCCGACGGCACCGTCAAGAAGGGCAAGGTCGTGAAGGCGGTCATCGTCCGCACGCGTCTGGCGCATCGGCGGAAGGACGGCACTTACGTTCGCTTCGACGAGAACGCGGCCGTGGTGATCAACGACGCCAACGAGCCGGTCGGTACCCGCGTTTTCGGACCCGTGGCCCGCGAGCTGCGCGACAAGAAGTACCTCAAGATCGTTTCGCTGGCCCCGGAAGTGGTTTAAGAGCAGCGAACAGTTAACAGCTGACAGTTGACAGTTGGTAAAGCTGAAAACTGAAAGCTGTCAACTGACAACTGTAAGCTGTTTTGGAGAGAAGATGCCGAGTTTGAATATTCATCGCAACGATACGGTCAAGGTCATCACCGGTTCCGACCGTGGCAAGACCGGCCGCGTGCTGCGCACCTTCCCGGACAAGGGAACGGTGCTCGTCGAGCACGTGCGCGTGGTCAAGAAGACGGTTTCCAGCAAGCAGGGCCAGCGCACCAAGGGCGGCATTGCCGAGCAGGAATCGCCGATCACCGTATCGAATGTGGCTTTGGTTTGCCCTAATTGCGGCCCGGTTCGCGTGGGCTTCAAGAGCGAAGGCGACGTCAAGGTGCGCGTTTGCAAGAAGTGCGGGCAGACGATGCCCACCAAGAAGTAGGGATCAGGGATCAGAGATCAGGATCAGGATCAGCGTCCTTGATCAAGATTTCAAAGTCACCGGATTTCAAGACTGTTTCATCCGCCAGGGAAGCTCGTCGGGCAAGGATCAAGAACTGATCTCTGACCCCTGATCTCTGGCGCCAGCACCCTCCGCAACGGTAAACGGCCAGCGATGGCCACTCCGGGCGCCGGATGGAGAGAGAGCAAAGCATTATGGCGGCACGACTGAAAGAGAAGTATCACAAGGAGATCAAGCAGGCTCTGTTGAAGGAGCTGGGACTTGATAATCCGATGGCGGTCCCCGAACTCAAGAAGATCGTCATCAATATGGGATTGGGCGAGGCCACGCAGAACACCAAGCTGCTGGACCCGCTGGTGGCCGATCTGGCCGCAATCACTGGCCAGAAGCCGGTGACCACCAAGGCGAAGAAGTCGATTGCAGCCTTCAAGGTTCGCGAAGGCATGTCGATTGGCGCCATGGTGACGTTGCGCAACGAGAAGGCGTATGAATTTCTGGATCGCCTGATTTCTACGGCGCTGCCCCGCGTGCGTGACTTCCGCGGTGTTTCCACCAAGAGCTTTGACGGCCGTGGCAACTACACGCTCGGCCTGCGCGACCAACTGATCTTCCCGGAGATTGATTACTCCAAGGTCGAAAAGATGAAGGGCATGAACATCACGATCGTGACCACGGCCAAGGACGACAATCAGGCGAAGGCACTGCTGAAGCACTTCGGCATGCCCTTCCGGCAAGGCGCGTAGGCGCGCAAGGGATAAGAGGATTTTATGGCAACCACTGCAAAACGGGTGAAAGACGCGCGGAAGCCGAAGTTCAGCTGCCGCAAGCACAATCGCTGCCAACTGTGCGGCAGACCGCGTGGATTCCTGCGTAAGTTTGGCGTATGCCGCTTGTGCTTCCGCGCCCTGGCGCTCAAGGGTGAGATTCCCGGCGTCGTCAAGTCCAGCTGGTAGTTCCACAGAGATCAGTCGTCAGAGATCAGAGATCAGTTTTATCGCGGCGATTCAAGATTCGCCAAGAACATAAACTGAAAGCGAACAAACTGACCACTGACCACTGATCGCTGATAACTGTAGTAGACATTTCCGCTGGTTCTCCTATAACGGGAGCGAACGGGGAATGAAGGAGAAGGAATGAGTCAGACCGACCCAGTAGCCGATTTTCTGGCGCGCATCCGGAATGCAATCCGCGCGCGTCATCAGAAGCTGGATATTCCAGCTTCCAAGCTGAAGGCCGAGATCGCCCGCATCCTCAAGGAAGAGGGCTACATCTCGAACTACAAGACCCAGGAAGAGGAAGGCCATCAGATTCTGCGCGTGTACCTGAAGTACACCGGATCTGAAGCCGCGATCCTCGATCTGGCCCGGATCTCGCGTCCCGGCTGCCGCGTATACATTGGCCGCGACGAGATCAAGCGCGTCCAGGGTGGCCTCGGCATCTCGATTCTCACCACGCCCAAGGGCGTGATGACCGGCCGCCAGGCCCGCCGTGAAGGCGTGGGCGGCGAGCTGCTCTGCGAAGTTTGGTAATGACAGGGATCAGTGGTCAGGGATCAGAAAAAACTGAGCACCGATCATTGGCGACTGAACACTGTTTCACCGGCTGCAGTGGAACGATGAAGCGAATGGAACTGATCACAGTTCACTGCTTTACCGGGACTCGCAAGCCAGAAAAAGGATTAAGCAATGTCGCGTATCGGTAAGAAGCTTATCCCGCTGCCCGCGGGCGTGAAGTACACGGTTGAGGGCAACAAGGTGCTGGTTGAAGGTCCCAAGGGCAAGGTCTCGGCGTTGATTGCCGAGGGCATCACTCTGGAGACCAAGGACGGCATCCTGCACGTCAATCGCGAGAGCGACAAGTTTGCCGCGGTGCATGGATTGACCCGCGCCCTGGTCTACAACGCCGTGCATGGCGTGACCAAGGGCTGGACCAGAGAGCTGGACATCGTCGGCATCGGCTATCGCGCCGAGCTGAAGGGCAAGGGCACAGTGGTCTTCACGCTGGGTTACTCGCACCAGATCGAACTTCCGCTGCCCACCGGCATTGAAGTCGCCATCGACCCCAAGCAGACGCACCTCACCGTCAGTGGCATTGATCGCCAGAAGGTTGGCCAGGTGGCCGCCGATATGCGTTCGCTGCGCAAGCCCGATCCGTACAAGAACAAGGGCGTTCGCTACTCGGATGAGAAGCTGAAGAAGAAGGCTGGCAAGACAGGCTCCAAGTAAGTGATCAGTAGTCAGTGGTCAGTGATCAGAAAAACCTGACCACTGACCACTGAAACCTGAGCACTGAATTCACCGAACGGGGCCGCAGGGTGGCTCCGCTGATAGGATAGAGAGACATGATTACGCAGATCGACAGAAACGGAATTCGCCAGCGCATTCACGACCGCATTCGCCGCAAGATGGCGGGTACGGCAGAGCGCCCGCGGCTGAGCGTATATCGCTCGCTGAACCACATTTACGCGCAGGTGATCGACGATCAGCAGGGTGTGACCCTGGTGTCGGCCTCGACCCTGGCGCTCAAGTCGAAGACCGGCGGCAACGTTGCGGCAGCCAAGGAAGTTGGCAAGACCGTGGCCGAGCTGGCCGTCAAGCAGGGCATCAAGAAAGTGGTTTATGATCGCGGCGGCTTCCTCTACCACGGGCGCATCAAGGCCCTGGCCGATGCAGCGCGCGAAGCCGGCTTGGAGTTCTAAAAGCAGGGAACAGGGAACAGGGATCAGGGATCAGTGAAATGCGTTCAGCGCAGTCGAGCAGATCATATCTGACCACTGACTACTGATAACTGACAACTGAAGAGACGAGAGAGCAATGACGATCTTGAAGAAGAAACTCGATGCCAACCAGTACAACCTGAAGGATCAGGTGGTGGCCATCAATCGCGTGACCAAGGTGGTCAAGGGCGGCAAGAATATGTCGTTCGCCGCGTTGGTGGTAGTGGGCGATGCTGCTGCCGGAGTGGTGGGCCACGGTTCGGGCAAGGCGAAGGAAGTTCCCCAGGCGATTCGCAAGGGGATTGAAGCGGCCAAGAAGAATCTGGTTCGCGTCAACCTGACCGAGACCACGATTCCGCATCTGGTTCTGGGCCGTTTCGGTTCCGGACAGGTGCTGCTGAAGCCAGCCCCCGAAGGTACCGGAGTGATCGCCGGCGGCGCAGTGCGCGCGGTGATGACCTCTGCCGGTGTGCAGAACGTGCTTACCAAGAGCCTCGGCTCTCCCAACCCGCACAACGTCGTCAAGGCAACCTTTGACGCACTGGTGCAGTTGCGTGATCGCGCCGAAGTGGCCGCAGCGCGCGGCAAGTCGGTAGAGGAGCTTTAATCATGGCCGAAACCAAGACAATTCGCATTGAATATTACCGCTCCAAGAACTCCACCCCGGTCAAGCACCGGCTGGTGGTCAAGGGCCTCGGTTTCACGCGCCTCAACCAGATCGTCGAGCGCGTGGATAACGAGTCCGTCCGTGGCATGGTCAAGGCCATCCCGCACTTGGTCCGGATCGTAGAAAACTAGGGAACAGGGAATAGGGAACAGGGACTAGAAAACTGATCTCTGACCACTGATCTCTGTACCAACACAACGCGAGTCGGACGGCTGGACCACCAGCTTCCGGCGCTACAGCGAGGAAAAACATGGCAAAGAATCTTTCAAATCTACGCGCGCCCCGCAAGGCAAATACCGGGCGCAAGCGTGTCGGCCGCGGTATGGGTTCCGGCATGGGCAAGACCTCGACCCGTGGCCACAACGGCCAGGGTCAGCGCACCGGCACCAGCATGATGCGCGGCTTTGAAGGCGGCCAGATGCCGCTGCACCGCCGCCTGCCCAAGCGCGGTTTTACCAATATCTTCCGCACCGAGTATGCGATCGTCAACCTTGATCGCATCGTCGAGCAGACCGAAGGCCTCAAGGTCACCGAGATCACTCTGGAAGACTACAAGAAGCTTGGCCTGTCCTCTGACAAGCGCGCCCTGATCAAGGTCCTCGGCTCTGGCGAGCTGACTTCGGCGATCACGATTCACGCCCACAAGTTCTCCAAGTCGGCCATCGACAAGATCGAGAAGGCCGGTGGCAAGGCAGTGGTGGCGGGCGGCGCTCCGGTTGAGCACAAGGGCAAGCTGGCCCCCAAGGCTTCGCGGTAAATTCGATTCCCAGGTCTCGTCAGCGAGGCCTGGGAAATTCGCATTTACGGTTTTTCTGAGCAATGAATATTCTGCCCGGAAAAATGAAGGTATTTTCGCAGGTAGGCGACAGTTCGACCCCTGCGCGGGTAATATGGTCAGTGACAAGATTCAAGTGGCGGAAAACGCCCTGAAGCGGATACCTAACAATGGTTGAAAAATTTCTCAATATCTTCCGAATTCCTGACCTGCGCAAGCGGGTTCTCTTCATGCTCGGCGTACTGGCCATTTACCGTCTGGGCGCGGTGGTTCCCACCCCCGGCGTGAATACCAAGTTGCTGGAAACGCTCTTCAGTTCTCAGGGTGGCTCGGCGTTGGGCCTGCTGGATCTGTTCGGCGGCGGTAACCTGCGCCGCATGACGATCTTCGCTCTGGGCATCATGCCGTATATCACGGCCTCGATCATCTTCCAACTGCTCACCGTGGTCTACGAGCCGCTGGCCCGCATTCAGAAGGAAGGCGAGCTGGGACGGCGCAAGATCACGCAGTGGACCCGCTACGTAACGGTCCTGCTGGGCGTGGTGCAGTCCTTCGGCATCGCCATGATGCTGATCAAGAGCGGCATGGTGCTGATCCCGGTTTATCAGTTTGTTCCGCTGACGGTACTCACGCTGACCACTGGCACGGCCTTCATCATGTGGCTGGGCGAGCAGATCACCGAGCGCGGTATCGGCAACGGCATGAGCCTGCTGATCTTCACCGGCATCATTGCCGGCCTGCCCCGCGGCGTGATGGATCTCTATCAGAAGGTTGAAAACAATAGCTGGGGCGCGTTCACGCTTCCCGCCGTGGCCATTGTGATTGCGGGTATGATCGCGGTTGTCGCCTTCATCGTCTTTGTTGAGCGCAGCGAGCGCCGCATCCCCATTCAGAGCGCGCGCCGTATTGTTGGCCGCCGCATGATGGGCGGGCAGTCCAGCCATCTGCCGCTGAAGGTGAACTCTGGCGGCGTCATGCCGGTCATCTTCGCCAGTTCGATCCTCTCCGCGCCGTTGATGCTCGGACAGTTCGAGTTCGTGCAGAACAGCCGCTTCCTGGAGCCTATCGTTCAGGCCCTGGGACCGGGAATGCCCTGGTACGTTCTGCTGAATATGCTGGGCATCATCTTCTTCGCGTACTTCTATATCTCCATCGTGATGAAGCCGGACGACATTGCCGACAACTTCCGCAAATCGGGTTCGTTCATCCCTGGCATCCGTCCCGGCAAGCGCACATCGGACTTCATCAACGATATTCTCACTCGTCTTACGCTGGTTGGCGCACTCTATCTGGTTGTGATCCAGTTGGTGCCAACGATTATGATTTCAGGCATCCGTTTCGACAAGCTCTTCCTCGTCGGTCGTATCTTCGAGAATCTGCCGAACTGGATGATTCATGGTTTGGGGGTCAACTTCTACTTTGGCGGCACCTCACTGTTGATCGTGGTGGGTGTGGCCATGGATACCGTCAACCAGATCGAATCGCAGCTCATCATGCGTCACTATGATGGCTTTTCCCCGCGCTCCGGTCGCATTCGCGGAAGGAAAACCTGGTAATGGCTTCTTTTGTGAGCGATGTCGAACAGGGCCGGGAGGCGGATCGAAAGACCGCCCCCGGCCCAATTCTTTTATTGGGCGCGCCGGGCGTGGGCAAGGGAACCCAGGCCAAGGAACTGGTGAAAATCTGGGGTATCCCTCAGATCTCCACCGGAGACTTGTTGCGCGCCAATGTGACTCAGGGTACCGCCCTGGGCCGGACCGCCAAAGAGATCATGGGCCGTGGCGAACTGGTGCCCGATTCACTGGTCAACGAGATGGTTGCCGCGCGCCTGCAGGAGCCGGATACCGCCAACGGATACATTCTGGACGGATTTCCGCGCACATTGCCTCAGGCTCATTGGTTGGACGGGCGACTGGCGCAGCAGGGCGGCGCGTTGCCGCTGGTTGCCGTCAGCATCAAGGTGGACTATAATCAGTTATTGCGTCGCATCACTGGGCGCAGAAGTTGCCCCGTCTGCCAGAGCATCTATAACCTCCACGGCAAGCCACCGCAAAAGGATGGCGTTTGCGACGTGGATGGTGCCGTGTTGACCCAGCGAGCCGACGATACGGAAAAGGTCTTCGAGGAGCGCATGCGCGCCTACGAGGCTTTGACCGCGCCCGTCATTGAGCATTATCGCGCGCAGGGCAGGTTTGCGGAAGTGGATGGCGACCGGGCAATTACCGCGATCGCGGCAGGAATTGTAAGCGCCGTCGAACAGTTGCGGAAGTAACGCGACTGGACGGCGAGTTTGTGTGGGAAATGCAAGTTGTCAGTGGTCAGTTTTCAGTGGTCAGTAGCGAGCAGTTCTGACTGACCACTGAAAACTGACCACTGACCACTGTTCACTGAAAGCTGGTCAAGTGGCCGTAGTATTGAAGTCGTCCCAGGAGATCGAGAAGATGCGCCGCGCGGGCAAGGTTGTACGCGAGACGCTTGAGTTGGTTCGCAGCCACGTCAAGCCGGGCGCGACCACGCTGGATCTGGAGAAGGTGGCCGAGGCCAAGATCGCCGAAATGGGCGCGAAACCGGCATTCAAGGGGTATCACGGCTTTCCCTGTGTGCTCTGCACCTCAGTGAATAGCGAGGTCGTACACGGGATTCCGTCGGCCAAACGGGTTTTGAAGGAAGGCGATATTGTCTCCGTGGATTGTGGGGCGATTATCGATGGATTTTTTGGCGACGCGGCCATTACTGTTGCGGTGGGCGAGAAGATCGATCCGCAGACGGCGCGTTTGCTGAAGGTGACCGAGGCCTCATTGCACGCCGCGATCGCCGTGGTCAAACCGGGCGCGACGCTGGGCGATGTGGGCTGGGCGGTGCAGAAGGTTGTTGAAGCCGAGGGGTTCTCGGTGGTACGGGATTTTGTGGGGCACGGCATCGGTTCTCGCATGCATGAGGATCCGCAGGTGCCCAACTTCGGCGAAGCGGGCCGGGGCATGAAGTTGAAGGCCGGCATGGTGATCGCCATCGAGCCGATGGTGAATGTGGGCGGGCCGGATGTGCAGGTTCTAGGCGACGGCTGGACGGCGGTGACCGCCGATGGAAGTATGAGCGCTCATTTTGAGCACTCGGTGGCGGTGACCGCCACCGGAGCGAGAATTTTAACCGAGTAGCACGCTCGGTACAACCAAGCTGGTGGCGCGCAAGCGAACCGGCGGAAGTGGGATGCAGGTTTGTCGAAAGAAGACATGATTGAGGTGATGGCGGTGGTCGTCGAGACGCTGCCAAACGCCATGTTCAAGGTCAAGCTCGAGAATGACCACCAGGCGCTGACCCATGTCTCGGGCCGTATGCGCAAGAACTTCATTCGCATCCTGCCGGGCGATCGCGTGGCTGTCGAGTTGAGTCCCTACGATCTCAATCGCGGGCGTATCGTTTACCGCTACAAATAAGTTTTCAGTAAACCGCGTCTTTATTTTTTGGGCGCGGAGCAGCAGCAACCAAGGAAGGGCAACAGCAATGAAGGTTCGTGCGTCAGTCAAGAAGATTTGTGTCAAGTGCAAGGTCATCACCCGCCGCGGTGTGGTGCGTGTGATCTGCGAAAACGCAAAGCACAAGCAGCGCCAGGGCTAGTTGTAGCTGGCAATTGCGGAAAGCGCCACGAAAGTTGACGGCAGACGGTCAACAGCTAACAGTAAATACCGGGAATCACGCCGTATTTAACTGTGAACTGTGAGCTGTCAACTGTTAGCCGGGAAAGAGGCTAGTTAGCCTGAGTCAAGGCTTGCGATGAACCTCGGGAGCGAGACCGTTCAACCCCGTGCGAACCGGTTAAGGCCGGGGGCACACAACAGGAAAGGGATCAGAGATCAGAGAGTAGAGATCAGTAAATAATGCTTGAACAAGCATTAAACTGACCCCTGAAACCTGACCGCTGACTCCTGAATCACAAAGGAATTTCAATGGCACGTATTGCTGGCGTCGATCTGCCCCGCAACAAGCAGGCTCGGATCGCGCTTACGTACATCTTCGGCATCGGGGATCCCCGCGCCGCCAAGATCCTGGAGAAGGCGAATGTTGATCCCTTCAAGAAGATTCAGGACCTGGGCGAGGACGAGGTCAACCGCATCCGCCAGGTGATCGAGGACGAAGGAAACGTCGAGGGCGACCTGCGCAAGGACGTCTCGATGCACATCAAGCGCCTCATCGACATTCAGAGCTATCGCGGCACCCGCCACCGTCGCTCCCTGCCCGTGCGCGGACAGCGCACCCACACCAACGCCCGCACCCGCAAAGGCCCCCGCAAGGGCACCGTGGCCGGCAAGAAGAAGGCGGCTAAGTAATGGCGAAACCAGAGCAGAAGGCCGGCAAGGCTGGCAAGAACAAGAAATTCAAGAAGCGGGAACGAAAGAATGTGCCATTTGGCATTGCGTACATTCAGGCAACGTTCAACAACACCATCGTCACCATCACCGACCAGGTGGGCAACACGTTGAGCTGGAAGAGTTCCGGCTCTCTGGGCTTCCGCGGTTCGCGCAAGGGCACTCCCTTCGCGGCCCAGCAGGCTGCCTCGAACGCCGCCAGCGCTGCCCGCGATCACGGCCTTCGCGCCGTCGATGTGCGCGTCTCCGGTCCGGGTTCGGGCCGCGAGTCCGCCATTCGCGCCCTGGCTGCCGCAGGTGTCGAGGTCCGCGCCATCCGCGACGTGACCCCGGTTCCGCACAACGGCTGCCGTCCGCCCAAGCGCCGTCGCGTGTAAGAAACAGAGACTAGGGACGTAGGGACTAAAAGAAGCACTGCGTTTACTCGTCCCTAGTCCCTGGTCTCTAGTCCCTCCAACAAAGGGCCGGGATGGAATGCCGCTCACCGAGCGCACGTAAACCGGCCGTCATCCGAAGCAGGAGAAGAAATGGCACGTTATACCGGAGCAGTATGCCGCCTTTGCCGTCGCGAAGGCACCAAGCTATTTTTGAAGGGCACCAAGTGTGCCTCTGACCGTTGCCCACTCGAAAAGCGCAACTTCGCCCCTGGCCAGCACGGCAAGGACCGCAAGGCCAAGATCGTTGGTTACGGCCTCCAGTTGCATGAGAAGCAGAAGGCCAAGCGTATGTACTTTACCCTGGAAGGCCAGTTCCGCGAGTACTATGAGAAGGCCAACCGCGCCTCTGGCGTCACCGGCGAAATTCTCATTCAGCAGTTGGAGCGCCGCCTGGATAACGTGGCCTTCCGTCTGGGCTTTGCCATCAGCCGCCGTCAGGCCCGCCAAGTGGTTCGTCACGGTCACGTCACGGTCAACGGCCGCAAGGTGAACATTCCTTCCTACCAGGTTAACGTGGGCGATGAGATCGCGATTCGTGAAGACGCGAAGAAGCTCATCATCATCGAGCAGGGCGCGCAGTACGCCGCGCAGAACCCCGTTCCCGCATGGTTGGAAGTCAATTTCGAGAATCTTTCGGGCCGCATTCTCTCCCTGCCGCAGCGCAAGGACGTGAACCTGCCCATCAACGAACAGCTCATCGTCGAACTGTATAGCAAGTAAGATCAACAGGGAGAAGGGAATAGGGGACAGGGAACAGAAAGCGCGTCTGCATCAGCACCGTGAACTGATCCCTATTCCCTTCTTCCTGTTCCCTGCACTTTCAACCGAAGGAGAACTTGCGCGGCCGTTGCAAAATGCTTCGCGACGCCCGCCGCGCGGGAAAGAGACAACGATATGCTTTGGAGAGGATTTCAAAAGCCCAAGCGTTTGGCAGTCGATGCCGAGACGCTCACCGACACATTCGGGAAGTTCAGCGCCCAGCCCTTCGAGCGCGGCTTCGGCACCACCATCGGCAACGCCCTGCGTCGCACCCTGCTCAGTTCCATTGAGGGCGCGGCCGTCACGGCGATTCGCATTGAAGGCGTGCTCCACGAGTTTCAGTCCATCTCGGGCGTAGTCGAGGATGCGACGGACATTATCCTGAACCTCAAGCAGGTTCCCTTCAAGCTCGCAGGAGAAGGCCCCAAGGCCCTCTACCTGCGCGCCGACCAGCCCGGCGTTATCACCTCCGGGATGATCGAAGCCGACGGCGACGTCGAGATCCTCGACAAGAATATCTACATTGCCACGGTCTCCGAGGGCGGCAAGCTGGATATGGAAATGCGCCTCAAGCGTGGGCGCGGCTATATCTCGGCTGACAAGAACTTCGATGCCGACCTGGGTCTTGGCTTCATTCCCGTTGATTCGGTTCACTCGCCTGTGCGTCGCGTCAACTACCTGGTTGAAGCGGCTCGTCTGGGCCAGATTACCGATTACGACAAGCTCACTTTGGAAGTGTGGACCAACGGGGCTGTGCTGCCCGCCGATGCTGTCGGCCTGGCCGCCAAGCTGCTCAAGGACCACATGAATATCTTCATCAACTTCGAGGAGGAAATCGAGGCGGAAGCGCGTGGCGAAGAAGGCCGCGGTTTGCTGCGCAACGATAATCTGAATCGCTCGGTCGAAGAGCTGGAACTGTCCGTTCGCAGCTACAACTGCCTCAAGAACGCCAATATCCAGTCCATTGGCGAGCTGGTGCAGAAGACCGAAGCCGAGATGCTCAAGACCAAGAACTTCGGTCGCAAGAGCCTGAACGAGATCAAGGAAATTCTCGCGCAGATGGGCCTCTCGTTGGGTATGAAGATCGACGATAACGGAAACGCCGTCCCTGGTCCCACCAGCATTCCGCCGGCCGCAGCGCTGGCCGCTGGTTTCAACCACTATGACGACGAGGACGAGCCACTCGATTCGGTGGACCTGCAGTTGCCCACTGAAACTGAAAACTTTTAATGACAGGGATCAGGGTTCAGAGATCAGAGATCAGTTCTCGATGAATCCGTTGAACCGGCTTTTAGGTACTGACTGACTGCTGATCCCTGATCTCTGATCTCTGACATCTGTTCCCGAAAGAGAGTTGCATCATGCGCCATCGCAATGCAGGAAACAAGCTTGGACGCAATACCAGCCACCGTCGCGCCATGTTGCGCAACATGGTTACGTCCATCATCATCGAAGACCGCATCCAGACCACCGTGGCCAAGGCCAAGGCAGTTCGTCCGCTGGTTGAAAAAATGATTACCCTGGGCAAGAAGGGTGATCTTCACTCGCGCCGTCAGGCCCTTAGCTACCTCATGACCGATGCCTCGGTCACCCGCCTCTTCGAGGTCGTGGCCCCGCGCTACGGCGATCGTCAGGGCGGCTATCTGCGCATCGTCCGCACCGGCTTCCGCAAGGGCGATGGAGGCGAGACCGCCTTCATCGAAATGCTCGGCGCAGAAAAGCAGCTCGATGCCAAGCGGGAAAAGCGCGCCGAAGTCAAAGCCAAGAAGCGCGCCGAACTCGAAAAGCAGTTGGAAGAACAGAAACCCGAAGAAGGCGGCGAACAAGCCGCATAGGACCAGCCGTCCAAGTAGGATGAGCCGTTCAGGCAAAGCCTACTTGGAAGGCAAGCAGTTCTTCGCCGTAGCACGGCACGGGCGCATCCCCCAGCGGGATGCGCCCGTGTTTGTTGTGCTGGATGTCGTCAGATACTCATCGGCTTTGCCGGTCCGCTTCGCATGAATCCGTAGCGCTGACCTCCCGGTCCACGGATGTATCTGACTGAATTTTGTTTTCGGGACGGAATTCAAAAAATCATGGATGCGCTCGTCGCGGAATCAGCAATGTCAGCGCATGTGGCATGATCTCAATTCGCGCCGGCAACGTCCCCAGCAACTCTCCGTCCGCTTCGACAAAAATCTCAGCTTTCGTTCCCTCGATGGGGCGGCATTCTACCGAGGCGGCGTCCAGCACTTCGATGGTCTTGAAAAAGGTCTGGCGTCTGACGAGAACTGCCAGAATGAAGAGCAGGTAATGCAGCCGACTGCGCGTTTTGAAGGCTACCAGCCGCAGATTGTCCTTGTGCAGCGTCGCGCCCGGAGCCAGGTTGTGCAGCACACCGCCGAAATCGCGAATCCGCACCGCCAGGATTTGGCTGACCTCCTCCACGCGCGGCTTTCGGCCACCACGCAGGCGAAAGGTCGTTTCAAACAGCGGAAACGTGTGTGTGGTCATGATGCGCAGTCCTTCGATCAGGTAAAGGACGTAGCCCAGCCGCCGCTTCAGGCGCGCGTCCATGCGCGACATCAGCAGCGCGTCCGCGCCAACTCCGGCCGTGACCGTGAAGTAGCGCGAGCATTGCGCGCCCAGGCTGTTGCGATAAAAAATATGGCCCACCGGAACTCGCACCGGCGTGGCGCGCAGCAGCTTCTTCACCGCGCGTACTGGCGATGAACCCAGGCCCAGGCTGGCTGCCAGCGCGTTGGCCGTGCCCTGCGGGACCACGCCCAGCGCCACCGGCGTACCCACCAGGCATTGCAGGATCTCATGCACAGTGCCGTCGCCGCCGCAGGCCAGAATCGTGTCACAGCCGCGCTGGACGGCCTCCAGAGCCTGCGCCCCCGCGCTGCCCGGCGCGCTGGTGGCGATGGCTTCCGCCTCAACACCAGCGTTGCGCAGCACCCCCAGCACGTCCGCGATGGTGGCCGCACGTCGCGAAGCGTGCTGGCCAGAAGCCGGATTGTAGAGCAGTGCCACGCGTTGCATTGGGGGTTCACCGAAGTCGCTTGGTTGAGTCAGGGCCAGCCTGAGTGCCATTCTCGCACATGAATATTCATTTCAGGCACTTATGATCGTTGTGCAATGGATTACGAATCTGGATGAGCATCTGCGGACAAGAAATTGTCCCGCAATGGAATGAACCCCTCGGCGGTTGCTCTCGATTCGAGCGGGCACATCAATAATGGTGGGTGAGTGCCGATAGGAAGACTCTTTCGCCACGTGCAGGTGGATTCCGGCGCAACCATTCTTGGCGACGGAACCGTCGTGCTGATCCTCAACTTGAATGTAACTATTGGGAATAGACGACGCGATTGCGCCCAGCGCGCTTGGCTTCGTACATTGCGCTGTCGGCGGCGGCCAGAATCTTCTCGATTGTCATTTCCGGGTCAGTATTGACCACGCCGATGCTGATGGTTACAGAGATAATGCCGGATTCCGTTTCGATCTTGTGTCCAGCGATCTGCTCGCATAGCCGACTGAAAACCGGAACAATATTGAATTTTTCCTGGATCGGAGCAGTAATAAGAAATTCTTCGCCGCCGATGCGTCCGACCGCGTCGTAGGGGCGCAGATTGTCGCTCAAGACGCGGGCAAACGCGCGCAGTACCGCATCTCCGGTCTGGTGACCATGAAGGTCGTTGACTTGCTTGAAATGGTCGATGTCGCACATGCCTACGGCCAGGTTGGAGTGGTAACGCTTGCCGCGGGATAGTTCCTGTCTGAGTCGTTCGATAATTCCGCTTCGGTTCAGCAGTCCCGTCAACGTATCGTGCGTGGCGAGTTCGGCCATCACGTCGCGACTGGCGATCAACGAACTCTGTATCTCGATCATGCGTTGCCCTGTCGCGAGGCGCGCGCGCAGTTCACCAATATCGTACGGCTTGGTCAGATAGTCGTTGGCGCCCGCTTCCAGACCGGCGATCACGTCGCTTTTCTCAACGCGGCTGGTCAGCATGAGAATGTAATGCGGATGCTCACTGCGTAGCGCGCGCAGACGGGTTACCACTTCCAGTCCGTCCATCTCCGGCATACACCAGTCGAGCAGCACCAAGAGAGGCGAGTCGGGAATTTGCAGCGTGGCCCAGGCCTCCGCGCCGTTGGCGCAGGCCTGCACTTCGTAACCTTCGTTCTGTAGGATGTTGACCAGCAAACTGCGGCTGCTCACATCGTCTTCCACTACTAGAACGCGCATCACTGTCCCCATTCTTGCCAGCATGAAAATCGCAAGCGCTGCTATTTGATCAGTTTCAATTTGCGCAGTTCATCAAACAGGCGCACGGACTGGATGGGCTTCACGAAATAGCCATCGCACAACGCGCGGAACGATGCCACAATTTCTTTTGTATCGTCCACAATGGTAATCATCAGGATCTTCACGCCGTAGCAGGAAAGCACGCCGTCTTTTTCTTCCAGCGCGCGTATCTCGCGTATCGCCTCCACGCCGCACATTCCCGGCATCTGAATATCCATGCAGATCAAGTCATAGGGTTCGGCTTTGGCCAGTGCCATCCGGAATGCCTCCACAGCCTCTTCTCCATTGACCACCACGTGGCATTCCCCATATCTCCGCAGCAGGCTTTGTAACAACAGCCGACTGACCAGCTCGTCTTCCGCAATCAGAATGCGCATCTTCGGGTCTCCTTATTGTTGTTCGTGCTGCTCGGTGTTCACGCGCGTTAATCAATCAGATTCAATTTGCGCAGTTCATCCAGTAGTTCCGCGGCCAGAATGGGCTTGACAAAATATCCATCGCAGAGCGCGTCGAACGATTGCACCACTTCCCTCGGTTCGTCCATGGCCGTGGTCATCATGATCTTCACGCCGTTGGTCGAGAGCACTCCGTCGGCCGTCTCGAGTTCGCGAATTCTGCGCACGGCCTCCACGCCATTCATCTTGGGCAACTGAATATCCATGCAGATCAGGTCGTAAGGCGCGGCATTTTTCAAGGCAAGCCGAAAAGCCTCTACGCCTTCCTTCCCGTTGATCGCAACGTGGCACTCTCCGAAGCGCGCCAGAATTCCTTGGATCAGCAACCGGCTGGTCAATTCGTCTTCCACCACCAGAGTTTTCATGATGCCCCTTTCGTCTTGCTTTCATCGTTGATTTTGACTTGCTCGGTCATTGCATCCCTGAGCCGAGAAAATTCCTGTTCCATTGTTTCCATGCGCGCCGCCATGGCCTCAAGATCGCCTGTCTTGCCTGCCTTCTCCATCTCGTAGGCCACCGCGCGCAACGCCTCGCCGCCCACATTCGCCGCAGCACCTTTGATCAGATGCGCCTTGCGTTCGGCGCCCTCCACGTCCTTGTTTTCGATCAGGCTGCGCAATTCGGCGATTTGATGTGGAATATCGCCGAGGAACTCGCGGATCACCAGTTGTATCAGGTTGGTGTCGTTCATCAGCCGGTTCATGATTCCCGCGTGATCGAAGACCACTGTTGCCGTTGACTCGCTGCAGGACTCTGCGGCATTCGGTGCAGCTCGATTGCTCTCAGAGGCGTCCGGAGCATCGGGAAGCCAGCGTTGCAGTGCCTCGGCCAGAAGCGTCGGATTCACTGGCTTGGGCACGTAGTCGTTCATGCCTGCCTCCAGGCATCGTTCGCGGTCGCTGGCCAACGCATGAGCGGTCATGGCGATGATCGGAATTTGCGGATTGAATGCGCCCGAGGTCGAGGCGCGAATCTGCCGTGTCGCTGCCACTCCGTCCATCACCGGCATCTGCACATCCATCAAAACCAGATCGTAGGGATGCAGTTCCAGAGCCTGAATCGCCTCAGCACCATTGATCGCCACGTCTACACTCAATCCCAGTTTGCCCAGGATGCCAACGGCTACAATCTGATTGGTGACGTTGTCTTCCGCCAGCAGGATATGCACATCTCGGTTGGCGAACATTCCCGCTGAAGCATGGCCGGAATGCGGGGCTTCATTTTTCGTGGTGCTCTCTGTTGTGCTGGAGGTATTGGCGATCAGCGGTGGTCGCGCCAGTGCGTTGAACAGCTCCTTGAAACGCACAGGCTTGGCCACATAAGCCGCAAGACCCTCTTCTTCGAGCGGCCGTGCGTGCGGCGTTTTCCCTATCGATTCCAGCACCACCACATGAATCTCGCGCAGCAGCGGATCGGCCTTGATGGCGCGGGTCAGCAACTCCCCATTCATCCCTTCAAGATGAAAATCGACGATGGCCAGATTGAATGGATCGTTTCCGGTCAAGGCACCGTACAGCGATTGCAGCGCGTTTGGATAGTCTTCCGCACGCGCCGTGCGCAACCCTGCCGCTGTCAGGTGACGTTCCAGCAGATGGAAGCTCGCCGTATTATCCTCGACAATCAGAATGTGCTGTCCCTGCACAATGTTCAACGGTTCTCTGTCCGCGAGCGCTCCTGTTTGCTTGCCGAAGTGCGCCGTGAACCAGAACTCCGATCCCACGCCCTCCAGACTCGATACGCCGATTGTGCCGCCCATCATTTCCGCAAACTGTTTGGAGATTGCAAGCCCCAGTCCCGTGCCTCCATAAACGCGCGTGGTGGAGGAGTCCAATTGGCTGAACTTGTTGAACAGCCTGCCTATCTTGTCGGGTGCGATTCCTATGCCCGTATCGCGCACTGTGAAGCGCAGCAGCGCGCTGTCTTCAGCTTCTTCCAGAAGATTGACGCTCAACTCGACTTCGCCATCGGTGGTGAACTTGATCGCATTGCCCACCAAGTTTGTGACGATCTGCCGCAGTCGCCCCATGTCGCCCTTCAGCCGCGTTGGTACTACGGGATCAACGTCGCAGAGCAGTTCAAGACCACGCTTGTGCGCACGAATCGCAAGCACCGAAATCATGTCGTCGAGTGCGTTTTGAAGATCGAAGTCCAGTGACTCCAACTCGATTTTTCCGGCCTCGATCTTCGATATGTCCAGTATGTCGTTGATCAGTGTCAGCAGGTTTTCCGCGCACTCCATCACAATCTCTGCATGAGACCTCTGCGCCGCATCCAGCCGGGTGTCCAGCAACATACTGGTAAGCCCGATGATTCCATTCATGGGAGTACGAATCTCGTGGCTCATGTTGGCCAGGAACTCGCTTTTGGCCTCATTGGCCCGTGCAGCTTCCTCGGCCAGTTTGTTGGCGCGCACCGTCTCTTCCAGCAGATGCCGATTGCTCTCCAGCAGCTCTATCTCAGCATGTTTCTGCGCCGTAATATCCCAGTTGGTCCCAATCACGCGCACCAGGCGACCGCCGGCGTTGCGTTGCGGCAGAGCGAAGGAGCGAATGTAATGAATGCTTCCATCCGGCCACACAATACGATATTCGAATTGATGATCGCGCAAGCCGCGATTGGCCTGTTGCGATTCTTCCAGCATCCGTAACTGGTCATCGGGGTGAACCATTGCCAGCCATGCATCGTAGGTGCCGTCGTAACGTTCCTTCTTTGTGTCATACAGCCGCAGCATCTGCTCATCAAAGGTCATGCGGTTGCTCGCAAGCTCATGCACCCAGATGCCCACGCCGCCGGCCTGCGTTGCCAGCGCCAGCCGATCCGTTGCCTCATGCAATCGGCTCTCGGCTTGCTTGCGCTCTGTTACGTCCAGCAGCACCGTGAACTGCACGGGCTTGCCGTCCACATCGATAAGCGAGTAATAGCATTCAACGTCTCGCTCTTCGCCGGTTGGTGTGCGATGATGCACGTTGAAACTCGGCCTTCCCTCCAGGATCGCCCGGTGCATCTCCAGTGCGATCTCTTCCGAGGCTTGGCTGTCGAGTTGACTTACGTGAATTCCGATCATCGAATCGCGCGTGCGGTCGAAGTATTCAGCCGCGGCCTGATTCGCATCGATGATCTCGCGCCGATCAGGATCGATCAGCAGCATTGACAGTCCGTTCTCCTTGAAGAACTTGTAGAAGCGCGCCTCGCTTTCAGCTAGCGCCGCCGCGGTCTTGCGGCTCTCTGTGATGTCTTCGACGTGAACCACTGTGTGAAGCGGGGTGCCAGAGGTGTCGTGCACCAGCGACACCTTCAATCGTGCCCAGAGAATGCTTTTGTCGCGCCGAATATATCGCTTCTCCCACTCCATTGTCTCGTTCTGCGCTTCGCGAAGCTGCTCGGATTTCGCCAACGAAATCGGAACATCTTCCGGATAGGTCAATTCCATCCATGTCTTGTTGCGTAACTCCTTCTCGGAGTAGCCCAGCATCGCGCAGAACGTGGAATTGGCGTGAATGTAATGTCCGTTCAGCGCACTCACACAGATGCCGATCGGCGCACACTCGAAGACTCTGCGGAAACGCTCCTCGCTTTCCGCCAGCTTTCGCTCGGTTTCCAGCCGCGGACGAATATCCCGCGCAATGCCCGAGGTTCCAATCACCTTGCCGACAGAGTTGAAGACCGGAAATACAGAGAGCGAAACATCGATGCCTTGGCCATCCTTGTGGCGCAGTTGTGCGTCGAAGGGAGCAATCGCACGTCCTTGACGGAATGTGTCCAGAATCTTCGCCAGTTGTTGCTCGCGCCCCGGCATGGCCAGGCAAGCAACATTGGCGCCGATCATTTCCGCCTTCGTGTAGCCCAGCAAAGACTCCGCCGCCGGATTCCAACTGATGATTGTTCCCTCGATGTCGGCCGAACTGATAGCGTCTGGTGACGACTCCACAATCGACGCCAAAAGAGCCTGCGCCTCCTCGGCTTTGTGCTGCACTGTATCGTCGCGGATGATGACGGATATCGCGTTGGCTTCACCCAGCGTATTGCGCAATGGCCAACTAGTGACTGCCACGTGAAGAAGGCTTCCGTCCTTGCGCTTGCCGATGCCCTGCCGATGCGCCACAGCGTTTCCACGCAAGACCTCCTGCGTGTACTTCGCTATGTACTCTCGGCGCTCCGGAGGTGCAACCATGTAAAAGCACTGCCCCAATGCCTCTTCGGCACAATAGCCGAAGATTTTTTCCGCCCCACGATTCCAGTTCTGGATTGTTCCATCCAGCGAGTAGACGACAATGGCATCTTCGGAACTCTCCACCAGTGCGGCGGTGATGCGCTGCGACTCCTCGGCCGCGCGCTGCTCGGTCACGTCCCGCTTGATGGCCATGTAGCCGCCGATCGCGCCCTCCGCGTTGCGCAGCGGCGTGATCTGCATCTGCTCGCAATAGCAGCTTCCATCCTTGCGCCGATTGATGAGATCTCCGCGCCAGATATTGCCCGCGTTGATTGTCTCCCACAGTTCTTTATAGAATTCATCGGTATGGCGTTCCGATTTGAGTATGCGCGGATTCTTCCCTATGATCTCTTCGCTGCTATAACCGGTCATCACCGTAAACGCAGGGTTCGCGAACTGAACGTTGCCGCTCAGATCCGTGACCACGATGCCAACCGACGCATGCTCCACGGCTTCAAGCAGCCCGGCCTGTACCAGATTGTCGCTTGTCAGGGACACACTCCACCCCAGCACTCAAAACTATGTATTGTTTATCGGCGACTTCGATTGCAGCGTCATCCCTGAGAACAATGCAATTCCGCGAAGTCCATTCCGGCTCAATTTGAAACAATCAAGAATTTGATTGTTCAATTTCCGCAAGTTTCCCCCTCAAGAATTGCGGCTTCTTGCCGATATACGCGGCTCCACTGCCCGCGCCTATTGATCCGGCCCGTAAATACTGGTGACTGGGTACCCCGAAAATCGGGGAAACACTATGGGCATCTTGAAAGAACTCTGTATGGCTCCGCACTTCACCAACCCCGTAGCGCCGACCTCCCGGTCCACGTCTGTTTCTTTCTAGACTCTCAAAACGCCTCTAGCCTCATTCCCTTGGGAATGAGGCTAGAGGCGTGTGAAGCAGTCTATTTGCTGGGCAAGCAGTATCTGCGCTCCAGTTTCTAGAGTATTTCCAGAGAGCCGTGATCTAGTCACTTGGGCAGTTGCCCCGCGTCCCATCCTCCGCCCAGCGCCCGCACCAGTCCCACGCTGGCCACAAACCGCCGCGTCCGCAGGTCGATCTCCGTGCGCTGACTCTGCAACAGCGCGCTCTCGGCGGTCAGCACTTCCAGGTATCCGGTCACTCCGCCCTTGTAGCGTTGATTCGATAACTCAAACGAGTGCTGCGCCGAATCGACAGCCTGCTGTACCTCTTTCGACTCTCCCTTCAATATCCGCAGACCGGATAATTCGTCTTCCACCTCGTTGAAGGCCTGAAATACTGTACTTCTGTAACCTGCGGCCTGTGCCTCGTAACTATGTCTTGCCTGATCCGTCAGCGCATGGCGCTGCCCCGCGTCAAATAGTAACTCCGTAGCCTGCGCTCCCAGGCTCCACAGCGCGCTTGGTCCCTGAATCCACGTGCCGCCGTGCAAACTCTCAAAGCCGCCCGTTCCGCTCAAATTGATATTAGGATAGAAAGCACTCGCGGCAATGCCAATCTGCGCGTTGGCCGCGGCCGCGCGCCGTTCCGCCGCGGCAATGTCCGGCCGCCGCTCCAGCAGTTGCGAAGGTACTCCAACGGGAATTTCGGGCACTGCTCCATCGAGCGGCGAAAATGGAATGCTGAATTCGGATAGCTTGTAATTGGCGATCGTCCCGATGGCGTGTTCGAACTGCGCCCGCGTCACGCCAAGATCGGTTAACTGCGCGCGCACTGTCTCTAACTGAGTCCGGGCCTGCGCCACGTCAACCTCGGTCGCCACGCCGCCAGCGAGCCTCCGCTGTGTCAGATCGAGTTGTCTCTCCAAGTCACTCACAGTTTCCATCAGTAACTTGGTCTCTGCATCCAGCCCGCGCAATTGAAAGTAGTCAGCGGCCAACTCGGCCTCAAGACTCAACTCCACGTTCGCTTGGTCCGCAGCCGCGGCCTGTGCGTTTGATCGCGCAGCCTCCACTCCGCGCCGAATGCGCCCCCAGAGATCCGGCTCCCAGCTTGCTTGCCCGCTCAGCACAAAATCGTTATAAGCGGTATCTTTGCCCGGAGAATAGGATGGTCCGTTCTGTGAAACGTTGTCGCGCGCAATGGATGGTCCAACCGAAAACTTCGGATAAAGACTGGCGCGCGTCGCAGTAACTTGATCCCGCGCCGCCAGATAACTCTCTGTCGCTTGGCGCAGTGTCTGATTGGTACTGGAAATGCGCTCTTCCAATTTATTTAGCTGTGAGTCCTGGTAAATCTCCCACCATTTCCCGCGCCGCTTCTCATCTGCGGGCGAAGCCGTTTTCCAGCCTCCGCCGCTTGGCGACGGAGGCTCCATCACCATGGTGCTTGATCCGCTTTCTTTGAATGCGGCGGGCACTTGATAAGCGGGACGATTGTAGTTGGGACCCACCGGCTTGCACCCTGCCAGCATCGCCATCGTGAGCAACACGGCAAAGTGTGCCGCGCATGAAACCTGCGCGCGACAAAAAGTGCCTTTGGTAGCAAGCCTCATTACTTTCCTCCCGCATCGCCGCTCTTGTTGGCGCTGACGACAGTGACTCTCTCGCCCTCGATCAGTGAGTCCGGCGGGTCCTGGATCACGCGATCACTCGTGCTGAGTCCGCTGACAATCTGCACATTTGCGCCGTCGTCCTCTCCAATGACCACTGTGGCCAGATGGGCAATCGTGCCCTCCTTGCCGTCAACCACTGTGCCTACCCGCAGCCCTTCCTTGCGGAAAATCAAAGCCGCCGCTGGCACGATGAAGCTAGGACCCGCAGCAGGAGCGTTGAAATGAACCTGCGCCAGCGATCCCGGGAGTAACTCGCCGCTGTGATTGTCCACGTCGATCTCCACCAGCAGCGTGCGACTGACCGGATCAATCGCGTCCGACGTGCGAGTCAGAGTTCCCTGATAAGTCTTGCCCGCGTGCTCGGTAAACGTCAGTCCAATCCTGGTGCCGCGCTTCACATTCGCCGAGTAACTCTGCGGCAAATTCGCGAAAACGCGCAGCGTCTGAATTGCTTGCAGGTGAAACAATTCCTTTGTCGCACCTGCATCGACTAATTGCCCAGTATCAATGTTACGCGCGGTAATGACTCCATCAAACGGCGCATAGACCTTCTCAAATGCTTTCAGCTCGCGCAATCGCTCGACGTTAGCTTGAGCGGAGTGCACTGCGGATGCGGTCGCAGCAGCCTGATTCACAAAAGTATCCGTATCCTGCCGGGAAACCGCATCGGACTTCACCAGTCCCGAATAACGTTCCGCCTGAATGCGCGCATTGTTGGCATTGGCCTGCGCAGTGGCCAGATCCGCTTCGGCCTGTGCCAGTTGCTGATCGACTTCCGGCGTGGCAATCTCCGCCAGCAGCGCACCTTTGCTCACACGTGCGCCAATATCGAAGTACCAGCGCGTCAGATAGCCGGAAGTTCGCGCATAGATTGGCGCATCAGTCAGTGCGGTCACATTGCCGGGAAGCACAAAGTTATTCACCGGCGCGCCCTGCTTGGCTACAGCCACAATGACGGTGGGGGCGGCCAGTTCACGCGTGTGTTCGGCCAGCACGGTATCGGCGGAGTTACGGCTCCATATTCCATAGCCCGCCAGAGCTGCCGCCGCGATGACGACGACAGCTACTCCCGCCAAAGCATGGCTGGATGTGATCGGGCGCTGCTCGGGCGCGGTTTCATGATCGTGTACTAATTGCCGGTTTGGATCTAACTCATTGCTCATTGAAAGTTACTCCGAAATCTCATCGAACTCGTCGAATGTTATGCCATGCGCCGTAGCGTGGTCCGACTTGCGGCGGCCCTCAAGCCAGCCGTGAATCAGCGCGAAGAATGTGGGCACAAAAAACAGCGTTGCCACGGTGGCCAACAGCAATCCGCCAATCACCGCGCGGCCCAGCGGCGCATTCTGCTCGCCGCCGTCGCCCAACCCAAGCGCCATCGGCACCATGCCAATCATCATCGCCAGCGCCGTCATGACCACCGGGCGCAAACGCACAAAACCAGCATTCAGGGCGGCCTTGCGCGCATCGCCTACCAGCGCCTCCAGTTGCTCGCGCGCAAAACTCACCACCAGAATCGAGTTAGCCGTGGCCACGCCCATGCACATGATTGCCCCGGTCAGCGCTGGAACGCTCAGCCGCGTGTGCGTCAGAAACAGAAACCAGACGATGCCCGCCAGCGCCGCAGGCAATGCGGAAATAATCAGGAACGGGTCGAGCCACGATTGAAAATTCACCACAATGAGCAGATAGACAAGAAGAATGGAAAATGCCAGCCCGCCCAGCAGGCCGAGATAACTCTTGCGCATCGTCTCGCTCTGTCCGCGCAGGATGAAATGCGAACCACGCGGCAGTTCTTTCTCGTGGTTATCGATGATCTTCTGGACCTTGTTGGTAACACTTCCAAGATCGGTTCCGTCCACATTGGCGTAGATATCGATGACCGGCTGCACATCGTAGTGACTCACCGTGCCCAATTCAGCGCCGGGAGTTATGGAGGCCAGACTACCAAGAACCTGCGTGGGCCGCGGGATACCCGGTACTCCGGTCTCCGCCGCGCCTGTTTGCTGCTGAGCGGAAGAGGTACCCGTTACGGGCAGGCTCTTCAGCGCGGCCAGTGAGTCCATTCCATACTGCGGCGCTTGAATTGCAACGTTGTAAGTCACTCCGGTGCGCGGATCGAGATAAAAACTCGGGGTGGTTTGGAAGCTGCCGCTTAGTGAAACCAGCAGGCTTTGCGCCACGTCCTTTTGCGTCAACCCAATGCTTTGCGCGCGGGTGCGGTCCACGTCCACCATCATCTTCGGATAATCGAAGGGCTGTTGAATGCGCGCGTCGGCCGCGCCGGGAACGTAACGGACCTCGTCGAGCATCTTCTCGGCGAGGTCGTGATTCGCGTATAGATTCGATCCGACAACCTGAATATCGATTGGCGCGGAAAGTCCGAAATTCAGAATCTGAGTCACAATATCCACGGGCAGCACATAGAAGGTCACACCCGGATGCTGGCGTGCCAACTCACCGCGCAGCTTCTCGACGTACTTGCTGGTGGGATGATGGTCGTCGCTCAGTTGCACCTGAATATCCGCGTCCGCAGGGCCAATGGGTGCCGAGGTCGAGTAAGAAAGATTCAGGCCTGAGTTAGGCAGGCCGATGTTATCGACGATATTGACGACTTCCTTGGCGGGAATATTCTCACGGATGGTCGAGTCGATGTGATCGCACAGCAGTGCCGTCTCTTCGATGCGTGTTCCGGTGCGGGCGCGGACGTGAATCTTGAACTGCCCAGAATCTACTGAAGGGAAAAAGTCTTGACCAAGATATGGCGTCAGCAGACCTATCGACCCCAATGAAAACAGCAGAAACAAGACAAGGAAGGTTTGTGAGTGATCCAGGCATAGAGTCAGCAGTCGCAGATAACCGTGACGGAAAATATCAAATACCGATTCGAAGGCCAACTGAAAACGGACCAGCGGGTTGCGACTACATCGCTTCTGCGCGGACTCCGCGTCATCGTGCTCCTTGAGGAGATACTTGGACATTGTGGGTACGACGGTTCGCGAGAGCAGGTAACTGGCCAGCATGGCAAAGACCACCGCCTCGGCCATCGGCACAAATAGATATCTGGCCACGCCGCCCAGAAAGAACATGGGCACAAAGACGATGCAGATGGCAATCGTGGAAACAAATGCGGGCACCGCAATCTGTGCTGAGCCGTCCAGGATCGATTGCTCCAATTCCTTGCCCGCTTCCAGATTGCGATTGATATTCTCAATGGCCACGGTCGCATCGTCCACCAGGATGCCTACGGCCAGCGCCAGTCCGCCCAGGGTCATGATATTGATGGTCTCGTGCAGCAGCGAGAGCATGGTGATGGAGCAGAGAATCGAGAGCGGAATCGAAACCGCAATGATGATTGTCGAACGCCAACTGCCGAGGAAGACAAGAATCATGACGGCCGTCAGGCACGCGGCGATAATTGCTTCGGTCACGACGCCTTTGATGGCGCTGCGCACAAACACCGACTGGTCGGAGAGATAACTGATGCGCAGTTCCTTGGGTAACTGGCCAATGCGAATGATGCTATCCAGCTTTTCACGCACGTTGCGAATGATATCCAGCGTGGACGCTGAGCCGGTCTTCATGATGGCCATCATGATGGCGCGGCTTCCGTCCACGCGCACTATGTTGGTTTGCGGCGGGTAGCCGTCGCGCACATGGGCCACATCGCGCACATAGACTACCGAACCGTTGATCGCCTTCACCGGCAGGTCATTCAATTCATCGATGATCTGTGGCGCGGAGTTGGTCTCGACCGCGTACTCGAAGCGGTCGATCTTCATGGTGCCGGAGGGTGCAATCAGATTCTGCGCGGAGATGGCGCTCACCACATCCACAGGCGACAGCCCCTTGGCCTGCAGCGCATGAAGATCCAGATCCACCTGAACCTGCCGCACCTTGCCGCCATAAGGAAAGGGCGTCTGTGTGCCCTGGATGGTGGCCAACTGCGTGCGAATATTGTTCTGGCCCTGATCGTTCAACTGCTGCTCGTTCATCCCCTGCCCGGAGAGTCCCAGCATCAAAATCGGTACACTCGATGCATTGTATTGAATGATGAACGGCGGCACCGATCCGGGCGGCAGACTGCGCAATTGCACCTGGCTGATCGCTGTGACCTGCGCCACGGCATTGCCGATATTCACATGGGGCTGGAAGAATATCTTGATAATGCCAACGCCATTCAGCGATTGCGACTCGATGTGCTCGATGTCGTTGACCGTCGTGGTCATGCCCCGTTCGCTGTTGAAGATGATGCGGTTCGACATCTCCTGCGCCGACATGCCGCTGAAGTTCCACACCACTGTCACGACGGGAATATCGATATTCGGAAAAATATCCGTCGGCATCGTGAGGATGCTGTAGGCGCCAAGAATCAAAATCAAAAGCGCGAAAACGGCGAAGGTATAAGGCCGCCGCAACGCAAGCCGGACAATCCACATAATGCTGGTTCTCGCTCCTGGGCCGTGTTGCTGAAAACCTGTTGCGCCGCTGAAGTGCTCTTGAGAGCTACTCAACTAGCGATCAGATGCGCGGCCGGCTCACGGAAGCCCGGTTCAGCGCCTGTCGCAACAACGCTAGGCCCAATTCAATTTTACAGTCGATCATCCAATGGTAGCCGAAGGGGACGGCTTTCCGCGCGAACGCCGGAAAACAGGCCGGTCCGCATTTTCACAGAAGGACCAAACCGGAAATTCGTTTCCTCTTCTTGCGGCGTTGGAATTTTTCTTCGTCACGTGAATTCGAACGTACCCTTTCAGCCGCACCTCAAAGCACGGCCTCGTAGCAGGCAATCGTCTTGCGCGCAATTGTGAGCCAAGATTGGTCGCCAAAGTCCATCGCTCGAATCTGCGAGGCGTACTTCTCCCGTAACTCCGAGTCTAAAATCAATTCCAACAACGCCTTGGACAGAGCGTTCGTGTCCTCGGGATCAACCAGCAGCGCATTTACGCGATCCGTAAGCAACTCGCGAAAGACCGGAAGATCGCTGGCCACGATGGCCTTTCCCAGCGCGAGTCCCGTCGCCAGTGCCCCGCTGGTGGTAATCGCCCGGTAAGGGTAGACCACAACCTGCGCAGCGCGATAGAGCGCCACCAGTTCCTGCGCAGAAATGAATCGTGCAATCAACTCTACACGCCGCAAATTATTCTTCAGAATTTCTTCGCGAATTCCTGCAAGCAACTCCTGAGAGCCAGTCCCCACAATCATCAGGGTGGCATTTGACCCGGTAGCTTCTACCTGTTTCCAGGCGCGCAGCAGCAGGTCAACTCCCTTGTACGGAAAGATGATCCCCTGCCAAAGCACCATCACTGCGCCGTCCTCCAACTCGAATAAGCTCAGAGTCTCTTTCTTGCCCGTCTCTGGAAGATCGTAGAAGAAAGGTCCGTGCGGAATCACATCGACCTTGGTTGCCGGTACTGAAAACTCCGTGAGCAAGCGCTCCTTCACATGATCGGAGTGGCAGATCACTCGATCAACCGTTTGGTATAACTTGAAAAACGTGCGACGATAAGCATCGCCGGAATCATGCGGAAGCAGATCGTGTACGGTAAGTACAATCCGTGCACCTCGCGCGCGGCAGAACAGCACAAACCACATATCCAGAGGCAGACGCCACTTCAGCATGGGAAGAAACTGAACATGAATCACATCGGGGGGAGAGAAAAGGAAGCGCGCTGTAAGTGCCAACAGGTTTACTAACGATTCCAGAAGTTTCAGCACTCGGCGGGGCAGACGCGGCAGGCTCAGACGGCCGATCAAGTCCATGAAACCTGGATCGATATTGATCCCCCGGCTTGTAAAGCAGTCCTTGTCGAGGTAGTAAGAGATGGAGCCAACAGTAACATCGGCTCCATCGGCAAGCAGCGCCTTCGAAAGATAGGCCGTGTAATAAGGCACAGTGGCCAGTAAGTCCATCATGAATATGCGTGGGCGACGGTAGCTCATGATGGGTTTCCTGTATCGGCGCGGAGGTGTTTGTCGCGACCTTGTTTGTTCAGTGCCGCAGAAGCTATCGCATTCTCATAAGTGCCAAGATAATCCGCGCACATGCGAGCAGCGGAAAACTCATCCTCGACGAGTTTTCTGGCCGCTTCTCCCAGTTGCACACGCCGCTGTGGATTTCGTAGTAACTCAGATATTGCGCAAGCCAGTAACTCTGGATTTTCGGCAGGTACCAATATTCCGGTATCACCATTGCGAATCAGCGTTGGGACTTCTCCCACAGATGTGGCGATCAATGGCCTGCGACTGGCCATTCCCTCGAGTATCGCGATCGGAAGACCTTCGCGCCGCGATGCGGAAACCATGATGTCCAGAGACGCATAAACAGAAGGCATATCGGTGCGCCGTCCCAGCATCCGTACGCTGGCTCGGATGCCAAGTTTGTCGATGAGCGCTTCCAGCGCGGCGCTGTCTGGACCATCTCCAGCTACTGCGAACTTGGCTTCTGGGATCTCCTTGAGCACCAGTGCCGCGGCTGTCAAAAAAATATCCACGCCCTTTTCAACGGATAGGCGGCCAACCAATCCCACCATCGCAGATGTGCTCCAGCCCAGTTCATCCTTCACCGTCCCTGATGCGTAGTCGAAGGGGCGTAAATCGATTCCATTGCGGATGATGCTTATCTTTGATGTTTCCACTCCGGAATTCCGCAGCCGCTGTCGCACTTCTTCTGATACAGCTACCACCCCGTTGTAACTCCGGAGCACGAACCGATCCGCAACCCCGTAAATGCGAGCTTTCCAGTCATCGTCCAGCCAGTTGTGGCAAGTCGAAACAAATGGAGTCGAGGTGTGCAATGCAAAATAAACATACAGGTCTGCCTTGTAACCGTGCGCATGAACAACGTTCGCTCCAGTTAGTGTCACTAACTGGCGAATCCGCCCGAACACAGCTCGATCCATCTGCCCGCAGCAAGGAATTAAATGGCTCTCGATACCTTCCTTGACGGCACACTCATGCAACTGCACGTTGGGGTTCGATGCGTTGTGGAAGACTCCAATGACGCTCCGATGCGGGCCTTCATTCAATGCGCGTGACAAATTCAGAATGACAGCCTCTGCGCCGTACATCCCTCCGCTGCTGATGATATGGAGTACCTTCATTCGTTTTCATCTCCGGCGGCTTCGTTGTTCTTGCCTCTCCGGTTCGCCAGCGCCCAAAGTCGGTAATAAAGCCGGTCTCCCAGGATGTTCATGACTGTGGATTTCATCCGGTAGCGGCGCTCCAGTCCACCCAACTCACGACTATCTGGTTGAAGTATTCTGGAGAACCATTCCAGTGACCGGTTTGCATGAATATTCAACCTGCCCACTAGCATCCCTATTGGATCGGCTTCGCTCTTGGGCACGGAGGTGAATATTTTCGAATATCCTGCATCCATGCAGGCCGCAATGACTTGGTTGTTGTAGCGGCCTCCCGGCAAGGACATGGAGGTAATCGAGATTCCGAGTTTATCTTCCAGTAACAAACGCGCACCGCGCAACTCTTTGTCCAACTCTTTGGCAGCGCAGTGAGTAAGAAGAGTGTGAGACCAGCCATGCGCGCCGATGGCATGTCCCGCCTCATGCAACGCGCGCAACTCACTCCATCCCATATAGCCAGGTATCTTGTCGGTCCATCCCGCGGTGATAAAAAATTGCGCGGTCAGTCCTTTGGATTGCAGAATAGGTAGCGCCTGCTCGAAATTCGATATGTGACCATCGTCGAAAGTCAGTTCTGGCCACAGGTGATTGCGTTCGGTCTCCCGCATTCGAACAAACAGGTCCAGATGATTTGCGAATGCGGCTGTCGTGCAGGCGTACGAGTATGCACCGGGGTTGGGACTCAACTCGTGATAAAGCAGATACAACTTGCTCCGAGGCCCTGCGTCTTGCTGTTTCGTGTTGTTTTCAGAATGCAAAGTCCAGCACCCACCTGAGGCGATATACTAAGTACCGAAAGCGTAGTTTAACACTGGACCGCGCATCTTTGCGCTGTATTAACAAGAGGTAGCCGGGTTTGAATCAGAGAGCCGAACAAAACGCTGTAGGAGCGCCAATCGATCTGGTGAGCGTCCTCATTCCGGCATACAATGTCGCGGCTTATATCAAAGAAACACTGGATTCCGTCTTTGCCCAAACCTATCCTCATTATCAGATTGTTGTCATCAATGACGGCTCGCCTGACACTCCGGCGCTGGAAGAAGTATTGGCTCCCTACCTGGAGCGTATCACTTATATCAAGCAGCAAAATCGCGGGCTTTCCGGCGCGCGCAATACCGGGATTCGAGCCGCAAAAGGTAATTTGGTTGCCTTGCTGGATGGCGACGACATCTGGATGCCCGAGTACCTCGAAGAGCAGGTCAAGTATCTTCGTGAGCATCCAGAGTACGACCTTGTGTATTGCAATGCACGATTTTTTGGTGATTCCATCTATGATGGCATGGAATACATGAAGCTCTGCCCATCCGATGGAGAGGCGACTTCTGCCGCGATTATTTCCCGCCGCTGTCATGTCTTTGTTTCTGTCATGGCGCGGAAAGAGGCTCTGGCGGCTATAGGGTTCGATGAGGGCCTGCGTTCCTGCGAGGATTTCGATTGCTGGATTCGCTTTACCGCAGCGGGGCACAGAATTGGCTACCAGCGCGGCATTCTGGTCCTCTACAGAAAGCACAAAGCGAGTCTTTCCGCCAACCCTACCTGGATGGCGGAACACAATATCAAGGTACTGAGCAAATCGCTTTCCCTGTGGCCGCCGGAGGCCGAGGAGGCCCGACTGCTGCGGGAGGCCAGGGACATAAAGACAGCGGAGTTGGAATCCACGCGGGGAAAAGTGGCCTTGCAGAAGGGAGAGATCGACTCATCCGTCCTTCACCTTCGCGCGGCGAATGCCTTCTATCGGAGCGCCAAGATGACCGCCGTCATTGCCGTGCTCTCTCATGCGCCCTGGTTGGCGATTTCTGCTTTCAAGTTGCGTACCAGACTGTTTCGCGCTTACCGCGACGAGTTATGATCTCTGAATTGAAAGAAGGTGATTCGTTGTCTTTTCATCTTTGGCAAACATTGCGAGCCGATGTGTATCGCTATCGTGGCAGTGCGGATTGGCGCGCCTTTTTGTCGGCATATCGCCACGAACCTGGTTTCAGGTTTACATATTATTTGCGGAAAGTGGCTTTCTATGCCGCAAGAAAGAAGTCACTCGGTATTTTCCCTTATATCTACAACAGAATCCTCTTGAATCGCTATCGGTTCAAATATGGATTCGATATTTCCCCCACAACAGTCATCGGCCCCGGATTGTATATTGGACATTTTGGAGGCGTCGTCATCAGTCCCTACGCCAAGCTTGGCTCCAATATCAACATTGCACAGGGTGTTACGATCGGTGCCGAAAGCAGAGGTCCGCGCAGAGGCGCTCCTACGCTGGAAGATCGCGTGTGGGTCGGCACAGGCGCAATTATTGTTGGGAACATCACTATTGGGTGCGGGGCGTTGATCGCCCCGGGTGCGTTTGTGAATTTCGATGTTCCAGCCAATACCGTCGTACTTGGAAATCCCGGCAAGGTGGTCTCACACTCCGGATCGGCGGGGTATGTGAACAGGATCATGGATTCCACTGACGCAGATGAATCCGATCCCCAATAGTCTGGCATTGATGAAACATGCACGACTATTGGGGATTGTCGATCAATGATATTGAAAGGCCCCAATATCGCTGGGTGAGTTATCGGGGCGCGGAGCGCCGTCGGAATCTCGATTCAGGCCTTTGATGGCCACGCCAGCGCCGCGCGCCGGACTGTCAGCCTTCAGATGGAAGTTAATGTTATCCAAGCTGGCCTCCCCGTTCCAAAACGGAAGATAGGCAATTTTTGGATCTATGCAATGTTCAGTCAACCCTGTAGGGCAGCTTCTCATATTGTAGTAGATGTTATGGTCGCGGGCGATAAACGGGTTTCGTGGAAGACCCTGCGTGTAGAATATTGCGGCTTTTTCCCCGTCTACCGTATCCTTGTAGCCGACATTCAGATTATTTTGGAAGACGATATTGGGTTTGGTGCAGCTTCCCGAGCAGAAGATGTCATAACTTGTCGCGCCATATCCGGCAAAACTATTGTTTTGGAAGATATAGGTTCCATTGTCGTTGACGCTGAAGGCAATGCCGTCACCAGCTGCCCTGCAGAACAAGCTGAGGTGCTTGTGATATTCATCTGGAGCGCCGTTCATGGGCGCAGACAGCCTTCGGCAGTTATGGACGGTGACATCGTTCTGAAACACGACGCTGTGCATGGAACCCATCTTCCATTGCTGGCCCATGTTGCCATAAGCCATGGAATTAGTCACAGAGATGATGCTTCCGCTCACATGTAAAAGATCGAATCCGTCCTGCGTGTTATAGCGAAAGATGCAGTGATCGCAGGTGAAACTCAGCGGTGTATCCGGCGTACCGATGCCGTCCCCATAACCCGCTGAATCCTGGTCGAAGCAGTTGTAAGCAGGAACCGCATGGGTTATTGGATACTCTTCGTTACATCCGTTCCACTCCACAGTCAGATAGGAAGCGTGAACAAAGGCGTTGGCCGCGCTCTTCGATCCTCTACCGTCGTCGAAGTCCCATCCTGCGGCGGCATTGAAGGCAATTCGCACATGGTCGGCAGTTACGTCTCCTCCGATAGCGCCGATAATGCCTCGTGAAGTAAAACCGTGAATGTCGAGGTTCTTGAGAACCACGTTGGAGGTTTGATAATTTGTAGCTATGCCTGCTGCAGCATAGTCTGACAGCGGATACGAACTGCTGCAACTATCCGATTTGGAAAGTCCGCCTCCCACACGCGAGCATTGAGCGTGATCAGTCAGTTCCAGACATTCAACATCAACATGATCCGATCCTCCCAGGTTGATAATGACTCCCAACCCGTAACCTCCGAACAATTGGGTTTTCTTGCCGCAATTCTGATAATTCTCGCCCAGGAAACGAGTAGGATGATCGCTGCTTCCAGAGGGAATAGGCGGCATGGTGCAGCCAAAAGGGTCGCCTGGACAGTTCCCCCAATAGTCCTTGGGATTGGGGCCCTTGTATCCCATGCGGTATGGTCCGCCGCGAACGATAATCGTATCGCCGCCCTCGACGACCCATCCCTTGTTGTTGTATTCGCTATTCGTAAACAAATGGTATGGGTGATTGAAGGCACATGGCTGATTGATCCCGTTTCCTTTGTAGGGAGCATCGGCCTTTCCGGTGCATTGCTTGCGGTCGCCTCCGTCGGCGCGAATGTACCAGGTACGCTGCGCAGTTGTGGAGAGACTGGCCGATTGTTTTGATGAACCGCTTTGTCCCTCGCAATAACTGTGTGTGGAGACCAGGGAAAATGCAAACAGAAGACATATCGTGCTGCTGAAAACTAACCGGTCAGTCGTCATATCTTAACTCCCATTCCATTCACTTCACGCCGCAATGTTAAGGTTGGGTGTGTGGTTTGGCTATGGATACGGGCACCATACTTACCAAGATAGCGATCAACGACACATAGGGAACATGGTGGCGAGGGCCGCTCTCGAAGACGCTGTTGATAGCCCACTCGTAAAGCAAGGGAAGAAAGAGCACACCGAACCATAGTCGCCAATTTTCAAGCCTGAACAAGAACTTGAATCCCAGGAGCAAAACCGCCCACACGGCCAGCCAATACAGATTCGAGAAGCCCTTGACCGAAGCGTATAAAGCGACAGGTGGATCCAGATCGCGCTTCAAGGTTTCGTAGGCACCAAGAGCGTCATCCCCCAGGTAGACAATCTGTTTCCTGACCATCAGGACCGCAAACGCACCAGGGTTTTGCGCTATCCACTGCTCACCCAATTTGTAACCCAGCTTATCTGTCGCGATATCGTTCTTGTCTAGCGCCACATCTCCTTCGCGCGAAGTATTCGCATTCGCATAAGGGTTATTTGCGTAATAAAACACGTATCCACCATTAGTGGATACTGGTATCAGGCGATGAAAGGTAAGATAGTTTCGGATAGTCCAGGGAGAGATCGCCGCGACCAAAGCAAGTGAAAATACGGCGGTTCGCATGGTGGAGACAAGGACTCCGTTGCGGCGCAAGATCTCGAAGCCGAAAATGACCGCCGGATAGAGCATATAGGAGGGCTGAGTCAGTGTCGCGAAGCCCATGCAGAGACCGGCAGCAATGACGAAGCGCCAGCGGAATCCGTTTCCTTTTGATCCCGGCTTGCGAACCAGCTTTTCATCGAATGCCGTCAAATAGAGAAGTAGAGCGGCGGGGAGCAGAACGGCGAGGAGATTTTCCCTGAAGTTGATTCCGGCGAGGGTAAAATAGCCGGGCCATACGGCAACCAGCGCAGGGGCAAGGCGTGACGCTCGACCGCCCTGAAAGCGAAGGGCCAGCGCGTAGGTCAAAAAGTAGGTTGCCACAAACAAGAGCAGCGCGCAAAGATGAGTAACCCATTCGCGCGCCCCGAACAGGGCGAAGAACGGGGCCAAAAACAAGGAGAAACCGGGAGGCCAGAAAGCGTGGGGCGGATTGTGCCCAGAGGCCATGAGGGCGGCGTTCTGAAAAAAAGCCCAATGATCGGATTTGATCGTGACGGGAAAACAGAGTATCCACGCGATTCTCAGGGCCAAGCCCAGAATCAGCCAGAATGCAAGCCATCGCTTGGTTGGCGCTCTCTGAACGCCTAGCAGGCGAACCAATCCTTGCAGGATCAATTCACGAAATGCAAAGCAGATTCCTATGACTGCTAGGACGCAAACCGCCGCAACTCCCGCCACTAACTTCGAACTATATGCAAGATAGACGCTGCGATAGGGCACTGAGTAGAGCGTTTCGACGCAAAGCAGGACAAAGACAATCTGAGCCAGATTGCGAACCCATCCTAACTCTTCCGACGGAACTCCCGTTTGGAAATCAATATTGCGAGACGGAATAGTCTTCATCGAGTCACAATTCCTTTCTGAATGGTCTCAGAGGTGTTTTCAGAGATAGAATCAATTGCAATGGAAGCTGGAGTTTATGAACTCTCTCCCGAACACGCCACGCGTAAAAGTCTGCGGTAGCGAACTGTTCGGGAGGATTCTAACCCAGCCCTTGTAATGCGTTCTTGGCATCTTTTCCAGATTGAGAATTGGCGTCGATGGCAACCGCCTTCTTCAAATGCAGAGAGGCGTTGTTCTTATCGGAAAGCTTGCTGTAGGTCATGCCCAGGTGATACTGCATGGTGGCGCTGTCCGGAGACGCCTTGACGGCTTCCTCCAGCAGGTCGCGGGCAAAGGCGTAGGCACCCTTGTGGTAGTAGGCCCAGGCCAGAGTATCGGCGGTGCTGGGCGCGTTGGGCATGGCGCGGCGGGCCACCTGCGCCCAGGATAACGCCACGTCAGTATTCTCACCATTTTCAAGCATCAGATAAGCTAGGTTATTGGCGGCTAGCGGATGCTGCGGCTGAAGTTGCAGGGCCTTCTTGTAGTCGTTTTCGGCTTTGGCCTTATCGCCGCGTGACTCCTCCAGTGTTCCCAGAATCGCAATGGCATTGGCATCATTGGGGTGCTGGTTCAACCACTGCTCCCACGCTCCGATTGCATAGGCGGTTTGCCCGCGCTTCACCTGAACCTCGGCATAGAGCATGACGGCCTCGCCGTCGCTGGAATTCAACTGGATCGCCTTCTGAGCCGAGGCCGCAGCCTGATCGAAGTTCTTGTTCTGGACCTGCAATTGAGCCAGCAGGTCGTAGAAGCCGCTGTTGTTGGGACTTTTGGCGATCTGCGCGTTGATGCGCGCCAACGCCTTGTCTGGGTGCTTTTGATTGAAGTCGTAAGCTGCCAGCAGGCGCAACGCCTCCACCGAGTTGGGATCGGCGTCAAGCGTCTGTTGCAGCAGCGCGGCCGCATCCGGCAGGCGCTTCTGCGCAATACGCAGCTTGGCCAGTTGTAGATAGGCGATTGGGCTTTGTGGCGCGATGCTGATGGCGGTTTTGAGGTCAGACTCGGCCTTGTCCTCGGCCTTGCGGCGTAACTCGACCTCGGCGCGCCATACGTATCCTAGCGGGAATCGGGGCGAGGCGGTAATGGTCTTGTTAGCTACATCGGCCAGAAGATCCAGGTCGCCGCGCATGCCGGCGATGTGTGCCAGTTCCTCCTGCGCGTCCAGGCGGGCGGGGTTCAATTCGGTAGCCTGTTTGAAGCTCTTCTCGGCCAGTGCGATATCCCCCTTGGCCAGAGCCGCCCGACCCAGCCAGAACTGCATGAACACGTCCTTGGGGTAGTTCTTGGACGCGTCCACCAGGGCATTGACTGCTTCGTCGGCCTTGCCGTTGTTCAGCAGAACGATGCCGTTCAACGCCAGAACTTGGGGGTCTTTGCCGTTCTTTTTCATCAGGCCGGTAATGACCGTCTGTGCCGTGGAAAAGTCCTTGGCCTGCAAGAGCGCGCGCACGTAAGCTTCCTGGACCTGAAGGTTCTTGGGAAACTTTCCAGCCAATCCGGCCAACGCAACCTTGGCCTTGTCCTGCTGCCCGGTGTGCTCGTAATAATCGGCCAGCACTTGCGCGCCTTGGGGATTGTCGGCCAGATCGGTGGCTGCTTGACGCAGAACTTCCTCTGCCTTGGCCTGATTGCCCTGCTTGAGGTAAATTTCGGCCAGACTTTCCCGCGCAGGAAGGCTCTTGGCATCCGTCGAGATGGCGCTCTGGGCGGTCTGTACGGCGTCTTGCCAGCGCGCTGTGCGGGCATAATAGCCGGCCAGCAGCAGTTTGGCGTTGACCGACTTCGGATCAAGCGCTACAGATTTCTTGAGCTCTTGTTCAACGTCACCAGCCTTGCTGGGATCGTTCAGTTCGATCAGTGCCAGTTCCTGATGGTACGCAGCCTTGCTCGGATCAAGTTGGATCGCGCGCTGGATCTCGGTCAGCGCCTGATCCTTCTGTCCGCGGCGCGCGGCGATGGTGAACAGAAGCGCATGCAGGTCGGGGTTGTTCGGCTGGGCGGCCATTACCGCATTGGCCTGGGCTTGTGCGTCATCCAGTTTGCCTACCCCGGCCTGCATATTGCCCAGGTCCAGTCGCGCCTTCAAATTCGCGGGTTGCAGCGCCACGGTCCGGAAAAGCTCGCCGTACGCCGGACCAAGCTGCCCCATATGCACGTAGGCCTGCGCCAACTCGTAGTGCGCATCCGCAAAGCTCTTGTCGATCTTGAGTGCGTTCTGGAACTGAATGGACGCCTCGTGAAACTTGCCCTGGGCACTGTACCGCTTGCCGCTCTCCAGATACTTTTGCTTGCGCACGTTGGGATCGCGGTGACAGCCGCCCAGCAGCGCGGTGGCAACAAACAGCAGGGTGACCCAAAGAGAAATACGCCGACTCATGCGGCTTCCTCCAGCTTTGACGCTAAGTATTGCCCGAAACGGATTCTTCACGGTAGTCCATCCTTCTCGGCTGCCCTGCGCGCAAGCACAGCCTTGAGTCTTTCAGTCAACTGCAATCTTACTTCGCGGTCGCTACGATTCCAATCAATTCATTCGGATCAATCGGGAATATAGCGAGGGAGCATGGGTAACAACTGCATGGCAAAGCCCTCAGCGCGCGCCCGCGCCGACGAGGTGCTTTCGCTGCTAAGTACGGGCGCAATGACCCGGACCAGCGCGCCATCGGTGCGATTCAGGCGTATGGCGTCAGTTACCAGATAGATCTTGGCCATATATTCATTGGCTACGCTGCGGCCATGCGCCTGATACCAATAAATCACGAACTGTCTCTGGTCGCTGTTCGTGATTGTGTATTCTCCCACCCGATGCGATTTTCCCACAGCATCGGTCAGGTCCACATAATTCTGCGACTCGAAGGCCCAGCCCGCCCCAGGCAGGCAATTCTTCGGCGAATGAATGGTAACTCCAGTGCGCTGGGTTGGGAAATAGCCAATAAACAACCCCACTGGCGGCGTTGTTTTGCTGCCATAGACGCGGGACAGAAAGTCGCCCGGTCCCAGCACGTCCAGTTGATCCTGGTCGATGACTTCATCGCTTCCGGTCAAACCGGCGATTACGACCGGAAGCTGGGCCAGCGGCTCCCGCGGAACAGTCAAATCCTTGTCGCCACGGGTATGAAGCAGAAGCGCCGTGGCTGCCAGCAGCACAATTACTGTCCAATAACGAGGAGTTTTCATGCCTGCCCCCTCTTGGTTGGGATCAGATTCATCGTGCGGTGGACGACATAAAGGCAGCAGAGCGAAATCAGGAACATGACCCAGCCGGAAAACTCATGAAAGAATCCCATCGCTTTATCCGGATCCCAGTATTGAACGCAAAGGCCGGTGCCCAGGATGCGCACCGAATTGGCAGCAATCGCGATGGGAATGCTGGCCAGCGCCAGCACCGTGCGCCGACGCACCGATTTTTCGAGAAAATAGCCATAGAAAACCGAAAGCGTGAAGAGGCTCACCAGCGATCGGATGCCGCTGCAAGCTTCGGCCACTTCCAGTTTCATCACCGGGAGTTCGATCACGTTGCCCTCACGCAGCACCGGGACCCCGAAAATGGGCAGTAGCGCGCTGGCGGTCTTCGATGCCAGAATCTGCAATGGGAAAGTGATTTGATTGAAAATAATGGCCGGAATGGGGATGGCCAGCAGCAGAACCAGTAGCGCAAAGCGCAGTTCCTTCAGTAGTTTCCATCCGCCGAAGGTGAGCACCAGTCCCGCGCCGAGAATCAGCAGGGAAACGCGCGACAGAAACAGTTCCGCGCCGTAAATGCCCAGCACCAGCGTGCCCAGACCGAAAGCAACCAGCGGAACTCCGCTCCAGGTTGGCACGATCTCGACGGCTGCGATCTCTTTTCTCTTCACCCAGATCAGGTACCCAGCAAAAGGAGGCACCAGAAAGCCGTGCGAGAAGTCAGAAATCTCCCACCAGTCGGTGACTAGCTTGCCCAGGACCCGGTAATAAAGCACAGCCAGCAGCGCAGCCACCAGCAGATAGCCCCAACAGAGTGCGGAGTTGCGGAAAGACCAGGGATTTTCTGGAATCGCTGGCGGTAGTGTCTCCTGAACCATAATCCTCACAGTAGAACCAAAAGCCGTACAAGTAGCAAGTCTTACTGTAGCAATCGTAGTGCCTAATTGTGAATAATTTTGGTGGATTCTCAACATCGCTGCTTTGCGTCGCTCTCTGGTTTGCGCCGGTCCGCTCGTGCGGCAAATTCGACCTGCGAATCTCTTGCGCCAGAACAAAGGGATGCCAAGACTCGTCAGGCGGCGAAAAATGAAGATGCACAAATGCGCTCACGAAACTCCAGGGAGATTGGCTTCGGACAGCGTTTTTGGGGTCTGGAATTTGGCAAAAAAGGGCGTTTTTGAGTCTGAAATCGGGGTTTTTGGGGCAAAAAAAGGCTAAAAATGGGCTTCTCTGTTTACTGATCGGTAACGGTGCAATATTTACAAATGATTGATTCCTGGCGTTTTAGAGTGATTCCTTGGGGGCGAAATGCGATTTCCACAGGGGGAGGGGGTGGGGGTACGCGGTTCTGACCGTTCCAATCCAAGACGGATGGGGCGATCCAGAGGATTTTTCCTCATCTCTTCATTGTGCGCGTTGCGTCAGGAATGTTGTGCAAGACGGCGTAAACAAGTTTTTGGCGATGAATTTTGGTTGGAGCGATCAGTTGGGCGGATGGAGTTCTGAGGTGCCCAAAAGCGAGGCACCTTGGGCACCCATTCTTTGTGTTCAATTGCTTTTCCTGGTGCCTGGGGAACACGCCAAGATGCCGAAAACAAGCTTCCGACGATGGGAATTTGCAAGAGGTCTTTAGGATATAAAATTTCCGTAAATTTCGACTTTCAGGGGAAAGTTCATTCCCTTGAAAGTGGTAAACAGTTTCCACTTTGGGGGGAATAAAGTGCTAGAATTTTTCCTATGGGGAGGGAAAATCATTACCCTCTCAAAGGACTTCCCCCGTCCATTTGTGCCAACTAAAGGTCGTACCGCATTAAGAATGGATTTCCGCCTCCTTGTGGGGTTTGGAAGCCGTATTGCTTAATCAAGTGCCAGAGACAGGACTCCTGATGGCCAGCAGTGTGACAATACAGAGCGTGAAATCGCCCGCGAAGCCCTTCACTTCCGTAGGGGCGCAGGTGCAGCGCGCCATTTCGCGGATTGCCGAAAGCGATTATCCCGTTCTGATTCAGGGCGAGTCGGGCACGGGGAAACGGACCGTTGCCGCGCAGATTCATGCCCAGTCGCACCAGCCGCGCGGCTATTTCAAGCAGATTGACTGCAAAGATGCCGACGAGCTGACCCTCACGTCTTGTTTTTCCGCCAAGGGCACCCTCTATCTTGCGGAGATTGCAGAACTTGCACCTTCGCTACAAGAATTGATCGTGAAGACCTTTTTCCGCCCCGCTCAGCCGCAGACTTGCCGCTTGCTGTGCGGTTCCAGCCGCGAACTCTCGGAAGAGGTTCGGCTGCATCGCGTGAGAGAGGATTTTTTCTACCATATTTCGGCGGTTACGCTGAGAATTTCCCCCCTGCGATTCCGCAAGTCCGAGATTTTATCCATTGCCGACGAGCTGTTGACTCAGTATTCCCGTCAGTTTGATCGGCCCAGACCTGTTCTTCGCAAGGAGATCGTCAAGTTTCTTACGGAGCACTCCTGGCCGGGGAATCTCACCGAGCTTCAAACCGCGATCAAGACGCTGGTGGCCATCGAGGATCAGGCCATCTCTCTGGCCGCGCTGAAAGCGGCTCACTCGGCCGCACAACCGAACGCCCATCGCGAGTCCTTCTCGTTGAAGCAGGCCACTCGAGCGGCCTCCAGCCAGATTGAGCGGCAGTTGATCGCCCAGGTGCTGACGGCTACCGGTGGAAACCGCAAGCGCGCCGCCGACGAACTTCGCATCAGCTACAAGGCTCTGCTTTACAAACTCAAACAGATCGGTACGGAAACTCAATTCGTGTCCAGCAAGGACGGAGTCGCATCATGAAAACAGCAAATCTACTAATCACGGCATTTTTCGTGCCCGCACTGATGACGCTGGCGCAGGACAAAGCAGCCACCCCGGAGGCGGTCTCCGCGCCTGCGGCAAGCACTTCCGCGCCGACGACGGTCGCGGCACCACTGCCTGCGGTGGCCTCGGTGGCACCTGACAATAGTTACGTCATCGGCCCCACCGACGTTCTGAGCGTAACAGTGTGGAAGGAGCCAACCCTTTCCGGCACTTATCTGGTCCGTCCCGATGGAATGATTTCCGTTCCGCTGCTGGGCGATCTGCTGGCGAATGGGTTGACGGCGGCGCAGTTGACGGAACAGATCTCGGCCCGGCTGAAGAAGTTTATGCAGGACCCCACGGTTACTGTGATCCTGACCGGCATCAATAGCAAGAAAATCTATATGCTCGGCGAGGTTGGGCGCAAGGGGCCGCTTGATATGACTCCTGGCATGACCTTGTTGCAGGCCATCGGCACCGCTGGTGGACTGAACGACTTCGCGAATACCAAGAAAATCTATATTCTGCGCGTGGAGGGCGGCGCGCAGCAGAAGATTTTTGTGCATTACAAGCAAGCGGTCAAAGGCGACCTTTCGGCCAATATAGCCCTGAAGCCCGGCGACACGATTGTTGTACCTTAAGGGGACGGATTTGAAGACGACTCTCAGTATATTGACGATTTTGCTGGCGACCTGCCTATGTGCGCGGGCACAGGTAGTTCCTGCCGCCACCGCACCTGGCAGTGTGCCCCTGATACCCAGCGGCACGCTGCACTATGATCTGCGCTACAGCCAATCCTCAGAGATAGGCGATGGGCAGAATGGACGCCAGTGGAGTTTTCTATCGGGTGACGCGGGATACAACAACACCAGCGCGCGCTTGCCCTTCAGCATGCAGTATGGCGGCGGTTATGGTTGGGAGTGGGCCGGACCGCCCTCGGCCGGAAACGTCTTTCAGCACTTGGCGCTGTCGCAGGGCATTTCGAGTCGCTTCTGGAATTTTTTGGCCTCTGACAGTGTGAGCTACTCGTTTGAAACCCCGACGGTGGGATTTTCCGGAGTGCCCGGCACGGGAGAACCGATTGGCGGCACAGGCTCAACCACCTCGACAGACCAAACCATTCTCTCGTTGAATGCCCGCATCCTGGATAACATAGCGAATGCAAGCATCGGGCGCAGCCTGACGCGCGCCACGTCGCTGAACTTCAGCGGATCGAGCGGTCGCCTCTACTATATTGATGGCAATGGGCTGGATACGAATACTCTCTCGGCAAGCACGGGAGTCACTCATCGTCTGAATGGGCATAGTTCGGTGTCCGGCCAGTATTCGTTTACCGATTTCACCTACGAAGGCACAAGTCTGGCTTCGCATATCGATACCCTGCAAGGCACTTATAGCCGACAGTTGGGACGCCACGTCAACCTCAGCGGCTCCTTCGGGCCCCAGTGGATCAGCAGTACCAACAGTGCGCTCGTGCCGAACTCGACCAGAAGTTCCGGAAGCGCCTCAATCACCGAAGTATTCAAGTTTGGCAGTGGCAGCCTTAACTATAGCCACGGCGCGCAGGGCGGTTCCGGGTATATGTATGGATCGGAAGTCGATAGCCTGTACGCGAACTTTTCGCGTGCCCTGGGACGGCACTGGAACGCGGGTTTGACCAGCGCCTATATGCGCTCGACCGGACTGAGCGGCGGCTTTGCCACCAATTCAGCGTATGGTTCCGCCCAGGCCAGCCGCAAGCTGGGAAGGTACTTCAACATCTTTTTCAACTACTCGGCGGCGGAGCAATCGACGAATCTTCCCGCCTCGACCAACGCCCTCAACAGCCTGTCGCAGTCGGTTAGCTTCGGCATTGGATATTCGCCGCGTGGGACGCGCCTCAGACCATAATTTTCAAGGAGTCGTATGTTAGGGCATCGTGATTTGACTTTAGAGGACTACACCGAGATTTTGAAACGGAGAGCTTGGCTGATCGTTATTGCCGCAGCCTCCGTACTCGTGATCGCGGTCGGTACCAGCTATGTGTTGCCTCCCGAGTTCTTGTCGAGAGCGCTGGTCATCATCCAGCAACAGAAGGTACCGTACGACTATGTTCGGCCGGTGGTCAATGACGACCTCGGGGCGCGCATGGCCACCATGCGTGAGCAGATCCTCAGCCGCTCCCGACTGGAACCCATCATCGACCGCTTCAAGCTTTTTGCCGGAAACGGCAAGACCATGGACGACCGGGTCGAACTGACGCGCAAGGCTGTCTCGATTGAGCCCATCAATGGCGCTCAGTCCCATGGCATGCCGGGGTTCTTCATCACCTTCAAGGCACCCGAGGCGCATACGGCTCAACAGGTGTGCAGTGAGATAACTTCGTTGTTCGTCAGCGAAAATGTCAGCTCCCGCGAGCAATCCGCCGAAGGCACGACCTCCTTCCTCAAGCAGCAATTGGCCGACGCCAAGCAGAAGCTCGACGAGCAGGATGGCGCGCTGGCCGCCTTCCAGCAAAAGTATCTTGGCCAATTGCCCGAGCAGCAGGGCGCGAATATGGGAACCCTTCAGGCGGTCACCACGCAGCTTGATGCCGCCACGCAGGCGCTCAACCGCATGCAGCAGGATGAGACCTTCCTGGAGACGGTCATCGCCGAACAGACCGCCGATTCGCAGCGCGCGGAGCCATCCACCGGCGCAACGGTCAGTACGCTTCAGTCTCAGCTTCAGGCGCTGATCACTCAGAAGGCCGATCTGGAGACGCGCTATACGCACGACTATCCCGATGTGGTCGCAGTCACCCGCGAGATCGCCGAATTACAGGAGAAGATCAAGCACTCCGAGACTCCTCACGCGGCTGTGTCGGCCAGTTCCTCCGGGAATCGTCCTGATCCGCCGCAACTTGCGCAATCCAAGGCGCAGTTGCGTGCTTTACGCCAGGCCGTCACCAACAAGAAGCACGATCAGGCCGCGCTTGAAGCTCAGGTGCGCACCTTTGAATCCAGGGTCGAAGCCCGTCCCCAGGTTGAGGCAGAACTCAAGCAGATCACGCGCGATCACGATGTGGCCTCGACGAATTACAACCGGCTCCTCAAGGAGTTGGGCGACTCGAACATGGCCACCTCGCTGGAACAGAACCAGCAGGGCGAGCAGTTCCAGGTTCTTGATCCTCCCAACCTGCCTGACGAGCCGACTTTCCCCAATCGATTCGTCTTTGCCGGCGGCGGATGCATCGGCGGTATTTTCCTTGGCCTGGCGATAGCGGCCCTGCTTGAATATCGCGACAAGTCACTGCGCAACGAGAGGGATGTCTGGGCCTTTACGAAATTGCCAACACTGGCCATCATCTCGCATATCGACGAACTCGGATCGCGCTCGAAGAACAAGCGTAGATGGTTCATTTTTCCTGCCAAAAAAGCCAGTGAAGGACGAGCGGGTTAACGATGTACAGATCATTTTTCGGGCTTCGCGCCCTGCCTTTCGGAGCCAGTCCCGATCCGCGCTTCCTCTTCATGATGCCGCGGATTCGGGAGACCCTCGCCTGCCTGCAGTACGGCATTGCCGCGCGCAAGGGCTTTGTGGTCATGACCGGTGAGGTTGGAACGGGCAAGACGATCCTCCTGAAGACTGTGCTGAACTCCTTCACCAAGGATCGCGTGGCCACGGCCTTCGTTTTCAATCCGCGGCTGGACCCCCTCGACTTTCTGGAATTTGTGCTGACCGATTTCGGCATACCCATTGCCCAGCGCACCAAGTCTGGAATGCTGCTGCAGTTGAATCGCTGGCTCATCGAGCGCTATACGCAGCGTGGACTCTGCGCCATTGTCGTCGATGAAGCGCAGAATCTCTCCTGGGAACTGCTCGAAGAGATTCGTCTGCTCACCAACCTGGAGACCTCCTCGGAGAAACTGCTCCAGATCGTGCTCTCCGGCCAGCCTGAACTTGAAGCCAAATTGCACGACCCCAGTGTGCGTCAGCTCCGTCAGCGCGTTTCGCTGTGGTGCAAGACTTCGCCGCTGACCAGCGAGGAAACCGGCGCGTACATTGCGGAAAGACTGCGCATCGGCGGTGCCACTGAACCTGTTTTCTCGGCCGAGGCCGTCGAACTCATCCATTATTTTTCCAAAGGCATTCCGCGCCTCATCAATCTGCTCTGCGAAAACGCTCTTATCGGCGCGTATGCCGAACAGGTCAGGCCCGTTCCCGCCTGGATTGTCGATTCGGTCGGAGTCGAACTCGAACTCGACCAACAGGCCAGCGCAGTTGCGCCCTCGGTGCAGTCTGTTGCATCGGAGCGGGTTTTCACCACGCCGAATTTCAATTCCTCCAACCCCGGACCGCATTCCAACCATCCCCGCAAGGACACACAGATATGAGTCGTTTATACGAAGCACTTCAACGAGCAGATCGCGAACGCAAGGTCGCTCCGGAAATCGATGGCCGCAATTTCCCAGAGCCGACCACTGTTCCGGGCAACGATGAACCGGCACAGCCTGGTATCGGAAGCATTCTCGATCACATCGTCCAGTATCCCTGGAAGCCTTCTCCGGCCTCGCTGCCCACGCTTCAGGATCACGGCACTGGTGTTGAACAGTTTCGCAGGCTCCGCTCCCACATCTACCAGTTGCGCGATCAGTCCACACTGAAGACCATCCTGGTTTGCAGCGGCGTCGCTTCTGAAGGAAAATCGTTTGTCGCCACCAACCTGGCCATGAGTCTGGCCCGCAATAGCGACCACCAGGTTCTTCTGATCGATGGCGATCAGCGTCGGCCCACGCTGCACACGCTGCTCGGCGCACCGAACACGCCGGGGCTCTCGGAGTATCTCGCCGGTCGCGCTGATCTCGATTCCATCATTCAGCGCAATCTGCCTCCGGAGAATCCCGCCGCCAGCATTCCGCGCGGCCTCTCGAACTTGACCTTCATCCCTGCCGGCATGAGCAGTAATAATTCCTCGGAGATTGTAGCCAGTCGCCACTTCGAAGATCTCATCGCAACGCTGTCTCCGTTCTTCGACTGGGTTATCATTGATTCGCCGCCAATTTTGGCTGTCACCGACGCTGTAGATTTGGCTCGCGCCGCCGACGGCGTTCTGCTGGTCGCTCGCGGTGCAAGCACACCGTTCGATGTGACCCAGCGCGCGCAGTCGGCCTTTGCCAACACCCGCCTGCTCGGCGTTGTGCTCAACGATGTCAAGGGCGCGCGCAGTGTCGGCTCGTACTACTATTACTACGGCAACAAGGACGCTTACGAGAAGCAGTAGATAACACGGGGCAAGGGACCGAGCGAATGATCAAACTGTTCAATGTGTACTATCCAACTCGGACCCTCGTTCTGCCCCTGTGTGAAATTATTCTGGTGGCGGGATCGTTCCTTCTGGCTACCGTCTTCATGATTGGTCAGGACAGCGATATCGCGCTCTTTTACGAGTACGGTCTGATGAAGATCGTCGGCATCACCGTCCTCACACTCTTTCTCTCTTACTACTTCGACCTCTATGAGCCGCAGCGTATCGCGGCCCGAGGCGAGATCTACTTCCGTCTGTTGCTGGTGCTCGGCGTGCTCTCCTTTGTATTGGCCGCCGGACTCTACTTCGATCCCGATGTAGATATTGGCGACGGCAAGAATGTTCTGGTCGTCGGCATTGCCATTCTTGCCGTGTTCCTTGGCATCTGGCGTCGCGTCTATGAGTGGCTCATTGGTCTGCAATCCTTCCGCGAGCGGGTCTACGTGCTCGGTAACGGGGAGCGCGCGCAGGCTGTGACTGATACCCTGCGCCTGCGCCGCGATGCGGGCATGGACGTTGTACCTGGCATTCACTCCTCTGACAGCAATGGGCAAATCGATCACTTTGCGGCGGACCTGCGCGCCTTTCGCGATCCCCAGTTCCGCCTGGACCGCGTCATTATCGCCCTGGAAGATCGTCGCGGCGCGATGCCTGTCCGCGAACTGCTCGACCTGCGCCTCAGCGGCGTCATCATTGAGGATGCCAACGCGCTGATGGAGCGCCTCTCTGGAAAACTCCAACTCGAAGGCCTGAATCCCAGCAGCCTGATCTTCACCGAAGGCTTCAACGTGAAGCCCTCCCAGCAGATTGGACGCCGACTGGTTTCATTGACAGTGGCCTTGATCGCGTTGTTGATCTGCCTGCCATTTTTTCCGTTCATTATTCTTGCCGTGCGCCTCTCATCGCCCGGCCCTATTTTCTTCCGGCAAATCCGCGTGGGCTTGCGTGGCCGTCCCTTCTCCATCTGCAAATTCCGCACCATGTGCCAGGATGCCGAGAAAAAAGGCGCGGTCTGGGCCACCAAGAACGATCCTCGCGTGACCTCAATCGGCCGCTTCATGCGCAAGACTCGCCTCGACGAGATTCCTCAACTCTGGAACGTTCTGCGCGGTGATATGGGCTTTGTCGGACCTCGTCCAGAGCGCCCCGAATTTGTTCAGTGGCTCTCCAGCGAGATTCCCTTCTACGACCTGCGTCACATGATTCGTCCCGGTCTTACCGGCTGGGCTCAGGTTCGCTATCAGTACGGCGCAACCCTCGAAGAGACCAAACAGAAACTCGAGTTCGATCTCTATTACGTCAAGCATCTTTCGGTTGGCCTGGATTTGCTCATCATGTTTGAGACCATCAAGACCATCCTGCAACGCCGCGGCGCGCAGTGATCGCCACTGCTCAGCCCGGAATCGTCAACTGTTTCGAATACATTCAGTTTGGGAGCGACCTGTGACTCTTGGCACTTTGGATAAAACGGCGGAGATCAAACGCAAGATCGAATCGCGTGAAGCCCGCATTGGCATTGTCGGCATGGGCTATGTGGGCCTGCCGCTGTCACTGCTTTTCAGTGAGCAGAATTTCGCCATTACCGGCTTCGATATTGATAACCGCAAGGTAGAAACCCTCAACTCCGGTGGCTCCTATATTGTGCGCATCCTGCCCGACGAGATTGCTTCGGCGCGCCGTCACGGTTTCACCGCAACCGCAGATTACAGCCGGATTGCAGCCATGGACGTGGTGATCATCTGCGTGCCCACACCGCTCAACGAGTATCACGAACCAGACCTCAGCTACGTCACCGGCACCGTGCGCAGCATTGCGCCGCATCTTCAGGAAGGCCAGCTCATCATCCTGGAGAGCACTACGTATCCCGGAACAACCGACGAAGTTGTGGTGCCTCTGCTGGAGCAGGGCAACCTCTCCGGCCTGCGCGTTGCGCGTGAAGCAGCGACGGCGGGGTTCCACGTGGCCTTCTCGCCCGAGCGTGAAGATCCGGGCAACGATACCGTTGCCCGCCGCGATATTCCCAAGGTGGTTGGCGGTTGCGGAGCTGTCGCCAGCGAATTGGCCGGCGCGGTGTACTCCACCATCTTCAACCGCACTGTTCCTGTTTCTTCTCCCGCCGCGGCCGAGATGACCAAGCTGCTCGAGAATATTTACCGCTGTGTGAATATCGCATTGGTCAACGAGCTGAAGCAGCTTTGCCTGCGCATGGGCATCGATATCTTCGAGGTGATCGACGCCGCCAAGACCAAGCCCTTCGGCTTTCAGGCCTTCTATCCTGGTCCCGGACTCGGCGGCCACTGCATCCCCATCGATCCCTTCTATCTGTCCTGGAAGGCCAAGGAGTTCGACTTCAATACTCGCTTCATCGAACTTGCCGGGCAGGTCAATCTCAATATGCCCTACTTTGTTGTCGAGAATGTGATGGAGGCGCTCAACAGCCAGAAAAAGGCGCTCAATGGCGCGCGCGTTCTGGTCCTCGGCATGGCCTACAAACGCGACATCGACGATCTGCGCGAGTCACCCTCGCTCACGGTTATTGAGCTGCTGCAAAAGCGCGGCGCTAAGGTCGAGTACAACGATCCCTTCTTTCCCACTGTTGGCCAGGGCCGCAAGTATGCGCTCAATATGAGTTCTACGCCGCTTGATAAAATCCCCGAGTTCGATTGCGTGGTCATTGTCACCGACCACTCGCAATATAACTACGCGGAGATCGTCGCCAAAGCCAAATTGGTCGTCGATACGCGCAATGCCACCAAGGGCATTGTCGCGAAAAATATCGTTCGCTGCTAGGGCCTTTGCGGATTGTCGCAAAACAAAAACGGGGCGCTTTCTCGACTGAGAAAGCGCCCCGTTTTTGTTCTCTGCTTATTCTTCCAGCCGCAGATCGCCTTTGACAGTGAAAAACTTGCTCAGCATTGGAACCCCAATGCCGGGTCGTGCGCCGCCCACCCAGATTGTATATTTTCCTGGGGCAACCACAATCTCGCCGTCGTTGTTCACGATGCTCATATCCCGTGGGCTGAGTAGAAAATGAAGAGTCGTTTCTTCCCCAGCCTCCAGATGCACACGCTTGAAGCCGCGCAAAGCCCGTATGGGCGCACCCGGAACCGCGGGAAATGTCAGATAGACCTGAACCACTTCGTCGCCCACGCGGTGGCCTGTATTGGCCAGCTTCACTTCCGCAGCCAATGGGCTTCCTGCCAGAATTGGTGCCGTCGGAATGGTCAGTAACTTGTACGTGAACGTGGTGTAGCTCAGACCGTATCCGAAGTGAAAGAGCGGCAGTCCCGTGAAGTATCGGTAGGTGCGGCCCTTCATCGAGTAATCGTCGAAGGGGGGAAGCTGATCGACTCCGGTATAGAAATTGACCGGCAGGCGTCCGGCGGGATTGTTGCGTCCGCTGAGCGTCTGCGCCACGGCCCTTCCTCCCTCTTCGCCTGGATACCATGCTTCCAGAATTGCGTTGGCGTGCTCCTTGGCCCAGTTTACGCTCAGCGGGCTACCGTTCAGCAGCACCACCACCAGCGGCTTGTGCGTCGCCTCCAGCGCTTCCAGCAGATCCTGCTCCGGTTTCGGAAGGTCCATGCTGGTCCGGTCGCCGCCTGAGAAACCATCCTCGTGAACCTGCATCTCCACGTTTTCCAACCCGCTGGTGAGGCCAACCACGGCCACAATCACGTCCGCGGCGCTGGCCGTCGCAATCGCTTTCGCCGACGGGGTCAGATCGTATTTCGACCACACCAGCCGTGCGCTTACGTCGGAGTCCTGATGCTGGCAATACTCCACCAGGAGTTTGTAGCCGTGCCCCTTCTCCAGTTGAACGTGCCCCAGCTTGCGTTCAACGCCGTTGGTGTTCCCCACTGAAATGACTTCCTTGCCGTCAACGGAAATGCGGAAGGCGCCATCGGCATCCATGCCCAGCTGATATTCGCCGCTGTCCGGCACCGTTAAAGTCGCTTCCCAGCGCACCGTTATGGGACGAACCTCCGCCGCCTCTGACGGGATCTCGGAGCCATTGGTCATAATGCCCTGTTCGATGCGCGTTGCTCGCGGCGCTGGCGCATCGCTGGCGTGCTCGTCCGTAAAGTCCATCTCCGTGTAGCTGGCCTTGACGCCAGGCTTGCCATTGGTCGTCAGCAACGCGGCCGGCACCGGCGAGGCATCCTCGCTCAGAAACTGCGTTCCTGTCGCATAGTGGATCGTGGCGTCGCGAAATTCATCCTGCATCGCCTGCATGATCGAGGTCGTGCGCGACGGCTTCCCTGTATAGTTGCCCAGAAGAACCTGTGTTTGAATCGCCAGTGGGCCAATCACGGCAATGTTCTTTATCGTAGGCTCAATGGGCAGCGCTCCCTCGTTCTTCAGCAGCACCATCGACTCATTGGCCAGTTTGAGCGCCAGTTTGCGATGGTCCGTGCTGTCCAGCAGCGCCTCGTCGATGTTGTTGTATTTGACCATTTGCGGTGGGTCGAACATGCCCAGCTTCATGCGGGCCGTGAACAGCCGTTTCAGCGCCGTATCGATCTCGCTTTCCTTCAGAAAGCCCTTCTGTACCGCATCGAGGTATGGTTTGTAGTCGTGATTGTCCGTCACCTTGGTCATAAAATCCGCGCACTCGTTGTCCATGCCCGCCTTCAGGCTGGTTGCCGATGCCTCCGCCTGGCTCGATTTGTAGTGGTGGCTATCGAAAATGTTTACAACCGCTCCGCAGTCCGATACCACGTAGCCCTTGAAGCCCCACTTGCCGCGCAGTTGATTTTGCAGCAGAAATTCGTTGGCGCATGCTGGCTGTCCATTGACGCTGTTATAAGCGCACATGATGGAAGCGGCCTTGCCCTCGGTAATCGCCGCACGAAAGGCGGGCAGATAAGTATCCAACTCGTCGTGCTTGGTCACTGGAACGTCGGCGGTGTGCCGGGTTGGCTCCGGGCCGCTGTGCACCGCAAAGTGCTTGGGCGTCGAGATGGCGCGATAGTATTGCGGATCGTCGCCCTGCATTCCCGTCACATAGGCCACGGCCAGTCGGCCGGACAGGAACGGGTCTTCCCCGTAAGTCTCCTGTCCACGCCCCCAACGAGGGTCGCGGAAGATATTGACGTTAGGCGCCCAGAAGTCCAGACCCTCGAAGATATTGCTATGCCCGTCTTTCAGCGCCTGCGCATGCCTGATGCGCCCTTCGACGCCGATCACCTCAGCCATAGCGCGAATCCCCTCGGGATCGAAGGTTGCGCCCAGTCCGATCGGTTCGGGAAACTCCGTTGACCCGTCCAGCGCCACCCCATGCAGAGCCTCGCTCCACCAGTCGTAGGCCGGAACGTTCAGACGGGGAATCGCCCGCGACTGGTTCACCAGTTGCGAGGCCTTCTCCTCCAGCGTCAAGCGGCCCACCAGATCCGCCGCACGTGCTTCTGCTGAAAGACCTATGTTCAGATATGGGGGCGTCGGATCTTGTGCTTCCGCCAGAGGAAGCCCTCCGGAAAATGCCAGTCCTGTAGCCAAAGCGCAAAGCAACCAAGGGTTCTTCATTTTATTCCTCAGGGACAATCTGAGTTTTTCTTTTCGGAAAATTTCTCCTGAAAATTCTGGAATGTCCCCTTTCGCATACCCTAATGCGCACAACATTTACTGTCAAGGACTCTCTCTTTACGGCGTTACAGTGAGTAATTTACAAAGGTTACCAGAGCTTTCGCGCCTTGAACGCGCTCTTGGATGTAACCTGTCCGCGTACCCCGCCGTAAGAGTAGTTAGAAAGGGAAGAGCGGATGCTGGACGAAGAGAAAGATCGGCTGCATCGGTTTCGCGAGGGCGATGAATCCGCCTTCGAACAGATCTTTCGCCTTCATCAGCGGGCGGTGTACGGCTGGGTGTTGCGAATCGTCCGCGATCCTGCCGCCGCCGAGGACCTTACGGTCGAGAGTTTCTGGCGCATCTACCAGGCTCGCGCCCGTTTTGATCCATCCCAGGGATTTGAAGGCTGGGCGCGCCGCATCGCCTCGCGCGCGGCTCTGGATTGGCTGCGCGCCGTGCGGCCAACTTGCGCGCTGCCCGATGAAGCTTCCGCTGTGATGGCCGCTCCCGTAAGGGCTGATCCAGCCACTACCGCCGAGATTCGCGCCCGCACCGCGCAGGCCTTCGCGCAACTTTCGCCCAAGCTGCGGATTGCCGCCACGCTGGCGCTTATCGAGGAGGTGCCGCAAAAAGAGATCGCCGCGGCCCTCGGCATCTCCCTTGCCGCCGTGAAACTGCGCGTCTTTCGCGCTGTTCGACAACTCAGAAAAGACCTGGAAAGGCAGGGAATCACGCCATGAATGCCGATGATCGGAACCGCCTCAACTCTCTTTTGCGCGATGCTCTGCCTGTCCTTGGCAGCGCTCCGGAGCCGCCCCACGATCTGTGGCCCGCGCTTCAACAGCGCCTGCACACTACCTCTGAGCCCGCTTACTGGGCCTGGCTGGAAGCCCCCTGGATCGATGCCGTCCTGCTGGCTGGCCTGGCCCTCTTCGTCCTCGCGGTTCCAGCCTCGATCCCCGTGCTTCTCTACTATCTGTGACGCTCAACCATGAACCCCAAGGAGGTTCCCATGAATTCCCATCCGTACTTGCGCGCTTACCTCGCCGGAATCTTCATTCCCACGCTGGTCTTGCCCGTGCTGCTCACCGTCTTCATCGTGACCCGCATCGTGCTCAAACTGCCCACCCCCATCGAACAGGCGCTGATCTTCCCCATGGCCGTCGTCCCTTCGATCTTCGGCCTCTGGAATATGCTTTGGCTCGCCTCGCACACGCGTACGCATCTGCCCATCGGCGTGCATGGGGCGATACTGCCCTTGCTGCTGGCCCCGGCCGGTGGTACCACCGCCTTCAGTTTCGGGGTGCTCACGCTCAGCCTCGACGGCGCAACCTGGTTCCAGGCGATTCACTTGCCTTGGTCGCTCATCGCCCTCGGCATGATCGCCGGCCTTGCCGCCTATTACCTCGTCTGGAAGCACATCGTCGGCAATTTGAACCGCGTCGTTGGCATCGCCTGATGGCTGCGGGCCGAATCGGAGAGGCCGCCGTTTCTCGTGATGCGGCGGCCCTTCCTTACCCTACCGAGGGCCGTAGTTCGACCTTGCGGGTGCTGATTGTCAGTTTGCAGGGCGTCAATTCTGGCCCGTCCCATCCGTCCTTGACTGCTTCGATGCGAATTTCTCCGGCATTTTTGCTGGCCTGCACGATCACTTGCGCCAGGCCGTTGAAGAGAGAGCGCTTGGGTTCCTTGTCACTCTCCTGACAGTTTGGGTCGCCGTTGCCGACACCGATCAGAGCGCCGTTGCCTTCAACCTTGAACGCGATGCGGTTGCCGGCTGTAGGCACTGCGCGGCCTTCTTTATCCAGCACCTCGACAGTGAGAATTGCAACGTCCTCGCCGTCCGCATCAATGGTTGCGCGGTCGGCTGTGAGGCGAATCGACGCAGGCGCGCCGGTGGTCTCTCGCTTTTCCGTGAGTACGACCTTGCCGCCCTTCGAGCCGCGCGCTTCAATCGCGCCCGACTCGTACTTCACCTTCCATTCCAGGTGCCCCAGATGCGGAACCTTCTGGCTGCCCAGGCTTTTTCCATTTACGAATAACTCGACCTCATCCAAGTTCGAGTGTACCCACACGGAAATCTCCTCGCCTTCCTTGCCCGCAAAGTTCCAGTGCGGAAACAGATGCAGCACTGGCTCCTTGCCCCACCATGCTTTGTAGTAGAAGAAGCTGTCCTTGGGGAATCCGCACATATCCGCGATGCCGAACTGGGAGTTGATCGAGGGCCAGCCGTACGGCGTTGGCTCGCCGCGATAATCGAAGCCGGTCCAGGCAAAACCGCCCGCCTCCCACTCGCGCGTCGCGTAAAACTTCCACCAATCCTCGGCCGTTTCGCCCCATCCCGGCTGATTCGTATCGTAGGCACTGAGCGTATTGCGCAGCGGATCGGTCGAGTAAACTCCGCGCGTGGAAATTGCGCTGGCCGTCTCTGATCCGTAGATGGGACGCTTGGGATTCTTCTTGTGAAAATCGTCGGGAAAGGTCAGTTGGTAGTTGAAGCCGATGATATCAAAGGCCTCGCTGACTCCTTTGGCGTTCGAGCCATTCACCGCGCCGGAAACCACGCGCGTGGGATCGAGTTCGTGCGCGCGCCGCACCATGGTCGCTGCGATCTTTGCGCCCTGCTCGGCCATTGAGTCCTGTAACTGCCACTCCTCGTTTCCGACGGACCACAAAATGATCGACGGCGAGTTGCGGTAGCGCTTGATCATCGCTTCCAGTTGCGCCAGACCTTCCGGGCTGGAACTCATCTGCCGCGTCTCGCACATCATCATCAGGCCCATGCGGTCGCAGCCTTCCACCCACTCAGGCGTGGGCATATTGTGTGAGGTGCGCACCGCGTTGCCGCCCATCTCCTTCAGTACGCCCAGCCGGAAATACTGCAAGCGGTCGGGCAGCGCCGCGCCCACGCCCGCGTGATCCTGATGGTTGCAGGTGCCCTGAATCTTCAGCGGCTTGCCGTTCAGGAAAAATCCCTTCTCTGCGTCAAAGACCGCCGTGCGTACGCCGAAACTGATGCGCTCGGCATCGCGCGTTTTGCCGTTGGTCTCCACAGTGACGATTGCCGCATACAGATTCGGTTCTTCAACGGACCAAAGCATCGGATTCGCAAGCTTGGTGGTCGCTGTAAATGCGACGGAACCGTCCACAGCAATCGATTGCGCAGTTGACTCCGCTGTAGCAATCGTCTTGCCTGCGCAGTCCACAATCTTCCAAGTGACCTTCGCGCTCTCTGTCTGCTTGCCCTCGTTTTGCACCACGGTGGCCAGATTCAAAACAGCAAAGCCGCTTTTGACGTCGGTGCGAACCGTGCTCTCCCACTGCCCCAAGTGCAGCGCATCGCTCTTGTTCAGCCAGACGTGGCGATAGAGTCCTGCGCCTTCGTAAAACCATCCATCGCCAAAGCTGGCATCCAGCCGCACAACGATGCTGTTCTTGCCGCCGTAGTGCAGAAAGTCGGTCAGGTCGAAGCGGAAGGGCGCATAGCCGTTGTCGTTGCGGCCTACAAAGCACCCATTCACGAAGACCAGCGCGCTGCGGAATGCGCCGTCGAAGTCGATTGCGATGCGCCGACCCAGATCGCTGGCGGGAAGTTCGAAGCTGCGTCGGTACCACCCCACGCTGGTTTCTGGATAGCGCCGCCCGACGGGTTTATAGCCGTGCGAGTTCTGCACGTCATCGTGTACAAAGGGCAGTTCGACGGCCCAATCGTGCGGCAGGTTCAGGCCGCGCCACTTCGAATCGTCGAAGCCGGTCTTGGCGAAACTGAAGTCGCCGGTTTTGGCAAAGTCGCCCTGGCCATTGCCGAAGCCTAGATCGCGGGCCGGGTCGGACGAGTGGCCAAATTGGAACTTCCAATCGAAATCGAAGAGCAGCCGCTCACGCGGCGCCGGAGCGTCGTTTGCGGGCGTGGTGGCCATCACTGCGGCGCGCGCCCAAGCGGAGCGGGCCAGCAAGGAAGTAGCGGAAAGAGCGAATCCGGAGCGGAGCAGGTTACGGCGAGAGATACCAGGCATACGAACCTCGATTTCTTGAGCGCGTCGAAGGGCGCGGTCGATCTTCTGAGAACAAAGACAGACTATAAACCAGCGCGCATGGAGTAGTAAACGATTTCAAGCGGTTTTTTTGCGTGAATCATCGCCCCGTCAGGAATACCTTTTCACGCGAGCAAAATCTCATAGAAGAAAACTTGTTGGCGGCATTGCATAACATTCCGCAGGCAACGCGCACAATGAAGAGTGAGGGAAATCCGTCTGGATCGCCCCATCCGACCCGTATTTGAACGTACCCCCACCCCCTCCCCCTGTGGAAATCGTATTTCGCCCCCTAGAAAATCAAATAAACTACAATTAATCAGTTACTTGTAAATTTTACATAGTTACCGAAAAGTAAACAGAGAGGCCCATTTTGGGCCATTTTTAAGCCCAAAAAACACGATTTTGGCCTCAAAAACGCCCTTTTTGGTCAGTTTTGCGGGCCTCAAAACGCTCCACGAAGTCAATCTCCATGGAATTTCGCAAGTGGCTCACGCGTAAGGTGAGTTTTTGTTTTTGGCGAATATTAAGAATAATTAAGTCGTTACGGCGCAGTTGGAACTGTGCGAAACTTTGAAGTAACGTACTCTGTGCACAGCCAGATGGGACTGTTGAAATGGAAACGGGCGAAAAGCAATTGTCGCTGCTGATCGTTGACGACGACGTCGAGTTGTGCGCGATGATGAAGGAGTTCTTCGCCGCCTCGGGGCATAGCCTGAATGCGATTTACAACGGTCGCGAGGGGTTGGCCGCCGCGCTGCGTGGCGGCTACGATCTGCTGATCCTCGATGGGATGTTGCCGGAGATTGACGGTCTGGCTTTGCTTCAGCAGTTGCGACGGCGCAAGAATCTGCCCGTGATCATGCTGACGGCACGTATGCAGCGCGATGATCGGATTCAGGGACTCAACCTGGGCGCGGACGATTATCTTCCCAAACCTTTCGATCCTGATGAGCTGATGGCTCGCATTCAGGCTGTGCTGCGGCGGGTTTCGACCGCGCCGTTGCAGGTCGAATCGAAGCTGAAGGCTGGGAGGATTCGCGTCGATCTGACCGCGCGCCTGGCATGGAGCGCCGACGCTCCTGTCGAGTTGACAGCGATGGAGTTTGATCTACTGGAGTTACTCATGCGCTCCAAAGGCAGCGTCGTTTCTCGCGAACAGATCACAGCCCTGTTGTTCGAGCGTGAGGCCACGCCATATGATCGTTTTCTCGATGTGCATGTCAGTCATCTGCGCAAGAAGTTGAACTGCGGGCGGGATATGATTCGCTCGGTTCGTGGAGTGGGGTATGTCCTTGCTGCGAAAGATTAGGGCCATCACCATCGGCTCGCTCAACGCGCGCATTTTGCTGGCAATGGCGGCCATTCTTTTCACTTCTTTTCTTGCCTTTCATTTCATCTCCAAGCAGATGGAAAAGCTGTATTTCATCCCTATCTTCGACAGGTTCGACGAATTGGAGTTGCGCGATGCGCTGAATGCCTATCAGGGTGGCGGCAAAGAAGCATTGCATGAATATTTGAATGGGCTGAATGCAACCTTCGGAGGCAATCACTATCTGCTGGACGCTTATGGCGTCGATCTCGATTCGCGTGCGGACCGCTCGGCGATGCTGCCTCCCGCATCGGAGGACAAATCCAGAACTGAGGTGCGTGGACTCTATGTCATTACGCACCGATCTGGAGATGGCCGCTACTGGTTTGCCGTTCAAAGCCAGAGCATAAGGCCGCACGTGTGGAGCTTTCTGCCCTACTATTTCCTGGTGATTGCCGCCACGGTCATACTCTGCTGGTTTGCCTGGATAAGCATCGTCGAGCCGATCAGAAAGATTGCAGCGACCATTGCGACCTTCGGCCATGGCAATCTTTCCCTGCGCATTCACACCCGGCGCGAAGATGAGATCGGGCAGCTTGGGAACTCGTTCGATCAGATGGCGGAGCGGTTGGAGCGGCTGATTCTGAACAAGCGGCGTCTGCTCGCCGACATCTCGCACGAACTGCGCTCGCCGCTGGCGCGTCTCAAGTTTGCCGTGAAGCTGGCCAGAACCTCGCCGGACAGCAATGCGGCGCTGGATAGAATCGAGCGCGATATCAACCGCATTGCATCGCTAGTGGCCGATATGGTGGAGATTACCTCGATTGAAGATGATCCGGCCGCGCGGGAGATGAGCGTGGTGTTGCTGCGCGAGATCGTGAAAGAGGTGGTGCGCGACTGCTCGCTGGAAGCCGACGTGCGCGGTTGTCGCATCGTGGTCGAGGGCGCATTGACGCGAGCGCTGAATGGAAACAAGGAACTGCTGCGCCGCGCGATTGAAAATGTTTTGCGCAATGCGATTCGCTATTCGCCGCGCGATTCCGTCATTCGCATGAATCTTGCCGAGTCCGATGCGGAGGCCTCGATTGAGATTCGTGATCGTGGGCCAGGTGTTCCCAGTGAAGCAGTGGCTCGGCTCTTCGATCCCTTCTTTCGCGTGGAAGAAGCGCGTGTGCCCAATGGCGGAGGTTCGGGACTGGGGCTGTCCATCGCCAAGCGGGCCGTGCAATTGCATCAGGGCGTCATCACTGCGGAGAACGCCGCGCCCGGTCTGTGTGTGCGCATCTCGCTTCCGTTCCGCACCATGCGTGGTGCTTAACCTTTCTTAAGCTTCAGTTTTCGCAATCGATGTTGTAATCCTCATAGTCGCCTCGTACACACCACGGGAATCGCGGGGCACTTGAGGAGATAAACATGAAGCGTATTTTTGGATTCGTGCTCGCGAGCGTCCTTCTTTCTGTTCCTGCTCTCGCTGCAAGCAACTCGCAAACCGTGAAGTTCCCCGGCGCTCTGCAAGTCGGATCGGCAGTTCTGCCTGCCGGCGACTACAAGGTCACCTACACCGGCACGGGTGCCGATGCCAAGGTCACCATCGAAAAGAAGGGCGTTCCGACCCTGACCGTCCCCGCCAAGGTTGTCGAGCAGAAGCATGATCACGTCGGCGTTTCCACGAACGCCCAGGGCGACAAGGAAATCCTTCAGACCATCTTTCTGAGCAACGTCAGCCTGGTTCTGTAACCCGTCTCGCAGGCGACGCAAACGTCAGGTCGGCGTTGATTGACGATGCGGCGCACCTCGGTTCAATATGTGTTCACTTTCTTGCCCCTTTTCCTTCTGGAGAAGGGGATATTTTTGCGATCAACCTGTTTGTCGCTGGATGATCGGTGGTCAAGACGGGCCGCTGCGCCCTCTCATTGGGTGAAAATGCAACCTTGAGTGGCGTCGTGGCGTCCAATACTGTGTATCCTTGAAATAGAGGACGACGATTTGAACGGATTGTGGGCACAATCGAGCACGGATCGGCGCGCAAAGCTCCCCGCTTTGTCGGCCGTGATGGTGCTGTGCCTGCTGTTGATGGCGCTGCTAATGGTGGTGCAGGTGGCACACATGCACCCGTTCGACAGCGATGCCGACCATTGCCCGCTGTGCATTGCGATGCATTCGGCGGTGCCGGTCGCGGTCTTCGCGGCTGCGGTGATGCTGATTCAAATCAGGACAGCCGCCCCGGTCTTCGAGCCGTGCGTAGTGATTCGCCATCGCCATCCGAAGCTTTTCACGCGTCCCCCTCCCACCGGTTGTTAGTCTCTTCGCCGAATCTCTCGATGGATGATTCCGGTAAGCCCCAGTATTGGCGTTTCAGCATGGGGTTGTATTCGTGCAAGAGCGCGCAGGCTGACGGATGCAAGGAATTCCGAGCCAGAAATCGATAACCAGACAGAATGGTCCTTTGGGCAGTCTGTCCTATTGCTCATGATCATACTTAGGAGGTAACTTATGCCGTTCAAACGCGGCACTTGTATTCATTTTCTATTTGCAGTTCTATTTTTTTCGGCGCTTAGCGCGGTGGCGCAGAGCGGTAATGCGGGCGCGGTGCGCGGCACGGTGAGCGATCCCACGGGCGCTGTGGTTGCGAATGTAAGTGTCAACCTGAACAATGCTTCCAGCGGGTTGAATCGCGACGTTTTGACGGATGCGAATGGTCAGTTCGAGTTTTCCAACGTGCCGTTCAGTTCTTATCGGATAACAATCGCCGCCAAGGGATTTTCTCCTCTGAGTCAGAGTGTTCAGATTCACTCGTTGGTGGGAGTCAATCTAAAGTTAGTGCTGGCGGTTGCCGGCGCTACGCAGACAGTGACCGTCGAGTCGTCCGGCGACTTGGTGGAGACTGACTCGACCTTTCATACCGACGTGGATCGCGACCTGTTTACCAAGGTGCCGATGGAGAGTGAGTCATCGTCTCTGAGTTCGCTGGTGACGGCAACCACGCCGGGCGTGGCGGCGGACTCCAACGGGCTTTTTCACGGGCTTGGGGATCACGCGTCCAACTCGTTTTCAGTAGATGGGCAGTCGATCACCGATCAGCAGAGCAAGGTTTTCTCGAATCAGATTCCGTCTAACTCGATTCAGTCGATTGAAGTGATCAGCGGAGCGCCCCCGGCCGAGTACGGAGGCAAGACCAGCCTGGTGATTGTAGCCACGACGCGCTCCGGGCAGGGAGTTACAAAACCGACCGGGAGCATTACCGCTTCTTATGGCGCTTTCGGTTCGGCGTCGGCTGGATTCGACCTGGCTTACGGCGGGAAGAAGTGGGGAAACTTCATTGAGATAGATGGAATGAATACCGGTCGGTTCCTCGATCCACCGGAGTTTGTGGTTTTTCACGACAAGGGCAACGAGCAGAACGTGTTTGATCGCGTGGACTATAACTTCAGCGCCAATGATTCTCTGCATCTGGATTTGAATTACAGCCGGTCGTGGTTTCAGACGCCGGACTCGTATGACAATCTGAACGTGCTGCATGTGGCCAGCGGTGGCACAACCCCTAACCCCGTGTGGCAAAACGTCGGCAATACCGATCAGCACTCGAAGATCGGCACTATCAACATTTCTCCAACGTATACGCGCCTGATCGGCAATGACTCGGTGCTGAACTTCGGTGGCTTTGTGCGCCGTGATGACTATAACTACTATCCCAGCAACAATCCTCTGGATGACTTGGGGCCTGCGAATCTGCAAACGTCGTCGATCTCACAATATCGCACTCTGACCAATGCGGCCATGCACACGGATTACTCGTATTCTCATGGGATTCACACCGTCAAGGCTGGTGCGCAGTACGGACAGACATTTCTGAATGAGAACGACGGCTTGGGTATCGTCGATGCGACCTATAACTCGCCCTGCGTGGATGGGGACGGAAACCCCGTGGCTGGATACGCAGATACGAGTGACTGCCCTGTGGGCAATGAGAACACAAGTTACAATTCCGTGCTCGCCCCCTATGATCTTACCCGCGGAGGCAATTTATTTCACTTCACGGGACATACGGACGTTAAGGAATTGGGGCTTTTTGTCGAGGATCAGATCAAGACCGGAAACTGGCTGCTGAATCTTGGGCTGCGCGGCGACGTTTACAACGGGCTGACTGCGGCGACGCAGGCGCAACCGCGTGTGGGCATTGCGTATAGCGTCAAGCGCACCAATTCCGTGGTGCGGGCTTCCTATGCGCGAACGCTGGAAACGCCCTTCAACGAGAACCTGATTCTCTCCAGCACTGGATGCGAAAATGCTGTACTGGCCCCGCTGCTGAATTGTTCGCCGGGAGTTTCTGGAACGCTGAATCCAGGCTATCGCAACGAATTCCATGCGGGCCTTCAGCAGGCCTTCGGCAAGCGGCTGGTGGTCAGCGGCGAGTATATCTGGAAGTACACGCACAACGCCTTCGACTTCAGCGTCCTTGGCAATACGCCGATCACTTTCCCCATTGACTGGCATAACTCGAAGATACCGGGTTATGCGCTGCACATAGAGGTTCCTCAGAACCATCATGTGAGCGCTTATGTGGTGATGTCGTCGGTGGCCGCGCGCTTCTATCCGCCGCAGGTGGCGGGCGCGGGTGCAACAGTGGGCCAGACGGGCTTGCCGTTCCGCATCGATCACGACGAAAAATTCAACCAGACCTCACACCTTCAGTATTCGTTCACGCAGGGCAAACTCAATGGACTGTGGGCAGGTTTTAACTGGCGCTATGACTCAGGCATGGCGGCGGGCGCGGTGCCTTGCTATAACACGTCCTTGAACGATGCGAACAGCGCCTGCGCTGCGACTTCGACCACGTTGAATGGGCAGCCCGCAGTGAATCTGGCTGGATTGACCGCGGATGAAGAAGCCCAGGCTGGTCTGATGTGCTATGGGTTGCCAGCAAAGGTGGGGCAAATCTGCCCGGTTTCGCAGTATTCATCGAACCTGGTGAATATTCCCGCGCCGGGTACGGGAGACAATGACAAGAATCCGCCGCGCATTGCGCCGCGTAATTTGTTCGATGCGTCCGTGGGCAAGGAGAATCTCTTTCATGCCGACCGGTACAAAGTGAATCTGGACCTGACCGCGATCAATCTGACCAACAAGTACGCGCTGTATAACTTCCTGTCGACCTTCAGCGGAACTCATTATGTGACTCCGCGTGCGCTGACGGCAAAGGTTACGTTGAACTTTTGACGCAGAGCAGTGAAATGATCGAAACTGGACCGGGAGCTTGCTCCCGGTTTCTTTTTCTCCGGTGAAGAATGAATCAAGTAAGTCGAGCGGTGATCTTTGGTGGAACGGGATTCATCGGCACGCACCTGACGCAGCATTTGTTGCGCGATGGGCTGGCCGAGCGGATCACGCTGGTGGATCTGTTGCCGCCACGGGATGAGGATTACTGCGGCCTGCTTCAGACGGGACTACGCTCTGGCCAAGTCGAGTTTGTTCAATGGGACGTGCGCAAGGCGATTCCAGACGGTTTGTTGCCCGCGCGCGCGGAGATGATCTTTAATCTTGCGGCGATTCACAGGGAGCCGGGGCACGCGGCGCAGGAGTACTTCGAAACCAATCTGCGTGGAGCTGAAAACGTGTGCGCCTACGCGACGGCGGCGCGCTGCGAACGGATGATTTTCAGCAGCAGCATTGCGCCGTACGGGCCATCAGAGGAGCGCAAGGACGAAGACTCGCTGCCCATGCCGGAGACGCCGTACGGAAGCTCGAAGCTGGTGGCCGAGCAGATGCATGAGGCGTGGCGCGCGGCGGATGCGGGGCGGAGACTGCTGATTCTGCGGCCCGGCGTGGTCTTTGGGCCGGGCGAGAATGGAAATGTAACTCGCCTGATTCGCAGTCTTGTTAAAGGTTACTTCTTTTATATGGGGAACCGCGCCACGCGCAAGGCGGGCGGCTATGTGAAGGAGTTATGTCTGGTGACTCAGTTTGCGCTGGAGTATCAGGAGCGGAGTGGCGAGGCGAGCCTGCTGCTGAATTTCTCCATGAATCCGACGGCGACGGTCGAGGAGTTCGTGGATGCGATTCGCAAGGTGATTGGCCGTCGCCGTGTACCCCTCACTGTGCCGCGTTTTGTGCTGCTGAGCGCGGCAAATTGCATCGACGGCATTGCCCGCCCGCTGCGGATTCGCCAGCCGTTCAGCCCGGTGCGAGTGCGCAAGATCTTCCGCTCGACTTACATTGATGCGAAACGTCTGCGGGAGATTGGTTACCAGTGGCGGTACACGTTGGAGGAAGCTTTGCGCGATTGGAAAGTTGATCGACCGCAGGATTTCTTATAATGAAAGCATGGTAAAGCGCACGGAATGCGGTTGGATGCTGGAAGAAGAAGCGCGAAAGCGTGGAGCGCTGCGCATTGCTGGTGTGGACGAGGTGGGGCGTGGGCCGCTGTTTGGACCGGTGGTTGCGGCGGCGGTGATTCTGGCACCGGGATTTCGTCTGGATGGCCTGACGGACTCGAAAAAACTCTCCGAAAAGAAACGCAACGAAATGGACCCGGAGATTCGCGCCAATGCAGTGGCTTGGGCGATTGCTTCGGTGGATGCGGAGACGATTGATCGCATCAATATTCGCCAGGCATCGCTGCTGGCCATGCGGCGCGCGGTGGAGCAACTGGCGCTGAGTCCGGATTTTCTGCTGATTGACGGGCGCGACACAATTGATTGGGATTGCCCACAGCGGGCCGTAGTCAAAGGTGATGCGACGAGTTTTTCGATTGCCGCAGCCAGTGTGCTGGCCAAGGTGTATCGCGACCGGTTGATTGTGGATTTGGACCGCGAGTTTCCGGGGTATGGACTGGCGCAGCACAAGGGGTATGGGACCGCTGAGCATCTGGCGGCGCTGACGCGGCTGGGTCCAACGCCGCTGCATCGCAGAAGTTTTCGACCGGCGTCACAAGCGGAGTTGCAATTCGAATAAAAGGCTCCTCGATTAGCAAGCCCAACTATTGATCTGGCCCTCAAATAGTGTTAAGGTTTCCCACCCTTGTGCAAGAAAAATCGCAAGGATGGGGCACCCAGTCACCTGTATTTACGGGCCGGATCAATCAGTGTGGAGTCTCAAGTTTTCAAGTTGCCCAATTGAAAAATTATTAGTGACCTGAGCGGTGACCGAGCAACTGTTCGCCCTTGGGGTGGTGGTCTCCAACTTGAAATTGGCGCACAATTCCATCCAGATCGGTGGCCAGTTCGGAGAGGTTCTTGCATGCTTCGGCTTCTTCTTCCGCGGCCTGGGAGTTTTCCGAGGAGAGACTGGAAATCTGGCTTGCCGACTCGGCGATCTCGTTGGAGGCCGCTGTTTGCTGGGTGGCGGCGGTGGCGATCATGTGAACCTGGCTCTCGACCTGCTTTGAGGACTCGATGATGGCATGAAGGCTCTGCCGCGCCTGGGCGGTCTCACCGATGCCTTCCTCGACCGCGCCGCGACTGTGGGTCATCAGGTCCAGGGTCTCGCGGGTCTCCTGCTGAATGCTGCGAATGGTGCTGGCAATCTCCTCGGTTGCGCCCTTGGTGCGCTCGGCCAGACGCCGCACTTCACCAGCCACCACCGCGAACCCGCGCCCATGCTCACCGGCGCGCGCGGCCTCAATGGCTGCATTCAGCGCCAGCAGGTTGGTCTGTTCGCTGATCTCTTGAATCACGCTGACCACTTTGCCGATTTCAACCGAGCGGTGCGCGAGCGAACCCATCTTCTCGGCGACTGTGCCCGTGGCCGAGGCAATCCGCTCCATGGTTGCAGCAGTTGCCTCCATCACCGCGCCGCCCTGGGCCGCCATTTCCGCTGAATCGCGGCTGGCCGTGGCGGCGGTCTCCGCGTTCTGACTGATCTCGCCGATGGTGGCAGTCATCTGCTGCGCCGCTGCGGCAATCTGGTTGGTCTTGTTGGTCTGTATATCGGCATTCACATGGCCGTCGCGCGACTGCGCGGTCAACAATTCCGCAGACGAAGAAAGCGCGGCCGCATCGCGGGTCAGAACGCGTAGCACCTCGCGCGTCGAGCCGATGCTGGTATTGATCGCGGCGGAAAGCCGCCCTACTTCATCCTGCCCCAGCACCTCAACCGAGGCGGTCAGATTCTTGTTGGCCAACTGCTCCAGCGCTTTGGTAGCCGACTCCAGCGGTGGCACAATCAAGCGCGTCATCACCATGCCAATCACCGCGCTCAGCAGCACCGTTACGGCCATCACCACGCCGACGATGAACAGCAGATTGCGCATTAGGCGAGCAGTCAATGCTCCTTCGTCGTTGCCGATCTTGTCATTCAACGCCACGTCCTTTTCCAGTGCGTCTACCGTGACGTTGTAATGTTTGACGGCATCTCCAAACAGCAGCAAGTGCGCCGCCGTATCCTTTTGTCCGGAATCGGCGAGTTGCCTGCTTTGGTCGCTGACCGCAATATAGGCATCGGCGTTTTCGCTGATCACCTGATACAGTTCTCGTTCTCCCGGATTGATCGCCAAAGGAGCATACTGTTGCATCGCGGCTCTGTAAGAATCCAAGTAGCTGATCCGCTTGGGCGTGAGCCGCTTCACGCACTCATCCGCCGTACACAGCAGCAGCAGCGCATCGGTGCGGCGGATGGTGGAAACCGAATAACGGATATTCCCCAGCACGCGCATAGAGACCATCGATTTCAGGACCACATTGTTGACCGCATCCTGGACCTTGAACAAGCCGATCAACGATGCCACTCCCAGTAGCGCGCTCAACAGGCAAACCAAACCAAAGGCATAGCCAAACTTATGTGAGATGCGAAGATCACGCAGCATTGTCATGGAAGATTCCTTTCCATAGAGAAACAGACTCGCGGCAGAGCGCGATACGGCGCGGTTTCTCTTGTTTTTTATCGGCAAGGAAAACAGGAGGAATAGTATTTACTGGAAGCTAGCTTATAAGAGCAAAGCAGAAATTCTAAGTTAAGAAATCCTCAGACAGCGTGGTGTAGCTTCTTGGGATTGAAGAGTCGCATGAAGACATAAACGATCAGTTGCAGCGCGATTGCGCCGCAACAGTCGAGTAGAACGTCCCAGGGGGAGCCGGTGCGGTTGGGCAGGAAGCTCTGGTGGTACTCGTCCATACTGGCCACTAGAGCGGTGCCGAGCAGAGCGAGAGTGGCATCATGCAGGAAGCGGGAGTGGGGCAGGGTCATCCACCAGGCGCGCAGCCACGCCAAGCCGATGAGTCCATAGCCGATGAAGTGCCCACTCTTGCGAATGCAGTGGTGAACAAAATCCCAACTGGCATCGCCGATGCGACCGAAGAGCACTTCGAAGAACCTGCGCAGCGGTGCGCTGGTGTGATTGGAGCCCAGGAATTCGGTGGACTCCAACATGATTGCTACGATGCCGAGCGCCACCGGCAGCCAAGCTCTGATCCAGAACACCAGGCCGCGCCGGTTACTCCACATGATAGTTGGGTGCCTCTCGGGTGATAATCACGTCGTGAACGTGACTCTCGCGCAGGCCCGCGCCGCTGATGCGCACGAACTGAGCCTTTTCCTGCAACTCGGCAATGGTGGAGCAGCCCAGATAACCCATGCCGGAGCGCAGACCGCCAACTAGCTGGAAGACCATAGCCTCGAGCGGTCCACGATAAGGAACGCGACCTTCGATGCCTTCGGGAACGAACTTGGCCAGGCGATTGCCGCCGGAGCGCTCGCGCTGCACAACGCCTTCGGTCCCCTGATTGCCGCTTTCCAGATCGGCGGCGCTTTGGAAGTAGCGTTCGCCCGAACCCTGGCTCATGGCGGAGAGCGAACCCATGCCGCGATAGGTCTTGAAGCTGCGGCCCTGGTAGAGAATCGTCTCGCCGGGGCTTTCATCCACGCCGGCAAAGAGCGAACCAATCATGATGGAGCTTGCGCCGGCAGCGATGGCCTTGGTGATTTCGCCGGAGTACTTGATGCCGCCGTCGGCGATGACCGGGATGCCGTGCTGGCTGGCCGCGCGATAAGCCTCGGCAATGGCTGTGATCTGCGGCATTCCCGCGCCGGTGACCATGCGCGTGGTGCAGATGGAGCCGGGACCGATGCCGACTTTGATGGCGTCCGCGCCCGCGTCGATCAGGGCCATTGCACCCTCGTAAGTGGCTACGTTGCCGGCCAGCAGACCGACGTTGGGAAAGGCTTTCTTGATTTCTCGAACCGCCTCCAACACGCGGGAGGAGTGACCGTGGGCGCTGTCGATGGCCAGCACGTCGGCACGGGCGCGCACCAACTCGGCGGCGCGTTCCAGGAAGTCGCCAGTAGCGCCGATGGCTCCGCCCACGCGCAGGCGGCCTTGATCGTCCTTGCTGGCGTTGGGGTACTTGAGCTTCTTCTGAATATCCTTGACGGTGATCAGGCCCTTGAGGTTGTACTGATCGTCAACCACCAGCAGCTTCTCGACGCGATGCTCGTGGAGGATTTGCTCGGCTTCTTCCAGCGTGGTGCCGACCGGCACGGTGATGAGGTTTTCCTTGGTCATCACGTCGCCGACGGGAATATCAGTGCGGGTCTCGAAGCGCAGATCGCGATTGGTGAGAATGCCCACCAGTCGCTTGCCGCGGGTGACTGGCACGCCGGAGATCTTGTAGCGGCGCATCACTTCGAGGGCGTCGCCGATGAGCTGATCGGGTCCGATGGTCACCGGATCGACGATCATGCCGCTCTCCGAGCGCTTCACCTTGTCGATCTCGCCAGCCTGGTCGGTGATGGAGAGATTGCGGTGCACAATGCCGATGCCGCCCGCCTGGGCCATCGCAATCGCCATGCGCGACTCGGTCACGGTATCCATGGCCGAAGAGAGCAGGGGCGTATTGAGGGTGATCTCGCGGGTCAACTGGGTTTGCGTGCTGACCTGCACGGGCACAACGTCGCTGTATGCGGGAACCAGCAGGACGTCGTCGAAGGTAAGGGCTTCGGGAAGATTTTTGGTTAGCATATGCTTTGACGCGCCTAGCGGGCCTGGAATCGAGTTCCCGGCGCGGCAGGCGCGTCTTACTATTGTAGCGGAGTGAACTCGGCGGGAGATGCTCGAAGCGGTTTTTTGAGCAGTGTCGTGCAGACAAACGTACTGCGCTGGACGGTATTTCTGCTGGTTTCTAGTCTGCGCGTGGTGGCGGGATTGGGTCGCGTCCATTTTCGATGAGCAGGGTGTGGAACTCGTCGGAGGGGAAGGGGTAGCCGAAGAGCCATCCCTGGGCGAAGACGTGCTTTTCTCTGTTGGCGAAGTAGCGGGCCTGTTCGGCGGTTTCGATGCCCTCGACGACCACCTGGAGGTTGAGGGCATCAGCCATGGCCATGATCTGGGGCAGAATGGAGACGGTCACCGATTCGGTGCCGATGGCCTTGGTGAATGCGCGGTCGATTTTGATGGCATCGACGGAGAGATCCTGCAGGTAGGCGAGGCTGGAGTAGCCGGTGCCGAAGTCGTCGATGTAAACGCGATGGCCGCGGCGGCGTAGTTGCAGGATGGCGTCCATGGCCACCTGCTGGCGGGCGGTTCCGCTTTCAGTGATCTCGATACCCAGATTGCGGGTGGGAATCTGGGCTTCGGCCAGGGAGCGCTCCAGCAAGGGCAGGAAGCGCGGATCAGCCAGGTCGGTGGCAGTGATATTGATATTCAGACGGAAGGTGTGGCTTTCGCGGAGAATATCGCCCATGTCGGCGAGGGCATGACGCAGCACCAGTCGAGTAATGTCACTGATGAAGCCGCGCTCCTCGGCGATCTTGACGAAGACGTCGGGGCTGATGACAAAGCCGTCTTCGTCGGTCCAGCGGACCAGAGCCTCAGCGCCGATGATGTGGCGCGTTTCCAGATCGACGACGGGTTGGTAGACCACTTGTAGATTGTCGTTTTGCACTGCGCGGTGGAGCTGATGCTCCAGCCCGTGACTGCGCCGGTAGAAGATCGAAACGATCATCCCGAAAATGCCGCAGGCCAGTCCGGAGAAGATCATGTAGATGACTCGCTGAAGCTGTTCGGCTTTGAGAGCATCGTGGATCGAGACGTAGCCGGTGACGCAACTGAGTCCGCGCGAGGAGCAGTGGGTCGAGTACAGCATCTGGCCGAAGCGGGCGTGGCCGTCGGTGGTGAGAACCTCCGGATCGATCTTGAGGGCATCGCCGCGCAGCCATCCGATATTGTGGGTGGGTGCATCGACGACGCTCTCGGCGAACAGGAAGTTGCTTGGTCCCAACTGGACCAGCGTGGCGGGCTGGAAGACGACGAAGGAATTACCCGATTGCAGGGTGATGACTGTCTCGTCCTCTTCCTGATAGAGGGGCAGATCGCGGTAGATGCTGGTGCCGTCGCCGAGCAGGAAGTCGGGATTGGGCAGCGGCCGGGGTTCGGGGAGCCGGTCCAGAGCGGCTGAGCAGTCGATGTGTCCGTCGCGGATGCGGCCGGCATCCTTCAGGTGCTTGGATTCGAAGAGCAACGCGCGGAAGTAGGTCAGCTCCTGTTCGGTGCAATGGGCGTAGGGCGCGGCGTTCATGGCTGACAGAACGGCGTGTGACTCGGCGAGATAGTGGTCGGAGTCTTTTGAAACGATGGAAACGCCTTCGTCCAACCGACGTTCGGTCAGCGCGATGGTGGTTAGATTGCCCAGCAGGTATCCGCCCAGAATGCCGCACACAGTCGCCACCACAGTGGCAATCAACGTGAAGAGCACGCGTTGTTTGAAAGCATTCATGCAAATGCGATCCGAACTCGACCCGAGTCTGAGCAGGTACGCGCCAGGAAATCCGCGCGAACTGCCTATCTTCTATATCGGAGAATAGGAGCGCAGTCTTTAAGGAAATCGGTGGCGGGGTGGGGAAATCACTGCGTGGAGTTGGGCGAGGGAGTTTTTTTGTCGTCCTGCCCGAGAATGTGACGGAATTCGCCGATGCTGACCGGGCGACCGAAGAGCCAGCCCTGGGCGTGGACCGAGTGCTCGGAGGACGAGAAGTACGCAGCTTGCTCGCCGGTCTCGATGCCTTCGACGATGACGTTGAGATTGAGCGCTTTGGCCATGGCCAGGATTTGCGGAAGAATGCCGACCGTCACCGCCTCGGTGCCGATTGCCTGGGTGAAGGTCCGATCAATTTTGATGGTATCAATGGCCAGATCGTGCAGGTAGGAGAGGCTGGAATAGCCGGTTCCGAAGTCGTCGATATGGACACTGTGGCCGCGTTCGCTGAGTTGGCGAATCGTTTCCATGGCTACACCGTGCTTGGCGGTCGAGCTTTCGGTGATCTCAATGTTCAGGCTACTTGCGGAGACGTGGGCTTTTTTCAGGGCCTGATCCAGCATGGGGAGAAAATCGGGGTTGCTCAAGTCGGCGGCGGCCACGTTGATGCTGAGGTGAAAGTCGGGGTGGGAGCGCAGGATGGGCGCAAAGTCGCGCAGGGCGCGTCGCACCACCAGCTTGGTGAGTTCGGAGACAAAACCGCATTCCTCGGCGATTTTGACAAAAACGTCGGGCGGGACGGGGAGTCCATCTTCGTCTGTCCATCGGGCCAGCGCCTCCGCGCCGACAATGTGCCCGCCGTTCAGATCGACGATGGGTTGATACACCAGCCGGAGTCCATTCCTGTTGACGGCGCGGCGCAGTTGCTGCTCCATGCTGCGGCTATGGCGGTAGGCCAGCGAACAGGCAAATCCGAAAAATGCGCCCACCAGGGCACCGAACGTCGAGCAGATGGTCAACTCGGTGCGATCCGAGCGCAGGGCTTCGGGGATGGTCATATGCGTGGTGGTGCAATGAAAACGGGCGGGGGTACATACGGTAAAGTAGAGGGTTTCTCCGCGTCGGCTGAGGCCGTCTTTGGTGAACAGAGCATCACTTGGCTGCGGCGAAATGGTCATCAGTCTGCCAGGTGACCGATCTGCTGCCGTCATGGTGACGATGAATTGCAGAGGAGTGGTATCTACGCGTCTGGCAGCGCCGGAGTTGATGATGACGAAGGAGTTCCCGAATTGTATGGCAAGCGTGATCTGGCCGCGGACCTGCATCAGCCCCGCTGTGGTAAAGACACTCGATCCGTTGGGCATCGAGTAGGCGGGACGCAACTGCGCGTTTTTCAGTTCGGCGGGTTCAATCGTCGCCGAGCAATCGACTTTTTCGTCGCGCATATGCCCGCCATCGCGCAGAAAGTCGGTCTGAAAGAGCATCTTGCGAAAGTAGGCCATCTCCTCATTCGAGCAATAGGGATAAGGTGACTCATTCATCTGCTTGAGGGTGGCTTCGCTCTCTTTCAAGAAAGCATTCTGCTCGGCGATCAGGCGGTCTGTCCCTTGCAAGAGCCGGTGCTTGGCTTGACGCAGAGCCAGCCCACAGCCCAGCAGGTAGCCGCCTGCTGTGCCGATCAGCGCGGCCACCATGGTGGCGATGAGCGGAATCAATATCCGTCTGCGGATTTTCTTCATAGCCTGATGACCGGCGCTTGGCATTGTCTTGAAGGCATTGGTATGCACCGCCCCGACTTGCTGCGCGTAGGTATTTCATCGGATGGGGGAGGCGTGAGCTTTAGAAGAGTCTTGTAATCACGCAGCGTGGGAGTCGGAAGAGGAATTTCTGGCCTCCTCGATCTCCTGTGCCATGGCTTCCTCGCGGCGTTCAATATCGGCTAGCCAGTCGTGGAAGACTTCGTAGGGTACCGGGCGGCCGAAGAACCATCCCTGAGCGAGAATGGGCCATCCACCTTCGGTAAAGTATTTGGCCTGCTCGGTGGTTTCGATGCCCTCGACGACGACCTGCAATTTGAGTTTTTTGGCCATCGCCAGAATCTCTGGCAGCACGGCGGCGGCCGATTCGTCGGTGCCGATGGCGTGCGTGAAGTCATTGTCGATTTTGATGGCATCGACGGCGTTGGCGCTCAGGTAGGAGAGGCTGGAAAAGCCGGTGCCGAAGTCGTCCAGCAGCACGCGGTGGCCACGGTCGCGCAGCTTGCGGATGGTCTTCAGCGAGCCTTCCGTGCGCGCATGAGAGCCTTCACAGATTTCGACGGCCAGATTCTCTGGCGGGACTTGCGCGCGCTTCAATTCGTCCTCGACCATGGGCAGGAAGCGCTCGTCGTCCAGGTCGGCGGCTGTCACGTTGACGCTGATGCGGAAGCCGGGATGGCTGAGCATGGTATCGCGGAAGTCGCGCAGCGTCTGACGGACGACCTGTTTGGTGATTGCGCCGACGAACTTATGCTCCTCGGCGATGCGGATGAAGGCATTCGGCTCGACTTCAATGCCGTCCTCGTTGGTCCAGCGCGAGAGCGCCTCCGCGCCCACCACGTGCCCGTTCACAGGATTGACGATCGACTGGTAAACCAGCCGCAGCCTTCCGTGGCGCACAGCGCGCCGCAACTGGCTGACCATGCCGAAGCGGCGGCGATAGAAAAAGATGCCAATGAAGCCCGCGCCCACTCCAAACAGCCCGCCCACTGCTTCGCCTTCCCGCAGTTGGTTGTGCGCCGCCAGCAGGGCATCGGAAACGGCGACGAACTCGGTGATGCAATTCGAGTAGTGATCCGAGCAGAGTGTGACGAAGATATTTCCATCGGGATGAAAGTTGCCGCTGCCGTTGAGAATCTGGCCGTTGATTTCGGGCGAAGCGCCGTTCGACTGGTCGGAGGCATCGATGGCCACTACGGTCGAATGCACGGGCGCAGGGGCGCGATGGGTCTCGATATAGGGGCTGAAGACAATGTAGGCATCGCCCAGTTGCAGGCTGACGACGGTCATATCTCCGATGCGGAATGGATCGAGCTTGGTATAGATTTTGCTGCCGTCGCTGCGGACGAAATCCGGCTTGGGCAAAGGGATGGAATCCTTCAGCCGCCCCAGTTTGGCCGAGCATTCGATCCGCCCATCGCGAATTCTTCCCGCTTCCTTCAGGTATTCGGAGAGAAAGATGAGATTGCGGAACGAGGCAATATCGTCGTCGGAACAGAAAGAAGCCTGCGCGGTTTTCATGGCAGCCAGCATCGAACGCGACTCCAGTGAGGCGGTATCAGCCTCGGTGAGCGTCTGCTGTGCATATTGGCGCAGCCGCGCCTGAGTCATCTGCAGCACCAGCGCGCGGCTGGCAAAATAGCCGATCAATGCGCCGCAGATGATCGCGGCGATCATGCCTATCGAGATTTCCAGCAGATGCTTCCTGGGAGTTGGCATCGTTGCACTACCAATCCGGCTTCAAACCGAAACTTGGGCAGCCACCACAAAAAAGCGCGTCTGTCCCATCATGTTCATCGGAGCCAGTCGCGCCAAACTTCAAGAGATTTTTCTGTGGAAACGCGCGTGGTGATTGGAGTTTTCTCATTCAAGTGGGAGAGCGAGGTCTTAGCCCGCAGAGCGTTTTGAGGGCCGCGAAACTGGCAAAAAAAGGCGATTTTGAGGTCAAAATCAGGTTTTTTGGGGCAAAAAAGGGCCAAAAATGGGCACTTCTGTTTACTGATCAGTAACTAT
>Ga0209415_10000393_pt1 | contig 79976 bp, 73 predicted proteins | sample PeaSoiSIISIP2007_FD_187696 | JGI IMG/M metagenome (GOLD analysis project Ga0209415, IMG submission 187696) | Peat soil microbial communities from Weissenstadt, Germany - SII-SIP-2007 (SPAdes) (version 2) | ecosystem: Environmental > Terrestrial > Soil > Wetlands > Peat | place: Germany...
GTCCACATGACCGACATCAAGCGGATGGAGGTCGCCACAGACTTGGTTTGCGAGAAGTGCGGCAAACCGATGGTGATCAAGTGGGGGCGTCACGGCAAGTTCATCGCTTGCACGGGTTATCCCGATTGCACGAATACGCGCGAGCTGCCCGCGTCTGAAACCGGCGGCGTCTCCGAGCAGGACGAAACTGAATATTGCGAGAACTGCGGCCGTCCCATGGTATTGAAAAAGGGGCGATTCGGGCAGTTCCTGGCCTGCTCCGGATACCCGGAATGCAAGACCACTAAGCAGCTCGGCGCGGCGCAGAAGCAGCAGGATGTGCCGCTCGACGAGAAATGTCCGCAATGCGGCAGCACCATGGTCCGGAAGTACGGCCGCTATGGGGAATTCGTGGCTTGCAGCGATTATCCGAAGTGCAAGTATGTGAAACAAAAGACCATAGGCGTGAAATGTCCGAATTGTTCGGAAGGCGAGGTTGTGGAACGCCGGTCCAAGCGCGGCAAGACGTTTTATGGATGCAATCGCTATCCCGATTGCGATTTTGTCGCCTGGGGCAAGCCGATTCCCGAAAAATGCCCGGATTGCGGCGGCAGCTACCTGATCGAGAAATTCCTGAAGTCCGGCCCCGTGGCACAATGCCCCAATCCCGAATGCAAGTTCAAGAAACCCTTGGTCGTTCCGGTAGAAGCTGAGGTTGTCGTCTGATGGCGGAAGCGCTGGCGAAGCCGGATTACGGGCTCGATGCACCATTATTGGTGAAGCGGATGTTCTCGCGCGGCGCGTGGACGCTGGCGGTCGCACTCGCGGTATTTTTTATCAATCACAACGATTATCCCGGGCCGTCCTGGAATCTGCTGACCGCGCTGGGTTTGATTGGAATCGTATTCCTGGCCGTAGGCGGAGTCATGGTCTGGTCGAGCCGCGTGGCCAAGCCCAGCCTGCGCGACCGGCTGATCGATTCGCTGGAGCTGAAAGGCGACGAGAAAGTCCTCGACGTGGGCTGCGGACGCGGGCTGATGCTGATCGGCGCGGCCAAGCGGCTGAAGACCGGTAAGGCCACCGGAATCGATATCTGGAGCAAGCAGGACCTTTCCGGAAACTCGGCGGACGCGGCCAAGGCGAACGCGAAGCTCGAAGGCGTACCGGACCGCGTGCGGATCGAGAATGGCGACGCGCGCAAGCTGGTCTATCCCGATAACAGCTATGACGTCGTGATGTCCACGCTGGCGATTCACAATATCAGCGATCCCGACGAACGGGACCAGGCCATCCGCCAGTTGTGGCGTGTCCTAAAGCCGGGAGGCCGTCTGCTGATCTTCGATATTTTCCACACCGCGCACTATACCGAAGTCCTGCGCGAATGCGGAGCCAAGGACACAAAGCTGTCCGGGCTTGAATTTCTGTGGTGTGTTCCGTGCCGCAGCCTATTGACGCGTAAGTAGGATCTGGGCGGTCTGGAAGTGCGATCGCGATTCCAGCAGGCAGCGCCGCGAACCTTCCCGGCCTTCCACCCGAACATTGCCCTGGCGCTCAGTCACTCGATAAGCCGTGTGCGCTCCGTGGTGCCAGAGTAAGGATTCAAGGGGCCAGTCTGAATCGGCGATCATGCGGATCCCATTTTGGCCGAGCAGGATAGTCATATCCGAGCAGGAGCCTGCCGTTTCAGCGGCTTCCAGGATTCGCTCGGCATGCTCGGCAAAACTGCTCACGGGTTACATATCGCTGAAGCGGGCAGGAATTCTAGTAATATGTGCGACCCAGCCACTCGGCCACCAGCGCCGGTTTATCGCGGCCTTCCACGTCGACCGTGACGCCCCAAGCGATCTCGACTCCGCCGTCCACATCTTTAATCGAATTAAGCGCGAATCGCGCCCGAACGCGGCTTCCAGCGGGAACGGCGCCTGTGAATCGCAGGCGATTAAAGCCGTAGTTGACGCTCATTTTCGCGTTGGAGCGGAAATGGACGGCTTCCCGGATCAGGATCGGCAGCAGGGAAACTGTCAGGAAACCGTGGGCGATGGTGGTCTTGTACGGCGATTCGCGGCGGGCTCGATCGACGTCGATATGAATCCACTGATCGTCGCCGGTGACTTCCGCGAAACGATCGATCTGCTGCTGCGTGACGGTATGCCAGCCGCTGGCGCCGATTTCCTGGCCCGTGCGTCCTTTAAGCTCGTCGACGGTCATTTGCCGTCGACCGAGAAAGCCAGCAGCACGTTGCCGGGGATTCCGCCGAAAACGCCGTACCCGGAGTTGGTGTACACCATGCCGTGCGCGATGGTCGGGCCGCCGGCGTCGATGGATCCACCCTTGGCCTGGACGCCGTTTACAGTCTCAAAGGGATGCGCGGTTTCGAAATCCCAGATGATATCGCCTGTCGAGGTGGAATAAGCCCGGAAATGGCCGTTCAGCGCGCCCGAGAAAACCGCGCCCGGCATAACGGCTACCGCCGCGGACTGTCCCACGTTCCCGCCCACCGCCGGAGCCGGCGCCGACCACTTCAGTTCGCCCGTAGCTAAATCGAGCGCGTACAGTCCCGGCGTCCCCGCTTTGCCGTTGAACCGGTCCGAGACGGCCGCGTAGACCTGCTTATCGTCAGCCGCGTGGCCCCATTCGACGCCGCCTAACGCGCTGCCTTTTCCGACTCGCGTCTGCCACAAGACTTTGCCCTTGTTGTCGGGGTCCAGGCCCCAAACGACGCCCGATTTCTGCCCCGCGACGATAATCTGCTTGCCGTTCGGAAGCGTGCGCAGCACCGGCGAAGTGCCGAAATCGAAGTCGGGTCCGCTTTCCTCCGGACAATTAGGACTATTCGGGCAGCCGATGACGAAGTTATCTTTGGGCTGCACCTGGCTCGACCAGACCAGCCGGCCCGTTTCCAGATCGAACGCGAGAATCGCATCGCTGGTATTGATCTCGACATCGGTGTAGGAATTGCCTGCCGACGCATAGATCAGTTTGCGTTTGAGATCGACAGTGGGCGACGACCAAACGGATGCTCCCGCCGGTCCGAGCAGTTGGGTACCGTTCTTGCTGGTTTTATACGCCTTGGGCGGATCGAGCACGGTGTAGCTCTTCCAGATCTGCTTGCCTGTCGAGGAATCGAGCGCCGCGACGCTGCCGCGGAAGGTGCAGCATGAATAGGTCGGCTGCTGCGCCGATGCCTCTTCGATCGACGCGACCGGAACGTAAACCCGCCCGTTGACCAGAATCGGCGCACCGGTGATCCGCGCTACTGGATGATCGTCAAGTTTGGTCTTCCACACCGGCGCACCCGTTTCGGCATCGACCGCGTGCGCATTGGCTCTGATATCGCCGAAATAAGCGGCCCATTTCCCATTCGAGAGCTTGCCGATGCTGATCGCAGTGCGAACCCCCGCGCCTGCGGCGTACGACCAATATACGCAGCCGGTTCCGGCATCGAGCGAATAAACCGTGCCACCAACGCTGCCGACGAAAACACGTCCACCAGCGACCGTAGGCTGCGCCCAGGCCATGGGATCCTTGGGGAAACCGAAGGCCCATTTCAGTTTGAGCTTAGGAACGTCGGATGCGGCCAGGCCCGGCTTCGGCTGGAAATGCGAATTGTCGGTGTCGCCGCCCCATCCGCTCCAATCGCCAGCGCCGAGAGCGAACTTGGGCGCCGGGGTCGTGCATTTGCCGGCCATCGGCTGCGCCACTGCTACCGAGAACTCCTTGCCGGTGATGAACCTTGCGATCGCCTTCCCCTCATCTTCGCTGAGGCCGGCCGCCTGAACCGTCATGGCGCCGTTGAACATCGCAGTCATGACAAACTCGGGCGTTTTCGCGGCGAGTTCGTCATGGGAAGGCATGCGCTCCTGCGGCTTGCCATCGTGGCAAATACCACAGCGAGATTTAAAGAGCGCGGCGCCATCCGGCGCTGCTGCGGCCGCGGCAGACATGGCGATTGTGAGGTATGCAATTTGGCGTAGAGACATTAGTAACCCTTCGCGTCAATTTAGCATAACTCGCCGAAACTGGCGCTGCCGGGTCCCGGTACGATACCGTAGAGATGTGTTCGCGATGGCATGGTTTACGCGGCAAAAATCGGGTGCAGAGGGCGGCGGCGAGGGCGAGAAGAAGGTCCGGACCGAAGGTCTGTGGCTGAAATGCGAAAGCTGCGGCCAGATTATCTGGAAGAAAGCCCTGGATGAGAATCATCAGGTATGCCCGAACTGCGAGCATCACTTCAAGCTGGACGCGCGGGCGCGCCTGGCGATCCTGTTCGACAACGGCGAGTATCAGGAGCACGACCGCGGACTCAGTTCCACCGATCCGCTGCACTTTGAAGACGCCAAGCCGTATAGCGAGCGGCTGGCTTCGATGCAGCGCGCGACCTCACTATCGGACGCCCTGATTTCAGCCACCGGGACTCTGGAGGGCCGCCCGATTCACATCTGCGCGATGGAGCTGAAGTTCATCGGCGGCAGCATGGGCGCCGTGGTCGGAGAGAAAATCACTCGGGCCATCGAGAGTTGCATCGACCATCGGCGTCCGCTGGTGATCGTGTCCGCGTCGGGCGGCGCACGCATGCAGGAAGGCGCCATCAGTCTGATGCAGCTCGCCAAGATTTCGGCGGCGCTGATGCGTCTGGATGACGCGAAGGTGCCGTACATCAGCGTCCTGACCGATCCCACCACCGGCGGTGTGACCGCGAGTTTCGCCATGCTCGGGGACCTGAATATCGCCGAGCCAGGCGCGCTGATCGGATTCGCCGGGCCGCGCGTGATCGAGCAGACCATTCGCCAGAAGCTCCCGGAAGGCTTTCAACGCAGCGAATTTCTGCTGGAGCACGGCTTTCTGGACGCGGTGATCAAGCGCTCCGAAATGAAGGCGTACATCGCGCAATCTTTGAGTTTCTTCTGTGACTAGCGGCCAGCTGCGGAGAAAAAGCGTGAAAGCTCGCGACACCCACCGCTCCCTGTGGTCGCGGCTCATTAAGCTGCAAGGAGCGGGAAACGTGCCGCGACCACAGGGAGCGGTAGGCGGTCCCGTGTCAACGAACCTGCTGTGATCCAACTTCAAGGCGCCGGAAAGCGTTTCGGCCACAAACTTCTCTTTGAAAACTGCGACTGGCTGATTACGCCCAAGGAGCGTACCGGACTCGTGGGCGCGAACGGCACCGGCAAATCCACGTTGCTCAAGATTCTGGGCGGAATGGAAACGCTCGACTACGGCATTATGAGCGTCACCAAAGGCATCACGCAAGGCTATCTTCCGCAGGATGGGCTGACGCTTTCGGGAAAAACTATTTTCGACGAATGCATGGGCGTTTTCGCCGCGCTGCACGAAATGGAGCGAGAGCTTGAAACCCTGCATCACAAGCTCGCCGAACTTGACCCGCAGAGCGCCGACTATGAAGCCGTGGCGGACCGTCTGCACCACATCGATTCGGAATTTCGCAATCGCGACGGATACGCGATTGAAGCGCAGGTGGGCACGGTGCTCGACGGGCTTGCGTTTCGCAAGGAAGACTGGACCCGGCGCACCGAGGAGTTTTCGGGCGGCTGGCAGATGCGCATCGCGCTGGCGAAACTGCTGCTCGAAAAGCCCAACATGCTGCTGCTCGATGAGCCGACCAATCATCTGGATCTGGAAGCACGCAACTGGCTGGAATCGTACCTGGCGGATTATCCGTTCGCCTACGTGTTGATCTCGCACGACCGCTATTTTCTGGACATCACCGTGAACCGGACGGTGGAGATCTGGAACAAACAGGTTCATTTTTACAGCGGAAATTACGATTCGTATTTGAAGCAAAAAGAGGAGCGGCGCTCGCAGCTACTGTCCGCGTATCGCAATCAGCGCGAGCGCATAGAGCAGTTGGAAGCGTTCATCAATCGCTTTCGCGCGCAGGCGACGAAAGCGAAGCAGGTCCAGTCGCGCATCAAAGAATTGGAGAAGATCGAGCGGATCGAAGTTCCTCCGGACGAGCAGACCATTCATTTTTCGTTTCCGCAGCCCAAGCCCAGTGGACGGATCGTCGCCGAGTTTAAGGACGTTTCGAAAAGCTACGGGGCCAAGCACGTGTTCAGCGGCGCGAGCTTCATCATCGAGCGCGGCGATCGCGTCGCGCTGGTGGGCATCAATGGCGCGGGGAAATCGACCATGATCAAGCTGCTGGCCGGAACCGAGCCGCTCACCTCCGGGTCGTATACGCTGGGTCACAACGCGCTACCGGATTATTTCGCGCAGGATCAGTACAAGGAATTAGACCCGAACAAACGGATGCTCGACGATCTGGGCGACGCTGCGCCCCGATCGACGCAGACGGAATTGCGCACCTTGTTGGGGTGTTTTCTGTTCAGCGACGACGATGTTTTTAAGCGCATCGGTGTGCTGTCGGGCGGCGAGCGCAACCGGTATGCGCTGGCGCGGATGCTGCTGGCTCCATCAAATTTTCTGTTGCTCGATGAGCCGACCAATCACCTGGACATGCGTGCGAAGGATGTACTTCTCGAATCGCTCAGCAAATATACCGGGACCATCGTGTTCGTATCGCACGATCGCTACTTCATCGACAACCTGGCCACGCGGATCTTCGAGATCGAAGACGGCCACGTGCATGTTTATCCGGGCAATTACGAGGATTACCTGTGGCGCAAGGGCGGCGGCGCATCGCCGGTCGTCACGGAATCGGCGCACGAGCCGGAACCCGTTCGCGTCGCGCCTGCGGAGCCAAAGAAGCGCGTGAATCCGATGAAGGTGAAGAAGGTCCAGGACCGGCTGAAGGAAATCGAACAACGCGTGGCTGCGCTCGAGCACGAAATCGCCGAATACGAGACTGCGCTGGGGGATTTCAAGAGCGTGGAAGAAACGATGCGGTTGACAGACCTGGTGTCAGCGCGGCGGGCGGAACTGGAAACTACGGTGTCGGAATGGGAAGAGCTTTCAGCAGCGCTCGAATCGGGCGGCTAGTGTAAAACGCGGCGGCTAATTAGCACTTACAGTCGACGGCGAGGTGTGGTGTTCCTGCGCGAAGTAATTCGATATGCCCAGGTTCTTATACACCTGCCCCGCGACACCGGATGCGGTCGGACCGCTGACTAAACGTCCACCGGTGAGCAGAACCACCACCACCATCTTGTTCTTGCCGTTTTCAGTGAACGAGCCAAACCAGCCGAGGTGCGTGGGCGACCGCGAATCCGTGCACGTTCCCGTCTTGCCGTAAATGGGCTCATTCGGATCGAAGCCGATGCGCCGCGCCGTGCCATACTCCACTGCGCCCATCATGCCAGGGCGAATCTCGGGAATCCATTGTTCGATATCCAGGCGGCGCTTCACACGCGGGATCATTCCGTCGGCTTCTGTTTGCGAATGCGGGTATTGGAGATAGTAGAGCGTTCCGCCGTTCGCCACCGCGCCGATCAGAGCCGCGTATTCGAGCGGCGTCAATGAAATCCCGTCGCCGAAGCTGGTCATCATTCCCATGCCGCTCTTGGGAACGGTCGCCGGCAGGATGCCGGGCTGTTCCTGCTCGATGTCGAGGCCGGCCTTTTCGCCCAGGCCGAATAGGCGCGCGTAGTAGCTTACCCGCTCGAAACCGAGGCGCTGGCCGAGGCTGGCGAAATACTGATTGTTCGATTTCGCAAGCGCAGTCGTTAAGTCAAACGTTGTCCGTCCGTACACGCGGATCAGGGTCTGCCGCTCAATGATACTTTCGCTCAGCGCCGCCAGTGCGACTGGAACTTTGATGGTCGAACACGGCTGATACCCGCTCTGAAACGCCAGCTTCTGGTTCACGATGCTCAGGATGCGGCCGGTGTTGGGGTCCGTGACGACGATGGTGCCATTCATCGGGCCCAACGCGTCCACGGCGGCTCGCCGAACGGTCAGGTCTTCGCCGTCGATGAAGTCGCCCGCGGTGGAATCCGCGTAATTCGGCACGCGCCATGGTCCGCTGACGATCTTCTTGGGATGGGCGGTTCGCGACGCCACGGTCCGCGCTGGAACGACGTTCAGCGCCATGGTTTTAACGGCCGCAGGCTTCTTTTTCTTCTTTACGGGAGCCACGGCGAGGAGATTCGTTGCCCAAGCTAGCGCGATCAGGATGAGGACAGAGTTCCGGTATCGAAGAGGCAAACGCTTCTCCCTCTAATGTTAACGTTCCACTGACGACATGAACCCTAACAGTTTGCAGCAACACGTAGTACTACGTCAAGCGCAAATCATGCCGCGGTCCACCCTCCATCTATCGGCAGTATCGATCCGTTCATGAAAGACGCTTCATCTGAGGCGAGGTACACTGCCAGGCCGGCCATCTCATCGGCCCGTCCCAGGCGGCCAAGCGGTTGGCGTTGTTCGAGTTGCGCGCGGACCTGATCCTTTTCGTGGGCATGATGCTTATCAATCAGGCCGGAGATGAACGGCGTATCGATCGTGCCGGGGCAGATGCAATTAACCCGGAGTTCGGTGGGATAATCCACGGCAAGCTGCCGGGTTAGGGCGATGATCGCGCCCTTGGTGCCGCAATACGCGAACCGGCGCTTGACGCCGATCATCCCCGCGACCGAAGCGATATTGATGATCGACCCGTGTGAAGCTCGGATCAGCGGCAGGGCCGAGCGAGTAACTAGAAACGTCCCTTCAACGTTCACGCGAAAGAGTCGCTGAAAATCTTCAAGGGAAGTCTCTTCCACGTTGCCTACCAGCCCGATTGCGGCGTTATTCACCAGGATGTCCAGGCGATCGATCTGTCGAAACGCCACGGCGACCGCGTTTTCGTCGCCGATATCGCACGCGATTACACGAGCGCCTTCAAGCGTCGCGGCTACCGTTTCGGCTCGCTTCCGGTCTCTGGCCACGATGATTACAGACGCCCCTGCATGGCTGAAGGCCCGCGAGATCGCTTCGCCGATCCCACTCGATCCCCCAGTGACCAGCGCGATCTTTCCATCCAGGCGGAATGGTGTGGTCATGAAGCGACTTTTCTTTCGCGCGTCGCCAGGGCGAGTAACAGGAAAATCATCATCACCGCGCGAATTTTCATGGTCTCCATTGTACGCCGCGACATACGCCCCGCCCATCGCAGGAAGCGCAGCAGTTCCCCGCGGTGTGCCCAAACGAAAGCGCGAAACTCGGACGGCGTCATGGTTTCGGCGTGAACGCCCCAATACGTTTCCAAGCGCCATCGCAGATAGGGACTGTTCCAGGGACGAAGGCGATAGCCTTTCGAGGCGCGCCACAAAAATCGCAGCACCTATTTGACGAGACCTGATGCGCCCTTTGGCGCCGGGTCCGGCGTAGCGTAATATCCGTTGCGCGTGCGTACGTTCACGTTGCCGTAGCCCTTCACCGAGACGCTGATGCGGCGAAAACTTCCATCCAGAACGGAGTTGGTAGGAAGGTACCCGACAATGTACTGGTTGCGAATCTCGTGCGCAACTTGCGGCGTGATCTTGTCCACTTCGGCCAGATCCTTGGGGTAATAATCCATTCCGCCGGAGGCCTCGGCCAAGGCTTTCAGGGCACGCTTGGCTTTGCTCGCTTCGCGCGGTTCTTCCTCGTTCAACAGGCCGATGGAATATACCAGGATCTCGCTTTGCCGCGCCTTGCGCACCAGTTGTTCCAGCGATTCGTTGCTGGTGTTGTCGTTGCCGTCGGTCACTACCAGCAAAACTTTCTTATCCTTTTTGCCGTGATCCTTTACGTAATCGATCGACATGCTGATGGCGTCGCGCATGGCGGTTCCGCCCTTGGCGTCGATCTTTTCAAGCGCCTCTTCCAGCTTTTTGATGTCGCTGGTGAACGGACAATCCAGGTACGCATCGTCGTTGAAGTTCACGATGAACACTTCGTCCTGCGGATTGGACGCCTTCACCAAGTCCATCGAAGCCGTGGCGACTTTGGCCCGCTTGTTGTTCATGCTGCCGCTGTTGTCGATGATGATGCCCATCGAAACCGGAACGTCCTCCCGGCGGAACAGCTTGATGGGCTGCTCGACGCCGTTTTCGAGCACCTTGAACGCGGATTGCGGGATGTTCGTCAGCAGCTTTCCGTTCTTGTCGCTGACCGTCACCTGCAAGGGGACCAGCCGGACGTCGGTTTTGAACGTAGCGACGTCGTCCTGCGGTGCCGGCGGTTGCTGCGCGTAGGAGAGAGAGAAGAAGATGAGCAGTGCGAACAGGCTATTGAATCGGCGCATAATATCCGGTGCGGAACGACGCCTTAAGCGACGGCAATCCCGCGGTCTTTACCAGCTTAACCGTCACGCGGCGATATTTTCCATCGCGGGCGGCATTTTTCGGCGAGTAGGCGAGCACGTATTCGTTGCGCAATTCAATGCCGATCTTCGCCGCGACGTCGGGCAGCTCGGCCAGGTTATCAACGGCGAAATGACGGCCGCCGGTCTGCTCACTGATTTCGCTGAGCAGCGCCGGACCGCTCATCTCTTCCGGAGTCCGTCCGCGCGACGCCACCGGCTCGAAAATTCCGATCGCATAAATCTGGACGTCGGACTCGCGTACGGCGTTCTTCACTTCACTCTCAGTATAACGGCTGGAGTTGTCCCCACCGTCGGAGATGATCAGAATCGCCTTACGCGCGTTGCGAGCCTTCTTCATCTGATTCATCGCCATATAAACGCCATCGAGCAGCGCGGTGCGTCCCTTGGACTCGATGAACGTCAGCCGGTTCTGAATCTCTTCCGTGTCCGGAGTGAACGGCACCGACATCTCCGGCCGGTCGTTGAATTGGACCAGGAAAAACTCGTCCTCCGGATTGGCGGTCTTCAGAAACTGTTTCACGGCTTGCCGCGATTTCTTCAGTTTGTCGCCCATGCTGCCGCTGGTGTCGAACACTACGCCTACCGAAAGCGGAGCGTCTTCGCTCGAAAACTGAACGATTTCCTGCTCGACTTTGTCTTCGTAAATCTTGAAGTTTTCTTTTTCGAGACCGGTGACGAACCGGCTCATCGGATCCGTGACCGATACCGGAATCAGGACCAACGTGGTGTCGATGCGAATGTTCGCGCGCTTGTCGAGAACCGTCTCCGGAACCGGTTTTTGCGTATTGGCGCGGGAACTGACGCTGACATCCGCGGGGCTCGGAGCGGTTACCTGCGGACCATCCGGTTTCCTGTCGTCCGCGATGAGAAAGGCCGCCGCCACGGCGCAGCCTAGAAGACCAAGCGTCAGAAAAGACCGCATTGTCTCACCCCAATTCCGACCATTAGTATATCAACGCAATTAGCCAGTTATTTGGTGGGAGCGTAGTAGCCGGTGCGATAGGATGCCTTAAGCTGCGGGAGCCCTTTGATCGGCTTGAGCTTCACCTCCACGCGACGATATTTACCATCGCGCGTGGCGTTCTTCGGTGAGTAGCCGAGCACGTATTCGTTGCGCAGTTCAATCGCGATTTTGCTGGCGACGTCCGGCAGCTCGGCCAGATTGCTCACTTCGAAAGCTCGTCCGCCGGTTCGGCCGGCCAGTTCGCGGAGCATATCGGGACCCGCCATCTCTTCGGGTGTCCGCGAACGCGCCTCCATCCTTTCGAAGACACCGATACCGTAGATTTGCACGTCCGATTCGATCACGGCGCTTCGCACTTCGCTCACGGTGTAGCGGCTGGAGTTGTCGCCGCCATCGGAGATGATCAGAATCGCTTTTCGGGGATTGCGCGCCTTCTTCATCTGGTTCATCGCCATATAGACGCCGTCGAGCAGCGCCGTTCGTCCCTTAGACTGCGCGAACATCAGCCGGTTCTGAATTTCCTCGGTGCTCGGCGTAAAGGGAACCACCAGATCCGGCCGGTCGTTGAACTGGATCAGGAAAAATTCGTCGACAGGATTGGCGATCTTCATAAACTGCGCTACCGCCTGCCGCGAAGTTTGCAGCTTGCTCCCCATGCTGCCGCTGGTGTCAAACACAATGCCGATCGAAAGCGGAGCGTCTTCGGCCGAAAACGTCGAGATCTCCTGCTCCACTTTGTCTTCGAACAGCTTGAAGTATTCCTTCTCCATGTCGGTGACGAACTGGCCCAGGGGATTGGTTACCGTTACCGGAATCAAAACTAGGGTGGTGTCGACGCGAATATTTCCCGGCCGGTCGATTACGGTTTCAGCTTTATCAGCCTTATTGGCACGCGCCCGCGGAGTAATCGCCGGACCCGTGGGATCCTGCGCCAGCAGGAGTCCAATCGCCGCAAGACTAAATAAACTCAGCGCGAAAGTCCGCATAAATACTCACCGGAATTGCACTTAGTATATCAGGCGGGTTCCCAACCGACTCCGCGTATGGATTCCATCATCCCTCCTGTGCTATCTTCGATTGTGCCGCACCGGATTCTTGGAGTAATCCCCGCACGGTACGCTTCCTCACGCTTCCCTGGCAAGGCTCTCGTCTCAATCGCGGGCAAATCCATGCTGCAACACGTGTGGGAGCGGGCGTCGCAGGCCCGCTATCTGACCGATGTCATCGTCGCCACCGATGACGAACGGATCCGCGCCGCGGCCGCGAGTTTCAAAGCCCGCGTAGTGATGACTCGCCCGGATCATGCGTCGGGTACCGACCGTGTGGCCGAAGTCGCGTCGACGTCGGATGCTCAGATCGTGGTCAACATTCAGGGCGATGAACCCTTGATCGATCCGTCCGCGATCGACGCCGCGGTGCTGTCGTTGCTCGATCAGCGTGAAGCTCCTATGGGAACGTTGAAGAAGCGGATCGGGTGCCCGCCTGAAATTACGGATCCGAATGTCGTCAAGGTGGTGACGGACCGGGAAGACAACGCGATTTATTTTTCGCGCTCGCCGATTCCGTTCGTGCGCGAATCCGGAGGCGAGTCCGCGGCATATTTCAAGCACATCGGCCTGTACGTGTACCGCCGCGATTTTCTGCTGGCGTATTCGGACCTGCCGGTGGGGCCGCTCGAGCGCGCCGAGCGCCTGGAACAACTACGCGCGCTCGAGAACGGATTCAAGATTCGGGTGGTGGAAACCGAATATGAGTCGCTGGGCGTCGATACGCCGGAAGACTGGCGCCGGGTGGCGGACCTGTATGAAAAGTTGATGGTGACGGGGTAGCAAAACATAATGGCTAAATACATATTCGTAACCGGCGGCGTGGTAAGTTCCCTGGGGAAAGGCATTGCCGCCGCGAGCCTCGGCTGTCTGCTCGAAAGCCGCGGGCTCAAAGTCACGCTTCAGAAATTCGACCCGTATCTGAATGTCGATCCCGGCACGATGAGTCCGTTCCAGCATGGCGAAGTTTTCGTCACCGACGATGGCGCGGAAACCGATCTCGATCTGGGACACTACGAACGCTTCACGCATGCCCCGCTTACGCAGGCCAATAATCTGACCAGCGGACGCATCTACGAACAGATCATTTCCCGCGAACGCCGCGGCGATTATCTGGGCAAGACCGTGCAGGTGATCCCGCATGTCACCAATGAAATCAAAGCGGCCGTGCGGCGCGTTTCCACCGCCGCCGACGGGTCTCTGATCGATGTCGTGATCGTAGAGATCGGCGGAACAGTGGGCGATATCGAATCGCTGCCGTTTCTCGAAGCGATTCGCCAGTTGCGGCATGAACTGGGGCGCGAGAACACGCTCTTTGTGCACGTGACCTTGGTCCCTTGGATTGCCGCCGCGCAAGAGCTGAAGACTAAGCCGACGCAGCATAGCGTCAAGGAGCTGCGCGCCATCGGTATTCAGCCCGATATTCTCCTGTGCCGCAGCGATCATGCCCTGCCACAGGACATGAAAGAAAAGATCGCGCTGTTTTGCGACGTCGACGTGGAAGCGGTGGTGACGGCTCGCGATGTCGAGAGCGTTTATGAGTGCCCCCTGGTATTCGCCGAGCAGGGCGTCGACGAAATCGCGATGCGCCTGCTAGCCCTTCAGGCTGGGCCGCGCGATCTGACCCGTTGGAGCGACATGGTTCGCCGCGTGAAGCATCCGGCTCGCGAAGTTTCCATCGGCATCGTCGGGAAGTACGTCGAATACGAGGATTCCTATAAGAGCCTGAAAGAAGCTTTGCTGCACGGCGGCCTGGCGCACGACGCCAAGGTCAATATCACCTGGGTGGAATCCGAACGGCTGAAGTGGCCGGACGCGATGGCCGAGCTCGAAAATTTCGACGGCATTCTGGTTCCGGGCGGTTTCGGACGGCGCGGAGTCGAGGGTATGCTGTGTGCGATTCGCTACGCGCGTGAATGCAAGGTCCCCTATTTCGGCATCTGCCTGGGAATGCAGACCATGGTGATCGAATACGCGCGCAACGTGTGCGGGCTGACATCCGCCAATTCCACCGAATTCGACCCAGCCACGCCGGATCGCGTGATTTACAAACTGCGCGAGTTGAAAGGCGTCGATGAGCTGGGCGGCACCATGCGGCTGGGCGCGTATCCATGCCTGCTCGCCGAGGGCAGCGCCGCGCGACGTGCCTATGGCAAGGCAGAAATCAGCGAGCGGCATCGCCACCGCTATGAGTTCAATCGCGAATATGAGGGCATTCTGACGAGGAACGGCCTGCGTCTGACCGGTGAGACTCCGGATCGGGTCTATGTAGAGATATGCGAGCTACCGGACCATCCCTGGTATCTCGGTTGCCAGTTTCATCCCGAGTTCAAATCGAAGCCGATGGAGCCGCATCCGCTTTTCCGCGCGTTTATCGGTGCAGCGCTCGAGCAGGAAAGCAGAAGAGCCGCTTCTGCCGCGAGGATGGAAACGCTGGCCGGCCGTTAGGTGCGAATCACCGACACCATCGACATCGGCAACGGCGCGCCGCTCGCGCTGATCGCCGGACCCTGCGTGATCGAAAGCGAAGAGCACGTACACTTTCTGGCGCGCGAGATCGCCAAAATCGCCGGGCCGTTTATCTTCAAAGCTTCTTTCGACAAAGCCAACCGGTCGAGCGTCGCATCGTACCGCGGACCCGGACTCAAAGAAGGCCTGCGCATCCTCAAGTCCGTCCGCGATGCCGGATTCGCCGTTCTTACCGACATCCATGAGCCTGCGCAAGCCGCGGAAGCCGCCGAGGCGGTCGACATCCTGCAAATCCCGGCCTTCCTATGCCGCCAGACGGACCTTCTGGTCGAAGCCGGCCGCACCGGGCGTGTCGTGAATATCAAGAAAGGGCAGTTCGTCTCGCCGCAGGATATCCGTCTGGCCGCCGACAAGGTCGCGTCGACGGGGAATACAAAAATCATGCTGACCGAACGCGGCAGCTCCTTCGGCTACAACAATTTAGTGGTCGACATGCGGGGCTTGGCGATCATGCGCGGATTCGGCTGGCCGGTGGTCTTCGACGCGACGCACAGCGTCCAGCTTCCGGGTGCGGCGGGAACGGCTTCGGGAGGTCAGCCCGAGTTCATTGAGCCTTTATCTCGCGCCGCGGTTGCTACTGGCGTCGACGCGGTGTTCATGGAAGTGCATGAATCCCCGGAACGAGCCTTATCGGACGGCGCTAACGCGCTAAGGCTCGACTTGCTGGGTCCCTTGTGGCGAAAGCTGCAACGGATCAATTCGGTTTGCACGCCGGATCGCGCGGAAGCGTCTAAAATATAGCTATGAGGACTAACTGGCGCCGTCGTGGGTTTTCTCTCATCGAGCTGCTGATTGTCATCTCGATTATTCTCATCATTGCGGCGATCGCCGTGCCGAAGATGAACAAGCAGTTGATGCTGGCAAGAGAGCAAGCGGCGATTCGCCAGATCGGGACCATTCATCAGGCTGAGACGCAATATTATTCGCAGTTCGGCAATTACGCGCAGAGCCTGGCCGCACTCGGCCCGCCCGCTAGCGGCGCGCCGGGACCGAATGCTTCCGATATTATTCCCAAGAATCTCGCCGATGGAAAAAACAGCGGCTATCTTTTCACGGTAACCGGCTCGCCCACCGGCTACAGCGTGACCGCGGTCCCGGAAGCGTTCAACAGCACCGGAAGCCGGACGTTTTTTTCGGACCAGACGCTGGTGATTCGCCAGAGCTACACTGCTGAACCGGCCACGGCGACCAGTCCCGAGCTTAAGTAGCCAGACTTAGGCCGATTGTCCCGCTGTTTCCGAAGTTTCGGACGGCGTGACATTGTTGCGAGCTGCGATCAGTTCCGCTGCTTTCTCGCGGAGCCAGTTCGCTTCTCCGCGCTTCCGCAGTTGATCCAGCAGCTCGGCGCGATGCTCCATGTTGTTCGCCAGCTCCATACCTCGGTCCGGCCCACAGGATTCCCAAACTTTTCCCGCTTTCGCTAACTCGGCAATCGCTTCCAGATACCGTCCCGAAAATTCGTTGACGTACGCCAACGTTTCGTGCGCCACGGCCAGACGGGCTCCCTTTTTCCGCTTGAAGGTCCCGATGCATTCCGCCAGCAGCTCTCTGGCCCGCGCGTAATTCGACCAACCGATGTACATCCCGGCCACGCCGAATTGCATCTCGGCCAATTCGTCCAAGTCGCCGCCGACGATGCGCTCCTTCAGCAGCAGCATGCGCTCATACAGATGAGCAGCCTGCTCCAGATCCCCCGACGATTCGAGCGACCCCGCCAGGTGATGCAAGTCGTGCAGTGCGGCATCCGACGTAGGCCCCAGCGCGCCTTCATGAATCCGCAGTGCCCGGCGAAGGCAGCGCTGGGCTTCTTCATGATTTTCCTGCGCGCGATAGATGGCGCCCAGCTCGCTTAGTAAATTCGCGGTTTCCAGATGGTCCTCGCCCGAATTTTCTTCGAGCAGTTTGACCGCTTTTTCGAGCGCGGGAATGGCGTCTTCGGACCGTCCGTTCTTGTGCCTCGCAGTTCCCAAGCGGTGAATGCGCCGCGCCATCCGCATTGGATCTGGGTGCGGAATCGAAGCCTCAATGCGCACGCCTTCCTGCAGCACCGCTTCCATGGCGGGGTAATTTCCGCCATCGTGATACACTTCCGCGAGCGCATCCAGGCACTGCACGTAGCCCGAAGGATTCGAAATACGCGCCGTCAGCTCCAGCGCCTGGCGCACCGTCTCTTCCGCTTCGTTGAGTTTTCCCTGTTTGCGCTGCGCTTCTGCCAGCTCCAGGCGGAATTGAACGCGTCGCACGGAATGACGCTGCACGTCGGCTTCATGCAGAGCGCGTTCGAGGTATTTTTCGGCCTCAGCGTAATTGCGAGCCTTCAAGTTTCGCTCGCCTTCGACACGATCCATGCCGCGTTCCAGGCTCCACGCGTCTACGCGAGGCGTCGCCCACGCCGCCACTTGCAGCGACCAACGAAACGCGTTGAAGATCGGGTCCATCTGTTTCGAACCTGTAAAGCCCTGTCAAATTGATCGGCCGTCTAGGGTCCTGACTTTAGTTTTGACTAGTGCTTAGCCCGTGGATTAAGGAGCCTCCCTTAGGGATCGGGTCCGATTACCTAAGGTGCATTAGCCTAGGTGTCATTTCCGTAAAACGTGGCAAAATCAGGAGATGACTCGTCGCGAGCTTCTCGCCGGCGCCCTAGTCGGCATTATGACTCGCCCGACGCGTGGCGCGACCATCTTCATCGAGATGACTGGAGGCCCCAGCCACGTCGATACCTTCGATTTGAAACTGGGCCCGTGGACGCCCTCGTGGATCGATCCAGTGCGTTTCGGCGAGACTCTATTTCCCGCCGGCCTGATGCCGAATCTGGCGGGGATGCTGGATCGTATCACGCTGATTCGCGGCCTTGAATCGGGCCGAACGAATCATCGCATGATCGAGACCGGCTGGCCCTTCCTGCGGGCGACTGGAACGTCTTTCGGAGATGCCTGTGCGCGGTCGATCGAAATGGTTCGCGGCGGCGCGCGGCGTGTCCATATTCGTCTGGGAAGCTGGGATCATCACGGCAACCTGTACCCGCGACTGCGCGCGATCTCACGGCAGTTCGATGCGGGTGTTGCGTCGTTGATTTCGGGACTCGATTCCACGAGGATTATCGCGATGGGCGAATTCGGACGACTACCGGGGCCACTGAACCAGAATGGCGGCCGCGACCATCATCCGGTGCACGCAGCATTGATCGCAGGATGCGGAATCCATGGCTGGACCACCGGGCGGACGGATGAACTCGGGACTTCTGTGGTCGAGCCGCCATCACATAATTTGGCGTGCCAGCTTTTCTTCCGTTAAGATTGAACTAGAGGAAGTTAGGATGACGCCGCGGGGCCGGGAAGTTCTGCACGAGATTGTCGAGGCTTACATCGACACCGGTGAACCGGTGGCCTCGCGTTCCATCGCGCGCCGCCGGCGGGATCCGCTCAGCGCCGCTTCCATCCGTAACATCATGGCGGACCTGGACGACGAAGGTTATCTTTCGCAGCCCCATACGTCCGCCGGGCGAGTGCCCACTGAGAAGGCGTTTCGCAGTTATGTTCAGTCGCTGAGTCTGCGGCGGATGGCTGCCGAGGAACTGGAGCGGCTTCGCAGCGAATTCGGACGGCTCGATTCGGTCGAAGCTCGCGTCGAACATACTTCTCGCACGCTGACCACCATGACCCGCAGCGTCGGAATGGCAGCGGCGATTCGGCAGATGCATCCTGCGCTCGATCAAATCGAATTAGTGGCGCTTCCGGATCGGCGGGTGCTGATGGTCGTGGTCACACGCGATCATGAAGTTCGCAATCGCGTGGTGGCGCTGGATGAGCCGGTCACGACCGACGAGCTTATCTCAATTCGCAACTACATCAATCGTAATTTCTCAGGCTGGACGCTCGAAGATGTTCGCCGGGAACTCTCCGATCGACTGGCGCACGCGAGCGCTGCATACGATACGATCCTGCGAAAACTGACGCTGCTGTATTCTAAGGGACTGCTGGACATCGCCGCCGCGCCCGAAGTTCACATGGAAGGCGCGAGCAACCTGGTCGGCCTGGATCTGCATCTGACCAAAGAAAAGATGCGCGAGCTGTTCCGCGCGCTGGAAGAAAAGAAGCGCGTGCTGGCGCTGCTCGACCGGTTTTTGAGTCCGGTGAACGACCAGGGTGTCGGCGAGATTGCGGTGCATGTCGGGCTGGGCGAAATGCATCCATCGATGGGCGAGTTGTCGCTGATCGGGCTGCCGGTGGTGCTGCCGAACGGAATCTCGGCGGTGATCGCGGTGCTGGGTCCGATGCGCATGAATTACGCGCGTGTGATGAGCGCCGTGCAGCACGTCGGTAAAGCGTTCCAGAGCTCGTAAAAACTCTTCTTTTTCAATGATGTTTAGGTTCGGCCGGGCGCTTTGCGCCGAATGTTAATCTAGATTTTAGAGTATGTCATTCGAAAAAACGGACGGGGGACAGGATTCCGCGGGAGTGCAGGACGCGGCTTCGGCGCTCGCCGCCATTACCGCCGAACGGGACCAGTTAGCCACCGAGAAAGCCGAGCTCAACGATCGCCTGCTGCGCAGTCACGCCGAGTTTCAGAACCTGAAGAAGCGAACGGAACGCGAACGCCTGGAGCTGTTCGAATACGCCAACATGGAAGCCGTGCGCATGCTGCTTCCGATCCTGGACGACTTCGAGCGCGCGCTCAAGGCCGAAAGCGCGGATTCGAAGTACGTTTCCGGGATCGAGCTGATTTACAATCGTTTCTACGAAGCCCTCAAGAAACTCGGGCTGGAGCCGATTGATTCCCAGGGGCTGGCGTTCGATCCGCAGATCCACCACGCGGTGGATATGGTGGAGACGGATGAAGCTCCGGATCATACCGTGCTCGAAGAATTTCAGCGAGGATACAACTTTAAGGGCCGCATGCTGCGGCCGGCGATGGTGAGGGTGGCGGTCCAGCCCGCGTCCAAATGAGCGTGACGAAGCGCGATTACTATGAAATTCTCGGCGTTGACCGGGGCTGCGACGACCAGGTACTGAAAGGCGCGTACCGGAAGCTCGCGCTGCAACATCATCCCGACCGGAATCCCGGCGATCATAGCGCCGAAGAAAAATTCAAAGAAGCCGCCGAGGCCTACAGCGTTTTAAGTGATCCACAGAAGCGCGCCGCGTACGATCGCTTCGGCCATCAGGGTGTGCCTAGCGCGGCCAGTCCGGGATTCGATGGCGCTGGATTCCCCGATCTCGGCGATATTTTGAGCGATGTGTTCGGGTTCTCCGACATGTTCGGCGGATCCCGGCAGCGGCGCAATCGCGCGCAGCGCGGAGAAGATGTCCGCTACGATCTCGAAATCGGGTTCGAAGATTCGATGCGCGGGCTTTCGGTCGACATTCAGGTGCCGCGCCTCGAAGCGTGCGGCCGCTGCCATGGAAAAGGCGCGGAGCCCGAGGACGGCCTAGTCACTTGTCCCACCTGCCGCGGGCGCGGCGAAGTGATTTATCAACAGGCGTTCCTTTCCGTGCGCCGGAGCTGTACGCAGTGCGGTGGACGCGGGCAGATCGTGCGCCGCCCCTGCAAGGAATGCAAGGGCGACGGTTATCTGCGGCGTGAGAAGAAGCTGAAGGTCAACATTCCGGCGGGCGTCGACAATGGCACGCAGCTTCGTCTTTCGCAGGAAGGCCAGCCGGGCGCGAACGGCGGCCCCACCGGCGATCTGTACGTGGTTCTGAAAGTCGCCGAGCATCCGATTTTCGAGCGTCACGAAAGCGACCTGCACTGTACTGTTCCGATTAATATCGCGCAGGCGGCGCTGGGCGCGTCCATCGATATTCTCACTTTCGATGGATTGCAAACCGTGAAAATCCCCGAAGGCTCGCAAGCCGGTGGGCGATTGAAGCTGAAATCGCTGGGCGTGCCGCATCTGCATGGCAATGGCCGCGGCGATCTGTACATCCATCTCGACGTGCGGATTCCCGCCAAGCTGACGCGCGAGCAGCGCAAGCTGATGGAGCAGCTCCGCGAATTGCTGCCGGTCGAGAATGAGCCCGCCGAAAAGGGCATCTTCGACAAAGTAAAAGATTACTTCCTCTAGAATAAGAGGTCGATGCGCAAGCGGCTGATCGTTCCGGCGCTGCTTCTCGCCATGACGATCGGCGTGTTCTGGAAGCTGGTGCTGACGCGCCAGTACACGTTTCTCGAATCCCCGGATCTGACGTATCAGGACGCGCCATGGCTTCAGGTGCAGGCCTACGCATGGCATCACGGTCAAATCCCACTGCTCTGGGACCCTTATCTGGCGGGTGGGCAGTCGTTGATCGGACAGATGCAGCCGGCCACTGCGTATCCGCTCAACTGGCTGCTGTTTCTGATACCCCTGCAACACGGGTTCATCCGCTTGAGCGCGCTGCACTGGTATTTTGTGCTTATCCATTTCCTGGCGGCGCTGGCAGCGTACGCGCTTTGCCGCGATTTAGGTCGATCTCGCGCCGCATCCGTGCTGGGAGCCGCCGCATTCGCTTTTGGCGGCTACGTCGCTTCTACACAATGGCCCCAGTTGTTGCACGCGACCGTGTGGGCTCCGCTCGCGCTGATGTTTTCGCTCCGCGCAATGCGCGATGAAAAACCGCTTGTCAACGCTTTGTTGTCGGGCGTATTCCTGGGCGTTCAATGGCTGGGGGGGCATCACCAGCTTCCGACCTTCACCGTGCTCGCGATCACCGGTCTCTGGATCTTCCACATCGCGCGCGGAACCAACGCGGGCGCGTGGATCGGGAGGGTCCGATTGTATGTGTGCCTGGTCGCGATGATGATCGCCGCCGGAGCGTTGCAGATGTTCCCCGCCTTTTCCTACGGCCACGATGTCGTCCGCTGGGTGAACGCGAGCCACGAAGTGAAGTGGGATGAACCGGTGCCGTACTCCGTTCATGACGAGTTCGGCCAGCCACCGGCTGCGGTGCTCGGGATCTTTATCAATGGAATTTCCGCTAATTCCAATCCGTTCGTTGGCGCGGTGGTGTTCTTCCTGGCGATTTCCGGCGTCGTGTTGGCTTGGGAAGATCGCTCGGTACGCCTGCTCGCGTGCATGTCGTTCGGCGGAATGGTGTTTGCGCTTTCGAACTACACGATTTTTCAAGGCGTTCTTTACGCTCTGGTGCCGTTTGTCGAAAAGGCACGCAATCCATCCATGGCGATGTTCATTTTTCACCTCGGAGTCTGTCCTTTGGCCGCTTTTGGGGTCGATACTTTAGTCACCGCTCCGACTGACTGGCTGAAGCGTGCGGCGATCGCCGTCGGCGCGGTCTCATGCCTGCTCTATGTTTTCGTTTTTGTCGCGTTCGTATCCAAGATCGATTGGAACGTGCGGCCTGGGGAGATCGCTGTGACGGCGCTCGCGGCAGCGCTGCTCGCATGGTTGCTTATTGCGATGCCGCGGGGTGTAGTGCGATCCCCGGCGGTTCTGCTGGTCGTGTTGATGATGCTCGAACTGGGGAGCTTCGCCGGAAGAAACTGGCTGAATCGCGATCTGGGCTGGCATTACTATCCCCTGTTGACTCGCGACCAGGATGTCGCGCAGTTTCTGCGGACCAGGCCTGGGCCGTTCCGCGTCGACTATAAAGAAGACGACATTCCATATAATTTCGGCGACTGGTACGGTATCGAAACGTTTTTCGGCTATGTTTCGTCGGCGCCGGTTTCTTTTATTCGCATGATCGGAGAGCCCCGGGAGCGCGCGTTGCTGGGGGTTCAATACTACCTGGCGAAAACTCCGGCCCGGGCTGACCAGCGTGAAGTTTTCGCGGGCGAAGGCGGGGTCAAAGTGTTTGAGACACCGGGAGCGATGCCGCGCGTCTGGACCGTGCATGAAGCGACCAGCGTCTCCGATCCGAGGCTGGTTCACGCAACGCTGAACTCGATCGATCTGAATCAAGCGACGTTTCTGATGGACCAATCCCCGCCACAGCTCGAGAACTGCGCGGGCGATGGCGTCCGTCTGATCCAGCATGAACCCCAGTTCACCGCCGTCGACGTTGATATGAACTGCCGCGGAATGCTAATCGCCGGCGACGCGTATTCGAAGGACTGGACCGCATCCATCGACGGCAAGCCAGCGCCTTTATGGGCTGCGTACTCGATCATTCGCGGAGTGGTGGTCGAACGCGGCCATCATCGTATCGCGTTGCGTTATCGGCCTTGGTCCGTTTACGTTGGCGCCGCGATTACGTTTCTATCGCTGCTGTTCGGATTCGTGATATGGAAGCTGTATGCTTGAAGTATGCCCGCGGCCGGAATCAAAGACTCACTGCGCGAGCGCGGCGTGCGGCTCACGCGACAGCGGCGAATCCTGCTCGATCTGATCGATCAATCCGGCCGGCATCTCGACGCTGAAAGTCTTTACCAGATGGCCAAGGAAAAAGACCCGAAGCTCAACCGCGTGACCGTGTACCGGACGCTGAAGCTGCTAAAAGAAGGCGGCCTGGTCGACGAGTTGGACCTGATGCATTACGGCGGCGATCAGCATTATTACGAAACGCGCCTCAAACAGGAGCACGCCCACGTCATCTGTCTGCGCTGCGGCAAAGTGGAAGAATTTTTTGGCGAGCCGCTACAGAAACTGCGGCGGCAGGTGGAATCGCACTTCGGATTTCAAATCGTGCTGGCGCGTACCGAGATCGGCGGATATTGCCCACACTGCCAGGCGTTGAAGGCTCAGGAAGTGGCGGATGCAGCTCGGGCGCCGCTGGCCCCCAAAGGAGAACGTGGCTGATGGCCGGACCAGGGGAGGCGCCGCTTCCGGCGGCTGCGCTGCTGGTTCTGAATCCGTCGGGACAGCGCACGCGCGTGCCGCTGCTGCCGCTGCCCTTTCTGATCGGCCGGCACGCCGACAATAATCTGATCCTGCGCGATAGCCGCGCGTCGCGTAGCCATGCGCGCATCTTCGCGGAAAACGGCAAGTACGTCATTGAGGATTTGAACAGCCGTCACGGAACCTGGGTCAACGGCGAGCGCACGGCGCGCCACGTGCTCCGTAATTCGGATCGCATCGACCTGGGCGTGCGCGAGTCTTACCAGCTCACCTTCACGCTCGATCAGGGTGGCATCAACCGCATGATGGACCAGATCTCTTCCACATCGCACTCGGGCGGCATGGGATCGAATAATCTGGCCAAGCTGCGGAGCTTGATGGAAGTGGCGCGGGCGCTGCAAAATTCGCTCTCGACGCAGGAAGTGCTAACCGCGGTGGTCGATGCGGGACTGGCGGTCACCGGCTGCGAGCGCGGATTTCTGCTGCTGCGCAACGGAGCGGAGCTGGATGTTTCGGTGTCCCGCGATCACGAAGGGCGCGCGCTTGAAGCCGACGACCTGCGCGTGCCCCGCAGCCTGATCAAGCGCGCGTTGAACAGCCGCCGGGATCTCCTTTCGATGCATTTCGACCCTCTGGCCGAGCAGGGCATCCGCCCGGAGATGAGCATCGCCGCGCTCGAGCTGCGCTCCGTGGTTTGTGTCCCCCTGATTCACATTCGGAGCGGCACGTCCGAAGAGACTCGTGTAGTGGCCAGCATCGAGGACACAATCGGCCTGCTGTATATGGATTCCCGCCAGGCGCCCGCCGATCTTTCCGCGGGCAATCGGGAATTGCTTCAGACGCTGGCGATCGAAGCGTCCACCATTCTTGAGAACGCGCGCCTGTTCGAAGAGGAGCGGGTCAAGGTCCGCATGGAAGACGAGCTGAAGATCGCGCGCGACATCCAGCAGGGATTGCTGCCGGCCGCGCTGCCTTCTATCGGCTGGTTTCGCGCCGCCGGGTCCAGCTTGCCGTCGACGCAGGTGGGCGGGGATTATTTCGATGTGCGCCAGGTTTCGCCGGATCTGTGGGCAGCCGTTGTCGCGGACGTTTCCGGTAAGGGCGTCAGCTCGGCGCTGCTGGCGAGCCTGCTGCAAGGCTCCTTTCTGATGGCGGCGGGGCATATCGAATCGATTCTCGACCGGCTGAACGCATTTCTCCTGGAACGCACGCGCGGCGAAAAATACGCGACCCTGTTTTATTGCACCTTGGATTCTTCCGGCCTGCTCAGCTACTCAAACGCGGGCCATCCGGCGCCTTTTCTGGTCAGCCCGGATGGACGTCTGCGGAAGCTTCATACTTCCGGAATGCCGGTGGGCATGATCGAAAACGCGCCGTTCCAAATGGTCCAGACGCAGCTTACGGCCGGCGACAAAGTCGTGATCTTCAGCGACGGCCTCACCGAAGCGGAGAACGCCGAAGGAGTTTTCTTCGACAATGAACGCCTGCGCGTATGCCTTCGCGACAATGCCGCGCGCGACGCCGTCGAATTGCATGCGGCTCTGCTGGCCGCCGTGGACCGGTTCGTGGACGGCGGAGTGGTTCGCGACGATATTACGGCGCTGGTGATCGAGTACGCGCCCGCGTGATTCTCTACACCGCCGCGCATGGCGGCTTTTCTCGGGAAGCGGTTCCGTTAGGCGGCGGCGCTGCCGTATGCGACCACTTAGTCGAAGAATGGACGCGCACACGCCCCTTCGACTTTCGTCTGATTACGCCGTCGATCCTGGGCGGATCGGCGCCCACGGGCCGCGAGCTGGTGCGGTTCGGCGAACGAGATTACGCGCGCTTCAGCCGCGCCTTCGAGCGCGCCGTGACTGAAGAAATACTGCGCTACGATCCTGAGTCGACGGTTGTGTTAAGTAACGACGTTTCCGAAGGTCCGGATTTCGCGCGGCTCGCCGAACGCGGCTTTCGCATCTTCACGATCTATCACGTCGATGTGGTCGCTTACGTGTCTGCGATTTACCTGCGTGGCTGGATCGCGCCGGAAACGACGGTCCGCTGGTATCCGCGCGTTGGCTGGATGCTGCCGCAGATCGCCCGTCTGGTCTGGGAAAAGCAAGCCGCGAGCGTCCGCTATTCGCGCGGCCTGATTGTTCCTTCCGCAGGAATGCGCGATGTGTTGCAGCGATCCTATCCGTCGTGCCCGCCAATTCATGTGCTGCCCTGGGGCGTTTGGGATAACGGTTCGCCAAGTGAGGCACACGATCTTCGCGCCGAATTTGGTATTCCTGGCGATGCGCGGGTTCTTCTAACCCTCAGCCGAATCTCGCCTGAAAAGGGACAGGACCTGCTTCTCGATGCGTTAATCGACCGGGAGCGCCGCGGCGAAACGTCTCCACTCTGGGTTTTCATCTGCGGCGACGCAGCGTTCATGCAGGGCCAGCGTTTTCTGGAAAAACTTCGCAAGCTCGCTGCTCGCCTGAAGCATACACGAGTAATTTTTCCCGGATACGTGACCGGAGAACGCAAGCGCGCATTTTTCGCCCTCGCCGATCTGTACGTGTTCCCGTCGCGTCACGAGAGCTACGGGCTGACGCTGCTGGAAGCGCTCGCGGCCGGATTGCCGGCCGTGTGCCTGGATCATCATGGGGCGCGCGAGATCATGCGCGACGAATTTGGCGCACTGGTCAGAGCAGATCAACTTTCGAACGCCATCTCACGCCTGTTGGCCGAACCGTCGCAGCTCCGCGTGATGAGTGAAGCCGCCCGAGCGTTCGCAGCCGGCGAAAAGTTCTACGAGCGAGCCGCGATTCTGGCGGATATCCTCAAATAACGGATGGGATTCGCACTCTGGCTGGACGAGGAAGCTCGCATGGCGTGGGCGCAAGGAACGCAGGAATACCGCCCGATGGGCGCAGCCGCCATCGCGATCACGGGCCAGTTCCGGCGCGCGGATTTTCACCAGACGCGGGCCCTTCCTCGTCGTCTGCAAAGCTCTTTTGCGGGATTCTTCGGCTCGCTCGAAGACGTGAACCGCTACCTGGGCTCGCGACGGCGACGAAGGCGACGCACGACACCTGCGTATCTGCGCTAGCGGCGGTATGATGTTTTTGAAAACGTTATGCCGATTTACGAATACAAATGCCGCAGTTGCTCCGATGAATTCGAACTCCTTGTGCTTGGTAAGACCGTGCCCGTCTGCCCATCCTGCCAGAGCCAGGACCTGGAGCAACTTCTCTCCACGTTCGGCATGAGCACCGACGGAATCCGCCAGGCGAACGCTCTCGCGGCGCGGCGTGCCAGCGTCCAGGCCAAGGATTTCAAGGATCAAAACGTCGCGCAAGCCGAATACGTCCAGAAACACCGCGACGACTAGGTCACTTCAGCGGTAGAAACTTCTTGTTGATCTTCGCGACGATCACGTAGTTCGGATCCACCATTTCGTCCAGATGAATCTCGGCGGTCTTCGACAGCAGCTCATAGGCATCCATTTCGGAGAGGCCGTTGCGCTCATGCATCCACTTGATCAGCTCCGTGAATGCGATGCGCAAAGCGTCGTCAAGAGGCCGGTAAATCCCTACCGCCATGATGTAGTTGTCGTTTTCGAAGCGCGGCCACTGGATGGTCTTGTGCTTCAGCACATCCACTTTGACGCGCACACGCATCGACACCTCGATCGCCGTGCCCGCGACCTCGCCGTCTCCCATGGCCGCATGCCCGTCGCCTAGGAACAACAGCGCGCCCGGTACATTCACCGGCAGGTACAGAGTATTGCCGACGCTCGCTTCGGGTGCGTCCATGTTTCCACCGAACTCAGCCGGTACGATCGAGCTGCGCGCTTCGCCGTCAGCCGGCGCGACACCGACGCAGCCAAGAAACGGATGCAGCGGGATGTTCACGGTGAACTTCGAATCGGTGGCGCGAAACGTCGCCAGGTTGCGCGCCTTATCGATCGGATAGACCCAGACCTTTTCCGGGATTCCTTTGCCCAGAATCGGGGTGTAACGGCTGTTGTTCAGCGCGCCGAATCCCGCCACCGTGCTGCCCCAGCCTTCCTTGCCGTCGACGACGACGGATAGAAACTTCACCACCAGCGTGTCGCCGGGCTCGGCGCCGTCAATGTAAAACGGCCCGGTGAGCGGATTCGGACCACGCGGCTTCAGTCCTGCCTTTTCCACCGCGTGCCCATCGGCATCGACAGTATTGGTTTCAAGGGTATCGCCGGCGTGGATCCTCAGGACCGGCGCGGACGGACCGTAGACGTACTTCAGGTCCTCCATTTTGAGGTCATAGCGGGCTGTTTTATTCGATTGGGCACAGCACGCGCCCACCGAAATCAGCGTCAGAAGCAGGCAGCAAAGTTTTGGCTTGTCCATAGTTCTTTGTAGTTTAGAACTTCCCGGCAGCGCCGAAGACGGGAGCGGATCAGTCTTCTATTTGGCGCCGACCGTTCAAGTAAATATAGTCCCGGATTATCGGAAGCTCGCCTCCACACTCCAATGGGTACGACTACTCGCCCGCCTAGGAGCTTGTACGACTATGCGGCCGACATCACGAATGGGAATCTCGCCGCCTTCGGACGTTACTTCGATCGATTTGATACAATTTGTGTCGAATTATGCATGAGATTGTCTTTCTATTCCTTTTGGCACAGAGCGACCCGTCGAAACTGCTGCGTGATTTTCGCACTGCGGTCGCGGAAAACTCGCCTAGCGCCGCTGCAGATGCAGCCGACAAGCTCGATCAGGCCATTCGAGCGCGGTATCAGGCATGGCTGGTGCGCGACGCGTCCCAGCGGGTCGATGAGTTCCTTTCTTGGCTCCCCGACGACACCGAGACCTTTTGGGTAAACCAGGAACCGTTCCTCGTAAACCCGGACGAGCCGCCGGAGGCGCTCTACGCGAAGCCGGTTCAGAGGTTCTCCACCGACCGGCTTGCGGCGGCAGGTGACGGAAAGATCTACCGGGCTCTCGCGGGACGCACAATACGCATGGTCGCCTCCGGAGCAAAAGAATATCGGGAAAATCGGAAAATCTTAATGACTCCCGGCCCGCAGACTCTGAGGGAGGTTGTCTATTTCTATCTACTCACGGAGCCATTCGACGCTCCGCCTGCCGACGAGACCATTGAGAACCGGCCCGTCTGGAAGGCCCCGGCGAAAATCACGGATTGGACGCAGCAGCGTCCGAGGCAGGAGCCTCCTAAGATAGACGACGACAATTGGATCGCTCTCGCCCGGCCCGATCTGCTGATTCTGTCGAATCGACGCGACGTTCTTTCCACCGTGTTGGCTCGAATCGGCCAAGGCGCGGAATCGCGCGCCCTCCCGGCCCATCTCGGGGAGTGGCAGCATGTCAATCGGGGCGCGTCATTTTGGGGCTTGCGCCACTATTCGGCGCCGGCAAAGCCAAAGCCGGGCGAGCGTGGGTACGAGGCTGCGGATCTGCCACGGGCGGATGGATCAGCGACAGGAGCGAGTGTTCAGTTCGATCCTTCTTCGCTGCGGCTGGAAATCGAGTATTTGAGTACAGCGCCGCTCGCCAAGAGCCGCGGTCCGATTGACAGCTTGAGGACGGAATTTCAAGTCGACCAGCCATCCGCTGGGGTGTGGCATCTGATCTCGGACGTTAAAGCGCGGGGATCATACCCGGTGCTGTTCGCGATGCAGCTGCTCGGCTATGGAGAATACCGGTGAGACGCGGATTCGCTTTAGTCGTGCTGGCATGCGGGACACTGCTCGCACAAGCGCCTGCCGCCTCCAATCTAACCAAGCTTGCGGACGACCTTGACGACGCAATTCAAGCCGGAGACTGGGCCAGGGCGGTAGAGATTAGCCGCACGCTTAGGGTCGCAGCCATAGAGGCGCGCGATGCTTCGTTATCCGGGCAGGGCGGTGAATTGGCTGAGAGCATCCTCTCCTGGCTTCCCGTCGACACGGAAGCGTATGTTGTCGCGCAACGGCCGTTCAAGCTACCCGAGGAAAACATCGTTCAGGTTCCCAGCACCCTCGATGCGGCGCGGGGTTTTGTATTAGGACTCCTTCTCGCGCCTGAGAAGGGTAAGCTCGCAAAGGCGCTGGTGGGCAGCACGATTCGTCTGGCCGCGATCGGACGCCGCTCCGGGGCGGAGCCTGAGGAAAACCCACCACCGAACACGCCAGTGCCCTTCGGCATGGTGCCGTATGAAGGCTGCGGTGTTTATGCGTTCGCGGAGCCACCGGGTGAGCGAGTTTTTGGGCGTCCGCCAGATCGTTCCGTGCTGGGCCTGCGCGTCTGGGTGTCGAAAGGATCGCAAAACGACACGCCCGACCGCGAAACCTACGAAGTTGCATTTCTGAAGCCCGATGTCATCATCTCTTGCAATAATCAAGCGTTCTTCGAGCAAATGGCGGCGCGAATGCATGCCCCCGTCTCCATTCGTGCGCTGCCTGCCAGCCTCCCGGAATGGCGACATGTGAATCGAAGCGCGGCGCTGTGGGGTTTATGCCACTACTCCGAAAAACTCGCCGTGCTCGCGATGATGGGCATTCAAAATGACCCTCATGCAACGGGTATTTCGGTCGAATTCGGCAGTGACGAGAAGAGCGCGAAGGCCTTCCTGCTAGCCCAATCGGATCCCTGGGCAGACGCGGGTGCGAATCCCGAATTGAGCGGAGCCAAGGTTCTCCAGACTTCTCCAGGCGTCTGGGTGTTCAGCGTCACGGACCGCTCGCCGGTGGTCGCGTTGCTCTTTATGGCGTACCTCGGCTTCGTTGTAGTGATTTGATTGCGCCAAGCGCCCTAATCGGAACCCGATTCGCCCAGGGGCAGACTACTTGACATCCGCCGGAAGCTTCGATTCGTACCCGACCGTCCCCTTCATCGCTTCGTCCACCGAAACATTGTTAGTCTCGAGCGTCGTACCCAGGGTTTGGTCCAGACCGACTCGCGACCGGCTGTAATTCTGGAGCGCCGCGATCTCCGCGTACTGCGCCGAAGTCAAAGCCCGCTGCGCTGCGATCACCAGGTCGATGGTCGAGCTTCCCAGCCGGAACTTCTGCTGTTCTTGGGTGAGAAGCTGCTGCTGGAGCTCGCGCGACGCGACGGCGTTCCGATACCGCAGGCTCGCCTGCCGGACCGCGATCATCCCGTTCGAGATCGCCACCACCATGTCGTTGCGGTTCTTGCGCTCCTGTAAATCGCCCTGGCGCAACTGCATTTGATCGATCCCCAGATCGGCCTGATCCGAGCGGTTCCGAAGCGGGCCGCTGAAGTTCAGTCCACCGACGCGCGTGTTGTATTGATTCGAGAAGACCTGTCCCAAAGCATCACCCAGACCGCCGATTTGAGACGGCAGCGGCCGGTACGGGGAAATCGGATTGGGGCTGCCGGCCGACCCGGTGTTCAGACTGTATCCATAGACCGTTGCCGACGGCAGGATGGCGTTTACCGTACCGACCGAATTGATCTCCTGCGACTCGTTGTTGATCTTGTCCAGCAGCACGTCGGGACGATTCTTCAACGCGGTTGCTACCAGCTCGCGCAGGGGAGGCAAGTCGTCCGAGGTGGGAACCTCCAGCCGGTCCAGTGTCACGATTTGTGCCGCGTCCAGTTCCGGATCCTGCGCTCCGTCACGGCTGATGAGGCTTTTCAAGGTAACTTCCTGCTGGCTAACGTTCAAATCCGCCGTCGCCAGGTCTTGCTTGCTCGTCGCCAGTTCCGCTTCCGCGCGATAAATATCCACCTTGGCGATCGCGCCCAATTCGATCTGCTTCTGCGTGTCGTTGTAGAATTTATCCGCGAAATCGAGAGCTTCCTGCTTCGCCTTTCGATCCTGCTGGTAACCAACCAGGTCCCAGTAGACGTTCACCACCTGGGCGACCAGATTCAACACCTGCGAGCGGAACGTGACTCTCGAAGCCTCCGCCGATTTCTTCGCCATTTTGATGTAGCGGCTGTTAACAGCCATGCCGCGGCCGCTCAGCAGTTTCTGATACGCATAAACGTAGGCCCTCGGCTGAACCGAGGGATTCAGCGCATCGCCGGGAGAGTTTTCTTTAAGGTAATTCTCCTGAAGGAAAGTCTGAACAACCGTGCCCGACAAAAACCCTTCCTGCGCGTAGTTGGAAAAATTGCGGCTGATGTCCACCAGGGATTCGGTTCCGCTGATCTGAAGATTTGCCTGCGGATAGGTTGTATGTCCCCAAAGATAGGTGCCGTATACGGTCGGATCCAGGTTCGGTGTGACCGGTCCAATCTGCGTGAATCCACCGTTCTGGCCCGATCCGCTGCCGGATCCTGAGTTTGCAAGCACACCCGCGGCGCTCTCCGCTCCCCGCACGCCCTGCCCTGCGATCACCGGGCTGCTGTTCGCTTGATTTGACGTCGATCCTTTCAACGGTCCACCGGCTTGCTGCCGTTCCACATACCAATCCGCGCGCAACGGCCCGTAGCGGTCGACTTGCAGGTCGAGATTATTTTCGATCGCCAGCGCGATCGCGTCCTGCACGGTCAAATACAGCCGCCCGGCTCGTATCAGTCCGTGAATCCGCTCCGAGTTGGTCAGTACCACGGGAGGGACGGTCGGCTTCATGTACGGACGCCACACGATCTTGTTGTGCGGACGCTCCACGAACGGCTGCTGGGCCTGCAACGAACCGAACAGGCAGCTCCACGCGGCGAGAATCGCAAAGGATTTTTGGAGTCTCATCGCTGACCTCCCGCCCTCGGCGCCGGTTGTGGAACATTATCCGGAATCGAGCTCTGCCGCGAGACATGCCCCGACGTCGCCTCTTCAATCGAGACATGATTTATCTCAAGCGTCTGCCCCAGCGTTTGGTCGAATGCCACGCGCGCGTGCGTATAATTGGCCATCGATTCGATTTCCAGCGTCTGGTCGTTGGCCAGATCGCGCTCGGCCTGCACTACGGTCGGAATGGTCGATTGGCCGAACTTGAACCGCATTTGTTCGGCTTCCAGGGTTTGCTCCGCCAAAACGCGCGTAGCGACGGCGTTCTCATATCGCGCGCGCGCCTGCTGGAGACTGATGACGGCGTTTTTTACCTGGACCCGGACGTCATTCATCGCCTTCTGATACTGCAACTCCTGTTGCCTCAACTGCAGCACATCGTCCACGTAGTCGCCCTGTGCGGCGCGATTCCGTAACGGGACGTTAAAAGAAAACCCTGCCGAGTAGTTCGGATAATGACGCTCGAAGATTTGCGCTGCGATGGTGCCTCCACCTCCCACAAACAGTGGCAGGGGGCTGCAATATGCGAGTCCAGGACACAACGCATTGGGCGAGCCTGCCAGCGCGGCGTTATTCACATCCACGAACCCGGTCAAGGTGGGCAGCAAGGCGCTCCGGGTGCCGTCCGTGCTGATCTTCTGGCTCGCCAGATTGATTTTCGATAACTGAATCTCCGGCCGGTTCGCCAGCGCTTCGTCGATCAATTCGTTGGTCGGTTTCAACTCTTCTTTCTTGGGAATATCGATATGATCGAGCGGCACGATGTGCACGTCGTCCAGCCATGCGTTCACGCTTCCGTTCCGGCTCAGCGTGTTCTTGAGAATAATTTCCTGCTGCGCGACGTTGGTTTGCGAGATCAAAAGATCCTCTTTGCTCTGCGCCACCTGCGCCGCGGCTTGCGTTACCACAATCGCGGGCTGCTCACCCAGCTCCACTTCGTGCTTCTGATCCTCGAGAAGCTGATTCGCCGTTTCGAGCGCCTTTTGCTTGATCCGCAGGTCGTCGTTGAAGCTCACCAGGTCCCAATACAGATTCAGCACTCCGGCCACGGTGGTGATCACCTGCTCCTTGAAATTGAGATCATTCACCTTCTGGTTGTTCTTGGCGATCCGGATATAACGGTCGTTTACGGCTCTGCCGAAGCCTTGCAGCAGGTTTTGCGTCAACTGCAAATCCATGGTTCCCGTCGAGTACGGATTCAGCGCGTTCGCCGGACTGTTCACGTGGTAGTGCGCCCCCTGATAGTCGACGGTGAGAGTAGTGCCCGGCGTCCACGATTGCTGATACTGGAAATAGTAGGTCTGAAAGTCGGTGACCAGCGATGACGTGGAGCTGACGGTGGTCAGAGTTTCCGGGATCGTCTGATGGCCGAATTGCACTTGAGCTACCAGGCTCGGATCCAGCAGGACGGGCGTTGCGCCGATAGTTGGGATCAGCCCTCCGCCCGAACTCACGCCCGATCCTCCGCCCGCGATGTTCACCGCGCCGACCGTCACGCCCGCCGTGCTGATACTAGTGGGTGCGGCGGCGATAGGAACCGAGATATTGCGCGGCGCCTGGCCCGACGCGGTTCGCAGCAGGACTTCTCGGCTCAGAAACGCTCCGTAGCGCTGAATCGCGATGTCCAGATTATTTTCGAGCACCAGCGCAATCACGTCGTCCACCGACAGATACAAATTTCCCGCCCGCACCAATTGTTCGAGCCGGGGGGAATCCGTCATCTTCGCCGGTCCGACGTATCGCCTCTGCGCGTTGAACGGCGAAAGTAGCGGCTGCACAAAGGGGATCGGCTTGCGGCCTTGAATCGAGATCTCAGGCGAAGCGACGAAATTCTGCCCGTAGGCCGCGGCCATCAGAACAAGTGGCGAAATTCTTCGTAAGTAGCTCATTGTAAATAGAATCCTAGGTTGACCGACGAACTTCATCGAATGGATGTTGACCCTCATCCGGTGCAATTGCCCTTCCACACGCATGCGGCAGCTAAAACAATGGTTTAGAGGCAGTTACGCGCCATCCCGCTCCGATTCTGTCCGATTTTGTGATCGAGTGTCCGGTTTCGCAACGGTTCCCTCTATGATAGTCTTTCGAACATGTATAAGCCTACGTTCGCTGTGATCGCCGGGTTCGCCGCGATTGTCACTGCCTTACAATCTCAGACGCCCACCGAGCCTGTCGATTACCCCGCGCTCAGTGCAATTCGGGACGAGGGGTTGGCCCATTCGCAAGTGATGGACAATGTGAGCTGGCTCGCCGACGTGTATGGGCCGCGTCTCAACGGCTCGCCCGGTCATCGGCAGGCGGCCGCGTGGGCGCAGAAGAAATTCGCCGAATGGAGCTTGGCGAACATTCACACGGAAACCTGGCCGTTCGGAAAAAGCTGGAGCCTGGTCCGCTTCAGCGCGCACATGATCGAGCCGCAGATTCAGCCGCTGATCGCTTTTCCGAAGTCGTTCACACCGGGCACCAAAGGCACGGTGACGGCCGAGGTGGTTCGCGTCGATATCAACTCCGAGGCCGATTTTGAGAAATATCGGGGCAAATTGGCGGGAAGGATCGTGCTGACGCAGCCGGCTCGCGACGTGAAAATGCTGGAAGGAATCGTGGTCCAGCGGTGGAATGAGACTCTTCTGAAAGAGGCGGAGACCACCCCGCTGGCCGCGCCCGCCGGCGAAGGTGGCCGCGGCGGAGGACGCACGCTGGCCGAAAAAACTCAGGAATTTTTCGCGAACGAAGGCGTGATCGCAGCTTTCGACCGCGGCGGCGATCAGTTCGTCGCCGGCGACAATCAGATGTCCTGGCGCACCGAACACGTCGATGGCGGAACGATTTTCGTCCAATCCGGCGGTCCGCACGACAACGAAAACGCGGGGAAGAACATGGTTCCCCAGGTGGTGCTCGCTGTGGAGCATTACAATCGCATGATTCGTATTCTCGACAAACATCTCCCCGTGAAAGTCGAGCTCAACATCGAAACCAAGTTCTACGATGAGACCGAGCCAAACGGATTCAACGTCATCGCCGAACTCCCGGGAGCCGAATTATCGAAAGAATACGTCCTGTTGGGCGCGCATCTCGACAGCCACCACAGCTCCACTGGAGCCACCGACAACGCGGCCGGATGCGCGGTGATGATGGAAGTGATGCGCACGCTGAAGGCCGCCGGCATCAAGCCGCGCCGGACCATCCGAGTCGCATTATGGGGAGGCGAGGAAGAGGGACTGCTCGGCTCGAAAGCCTACGTCAAGCAGCATCTCCTGGATACCGACACGAAAGTGGTCAAGCCCGAGTATCAGCAACTGGCCGCGTATTACAACCTCGACAACGGCACCGGCCGCATCCGCGGAGTCTGGCTCCAGGACAACCTCGCGATCGCGCCGATTTTCCGAGCATGGATGGCGCCTCTACGCGACTTGGATGTCCCCGGAACCATCGCGCCGCGCTCCGTGAGCGGGTCCGATTACCAGTCCTTTGACACCGTGGGCATTCCCGCGTTTCAGTTCATGCAGGATCGGCTGGAATACAATTCGCGCACGCATCACTCCAACATGGACACCGTCGACCGGGTCCAGAAGGACGACCTGGTGCAGGCAGCGATTGTAGTGGCGACCTTCGCCTACGAAACCGCCATGCGTCCTGAAAAATTGCCGCGCAAAGCCGGTCCGTACTCCAAGCCTGCGATCGAATCGAGCAAGTAATGCCCAACGCGGAGTTGCCGCGCGAGCTTGGGCTACTCGACTCCATTTCGATCATCATCGGGATCGTCATCGGCGCCAGCATTTTTCTGGTCCCGAACCTGATCGCCCAGAGTCTCGATTCCTCGGGTTGGATTCTGGGGGTCTGGATCTTCACCGGCGTACTCTCGTTTTTCGGCGCGCTCGCTTTCGCCGAGCTCGGCGCGATGCTCCCGGCTACTGGAGGCCAGTATGTGTACTTGCGCGAAGCCTGGGGACGGCTCCCGGCTTTTCTGTGCGGCTGGACCCATTTCCTGGTCAGCCAGACTGCCGGGATCGCGTACCTGTCGGTCACATTCGCTCTGTTTTTCGCGTATTTTGTGCCGTTATCGCCGTGGCAGCAGAAAGGGCTCGCGCTGAGCGTGATGGCCTCGCTGACCATGGTGAACTATCGCGGCGTGCGCTTGGGCGCGGCCGTGCAAAACTCCTGCAATCTTGCGAAGCTGATCGGACTCGCCGTGATCGTAGGGGCGGCATTCTTCGCGCCACGCGTGCCCGTGCAGCCTGCTTTCGGTGCGATTACGGCCGGAGCATTCGGGGTGGCCATGATCGCCTGTCTGCAAGCTTATGACGGATGGTCCGCCGTCAGCTTCGTCGCCGGCGAGGTGAAAAATCCGCAGCGAACTTTATTGCGTGCACTGACCATCGGCATGACGCTTTCCATCACGATCTATCTGCTGGTCAACGTCGCTTATCTCAAGGTGCTAACCATCCCCGAAATGGCTGCAAATCCTCGCGTCGGATCGCTTGCGGCCGAGCGGACCCTCGGCAGTTCCGGTGCGATGCTGGTCGCCTTCACGATCTGCCTCTCTACGCTCGGATCGCTGAACGGCCGGGTACTCACGCAGCCGCGCGTCTACTTCGCGCAAGCCTGCGACGGCCTGTTCTTCGAGCGTTTCACCACCGTCCATCCACGCTACAAAACGCCGTCATTTTCGATTCTGGTACAAGGCGTCTGGGCCGCGGTGCTAATTCTGAGCGGGTCCTACGAAGTGCTGATCGACTATCGGATCTTCGGCGTGTGGATGTTCAACTTGATCACGGTGGCCGGCGTGATTGCGCTGCGCCGGAAACGCCCGGATTTGCACCGGCCGTACCGCATGTGGGGCTATCCCTACACGGCAGTCGCCTTCATCGCGGTGGCGAGCGCGTTCATGGTCAACACGATGATCCATCGTCCCGAGCCGTCGCTGTCGGGCCTCGCGATCATGGCCGCGGGAATCCCGGTGTACTATCTGCGCCGCCGTTCGCTACGATGAAAGTTCCTCATGCGGACGTATCAGGTGAAGGTGACGCGCTCAACTGGAATCGCAACCTACACCGTCGAGCTAGAGGATCGCATGACCGTTCTCGACGTCCTGTTCCGCATCCAGTGGAATCAGGATTCGTCGCTCAACTTCCGCTGCGCCTGCCGCGTCGGCATGTGCGGCACCTGCGCGATGAGCATCAATCGTGTCCCGCGGTTGGCGTGCAAAACGCGAGCCCTCCTGCTCGATTCGTCCGTGATCGCCTTGGCTCCGCTCCCGAATCTCCCAGTGATCAAGGATCTGGTTGTTTCGCTCGAACCGTTTTTCGAGCAGTGGAAGAAAATCCGCCCCTCGCTGAATGCAGCGGACTCCGCTCAGCTCGCGGTGATTCCCGAAGATCCCGACGTTTCCCGCAAGCGCGACTGCATCACCTGCGGCATCTGCTACGCGGCGTGCGGGATCAAAGCCACGCACAAAGATTACCTGGGTCCGGCCGCTATAAACAAGGCCTTTCTACGTATTCATGATCCGCGCGACCGCATCACCAAGGAACGCCTCAGAGTTCTGAACGACGAATGGTCCGGCGTCTGGCGCTGCCACACTCAGTTCAACTGCACGGCCGCTTGCCCCAAAGGAATCGACCTTACCGATACCATCGTCCGCCTGAAACGTTCGCTGCTCGCATGAACGATCTGCTGCGCAAATACCGATGGCAGTTCAGCGGAATGGTGGCGCATTTGATTCAAAGGATCACCGGATTGCTGCTGCTGGTCTACCTTTTTCTCCATGTACGAACAGTGCACGCCCTAGCCGAAGGCCCGGCTGCATTCGACCACGCCGTTTCTACATTCAGCAATCCGTTCTTCAAGCTGCTAGAGATTGCGCTACTGGGCGCTGTGATTCTGCACGCGCTGAATGGCGTGCGGATCACGCTGCTCGACCTCGGCCTTGCCCATAATCGCCAGCGCCAGCTCTTTTGGGCTTGGTCGATCGGCGTCGGAGCCGTGATTTTCTTAGCCGGCGCGATTCCGATGTTCCTTTTCGCGGTGCTCAAATGAACGCCGTCTGGTGGTACACGCAAAGAATCACCGGCGCGGCACTTCTGCTCTTGTTGATTGCGCACTTCTGGGTCGAGCATTTCGTCTCCGAAAATCTCCTTCGCGGCGACCTGACTTACGCCGCGATTCGCGCCCGGATCGCGACGCCGGCCTGGCAGGCGATCGATATCGCGTTTCTCTTGATCGCCTTGCTCCATGGGCTCAGCGGTCTCCGAAGCATTTTGCTCGACTTCAGCCGCATCGGCCGCAACGGCGCCCGCATTTTCACGGCGGCATTGATTGTCGTCGGCGCGGTATGGGCATATTGGGGAATCGAAGCCTTCCGAAATCTAAGATGATGGACGAAATCAGCGCCGACATCCTGATCCTCGGCGCCGGCGGTGCGGGCCTGCTCGCGGCGCTACACGCTCACCGCATCAGCAAGAAATTGAAAATCGTCATCGCGGTGAAGGGACTCCTCGGGCAGAGTGGCTGCACTCGGATGGTGCAGGGCGGCTATAACGCGGTACTGAATCCCAACGATTCGCTCGACCGCCATTTCGGCGACACCATCAAAGGCGGAGCTTATCTCAATCATCAGGAGCTCGCCTGGAAGCTGGTGGAAGAGGCTCCGCGGCGGATCATTGAGCTTGAAAATCGCGTCGGTTGCCTGTTCGACCGCAATCCCGACGGGACCATTCATCAGAAAGCCTTCGCGGGCCAATCTTTCGATCGCACCGTGCATCGCGGCGATCTTACCGGTATCGAGATCATGTCGAATCTCCGCGACTACATTCTCTCCACCGATATTCAGGTTCTTCAAGAATGCCGCGGCCTCGATCTGCTCCGCGGCGACGGAAGAGTCGCGGGCGCCCTGCTGCTTCATATTCGCAGCGGCGAAATGGCCGCCGTGCGCGCGAAAGCCACTCTGCTCGCCACCGGCGGAGGCGCGACGATGTATCGTATCTCCTCTCCATCGCTCGAAAAATCGGGCGACGGAATGGCGATGGCTTACCGCGCGGGCGCGGCCTTCGTCGACATGGAAATGCTCCAGTTCCATCCAACGGGCCTGTTGGTCGGCGATTCTATCGCTACCGGAGGCCTGCTCGAGGAAGGCCTGCGCGGCGCCGGCGCGCGCCTCTACAATGGCCTCGGCGAACGATTCATGGAGCGTTACGATCCCCAAAAACTCGAGCGCGCCACGCGCGACGTCATCTCCCGCTCCAGCTATCTCGAAATCACCGCCGGCCGAGGCGGAATTTTTCTCGACGCCAGCCACCTCGGCGAAAGTTTTCTGCTCGCTAATTTTCCCGGCATGGTCGAGCGCTGCGCCGACTACGGCTTCGACTTAATTCACGATCGCGTGGAAGTCTCGCCCAGCGCGCATTATCAGATGGGCGGAATCCGTATCGATGTCGATTGCCGGACAAATCTCGAAGGCCTGTTCGCCGCGGGCGAAGATGCGGGCGGCGTCCACGGCGCGAATCGTCTCGGCGGAAACGGAGTGGCCGATTCTATCGTCTATGGTGGTCGCGCCGGTGACGCGATGGCAGATTATGTCGCCGCTCGCGAAACGCCACGAGCGAGCGTCGATGTCGAACGCTGGCGCAAGCCGAGTAGCCAAGGTGAGAGTCCGTTCGCGCTGAGAAAAGCCCTGGAAAATCTGATGTGGGAGAAAGTAGGAGTCGTCCGCAATGCCCGCGATCTTCAGTCTGCGTTAACCGAACTTGAAACTCTGGCCGGCCGCGCCGGGTCCGTTCAAGTCGACTCCGACCCCGCCTTCAACGCCGCCCTGGATCTGAAAAATCTGATCGTTGTCGGCAAAATCGTCGCGCAAAGCGCTGTGCTTCGCACCGAAAGCCGAGGCGCCCATTTTCGCGAAGATTTCCCAGCGTCGGATCCCGCGTGGCTGAAGAATATTGTTCTCACGCCCGAAGTTCAACTCGTTCCCGTCGAATTCACACGCCTTAAACCATGAGCATCTACAACAGCATCGAAACCGCGGCCCGCGAGCTTTATCTCCGAGCGTTGAAAGACATCCCGCAAGATGTCCGAGCCGCCCTCGCCGAAGCCCGCGACCGTGAAAACCAGGAAGGCAACGCGACCGCCGAGCAGGTGATGTTCACCATCCTCGAAAACATCGATACGGCCGATGCCGAAGACACGCTCGTCTGCCAGGACACCGGACTCGCCGTATTCAAGGTGAACATCGGCTTCCCCATCGACGTGCAAGAACTCGATCGTCGTCTAAGAAAAGGCTGCGAGCGCGCCACTGCCGATTATCCTTTGCGCTCCAACACCGTTCATCCCCTGACCCGCAAGCACACCGGAACCAATACCGGCCAGGGCATTCCGGTCATCAAGCTGGCTTTCAGCACGTCGAACGCAATCGAAATCACGCTCGCACCCAAAGGGTCCGGCTCGGAAAATATGAGCTTTCTCAAAATGCTCACGCCCGCCGAAGGCCGCAAGGGCGTCAAGAAATTCGTGCTGCAATGCATCTTCGATTCGGGCGCGCGCCCTTGCCCGCCGATGATCGTCGGCATCGGCCTTGGCGGGACCTCCGATGTCGCCATGCAGCTCGCCAAAGACGCGAGCACCTTTCGCAAAATCGGTGCCTCCAACTCAGACCCCGACATCGCCGCGCTCGAACGCGAATTGCTCGATCAAATTAACCAGACCGGAATCGGCCCGCAAGGCCTCGGCGGCGCGACCACTGCGCTGGCCGTTCACATCGAATGGGCCCACACGCACATCAGCCAGAATCCCGTGGCGGTCAACATCCAGTGCTGGCGTGGCGAGCGCGCCACCGCCGTGATCTCGCCTGAAGGGACCATCGAGTATGCATCATAACCTCACCACCCCGCTGACCGAGGCCGACGTGCGCGCTCTGAAACTCGAAGATACTGTTTCCATCGACGGTGTGATGTTCGGTCTCCGCGACGCGACGCAAATCCGCATTTTCGACGAAGGCATCGCTCCTCCCGCCGATCTGACCGGCTCTGTCTGCCTTCACACCGCGCCCGGAGTCCGCAAGCGCGCTGACGGCACCTATGAAAAATTGTCGATCGGCACCACCACCAGCACCCGCATGGATCGCTTCGCGCCTGGACTTTTTGAGACCTACGGAGTCCGCGCGATCGTCGGCAAGGGCGGCCTTTTGCAAGGCAGCGTCGATACCATGGCCCGCGTCGGCTCGGTCTATCTCGCCATCGTCGGAGGCGCAGCCGCTCTCGCCACGGCGCAGATCGAATCCATCGATCAGGTCTGGTGGGAAGACCTGATGCCCGAGTGTCTGTGGAAATTTCGGGTCAAAGATTTCGGCCCGCTGATCGTCGCGATCGACGCTCACGGCAACAGCCTTTATCAACAAATCCAAGCCCGCGCGGCGGAGCGCATCAAAGCGCTCAAGCTTTAAGTTATCTTGGTTGATCGAGCACATGAAATTCCTACTCCTGCTGATTCTGTGTTTCCCGATCCTGGCCCAGCGCGGCGGCGGACGCGGAGCGCAAGCTCCTCCAGAAGAAGGCATTCCCGTTACCGACAAGCTGGTGATCGAGAAATGCAGCGGATGCCATCACGCCGACGCGAAAGGCAATCTCACCCGCATTTCCTGGGAGCGAACCACTCCCGAAGGCTGGGAGGAGGCTATCAAGCGCATGATCCGCCTGAACGGCCTGACGCTGAAACCGGAGGAAGCGCGCGCCATTGTCAAGAGCCTCTCGACCACTCACGGACTCGCTCCCGATGAAGCGCGACCGGTGATGTATATTCCGGAACGCCGCAGCATCGACGAGAAAATGCCCAACGACACCGTACGCCAAGCCTGCGCATCCTGCCATCCTCTGGGCCGCGCCGAATCCTGGCATCGGTCGAAGGACGAGTGGAGCCTTCTGGTCGCCATGCATCGCGGCTACTTCACCGTAGCCGAACAATCTTTCCGGGGCACCGGCGGCGCGGCAGGCGGAGGCCGAGGTGGACGTGGACCCGCCGCTCCATCCACTGAAGAAGCGCGACCGGCTGTCGATCAAGCTATCGAATATCTAGCCAAGGAATATCCGCTCGCTACTCCGGAATGGTCCGCCTGGCGAGCTCGCATGCGCGCGCCCAAGCTCTCCGGCCGATGGCTGATCAGCGGCTATCAGGTGGGACGCGGAAAAATTGTCGGCGAAATGCAAGTCGAGCCCGGCGCTTCCGACGACGAATTCACCACCAACGTAAAACTAACCTATCTCAAGGACGGCTCGACCGTGACGCGCTCCGGCAAATCAGCTGTGTTCACCGGGTATTCCTGGCGCGGCCGGACCACCTCGAAAGCTTCCTCGCAGCCGTCGCCATCGAACGCCGGCGGCATTCCACCCGAGCTGCGCGAAGTGATGTGGGTCTCGCCCGATCAATCAGAAATGGAAGGCCGCTGGTTCTGGGGCGCTTACGACGAGTTCGGTTACGACGTGAAACTCCAGCGCGCCGGCGACGGCGTAACCGTGCTCGGCGTCGATCGTCCCATGCTCAAATCCGGCTCGACCGGGCAGCGCGTGCGCATTCTCGGCGATAACTTCACGAAGATCGCAGCGTCTGAAATCGACTTCGGCAACGGAGTCGCCATCAAGCGCATCGTCGATCAGAATCCTCAGCAATTGACCATCGAAGTAGACGTGGACGCCAACGCGATTTCTGGAAAACGAGACGTGGCTGTGCGACGATCCGTCAAGCCCAACGCGATCGCGATTTACGACCGCATCGATTACATCAAAGTCTCGCCCGGCACCGCCATCGCGCGCCTGGGCGGCACCACGTTTCCGAAAGGCTTTCAACAATTCGAGGCGATCGCATATAACCGCGGCCCCGACGACAAAAACAACACCGCTGACGACATCGAACTCGGCCCCGTTGACGCGAATTGGTCTGTCGAAGAGTTTTATGACGTCTACGGCGACGACGATAAATCCTTCGTCGGCTCGCTTAGTCCGACAGGATTCTTCACGCCCGCCGCGGAAGGCCCGAATCCACAGCGCCGCTTCAGCCGCAATAACTACGGCGATGTTTGGGTGGTCGCGTCGAGTAAAGACGCGAAAGACAAGGACGGAAAACCGCTGACCGCGAAATCCTATCTTGTCGTTGCGATCCCGCTGTATGTCCGCTGGGACCAGCCGGAGGTGGCGCAATGAAATCCTACATCCTCACGGCGCTACTTTCCTGCACCGCGATGGCGCAAGGCACGCTGTTCCTCGGCACTTGGCCGAACCAGATTCAGGTGGTCGACGAAAAGCAGCAGAAAGTGGTCGACCATATTCATCTTTCCACCGGAATCGCCCACGGCGTGCAGCTTTCGCGCGATCGCAAAACTATCTACGTCTGGACCGTCGATCACAACGGTATCGAAGTGATCGACGCCGCCACGCGCAAAGTGACCAACGCCTTCACACTCGACGAAGGCAACAAGATCACACGCTTCAGCTCCTGGGCGCCGGATCCGGAGGGCAAGCTGCTGTACCTGCTCACCGAAGTGGTGGAGAAGAAAATCGACCGATTCGAGATCGACCCCATTCAATTCGCCGTGGTCGATCTGGCGCAGAAAAAGATCGTGCGCACCGCCGAGTTTCCGCGGGAGGAGATGCAGTCCCAGCGCATGGGCCGCGCCAACTCCAACATGCACGTCTCGCCGGACGGCAAATTCCTGTATCTGATGCGCAACAACGTTCTGGTTTTCGATACTTCGAACTTCAAGCTGATCGACAAGATCGATCTGTTGCGCCCCGAAGGCTCCGGCGTGGCGACGGTCGGCATGGGCCAGGAAATCGATGCGCTTCAGGAGCCCAATGAGTTGGTGACCGTGTCCAACTCGATCGATCCGATCGTGCATCGCACCATCTTCGGCATCGCACGTTTCGATCTGAACCGGCGGAATTTCGACTTTCACGCCATCGGCCCGTCGACCGCCGGCATGATGGGCCTGCACGTCACGCCCGACGGCAAAACCGGCTATACCGTCGCCACCAACGGCACGGGAGGCAACAAGCGCAGCGAATTCTGGGTCTTCGACCTGACCACCAACAAACTGGTTCGCAAGGCCGAATTCGAAGGCCGCGCGCGCTATAGCTTCGCCGTCTCCAGCACGGGCAAGGAGTTGTATATTTACGCCGCCGGCTATCAGATCGAAGTGTACGATGCGAACACGCTACAGCTTCGCAATACCATTGACGTGAACGCAGATATCACCACGGAAATGATCGTGCTGCCGCATTAGTGTCCTGAGTCAGAAGTTCGTTGGATAATTGCCGCCCCACATAGTCATACTTACAACACCCGTCATCCCGAGCGCAGTGAGGGATCTGCTTTTAAAGCGCCGATAAGAGCCGAACGAAGAGCAGATTCCTCGCTTCCCTCGGAATGACCATGGGGTCGGATGGCTATTATAGCCCCGGCATGTAATGTCGGAATCTTCTGACTCAGGACATTAGGAGCCTAGTCGCGCTTGGCGACTTGGAAGTGGCTCAGCGTCTCTGCGTAGTTCGCCACGCCTTTATACAGCGCCTCGGCGATCTTCTGGCGATGCTCCGGCTTTTTCAGCAGCGCCTCGTCGCCCGCGTTGGTCAGGAACCCGATCTCGGCCAGCACGCTCGGCATCGACGCGCCGATCAGCACCACGAAAGGAGCCTTCTTCACGCCCCGGTTCTTCGCGCCCGGATTGCTCTTCGACGATAACCCGTAGAGTGACGCATCCAGGCGCGCGGCGAACTCGCGCGATTCGTCGATCTTGTCCTTCAACGCGATCTTTTGCAGCACTTCGCGCAAATCGAACACCGACCGTTCGGAACTGGCGTTCTCTCGCGTCGCAACGTCCAGCGCGGTCCTGGAAGTCGTGAAGTTCAGATAATAAGCCTCTACGCCGGCAACCGTCCGGAACGGCGAAGAATTCGCGTGGATCGACAGAAACAGGTCCGCCTTGCGGTCATTCGCGATCTGCGTGCGCTCTTCGAGCGGAATGAACGTGTCGTCGGTCCGCGTGTAGATCACTTCACTTCCCAAACGGGCCTCGATCAACGCACCCAGCCTCTGCGCCACGTCGAGCACCACGTCCTTTTCGCACAACCCCGAAGCTCCATGCGTGCCTGCGTCATGGCCGCCGTGCCCGGGGTCCAGCACCACGCGACCCAGCTTCAGCCCGAGCACGCGCGTCAGGGATCGGTCGCCAGTCGTATTCCGCTTGGCGGGAAGAGGCGTGGGCTCCGGCTTCGCGGGCGGCAGAGCGGAAATGGGCGGCGGAATCGATGCCGCGACCCTCGGTGCGGCCACAGGAGTTGAAGCAGCAGCATCGACCGGCGTATACGGCGGCAGCGGCTTCGGCACATCCGGCGGCGGAGCCAGGTTACGAGCCAGTGCCATGCTCGGCGCCGGCGAAGAAATCTTCGCAGTTTGACTTCCCAGCCACACCGGAGGCTGTGCCAGCAGCGTCGGTTTCGAATCTCGCGGAGCCGCAGCCTGCATCGGCGGCGCCTCAAACCGTCGCGGCTCCGGCTTCACCGCTTCGGGCTTGACCACTTGCGTCATGACCGGGCCCGCGGACTCGTGGCGCGCCGCCATTGGGGGCGTAACGGCTGCCAGCGGCGGTGCTACGAGATCCTCTTCCACGGCTCGTGCCGGCGATTCCGTGATCACTTTCGCGCCGCTCACGCTGCCGGTCGCCGGCGGAGCCGGACGATCCTTCAGCTTCAACTCGATCATCAGCCGACTGGGGCCCGCCAGCTGCGACGCCGTAAATTCCGCTCGCTGTTCCAGATCGAGCACCACGCGCGTCACTCCCGGCTGCGTCTCCGCGATGCGGATCTGCTTCAACAGCCCGTCACCCACTGCGATGACGTGCATACCCTTGCTGACCATCTCCGGCTTGGCGCCCTCGATGTCGAAGAACAGCCGGTCAGGTCCCGTTAGCCGGTCTGATTTGTAATGGAAATCCGAAGTAACCTCGATGGCGACGCGCGTCACTTCGCCGAGCGACCAGAATCGCACGGCCGTAACTTTACTTCCCTGTGCGCCGAGACAGAGCGCGGCGCCGGCGAAGCATCCGATCAGCAGACCGGATTTACTGCGTCGTTCTGAGATGCAACCTGCCATTCTCGTCTATAAACTGCTCCAGCTTCGGATGCTTCTCCTCTAAAACCTGCGGCGCGGGCGCCGGCGGGTCGACCTTCGCTGTCGCTTCCTTCGCCGCAGCCGCCTTTTCATGAAGCGCGTCGCTATACCGCTTGCTCACCTGCTTCACGTAATTCTGCGTTTCCGAGTAAGGCGGAATCTGTTTGTACTTTTCCACCGCGCCAGGACCCGCGTTGTAAGCGGCCAGCGCCAACTGCGGATCTTTATACAAGCTCTGCAGATATTTCAGGTACTTCACGCCGCCTTCGATGTTCTCCTGCGGATCGAAGCTGTCCCGCACGCCGAGCATCTTCGCCGTCGAGGGCGTCAATTGCATCAATCCCTGCGCGCCTTTAGAGGAAACCGCCTGTGCATCGTAATTGCTTTCCACTTTGATCATGGAATGAACCAGCAGCGGATCCACATCGTGCGCGCGAGCTGCCTGTTCCACCAGATCGGTGATCTGTTTGGGCGTCGGCTTGGACCCGCCGGTCATCGTACGGACCAATCGTCCGGTGTGCGGGTCCACGCGCACCACCAGCGTCTTGTTCTCGCTCGATGCGTCGGCTGCTACCACGGGGGAGGCGGCAAGCATTGCAATCAGTACAAAACAAATATACATCATTTTGTTTCGTAGCACACGTGTACCGGTGGCGCCACGGACATACGCTATCATCATCTCATGGCCGCGTCCGGGGATCAAAAATCGCGCGCCGGATTCGTGCTCGCCGGCGGCCGCAGTTCCCGCATGGGTCGCGACAAAGCTCTCCTCCCGTTTGACGGCCACACTCTGATCGACCGCATCGCCGGACTCGTTCAGCGCGCCGCAGGCAATGTAACCTTGATCGCTCCTGAAGGCCGCTACGTGGGCTATCCCGTGATCCCCGACCTGATCGAGAACCATGGCCCGCTCGGCGGCGTCTACACGGCACTTTCTACCACGAAAGCCACCTGGAACCTGCTGGTCGCCTGCGACATGCCTGGTCTGACCCTCGAATTCCTGGAAGACCTCTTCCGAGCCGCCGAATCGAGTCTCGCCGACTGCGTCATCCCGCAATCCGCCTCTGGGCTCGACCCCCTGTGCGCCGTCTACCACCGCCGCTGCGTCACTCCTGCGATTTCGTCGATTGAACGTAAAATATTGAAAATGCACGATTTTGTGGCTACCCTTCAAGTTCAGCCCCACCCTGTTTCCAACGCCGCCGTGCTTCGAAACGTCAATACTCCCGATCAATGGACCACCCCATGACGGCCAACGGAACCAGCGATAAGGTACACTACATCGAATTCTGTAACGTATATAAGACGTTCGACAGGCCCGTTTTAGTCGACGTGAACTTTTCTTTGGATGCGGGCGAAACTCTGGCCATCATTGGGCGAAGCGGCGTCGGCAAGTCCGTGACGCTGGCCCATATCATGGGTTTTCTCAAACCCGATTCCGGCCGCATCACCGTTTCCTACACCGACATCACGAATTTCACCGAAGCCGAAATGCGCCGGATCCGCAAAAAGGTCACCATGGTGTTTCAGTCCGGTGCGCTGTTCGACTCGCTCACAGTCGGCGAAAATATCCTGTTCTCGCTCGAGCTCCGCGACGACTACGATGAAAAGAACAAGGAGGACGTGGTCAACGGACTTCTTTCCATGGTCGACCTGCTCGAATACAAAGACTACTACCCGTCCGATCTCTCCACCGGCTACAAACGCGCCGTCGCCATCGCGCGCGCCCTGGCCGCGCAACCCGAATGCATCCTCTATGACGAGCCGACCACCATGGTCGACCCGATCATGTCGGATCATCTCACCCATCTGATGCTGCGCCTGAAGAACCAATTACAGCTAACCGGCGTCATCGTGACGCATGACCTGGAGTTGATGCGCAATGTGGCCGACCGCGTCGTTGTGTTGTTCGAAGGTCACGCCATTTATTTCGGCCCCGTGGCCGATCTCGAAAAATCGCAACACCCGCATATCAAAGAATTCCTAGCCATGGATCGAGTTTAAAGAGGTGATGAAATGAGAACCCTGTTCCTGACATTGGTAGCGTTCACTCTGTCGGCCCAGACGCCGACCATCGACCAATCGCTGAATCTGAAAACCGCCGGCTCGCCACGCATCTCCCCGGACGGCCGCTATGTCGCCTACACCGTTTCCGAAACCAACTGGGACGACAACGCCTTCCAGACGCAGATCTGGATGGCGATGCCCGCGACAGGCGAGCGCTACCAGCTCACCCATGCCAAGAAATCTTCCAGCGCGCCGCAGTGGGCGCCGGATTCCAAGCGCCTGGCTTTTCTCTCCGATCGCGACGGCAGCCAGCAGATCTACGTGATTTCTCCAGCCGGCGGCGAAGCCACGGAGCTCGCGCATTTCGAAGGCGGCGTGAACTCGTTCGAATGGTCCCCCGACGGCCGCATGATCGCCTTTACCTCCACCGGTCCCGATCCAAAAGCCAAGAAGGATCGTAAGGACAAGTACGGCGATTTCGAGATTGTCGAGCACGACTACAACATGGTCCACCTGTGGACCCTCAAAGTCGACGAAGAGAAGCCCAAGCCGGAGGCCCTGACCACCGGCACGCAGTTTAGCGTCGGCGGTTTTAACTGGTCGCCCGATTCCAAGCGCATCGTCTTCAGCGCCACGCGCGACCCCGATCTATCGAGCGGCGACACCGCGGATGTTTATGTCGTCCGCCTGTCGGATAAATACGTGAAAAAACTGATCGACGCGCCGGGACCCGACCGCAACCCAATCTGGTCGCCCGACGGCGCCGAGATCGCCTACGAATCCGGGCGCGAGTATTCGTTTCTGAATTCACACGTCGCCATCGTAGCAGCCGACGGCGGGAAACCGCGGGTGATCGCGGAGAATTTCGATGAAGATCCGCGCCTGGTGCAGTGGTCGCCATCCGGAATCTATTTCGAAGCGTCGCAGCGGACTGCCGGCCACCTGTTCCGCCTGAATCCATCCACCGGAGCCGTCGAACGAGTCAGCTCGCCCAACGAACTGCAAGTCGGCGCCGCCAGTTTCACTGCCGATTCATCCCGCATTGCGTTCACCTGCTCGGAGCCGAACAAATACCCCGAAGTCTGCATCTCTTCTATCGCGAATTTCTCACCGAAGCCAATGACCAGCATGAAGGATCAGCTCAAAGGCTGGAAGCTGGCCACTCGCGAACTGTTTGAATGGAAAGCGAAAGACGGGACCGCCGTCGAAGGCATCCTGATCAAGCCCGCCGACTTCGACCCTAACCGGAAATATCCCTTGCTGGTAGTGATCCACGGCGGACCCACCGGAGTCGACCGTCCCTCCATTACGGGCGACCGATCTTATCCGGTCGAGATGTTCGCCGCAAAAGGCGCCGTGATTCTGCGCCCGAATTATCGCGGCTCAGCCGGCTATGGCGAAAAATTCCGGTCGCTAAACGTGCGCAATCTCGGCCTCGGCGATGCAGACGACGTCATCAGCGGAGTCGACGCCGTGATCGCCAAAGGCTATATCGATCGCGATCGCGTCGGTTCCATGGGCTGGAGCCAGGGCGGCTACATCTCGGCGTTTCTCACCACCTACAGCGACCGGTTCAAAGCCGTCTCCGTAGGCGCCGGCATCTCCGACTGGATGACTTACTACGTCAACACCGACATTCATCCCTTCACGCGCAACTACCTGAAGGCGACGCCGTGGCAGGACCCCGAAATCTATCGCAAGACCTCGCCGATCACCTACATCAATCAGGCCAAGACGCCCACGCTGATCCAGCACGGCGAGCTCGACAAGCGTGTCCCGATTCCCAACGGCTATGAGCTATATCAGGGACTGAAAGATCGCGGAGTGCCAGTGAAGATGATCGTCTACAAGGGATTCGGCCACGCCATCAATAAACCGAAGCAGCAGCGCGCCGTGATGGAACACAACTACGAATGGTTCAGCCAGTGGATCTGGGGCGAAACCGCGCCAGCACCGGCGAGCACCACAAGTACTGCGGCAGCCATCGCGCAGAAGTAAGCATTGTTCCCCAACGCTCATATTGCTACTTTGCCGCCTCCGCGCCGGAGGCCCCAAAGAATGAGCACAGAAGCCGTGACGATCGTGATTCCAACGCTCAGAAATCCCAGCGTCACGATCGTCTCCTTCCAACTCTCGACTCCCTTGGGGGGACCCGTGATCGGAGAAAGGGCCGCGGTTCCCCAGATGGCGGCTGTCGTCGTGAAGACCCAATTGCCATACGTGCCGTAGAGCCCAGTCCAATAAGCGACCGCCTTCGGCGCAGGCCCCAAAAACACGCCGCCCCATATAGCCGCAAGCGCTAGCAGAAAAGTGCCGTTCATCAGGCCTTCCAGATGCGCGGCGAGTCCCATGCGAACATTGGCAAAACTAGGCTCGGCGAACCCGGTAATCAAGCCAATCAAAAACAGGAGCATCCCGTGCCAGGCCAAACGGCGATTGCTGTTTTCCATAGGGGCAATATTGGCATTTGCCTGGTCCGCGGTCAAGTCCCATTAGGCAACGGAAACTACTTCTCTGCGTAATATCCGTTGCGCGCCTGCACGATCAAGTCTTTCTTCTTGGTCACGACCGAAATCGTGCGATATCCCGGACCCTGGTTCTTGTCGGGTGTATATCCGAGGCTGTACTGTTCGCGTAGCTCATCCTGGATTTCGCGGTAGATCCCGTCATAAGACATCTTCTTTGCGTCGAAAAATCCGCCGCCGGTTTCTCTCGAGAGCTGTTCCAGCACCTTCCTGCCGTCATGATGCTGCTGCATCGGTGGTCGTCCGCCGCCATGCCGGCCCATCCCGCGCCCGCCGAAGCCTCCCATGGGCGAGTTATTTTCTCCGGTGATCAAGACCGAGTACACCAAGGTGTTGGTTTTCTGCGCAGCCTCGATGGCATCGGTCAGAGTGGACTTGCTGGCATTGTCGTCGCCGTCCGTCAGCACGATCAGCGCCTTGCGTCCCGTCTGTTTCTTCATCAACTCGTTGGACGCAAGCAGCACGGCGTCGTATAGCGACGTTCCTCCGCGCGCACGCGGCTGCCCCGGGTCCTGCTGACCCCGGCGATTCAGTTGTCTCGGCGCTCCGACGCTCAACTCCCCCAGCGCCTTCTGCAACAGCTTGCGCGATGAGGTCAAATCCTGTAGCAGTTCCACTTCGGCATCGAAATGGATCACGAACGCCTGGTCCTTGTCCTCGCGCAAAACCTGATCGAAAAACCGGTAGCTCGCGATGCGCTCCTGGTCGAGCACGCTCGCCATGCTCCGGCTGGTATCGACGACCAGCCCGAGCGTCAGCGGCAAGTCCGATTCCCTGGAGAAGTATTTGATCGTCTGCGGCCGCCCGTCTTCATCGATCGCGAAATCGTCCTTGGTCAGATCTTTTACGATCGCGCCCTTCTTGTCGTGTACCGTGGCGAATACGTTCACGACGTTGACGTCCGTCGAGATCGTCTCCTGCGCAAACAAAAACGCACCCACGGCGGCCAGCAAAATAAACCCGCGACACGCCGTCGGAACGGAGCCGCGACGGTCACGAAGCGATTCTCCCAGGCTTTCACTCAGACTTGGCAACGAGCCGCGACCACCGGGAGCGGTCACAGCAGAATCGCAGGCAGATCCCCATATTTTCATATCAACTACATCGTGGACGTATTCCCGGTAAAGAGGGTTACTCAGCGCGCAACGCGTTTGCCGGATCGATGCGCGTCGCCCGTCGAGCCGGTAAGTAGCTTGCAATCACCGCGACCGCCGCGAACAGCAGCGCGCTGCCCGCAAACGTCGCTGGATCCGTCGCACTGGTCTGATATAGCAGGCTCGCCATCACCCGCGTCAGCGCAAACGATCCAGCCAGACCGATCGCGATTCCCGTCAGCGTCAGCGACAGCCCGCCGCCGATCACCAGCCTGAAAATATCTCCTCTGGCCGCTCCCAATGCGATGCGAATGCCTAGCTCTGAAGTTCGTTGCGCCACGGAATATGCGATCACTCCGTAAATCCCGATCACCGCCAGAATGAACGCCGTGGCCGAGAAAATCCCCAGCAGAAACATCGTAAAACGGGGTTGCGCGCTAGCTGATTCGAGCAGCTCTTCCGCGCTCATCACGCGCGTCACCGGCTGATCCGGATCCACAGCCGCAATCTCACGCCGCACCGCGGCAACAATGCTATGCGGATCCATCGCCGTCCGCACGCTTAAGCACACATACGTCGAAACCAGCTGCGGTAGCGGCAGATAAATTTCAGCCTGCGGAGGCTGCCCCAGGCTCGCATTCTTCACATCCCCGATCACTCCCACCACCTGGAACGGATCCGGCAAATTCCCCACCCAGGCCCGTTTCCCGAGACCGCTTTCGTTCGCCCAGTAAGCCCGCGCCGCAGCCTGATTGACGATCGCCACCAGCGGAGCCTGTGCGTCGTCATGCGCCGTGAATCCGCGGCCCGCGATCATCGGCACTTGCAGCGTTTTAGCGTAATCCGGGCTGATCTGCTGGATATACACGATCGGCCGCTTCCCCAGCACCACCACCGGCTGCCCTTCGAACAGCACTGGCGTCTGATGCGTCGGCTCCGCCGGAAGCGCGGTGGAAAGCGCGGCCGATTGCACTCCGGGAATGGCGCTGGCACGCTCAACCACGCGATCGTAAAACGTCGTCAACTGCGAGACCTTGGCGTATTTGGCCGGTGGCATCGTGATGTTCATCGTCAAGAGATTCTTAGGTTCGAATCCCGGACTCGCGCTGCGTAGCCGCACAAAACTTCGGATCAGCAGCCCGGAGCCGACCAGCAGCACCATCGACAACGCCACCTGCGCCACCACCAGCATGCTGCGCGCCCGGCTCTTCCTTCGATTTCCCGCCGTCCCGCGACCCTCATCGCGCAGTATAGAATTGAGATCCGGCCGCGAAAGCTGTAAAGACGGCGTCAGACCAAACAAGACTCCGCTCGCGATCGAAATCAACAGCGTGAAAATCAGTACACGCGCATCCATCTGCACTCCCGCCATCTGCGGAAACGTCGCCTGCGCGAGCGTCGAAAGAAATCGCGTCCCCGCCTGCCCGATGAAAACGCCAACCACGCCGCTCACCACCGAAAGCAACAGGCTTTCGGTAAGCAACTGCCGGATCAGCGTCATCCTAGGCGCACCCAGCGCGGTGCGCACCGCGAATTCCTTCTTCCGCCCTAACGCGCGCGTCAGCAGGAGACTTGCCACGTTCGCGCACGCGATCAGCAAAACAAATCCGACCGCAGCCGAAAGAATCAGCAGCGTCGGCCGGACATTCGTCACGAACTGGTCCTGCAAGCTGCTGACGCTCATCTCCAGATCGAGTGTCGAATCGTACGCTCCCGGAAAATCATGGCGATACTGCTGATAGACGACATCCTCTTCGGCCTGCGCCTGCGCGACCGTCACTCCGGGGCGCAGCCGCCCGACGGCGTGAAAGTAAGGTCCCCCCGCGTTCACCCGCGCCGGAGTTACGTAGCTCAGATCGAACACGCGCGTTGCCCATAACTCGACGTTCAGCCCCACCAATGGGAAATTGAATTTGGGCGGCACCACGCCGATAATTGTGTAAACATCGGCATTCAGCGCCAGCGTTTGTCCGATCGCGTTGGGATCGCGCGCAAACTTGCGCGTCCAGAATTCATCGCCGATCATCACCACTTGCCGGGCGCCACGCTGGTCTTCTTCGGGAGAAAATGTCCGTCCGATCACCGGTTTCACTCCGAGCAGATCGAAGAAATTCCAGGAAACCCTTCCGGATACGACCATTTCCGCGTCGCCGCGTCCGGTGATGCCGAAATTCTCGAACGTGCACGCCGCGATGTCCGTAAAGGACTGCTGATGTTCCTTCGCGAACCTGAAAAACGGATAGGAAACCGAAACCGCTCCGCCGAGGTTATGCCGGTCCTTGGATATCCCTCCAACCACCTCCAGCCGATCGGGATCGGCGAAGGAAAGCGGCCGCAGCAGCAGCGCGTTGGCGACCGTAAAAATGGCGGTATTCGCGCCGATCCCCATGGCGAGCGTGAGAGTCGCAACAATCGCGAATCCGGGGCTTTTAGCAAGGATGCGCCCGGCGTGCTTAAGATTGGCGACCATATCGTTTCAGACGCTCCGACCTCGCGCCCGTTACATTTTCTTCCAGTCGCCCGACTGCTCGAACACGTGCGCCGCGCGATAAATCGTTTCTTCGTCCCAGTGCTTCCCGATCAGCATCATCCCTACCGGCAGATCCTGGCTCATCCCGCACGGAATTGTCATCGCCGGATGCCCGGTCACATCGAACGGGCAAGTGTTCGGCAGCATCTCGAAACCGCAGCGGCAAATCTCCGCGGGGGACGCGCCCGGAGCCGGCAGCTCCGTCGCCTTCATCGGCAGGGTTGGCATCAGCAGCAGATCGAAGCTTTCAAACGCATGATCGTAGGCCGCGCGCAGCCGCCGGGCCAGATTCTGCGCCTTCGCGTAGTGATAGCCGCGATGCTTGCGTAGCATGTATTGGCCCATCATCATGGTGACTTTCAAAGAGTCCGAAAGCTCATCCGCGCGGCCACGCCACGCATCGTGCGCCCTCATCAGGCTGGTCACGTACAGACCCTTCCAGTTGACTCCGAATCCGTTCCCGAGCATCATCTGCGCGGTCGCGCCCTCATGTGCGATCGCCGACCAGATCACCGGACCCTGCAGGTGCATCGGAATCGAAACTTCATCCACCTGGGCACCCAGCTTCCTGAAACACGCCGCGCCCTTTTGTACATACTCATCGACATCCGACTGCGACACCGGATGTCCAAAGCCTTCCTTCACCACGCCAATTCGCAAACCCTCGATGTCCCCCGTCAACGCGTTCGTGTATGCAAACGTTTTCGCACCCGCCTGGCGTGGATCTAGCCCATCCGGACCTGCAAGTGCTTCAAGAAGCAATGCATTATCGGCCACCGTCGCCGTGATCGGACCCGTGTGGTCCAGCGTCAATTCGATCGGCATGATCCCTGTGTAAGGAACCAGCCCGTGTGTCGGTTTCATTCCGGCCACGCCGCAATAGGACGACGGGATCCGAATCGAACCGCCCTGATCCCCTCCAATCGCCATATCTACCTCTCCTGCCGCCACCAACGCCGCGCTTCCCGACGAAGACCCTCCTGCCGAATGGCCTTCCTTGCGCGGATTGATCACCGGACCCAACGCGCTGGTATGGCTGCCTCCCGAAAAGCAGAAATATTCGCAATGTGCTTTTCCGAGGATGGTCCCACCCGCTTCCAGGATCCGCGTGACGATGGTCGCATCAATTTCCGGCACGTATCCTTGCAGCGTCGAGGCGCCGTTCATCATCGGAACGCCGGCGAGGCACACGTTGTCTTTTAGCACGATCGTCTTGCCCGTCAGGATGCCCGCCTCCGCGCCCTGAATCGTGGTTTTGTAATACCACGCGTTGTATTTGTTCTCCTCGCCTTCGGGCTGATATCCCGGAGTGCGCGGATACGTGACTTGAGGAAGCTGCTCCGGAATTAGCTCCAGCGCATTGTAGGCGTCGACGGTCGGCTCCATCAGATCGAGGAAGGCGCCCATTTCCGCCGGATCCATATGCAGGCCAAGCGAGGCGCAAACCTCAATCATTTCGTCGTTTGTCGGTCTCTTCACGGGCATGATCAGTTCAGCATATCGTAAGGTTAAAGAATGCGCGTTTTGATCGCAGACAAGTTTGAACAATCCGGCCTCGACGGCCTCCAGTCCGCCGGCTGCGAAGTTTTCTATCAGCCGGGAACCAAAGACGAAGCGCTGGTGAAGGCAGCCGCGGATCTTCAGCCCGATGTCCTGGTGGTGCGCTCCACGGCGGTCACCGAACCGATGCTGGCCGCCGCGCCTCTGAAGCTGGTGGTCCGCGCCGGCGCAGGCTACAACACCATCGATGTCGCGGCCGCCTCGCGCCGCGGGATTTACGTATCGAATTGTCCCGGAAAAAATTCGGTCGCCGTGGCCGAGCTGGCGTTCGGCCTGATTCTCGCGCTTGACCGCAAAATTCCGGATAACGTAATTGCGCTTCGCCAGCGGAAATGGGACAAGACCGGATTCTCGAAAGCGCGCGGACTTTTCGGAAGAACGCTCGGTTTGATCGGCCTGGGCCAGATCGGACGCGAACTGGTCCAGCGCGCCCACGCATTCGGAATGCACGTCGTCGCCTGGAGCCGAAGCTTAACCGGCGAATCGGCGAAGGAATTGGGCGTCGAGCGCAAGAATTCGGCGATTGAGGTTGCCGCTGGCTCCGATGTGGTCAGCGTTAACATTGCCTTAAATCAACAAACCAAGGGACTTCTGGGTGCGGAGTTCTTCGCGGCAATGCGCAAGAACGCATATTTCATCAACACGTCGCGCGCGGAAGTGGTCGATCAGGATGCTATGGCTGGAGCGATTCGCGAAAAAGGACTTCGCGTCGCCCTCGATGTGTTTGCAAATGAACCTGCTGGAGGCACCGGCGAGTTCACAGATCCGATCGCGCAGGAAATTTACGGTACGCACCACATCGGAGCTTCCACCGAGCAGGCGCAGGAGGCGATCGCCACGGAAACGGTTCGCATCGTGCGGACTTTCAAAGAAACCGGAAAAGTGCCAAACGTCGTGAATCTGGCGAAATCGACTCCGGTGACCTGCACTTTGGTCGTGCGCCACCTGGATCGGCCAGGAGTGCTGGCCAGTGTGCTCGACGCCATCAGCCTGGCGCGCATCAACGTGCAGGAGATGGAAAATATCGTCTTTGAAGGCGCCGAAGCGGCCGTTGCGCGCATCAATCTGGAAGCGGCGCCGCCGCCTGATTTGCTGACTCGATTGCCTGCGGAAAACTCCAATATTCTGGAACTTAGCCTGATCAGTAGATGCTGACCAGGTTTTGAATCTTTAAAGCGCGGCGTCCGCTGACTTGCACGACTTCTCCGTCGAATTTCAGCTTCCCATTGACCATCAGATCGAGCGGCCGGCTGGACGGATAATCGAACACCAGCACATCGCCTTCATCCAGTTCCAGAAGTTCGGGGACGGCCAGCGTGGGACCTTGCAGACGCGCGTCCAGATGAAGCGTAGCCGGACGGACCAGGCGCAGGACGCGTGCGTGTTCCTCCTCAGTGGCCTCGGTTCTGCGAATGGTGCGATGCTGGTCGAATTTCTGGCGGAGCATCTTGACGATAATCGATGGAATCCCGAGGTTCATCATGCCGGAAACCTCGCCAATCCGCACTTCGATCGCGATGGAAACCACGGCTTCGTTCTGGGCCAGAATCTGCAAGAGTTGGGGTTCGCTTTCGTGCGCTTCCACCGTGAAGTCGATCGCCGCGACGGCCAGCCACGCGGTCCGTAGATCCAGCAGAATCACCCGCATCAATCCATCGAGGATGCTCTGCTCGATATCGGTGATTTCGCGATTGATCTTCCCCGAGGATTTTCCGGATCCGCCCAGCAGCATTTCCAGGATCGGAAATACCAGTGATGGATTAATTTCAATTACCGCGCTGCCGTCGTAAGGCTTCATCGCCAACGCGATCAGGCTGGTGGGCGAGGGCAGCGACTGCGTGAACTCCATGAAAGAGAGCTGCTCCACCGAGATCAGATTCACGATGACGTAAGAGCGGAGATACGCCGACAGACTTGCCGCCAGGCTGCGCGCGAAGTTTTCATGCAGGAGATGAATGGTGCGAAGTTGATCCTTGGCGATGCGGTCCGTCCGCCGGAAGTCGTAGGTTTGCGCTTTAACGGCTGGATCTTCGTCCTTCGCCGGGTCGCGAGCCATCTTGAAGGCGTTATCGATTTCCTGTTGCGTTAAGACGCGATCCATGTTCGTCCATCGGCGGACCGATGGACACGGCTCACCCAGACAATTCTGAACCTCAAGCTTCCCAGCGGCGCGGCGATAAGGTTTCTCGAGGGAAGACGTTCCATGATGGACATACTGATTGTCGATGACTCTGCCGCTATCCGGAAGATTCTGCAACGTGTTTTACGCCAGGCAGATCTCCCCATCGGAACTGTCTTAGAGGCGGGCGACGGGCTGGAGGCCCTCGCCGCGCTTCAGACCCAGGGGGTGGGGCTGATTCTCTCCGATATCAACATGCCGAATATGAACGGACTGGAGCTGCTGAGCCAATTGAAGTCCAGCGAAACCTGGAAGGCCGTTCCGGTGGTGATGGTCAGCACCGAAGGCAGCCAGGCGAAAGTGCTGGAAGCAGTGCAACTAGGGGCTGCGGGCTACGTGCGCAAGCCGTTCAACGCGGAGCAGATCAAGACCAAGCTGGCGGAATTTTTTTAATCAGGGGCTATCATGACGGAAACAACAGAATCCGAACTCATTTCGCGCGAGTTTGTAGTCGAGTCGATTACCGCGGCGACCGCAGACGTGCTTTCCACGATGCTCGAGTTGGAGGCCACACCGGGCCAGAGCGTCGTGGTGAAGGAGGAGACCGAGCCGTCCTCGGGCCTGGTGTCCCTGATCGGCCTGGCGGGAGCCTGGGCGGGAACGGGAAGCTTGGCCTGCTCAGGAACGCTGGCGTGCTCGCTGGCCTCTCATCTGCTGGGGAGTCCGTGCGAAACGGTGAACGAAGAAGTGTTGGACGCTGTAGGCGAGATCACCAATATGATTCTGGGCAACGTGAAGACGATGCTGGAAGAGAAAGTGGGTCCGATGGGTCTCAGCACGCCGACTGTGATCTTCGGCCGCAACTTCCAGACTCGCAGCGCGCGCATCCACGCGTGGACGGTGGTCCCGTTCACGATCGGATCGGAACGGCTGCTGGTCCAGCTATGCGTGGCGCCGAACGAGGAAAAGAACAAAACGACGCTGCGCCCCGGCTTCCAGATGCCGCACATCCTGACGGTGTGAAGACGATAGATTCTGGAGATTCTCGCTAGCGAAAAACATCAACGGGTGAACATGACGACCCGTGCCCGATGTCCGCTGCTCAATTTCTCATCACAGGTGTAGAGGGCAGAGTTCGTTGTTTCGGCTAAGGCTATATACGCAGCGTCGTAGGCCGTGAAGTTGTGACGGAGTTCCCAGATGCGGCCGAGCAGGGGAGCGTGCGAACAGCGCTCCGCGGGCAGCGCCGCAAGTCCGGCGAGAATCTGACCGCTGCGGTGTGAATCCAGGCGCTGACCCGCAACCAGGCGCCGTATGGCACTCACGACCTCGATGTCGAGCAGGTGCGGAGTAATGAACACATCGTCGCGGCCGCGCAGCTCGCGTGCGAGGGGACCGGCTATAGGGGATTGGACCAGCAGTTCTACCACGACCGACGCATCCAGGACAATCATCGTTCGTTCCGCAGCTCGCGGATCACTTCCGCCGCGCTCCGCTTGGATGAAATCGGCTTGGCCGCCTGCACTACATCCAGCCACTCACGCATGGTGGGGCGTTGCGCGGCGCGCTCCAATTCTCTCTTGATGTAATCCGAGAGGCTCATGCCCTCGCGGGCCGCACGAGCCTTCAATGTGCTGTGCACCTGGTCCGGCACGTCTCTTATTTGAATCATTTTTGACATGTTCTAAGCATATAAACATGTGCAGGACATTGTCGAGCGTCTTGAACGACTGCAAATCCGGTTGGAAAAATTTCTGGATCGACAAGTGAGGCACGTTTACAGTTAGCGACTGCGCAGAAGTCCGACACCGATCTGGCCGTGAAGATTTTCAGCGGGATCGGCGCGGTCGCCGCCGCCGAACCAGACGCGAATGCCCTCGGCCGTCAGTTCGACGGATGGATCGCAAACCACCTGGCTGTCCCAGGGCTCCGTGCCGGCGATGAGCGGGAAATTCAAGTCGCGTTCCCAATGCACGCCGTCAGTGGATTTGGCGAGCCCGATGCGGCGGCGCTCGCCGCGGTCGCGGCCGGTGTAGAGCATCCACCAGGCTCCGGCGGAGGTCCACACGGCAGGCTCGCCGACGCCGTTTTCATCGAAGGAACCAGGGCCGCCGGGCGAGAGAACCGGGCTGGATCGCAATTTTTCCCAGCGCACGCCATCCGGCGACCGTGCGATTCCCAACTGCTGCCGGCGGGCGCGGTCGAGACCGACATAGAAGAGATAGAAATTCGCGCCGGCCCGGATCACGTAAGGATCGCTGACCCCGCGTTCATCGAAACTGCCCCGCGGGCCGGGGCGAAGGACAGCGTCTTCGCGCTTTTTCCAATGGACCCCGTCGGAAGATCGAGCCAGCACGATGCTGAACGGGTCGCCGGCCTCGTACCAGTAGAGAATCTCGCTGCCGTCGACTAACGCGGAGCCGTTGGCCGCTATATAATTGCCTGCCCATCCGGAGGGAGAAAGCACGCGGCCGGTCTTGCTCCAGTGAACGCCATCCGGCGAACTCGCGGTCGCCGTGTGCCAGGTGCGGCCGTCGTATTCGGAATAGAGATTGAGATATTCACCACGAAAGCGGACCACTGAGGGATTGAGCGCGTCGATCGAGTCGCCGCGTGACAAGACAGGACCCAGAGATGGCTCCCACGCGAAGGGAGGACGCGGGCCAGCGGGGTCGGGCGGAGGCAAAGCAAAATCGGCGTACCGTCCGCACCCGGTCAGAAAAACAAGCAAGCAACAAACCGACGTCCATCTCCGTCGCTGCGCGGCCATTCTCACACCGGGATCCGGATTTCGATACTCGCGCCGTGTCCCGGTCTCGATTCGAGCTGCAAATCCCCGCCCAGCATCCGGACGCGGCGCTTGATGCTTACCGGTCCCATGCGCAGCAGCTCCAGCTCGTCGAGATTAAAGGATCCGCTGAAGGGAAACCCGGCGCCGTTATCCTCGGCCTTAATCTCGATGCGGTGATCGTGCACGCCCACCGACAGCGCCATGCGCGTGGCTCCCGAATGCTTCTGGATATTGTTCATGGTTTCGCGCACGATTTGCAGAAGCTCAAGCGACACTTCGGTTTCGGCCGGGTCGAACAGCTCGCCGCTTGAAAAGGTGGAAGTGATTCCGGTGTCGCGCTGGAACTGGTCGACCATGCGGCTGAGCGAGGCGGGCAGGCTGACGCCGTTTTCGGCGGGACGCATGCTGCGGACGAAACTGCGCAGCTCGCCTACCTGCGTTTTGCACAGTTGCTGCAACTCGCGCAGCTCCTCGGCGGCTGCATCGACGTCGCGCGCCAGAAGTTTCTTGATGATCTCCAGGCGCATCTGGAAACTGATGAAACTTTGGAGCGGCCCGTCGTGGAAATCGGCGGCGATGCGCTGCCGCTCAGCTTCGCGCGCTCCTTGCGCTTGGGATCGTATGATCACGTTGTGGCGCAGGGTGTGCGAAAGACGCCGGTCGAGATAACGCTTGTGAAACACGACGGACACGGCCACGCCGCTGGCCGCGATCGCGACCCAGACCGGCGGCGCATCTCCATGCGGCGCGAACAGCAGAGCGAGCAGAGCGACGACTACGGCGGTCACCACCACCCGCGTCGGATCGTGCAGAATCGCCGCCGAGGTCAGAACGTACGTGCATAGCAGCGCCGACATCCATCCCGCCGCGGGCCAGCCGACCCAGCCCACGGCCACCACCCAGCTCCAAAATCCGAAAAAAGTTACATCCGCCACCAGCGCGACGCCGGCGCGGCGGGCCGAATCGAAGCGCAGTTCGAAGAGAGTGCCGAAAGCGTAGACCAGATAGGCGGCGAGCACGGCGATCACCGAGGGGAATCGCTCATCCGCGGCGCGCACATACCAGGCCAGGCACGCCAGGGCCAGCAGGACTCGGGCGATGCGCAAGGCCAGGCGGCCGCGGTAAGGAACCATGGGGGAAAATCAGCGCCGGTACAAATACAGACGATGGCTGCGCCCTTCGCCGTCGTCGTCGATGTCCTGGACTTTCTCCGGCGTCCAGGCGGAAAATTCGAAATCGTGGGCGACGATGCGCGTGCCTTTCTTCAACTGCTTATCCAGAATCGGAGTGACTTTATCGTTTGACATCGGTAACAGGTAGACGGTGAGAAGATCGGCGGAAGAATAATCCTGCTTTAGCAGGTCGCCGTGGATGATGGTTGCGGTGGCGGAAAGACCCAGCGATTTGATCTTCTCCATGCTTTGTTTGAACAGGGCGTCGTCGAACTCGACACCTACCGCGTTGGCCTTGAATTTCTGCGCGGCCATGATCACGATGCGTCCGTCGCCGGAGCCCAGGTCGAACATCTTCTCGCCGGCTTTGAGTTCGCCGAACCGGAGCATTTTTTCAACTACGATCTGGGGCGTGGGATAGTAGGGCGCGAGTTTTTCAGTCGGCTTGTCTTGGCCCAGCAGGCAGAAAGGAGCGCAGAGCGCCGTGATCCATCGCATTACCGATCACTATACAACGCTTAGCGCCCGATATACACGCGCACCGGATTGCTCGGCTGGCCGTTCACTTCGAGCGACAACTCCGCGGGGCCGTAGTTGACAATCTTGGGGACCGTGATCTCGACGAGGTAGTACCCGATGTAGGGTGCGAGCACGGCTCGCGTCACTTCCACGGGCTGACGATCGATATAGGCCTTCACGGTGGCCACGACTTCCGGCGGATTTTCGGTGGGAGCAGCAAGGCCGGTAGGCCAGTCGGGTTTCACACGGCCGAGCCCGGTAGCCATGATCTGAATCCGGTCGCCCGAGTGCGCGGGATTCATGGCGTCGAGCATCAGGCCCGATTCTCCGTCGAGCAGAATCGGCGAGCCGTCGCGATCCACGAAAATTGCCGGTGCGGCGGTTTCCAGCGGAACCGCAGGTAAAGTCGCGGGGCCCTCCGGGCGGTCGACGGCGAGGGAAACAGAAGTTCCCTTCGCTTCGAACGGAATCTGCAGTTGCGTTTCGGTTTCATTCGCGGTGAGGACCGGGATCTGCAAGTCGCCGGCGCGCGCCGCTCGCACGCGAGCGCCCAGCACACTGATCAGAGAACCCGGAGCCGCCGCGCGCGCCACCAGATCCGCCGTGCTGACCACGCGCGGATCGCGCAGCCGGTGCGGAGCCAGAGTGGAATAAACGCCGTATCCCTCCACCGCGGCCCATAATTGATTGCCTTGCGCGTCCAGCTGGACGTCGGTGACGGCGCCTGGAAGGCCGGGAAGCTGCCGCCACTGCGGCGCAGCCGCCAGGTTGCCCAAGTCCGCGTAAGTCATGAAAACGCCGGCATCCGTAGCGGCGTAGATGGCCCCGCTGGACCGGTCGGCGGCGACGCCGTGAACACCGACGTCGGGAAGGTTGGAAGTGAAATTATCCCAGAAAGCGCCGCCGTTTTCGGTTCGCAGCACGTGCACGCGTATAGCGGTGGACGAAAGATCGTGCTGGCGCGAACCCAAGACAGCCAGCGCCACGCGCGGATCGTTCGGATCCACCCAGAATCGTTCCACGGCACCGGCTTCATTGAACCCGAATGGACGCCAAGTCTGGCCGCGGTCGTTGGACGCGCTTACCACGCCGCTCGCCAAGCCGACGTAGATGTATTGGCCGCGGGCGGCAAAGCTGCTCACCGGCAGGTTATTGAGGCTTCTCGAAAGAATCTGGCGGGTCTGAACATCGTTCAACGCTTCCGTATTGTCGACCGGAACCCAGGCGATCTTCTGGCCGGGCTGCCATTCGACTTCGCTCGAATCCGGAAGGGACAGCTTGACGCCGTTATCTCCCGAAGGAAGACTCAGCAACTTTGCAGCCGGCAGATTCGGCAATCCCTGGTTCAACCCGCTCCAGGATTTGCCGCCGTCCATGGATCGAAAGACGCCGTTCGCGCCCACGGCAACGATCTGGTCGTCGTCGGCAGGCGAGACCGCCAGGTCGCTCAAGCCGTCGCCCAGGATCGAGGTGCCGCGGAAATTGGTCAGATTATCCCAACTCGCGCCCTGGCTTTCGGAACGATACGCGAATTTTCCCACCGCGTAAAGCACCGCTGCTGATGCAGATCGCGCCCGAATCCGTGCGCCTGCCTCTGGAACCTGCAGCGAGGGGGCAACCGGTTCTGCGGGGACCGGGGCCGTCGAAGGTTTCCAGGTCTCGAAATCCACGGTCTCAAATACTCGTCCCAAAGACGCGTGAATCAGCAATGATCCCGCCGGCGAGAACCAGACGCGATCCACAGGTCCCGTCGCCAAGCCAGCCAGCGACCGGTTAATGGCCGAGTTGCCGACATGTCTCCAGTCCACCACGGGAAGCTGTGGCACGGGCTGCGCCAAAAGCCACGGCGCTGAAAGTACTGTGGCAACCAGGATCCGGGATGTGGCGTTAGTAAACACAGCGCCTGACCATTGTATACTGTTTCATCGGCGGAAGACCTCAGAAACTGTTGATTCTCCTAGAGCTACCGTAGTAAGATTTACCCGGGCAGAGACTTGCACTGCAATTTTAGTGTTAGACTGTCGATACACGGGTTCCGGTACGAAAAGGAGACGTTCTAACAGGTATTTTTGAGCCCAGGTTTTTTCGAATATGTCTGAGCGGCACATTCCGGGCCGGATGAGGGTGAAGCTGTCACTGCTTCTGGCAGCGGCGACGGCGGCGGTATGTTTCGGCCAGCCACTGCCCAGCGATTCCGGCTTGTATGCCGCCAAGGTCATTGAGCTTACCGGGCAGGTTTCGGTCCTGAAGGATTCGACGCCGTGGGCGCTCAACGTCGGCGACCAGATCCAGGTCAAGCAACTGATCATCACCGGTTCGGACGGGCAGGCTCGCTTCGAGGTTTCCGACGGGTCCACCTTTGACGTCTATCCGAATTCACGCGTGGTGTTCCGCAAGAACGCGCCCAATTGGCGGGATCTTCTCGACGTGCTGGTGGGCCGCGTGAAGGTGCACATCGAGCACATGTACGGTCCGAATCCCAATCGTGTGTTGACGCCGACCGCGGTGATTTCGGTTCGCGGCACGACCTTCGACATCTCCGTTGAAGAGGAGGACGAAACCACAACAGTAGAGGTGGAAGAAGGACTAGTGGAAGTGCAGCACGCACTGCTGCCTCGCGGAAACATCAAGATGCTCACGCCGTCAGACGGCCCGCTGCGCGTGTACCGCAATGTCCCGATCGCATCCAGCCGGATTGATAAGGGCGACCTCGCCAGGCGCGTGATGCGCGCGGCCGTGGACGCCATCAGCACGTGGGAGACGCGGATTCCGAAAGCCGGCGGTGTGGACCCGGCGGGTCCCGGCGATTCACATGGTAAGCTGCCTCCGCCGCCGGTAGCGCCAGTGCCAACCGCGCCACCTCCGCCGCCTCCTCCGCCAGGGGGATTTGTCGATTACGGCGGTCAGAATATCAGCGTGTTCGTGGTGCACCAGCCTCAGAAAGAGACGCGGCTGCACAAGGTGACGCGCGTCGTGTGGACCATGATGTCGCGATTCCTGCTGGGGCAGCAGCCGGGAATCGACGTCATGCGCGCGATTCAGAACTAACTGCGCATCTCGTGAGACACTAGCTCTAAGAGCTATGAAGTCTCTCCTACCGCTGGTCTTCCTTTCTATCGCGCGCGCGCAGAGTCCGGCGGGAGTTTCCGCCGAATGGGACATCTCCAGGACCGTCGCCGCGCTATCCGACCAAGCCACGCGCCTGAAGCCGATCCTCGATCAGCTCACGCCCAAGGAATGGGTCGCCAAAGGGGCGCCGGAAACCTACGTCGCCCAGTGGAAAGGCGCTCAGGACGAATTGGGGTATTTGGCAAATTCGGCGAAGGCGCTCGAAAAGCAGCCGGAGCGGCTGACGCTTGCGCTGGACACGTATTTTCGGCTTCAATCCATTGAGGCGCGGCTCAATTCGCTGGTGGACGGCGTGCGCAATTATCAAAACCCGGCGGTGGGCGATCTGCTGATCGGAGTGCTGGCCGAAAATTCGTCGAATCGCGATAAACTGCGGCAGTACATCACCGATCTGGCCGTCACCAAGGAGCAGGAGTTTCAGATCGTCGACAAGGAAGCCCAGCGCTGCCGCGGCGTGCTGAGTCATCAGCCGGCTACCAAGCCCGCGCAGAAGAAGAACAACCAATGACCGAAACTTTGACATTCACATGCAGCATCTGTGGCGAGCCCTCCACCGACATTTGCGTCCACTGCACCAAGGACGCCTGTCCGAATCATCGGTGCGAAAAATGCCTGCGGTGCAGCGACTGCTGCCAGTGCGAACTGCGCCGCACTCCTGAATAACTATGCGTTCCGCGATCCTGGCGCTCGCGTTTGCCGCTCTTATGCCCGCAGCACCTAAAATTCTGGTCCACGGCCATCGCGGCGCACGCGCGATGCGGCCCGAAAACACGCTCCCCGCGTTCGAGTACGCCATCGGCATCGGCGTCGACGTACTGGAGCTGGATATGGCGGTCACCAAGGATAACGTGATCGTGGTTTCCCACGATCCGTACCTGGAGCCTCCGGTATGCGTAGGGCCGCACTTGAGAGCGATGATTCACGATCTGACGCTCGCCGAAGTGCGCGAATGGGACTGCGGCAAGATTCACAACCCTCTGTTTCCCAAGCAGACTCCGGTGCCGGGGACTCGCATGCCGACGCTCGACCAGGTGTTCGATCTGGCGGCGAACAACAAAGTTCAATTCAACATCGAAACCAAGAGTTTCGCAGACCACCCGGAGCGCACGCCGCCGCCGGAAGAATTCGCGCGTCTGGTGCTGGAAGTGGTGCGCAAACATCATCTGGAGGACCGGGTAATGCTGCAGTCCTTCGATTTCCGCACGCTTCACGCCATGAAGAAGCTGGCGCCCGAGATTCGCCGCGTAGCGCTGTGGGAGGGTGACGATCGTCCTTTCACCCAAATCGCCCAGGAAGCGGATGCGACCATCGTTTCGCCGTTCTATAAGTTGGTGACTTCCGAAAGAGTCCGCGCCGCGCACGATGCGGGACTGCAAGTGGTCCCATGGACCGCGGATTCTCCCGCGGATTGGGAGAAGCTGGTGGCGGCTCAGGTGGACGCAATCATTTCGGACGATCCGGCGGAGCTGATCGCGTATCTGAAAAGTCGCGGCTTACGATAAAAATTTGTCGTTAGCGAGCGTGTGGATCCACCGCTGCCTATAGTCGCGGCGCGCGGTCGGCGCTTTCGAATAGCAGCTATTCAAGCGAGCCACGACCGCAGGGAGTGGTGGTTATCGCGGGTCTACGCGCATCCTATTTCTTTCTCTTAGGGGCCGTCGCCTGCGCGATCACCGATTCGCGATCGCCGCGCGTCCACGCCGCTTGCACCTGATCGTCGGGAAGGTCCGCGACTCTGCCGACCAGTAAAAACGCCGGCAGCGCATGCGGCAGCGTTTTCCAACGCGCCATTTCTATCAATGATGGGAGCGCCCGCTCGCGGATTTGCTCGATCGCATCCGGGTCGCGCTGGTCCGTCAGGATTTGCAGCATCCCGAGCGCCTGCGTCCGGTCGGTCCAGGAAAGCGAGTTCAGCATCTCGATGAACCAGGTCGGCTCGACTTTCACGCCCGCTTCGGGATGCAGCTTGGCATACACCGCCAGCGCCCTCAGCCCGCGCGTGGCGTTCACGCGAACCCCCGCGTCCGGATCTTTCAGAGCGAATTGAAGATCGTTGACGATCTCTTTGCGGTTTTCATCGTAGGCGATCACATAAGCCGCGGTGGCGCGCTGCGCTTCGTCGCCGGAATCGCGCAGGACATGTCTCAGCTCGCCCAGATACGTCTTGACGATCGGAATGAATTGCTGCTGAATGTCGCGGACCTCCTGATCTCCCGACAGCGCGTGTCCCTGCGTCAGATCCTCCTTCGTCTGGCCGGCGCGGGAGGCTGCTTCGGACGCGTCCAGGAACCGGCGATAAGTGGTCGTGATGTCTTCCGGAAGATTCACTTCGCCGTCGGGAGGCTCGCGCAGATCGAAGTGCGCGGCGCCTTTCTCTTCAACGCCAACGTAAAGAATCATGCGGCCGGCGTCGCAACAGACCGCTTCCAGATGCGATTCGACCACGCCGGATATGGCGTCAATACGCTCCTCGGCGTCGCCCTTGGAGCGCGGCAGAGGATCTCCTTCGCGCACTCCCAGCGCCTGCCGGACTTTGGCTTGCGGAACCTTATGCAGCCCGTAAAAATCGATCAGGCCTATGCGCGGACCTTCCTGAGCGCAGGCCAGCGCCGCCAGACACACGAATAGAATTAATCGCACTTACATCCGTAGACGGCGCGACGCGGCGATACGTTCCGGAGGAACGTTTAGCGTCACGCCTGCTTTTCAGCCAGCGGCCCGATGATCGGCAGGAGGAATTTTTCCCGGTTGTAGGCCTTATAGATCAGGAACACCCAAATCACGAAGAACACCAGGTATATCAGCAAATGCAGCATGCCGAACAGGAACACGCCTAGCACCGACATCGCGACACTCAGGATGCTCACCAAAATCAGGATCGCGACACACGCTGCCCAGAAGAAGATCGCCTGGAACGCATGGAATCGGATGGTCTTGTTCTTGTTGTAAGGATCCAGGACCAGAAACAGAATGCCCGTGAGCACCGTCAGGGAGTAGCACAGCGCGCTGGCGACATTCTCCTCCATCCCCGCCGACTGGACCGGAGTCGCGGGCGGCGGCGCCGAATAACCGCCTCCTCCGGCGTCCGCAGCGACGGCCGAGCCGCACTTTGCGCAAAACTTCCCCTCTACCTGCGATCCACAGTTTGGGCAGAATGCCATAAACGTCCCTCTCCTCCGTATTCGTTACTGTACTCCTATATGAGGTAAACGCACAAATCGCGAACGGTTTGTGTCACCATAACGGAAATGATTCGAACCCTGGTTCCGTTTCTTGCCGCAGCGCTTCTTCATGCCGCCGACTACAAACTCAAGGTCACGCCTGAGACCATCGCGTGGGGTTACTATTGGGCCGGCGCGAAGCCTGTTTTGACGGTGAAATCCGGCGACACGGTGGAAATTCAATGCGTCTCGGTCGGGAATCCCATGACGCTCGAGCGCGCCGGGCTGCGCGAGGATCAGATCGAACCGGAGATTCTTCGGATCTACAAAGAGATTCCACGGGAAGCGCGCGGACCGGGCGGCCATCCTCTCACCGGTCCGGTCGCGATCGAAGGCGCCGAGCCGGGCGACGTTCTGGAAGTCAGGATCAAAGAGATCCGGCTGGGCGCGCCGTACGGGTTCAACAGCACGGCGGGCTTCCTTGCGGACGTGTTCCCGAATCGCCAGACGAAAATCATTCAGTTCGATAAGGAACGCATGATCGGGCACTTCGGGCCGGGTATCGATATTCCGCTGAAGCCGTTTTTCGGCAGCATGGGAGTGGCTCCGGCGGAAGATAAAGGAAAGATCAGCAGCGCGCCTCCCGGAGTCCACGCCGGGAATCTCGACAATAAGGAGCTGGTGGCCGGCACGACGTTGTTCATTCCCATTCATGCCAAGGGAGCTCTGTTCGAGGTGGGCGATGGCCACGCTGGGATGGGGAACGGCGAAATCGACATCACCGCGATGGAAACCTCGCTGACGGGCGTGTTTCAGTTTATCCTGCGCAAGGATATGCACTTGAAATGGCCGCGCGCCGAGACGCCGACGCATTACATCACCATGGGAATCGACGAAGATTTGACCCAGGCGGCGCGCATCTGCGGCCTGGAGACCATCGATTTTCTGGTTTCAGAGAAGCATCTGACTCGCGAAGACGCCTACGCGCTGACCAGCGTCGCGGTCGACATGGACATCACGCAGTTGGTGGATGGAACCAAGGGAGTCCACGCGATGATCCCGAAGAGTATTTTCGTGAAGTGAGCTATAGGTGCCTCAGCGCGACCATCGGATCGATGCGCGAAGCTCGCCTTGCTGGAATGTAGCTTGCCAGCATCGCCACCGCAAGCAGCAACAACGCCACCGCGGCAAACGTCAGCGGATCGGTCGCGGTGACGCCGTAGAGCAGCGTTTTCAACAGACGCGTCGCGGCCCAGGCTCCGGCCAAGCCTAAAATCAGCCCCGCGGCGACTAATCGGCCGCCGTGCGAAATTACCAGCTTGGTCACGTCGGATGGCTCCGCTCCCAGTGCCATCCGCACGCCGAATTCGCAGGTGCGCTCCGCCACCGACGAGTACATCACCGCGTAAATTCCCACCAGGGCGAGCGTCAGCGCCAATCCCGCGAACGCGGACAGGAGAATCACGCTGAAGCGGCGCGGCGCAACGGATGCCGCCAGTTTGTGCTCCATGGTCTGGATGTTATAAACCGGCTGATCGCGATCGACAGCGCGGATCTGATCGCGAATCACAGCCGCGAGCGCCATCGGATCACCCATGGCTCGCACCACTAAATGCATCGCGGCGAAGCGCTGGACTTGCGCCATCGATTCGTACGCAATCGCGGGGACCTCCGTCGCGACGCCTTCGTCCGAACTATCGGCCACGATTCCGACGATCGTATAGGGCCTGCGGTCCGATGTCATAGAGATCTGATGGCCCATGGGATCTTCCGCTGGAAATAACCGCAAAGCCGCGGTTTCGTTCAGCACGACCGACCACGGAGCGGTTGCGCCATCCTGCTCACCGACGAAACGACCTCGTTTTAAACGAACGCCCAGGGCTTGAAAGAATTGCGGCGTGACCGCGTCTACCGTGATCAAGGGCGGTTGACCCGGTGGGAACAGCGGGCGCCCGGCGATGCCGACGTTCGCAGAGATGAAAACCGAGTGATAGAAAGCGCTGGCCTGAACGCCCGGGATCGCACTGAATTTCTCGACCGCCTGGTTGTAAAACGCGAGCCTGCGCGCATCCGTGCCCCAGCGCGACGGAATCGGGTTCACGTCGGCGGTCAAGACGTGTTCCGGTTGAAATCCGGGGTCGCGTGTCTCGATGATCCACAAGCTTTTTACCAGCAGCCCCGCGCAAACCAGGACCACCAGTGCCAGAGCGATTTCGGAAATTACCAGCGCGCTTCGAAAATGCTGTGTTCGTGTGTTGCTGGTGACGCTGGCGGAGCCTTCCTTCAGCGCTCCAGTCACGTCCGTACGAGTCGCGGATAACGCCGGCGCGAGCCCGAACAGGGTTCCGGTGAGAATCGCGACCACGGCGGTGAATGCCGTGACCATAGGGTTGATCGCGGTCTGATCGATTAGCGGCAGGCGCGATTTCCCGAGCGCGACAAAGCCTTGAATCGCAAAGCGCGCCAGCAACAGTCCGAGACCCGCGCCGCAAGTGGCCAGCAGCAGGCTTTCGGTCAGGAACTGGCGGATCAGGCGGCTTCTTGCCGCTCCCAAAGCGGCTCGCACGGCTACTTCGCGATGCCGCGCCGCCGCGCGTCCCATCAGCAGATTGGCGACGTTGCAACACGCGATCAGCAGCACCAGCCCTACCGCGGCCAGAAGGACCAGCAGCGCCGTCCGGCTATCGCCGACGATTTTCTGGTGCAGCGGCACCACTTTCATTACGTCGGCCGGGAACCCTGGCGGACGAATCCGGTCGTCCGGCAAGGCTGCCAACACCACGCGCGCTTGCTCCGCGGTCGCGCCAGGGTTTAATCGCCCGATCACGGAGACGAGCAACATCGGGCCGGTGGGCGTTTCCGGGCGCAGCGCGAGCGGGACCATCAGGTCGACATCCAGATCCTGAGGAAAACGGAAGTCGCGCGGCAGAACCCCAACGACTGTGTAGGTTAGATCATCGAGGTTGATGGTCTTGCCGATTGTGGAGGCTTCGCCGTTGAATCGACGCTGAAAAAGAGCGTAGGAGAGAACGCAAGTGCGTGGACCGCTGGGGCGATCCTCATCTTCAGAGATGCCCCGGCCAAGGATCGGCTGAACGCCGAGCGTGGGCAGGAAACTCGCCGATACTACCGCGGCCTGAAGGCGCTCCGGCGCATCGGCTCCAACCAGGTCACGATCCGCGCGCATATACGCAGCGACGTTCTCGAAGAGCTGGGTTTGCGCCTTCCATTGCACGTACCTGCCGCCAACGGCCAGATCCGCCTTGAGGAAGTCGCTGTGCCTGGTCAGCCACACTAGCCGGTCCGGCCCGGGATACGGGAGCGGCCGCAGCAAGACCGCGTAAATCACGCTGAACATCGCCGAATTCGCGCCGACGCCGAGGGCCAACGCAAGAATCGCCGTCAACGTGAAAAGCGGAGATGAGCGCAACACGCGGAGGCCGTAGCGCACATCCTTCCACGCCGTTTCGAGCGTCTGGAGAGTCCAACCATCGCGGCATTCTTCTTTGATCGCCGCTGCACCGCCGAACTCGATCCGCACGCGGCGGCGCGCTTCCGCCGGGTCCATGCCCTGGGCGACGTAATCGCGAATCTGCTGCTCGATATGAAATTCGATTTCGGAGTTGAGTTTCTTTTCGCGGCGGGTCATACCTAGGTGTTCTAGATATACAGGATCATATGTAGGATGTCAACGTATCCAGCCAGCGGACGCTTTACAAATATTTACACATACTCGGTTTTACTCATTAACGCTGTTAAGTGCATGAGAACCGTTATTTTGCGCCCATACACCCATTTTTAAGCGCTTTGGACCCCGCAAAACACATGGAACGAATTCGGCACAAATCATCGTATAGTGGAGAAGTTGGAGGTTACTGATGCGCGTCTTTTCACTCAGCTTGATGTGTGCCGCTGCGGTTCTCGCGGCGCCGGTCCCGGAGCCGACGTTCTATAAGGACGTTCTCCCCGTTCTCCAGAAAAACTGCCAGGGCTGCCACCGGCCCGGCGAAGCTGCCCCGATGTCTTTGCTCGACTATCAAAGCACGCGGCCTTACGCGAAGTCGATTAAAGCAGCGGTGCTCACTCAGAAGATGCCGCCGTGGTTCGCCGATCCGCATTACGGAAAATTTTCGAATGACCGCCGGCTGTCGGACGCTGAAGTGAAGACGCTGGTGGCTTGGGTGGATGGCGGCGCCAAGGCCGGCAATCCCAAGGACGCGCCGCAAGCTCTGACCTTTACCGAAGGATGGGTAATTGGCAAGCCGGACATGGTGTTTGAGGTCCCGACTGCGTTTAACGTTCCTACGTCGGGCACTATCGATTATCAATATGTCCGGTTGCCGACCAATTTCACCGAAGACAGGTACGTGCAATTCGCCGAAGCCCGGCCCACGGACCGCGAGCACACGCATCACATCATCGCGTTCATTCGCGATCCCCACTCGCCCTGGATGAAGGATGCGCCCATCGGCGTGCCGTTCGTTCCCGAAAAGCCCAAGGCCGGTGAACGTGGCGGTGGTGGCGGCGGATTCGGCGGCGACTTCCTGGCCGGCTATGCTCCCGGAACGGTTCCGGACACGCTGAAGCCCGGGCAGGCGAAGCTGGTTCCGAAGGGCGCCGACATCATCTTCCAACTCCACTACACTGCGGATGGAAAGCCGGGCAGCGACAGGAGCCGCGTCGGCGTCATCTTCGCGAAGGAGCCACCCAAGGAGCGCGTGCTGACATTGGCCGCGACAACGGCCGATTTCGCGATTCCTCCGGGCGACGCGAACTATCGTGTCGACTCAAAGATCACGCTGCAGGCGGATTCGACTCTGATCATGATGCTGCCGCACATGCACCTCCGCGGCAAGGATTTCGACTTCCGCATCACCTATCCGGACGGGAAGACTGAAACCCTGTTGGACGTCCCGCACTACAGCTTTAGCTGGCAGCTTTCCTATTATCTGGACAAGCCGCTATTCCTGCCCAAGGGCACGACCATCGAGTGCACCGCGCACTACGACAATTCTGTGAATAATCCGGCCAATCCGGATGCGACCAAGGAAGTTCATTACGGCGAGCAGAGCTGGGATGAAATGATGTTCGGCTTCTTTGACGTAGCGGTTTCCATGGACACCAATCCTATGGACCTGATGCGTCCTAAGAAGCAGCAGAAACCCACGGGTGCGGATAACCACTAAGCGACTCTTGGCCGGCATGGTAGCGACTGCGCTGCCATGCCGGTTTTCTATTTACGGAGCTGAATTTCTATGCGTTTGATTGCCTCTTCTCTATTTGTGTGCCTGGTGGCTACTGCCGCGCCGACGTTCCACAAGGATGTCGAGCCGATTCTTCAAAATAGCTGCCAGGAATGCCATCGCGCGGGCGAAATCGGCCCGATGCAGTTGCTGACGTACGATCAGGCGCGCCCCTGGGCCAAGGCGATCAAGACCGCCGTGCTTCAGGGCAAGATGCCGCCATGGCCGGCCAATCCCCACTACGGCAAGTTCTCGAATGACCGCTCCCTGACTAAGGCGCAAATCGACACCATCGTCGCCTGGGCCGATGCGGGCGCGCCCGAGGGCAATGCTGCCGATGCTCCCAAGCCGCGCCACTGGGTGGACGGTTGGAACATTGCGAAACCTGACGCCGTCATCCAAATGCCGCAAGCCTTTAACATGCCTGCGTCGGGCGAGGTGGAGTATCAATACATCGTGGTGCCCACCGGATTCACCGAGGACAAGTGGATCCAGCAGGTGGAAATTCGCCCCTCAGACCGAACCGTGGTGCATCACGCCGTGATCTTCCTTCGCGAACCCGGGAACAAGTGGCTGACCGAGGCCCAACCCGGCGTTCCATTCGTGCCGACGGTGGAAAACGCAGGGCAGCGATTCTTCAACACGCAAGGCCAGGGTAACGACGTGCTGTGCATTTACACGCCCGGCATGGTGCCCGACGTCTGGAAACCCGGCCAGGCCAAACAGATCAAAGCCGGCACCGATCTCATTTTCCAGATGCATTACACGGCGAGCGGCAAGCCCGGCAGCGACCGGACGCGGGTCGGCCTGGTGTTCGCGAAGGAGCCTCCCAAGGAGCGCATCATCACCGTGGGAGCGATCAACAACCGCTTTACGATTCCGGCCGGCGACGGGAATTTCAAGGCCGAGGCAGTCGTACCGATTCTGAACGACATGACCATGATCAGCCTGTTCCCGCACATGCACCTGCGTGGGAAGGCGTTCCAGTACGACATTATCTATCCCACGGGCGAGACGCAAACGATTCTCAAAGTCGATAACTGGAGCCTGAACTGGCAGCTTTCCTACAAGCTCGAAAAGCCGATTCCGTTGCAGCCCGGCGTCAAGGTCAAAGCCACCGCGTGGTGGGACAATTCGGCCAATAATCCCGCGAATCCGGACCCGAAGAAAGACGTCCAGTGGGGCGAGCAGAGTTGGGAAGAAATGTTGGTCGGGTTCTTCGACGTGGCCGTCGACCCCAAGATCACCAATCGGAACATCTACAGCCGCAAATCGGAGTAATGTAGGATTTGATGCTTCGAGCCGCGATTCTGATACTGGCCGGCGCCACCGTGGCTGGCGCACACGATTTCATCACGACGAAAATCACCTTCTCGAAAGAAGTCTCGCGGCTGCTCTACAAGCGCTGCGCATCATGCCACCGCGAAGGCGGATCGGCGTTCTCGCTGATGACCTATGAGGAAGCGCGTCCTTGGGCCAAGGCCATCAAGGAAGAAGCGCTCGAGCGCCGCATGCCGCCGTGGCAGGCTGTAAAAGGCTTCGGAAGCTTCAAGGACGATCGTGGCCTGACGCAGGAAGAGCTGGAGATCATCTCGGACTGGGTGGAAGGCGGCGCGCCTGAAGGCGAGCCGAAATACATGCCGCAGGTTCCCAAGCCGTCAGCGTGGCAAGATCCGGAGGGCCCCGCAGGTTCGCCTGAGATGGTGGTTTCGTCGGGCACGAAGCTCGATGTGCAGGCGCGCGTTCTGGCGGTTCGACCGAAGGACTGGCAGAAAGGCGCCAGCGTCCAGATCATCGCGGAACGCCCAGACGGCACTATCGAGCCGCTGCTATGGATTTATCAGTTCAATCCCGATTTCAAGCGGACGTATTACTACAAATCGCCGATCACGCTTCCGGCGGGGACTGAGATCGTGATGAGTCCGTCGAACGCGGGGAGCATCGGGCTGTTTACTACCGCTTCTCCGAAAATCCTGCACAAGACCGCCGCGGCGCGCTGAACTTCGTGATTGTTCCACCCGACGCGGGCGGCCATGTCGAAATCTTCTCGCCTTTGCCTCCCGCTGAGTGTGCGGTCCGACTTGCTTCGGCGATAGACACGGAGCGGAGTGTAATTTTCTCGTCGGCAGCTCTGTTCGGCTCGAAGCTTGTGATCGGACAAGCTTCTGAATCGTCTTTGCGCCTCCGTAAACGCATCCGGTATCGCAACTCGTTTCAGAGTTTTCTGTTCGCGACGATGCGCCCACAACAGGGAGGGACGCTCATTTCCGGCACGTTCGCGATGCATCCGATGGTTCGGACCTTCATATTCGTCTGGTTCGGATTTATAGCGGTGATCGGCGGAGGGGTGGCGCTCGCGACCGTGAGGGGGACGCTGTCTAGTTCCGACGGCAACAGCCATAGCCTCTTGGGTATCATCATTCCTTTGGCGATGCTGTGTTTTGGATTTGTTCTGATTCGGTTCGGACGTTACCTTGCCCGCAATGAGGCTCGCTTCCCTACGGACTTTCTCGTCCAGACGCTCGACGGCCGGGAACGTCTTTAAAATAAAGAACCTTTCGGACGGTTAAAGGCTACTCGGCCATTTCGCGGTTCGCTTGTAAGACCATCGCCGTGGCCTCTTCCAGATTCGCGCGAACCTCCTCAAGGGTTTCGGCTTGCGTGTTCGCCCCAGGCAATTCTTCGACGAATCCGACGTAGCCTTCGGGAACTTTCAAGTAGATCGCGGTGAATGTCATTCGCGTGCTATTGACCAATCGTAGCAAGTTCAGCTGATGATCCCCTTCCGCACCGCGTAAAGAATCAATTCCGGCACACTGTGCAGATTCAGCTTCTGCAAGATGTGAGTCCGATGCGTCTCCACCGTATACAAACTCAAATTCAACAGATTCGCGACCTCTTTGTTGCTTTTCCCCTCTGCCACCAATTGAAGCACTTCGCGCTCGCGGTTGGTCAGCAGCTCGTAACTGTCCTCCGCCCCCATTTCCGCCAGTTGATGCATGTAATCTTCTTTCAAAATCTTGCGAACCGCCGGGCTGAAAAACGATTTTCCTTCCGTAATCGCGTGGATCGCCGCGATTAAATCCGCTTCCGCCGAATCCTTCAGCAAATATGCCCGCGCGCCCGCTTTCAGCGACCGGATCACGTAGCTCTCATCGCTGTGCATGCTCAAAATCGCGATCGCCGTCTGCGGACTACGGCTCGCGATCTGGCGCGCCGCCTCCACTCCGTTCAGATGGGGCATCGCAATGTCCATCACCACCACGTCCGGTTTTTCGGAAGCGGCCAGCTCTACCGCTTCGCGTCCGTCGGCCGCTTCGCCAACCACTTGCAGATTATGCTGACGCTCCAGCAGCAGGCGCAGGCCGCTGCGCATCACCGTGTGGTCGTCGGCAAGAAGGATTCGAATCGACATCTTGAATTAGCTCGCAATCGGCAGCTCTACGGCCACCTTGGTTCCGTTCCCGGGCTGCGACGCGACTTCGAACGCCCCGCCCAGGTGATTCACTCGTTCTTCCATGCCCACCAGCCCGAGTCCCCGCACTCTCCCCGCGTCGAAGCCGTGGCCGTCGTCCTCTACAGACAGCAGAATCCGCGACGGCTCCTGCTTCACGACCACTTTGACGCTGCGTGCCTGCGCGTGGCGGGCGCAATTGTGCAGCGCTTCCTGCACGACGCGGTAAATGCAGGTCCGCAGCTCGTCCGGAAGCTCGCCCGCGGTCTCCTCCGCAGTCACATGAACGCGTAGACCCGTTCGCTTCGACACTTCGCGAGCCTGCCATTCAAGCGCCGGCACCAACCCGAAATCGTCCAGCATGGAGGGACGCAGCAGCAGCGTCATGTTGCGAATCACGTTCACGCTCGCCTCCGCCAGCTTCTTGATCGATTCCACGTGCCGCCGCACTTCCGCCGAATCCTGCGGGACGATCGCAGCGGCATTGCCGGCTTCCATCAGCAGGGCCGAGAGCGATTGCCCCACTTCGTCGTGCAGCTCGCGGGAAATGGCGCGCCGTTCCTGCTCCTGGGCCGAAACCAGGCGCGCGGAAAGCTCCTTCAACTCCTGCTGCGCGCGCATGCCTTCTTCGTAGCGCTGGCTCAACTCGTGTTCCAGATTCAGCGTCCGGCGAATCGTGAATGCAGCCAGCAGCAGCCCCACGCCGACGGTGGTTCCCAGCATCCAGATCAGCCGCGCGCGCAAGCCGTCGAACGTCGCATTCAGCTTGGCGCCGGCCGAGTTCAATTCCCGCACGCTGATCTGATCGATGCGGTCCACCAAAGCAAGCATTGCGTTGCGGCGCCGGACCAGCTCATTCGAGAAGTATGCGCTGCTGTCCCGCCGTCTCCGCTTGAGTTGTGTCTCGATCACGAAGTCCAGCAGCTTCCAATACACCTGGACCTCCGCTTGCAAATTGCGGAAGGGATCTGCCTCGGCGGGGTCCAGCGCAGCCGCGCAATCGGCTAAGGCGCGGTCGGTATTTTGCCTGATGCTCATCCACTTTTCCACCTGAGCCTGCGCTACGGCGTTATCGGAGGCCAGCAAGTAGTCCCGCATCACGATCGCGGATTGATAAATACCGGCGCGCACTTCATCCAGCGCTTTGCTGCGCCGGAAGTACACGTCCCGCACCTGCGCGTCGCTGCTGCGCACGTTACGCAATACCAGCAGGGCGTCGATGCCCGCGGCCAGCATCAGGATCAGCAGTCCGCCGAAGCCTGCAAACAGCAGCCGACGTCCGCCCGTAAATGGACGAAATCTCACCTCGATGACTAGTCTACAGGACCAATCCTCCGGCGGAATACCGTCTCAACGGGATTGCCGCGATGTGGTCAAATGGTGCTTACTCTTAGTAGACTCAAATTGAGCTTGTGAAGAGCGAAGATCGTTAAGCAGAAGTATGTAAAAGAGGACCCGATACGGAGAGGACCATATGATTAGAACCAAGAATCTGGCCTATTTAGGCCTTGCTGTTTTGCTTGCGACGGCTGCCTGCCATAAGGCTGCGCCCGTCGCCGCCAGCCACCCGCCCGATACGACGCCGGTGGCCCCACCCCCAAGTTCGACGCCAGTGACGCCGAGGTCCTCCGGCCAACGGGCGTCGCCGAGCCAGCCTGTCGCTCAGACTCCGCGTCAATCGGCGCAAATTCCGCCGGAGGTTCGCGCGACTCTCAACGAAAAGTTGGCTCGGTTAGAAGATGCCATGTTCGATTACGACAAGTCCACGATTCGCGAGGACGCGTCCACGGCGCTTAAAGACGATGTCGGCGTCATCCGCGACATCCTGGCCAATTATCCGACGCAAAAGCTGCTCATCGAGGGACACTGCGATGAGCGCGGCTCGGAAGAGTACAACATGGCTCTCGGTGACCGCCGCGCCAAAGCCGCCGAGGAGTTCCTGAGTTCCATGGGGATTCCCAACGGCCAGCTTTCGGTTCTCAGCCTCGGCAAGGACCGTCCGGTGTGCACCGACGCGGACGAGAGCTGCTATCAGCGGAATCGGCGTGCGCACGTTACCGCGGCGCCCTAAGCAAGTTTCTCCCGACCTGTAACGCACCCTCCAGAAACGCGGGGCTTAACGGCATTGTCCGTTGCGCCCCGCGTGTGCTTTTTACATTGCACAACAGTCCTGCCCTTGGGTTAAACTGATCCTCACGCAGTCAAAGCTGTCGAAACAGGAGGATGTTTCCATGAGCTGGTATTACGCGGA